>Ga0137368_10006510_pt1 | contig 12249 bp, 8 predicted proteins | sample SagtaG_13_FD_104917 | JGI IMG/M metagenome (GOLD analysis project Ga0137368, IMG submission 104917) | Vadose zone soil microbial communities from Sagehorn Ranch, Mendocino, California, USA - Sage1_L_100_16 metaG | ecosystem: Environmental > Terrestrial > Soil > Vadose zone | place: USA...
CGGTGGACAGCTTCAAGCCACCGCCGACCGACAGGTTGAGCAGGGCGACATCGCCGGGGGCGACGCTGGTGAGCGGGCCGTAGAAATGGGCGGAGGAGGGCCAGAAGCTGCCGAACCGCTCTTTCCAGGTGGCGATCACCTCGGCTGAGGTGACGTCGATGTCGCGCAGTTCGACGCGGTAGGTCTTCTGCCACAGCTTGCCGAAGCCCTGGATCGGGCCGACCACCCGTTTGCCGGTGACGTTGAGGTTGACGGCTTCGGGGGGTACCTCGCCGAGCTGCAGTCGGGTGACCTGCTTGGCCCAGTAGGCGGCGTCGCGGGAGGCGAGTTCGGGCGGTTCGGGTACGGCGCTCATGGTGCGCTCCTTGTCAGGGTCGCCCTTCAGGGGCGTCCGCGGCGGCCAGCGCCGCGGTCTCGGTGTCGTGGATGCCGATCGCCTCGTCCAGGCGGGTCAGCTCGAAGATCTGGCGGTAGTGCTGGTTGATGCCGTAGGCGAGCAGCCTCTGGCGCTGCCGCCTGGCGCGGACCAGCAGCGGGACCAGCATTCCGATGCCGCCAGAGTTCATGTACTCGAGCGCGGTGAAATTCAGCACGATCGCCCTGGTCGTGGGGGTACTCGCCTTGGCGTAGGCGTCGCTGAGGGCGTGCTCGCTGGCGGCGGTGACATCGCCGTGGATGTCAAGCACGCTCACCCGGTCGCTCACCGCGCGGACTGCCATGGTGGCGTCTTCGGGGTTCATTCGGAGGCTCCTTCCGCTGCGCGGACGTCAGGGTTGCTTGCCGCCGCGGATCTGCCGGCGACGGCGCTGTCCTCGTCGGGGTAGAGCCCGATGAAGTCGGATAGCCGCGTGATGGTGAAGATTCGGCGGTAGTGCTCGTCCAGGCCGAAGGCGCTGATCGGGCGGCGGTCTCTGCGGGCGCGGGCGAGCAGGCCGACGATCACGGCGATGCCGGTTGAGTTGATGTAGTCGACTCCGGCGAAGTTCAGCAGCACCGTGGTCGCGCCGTCGCCGACCGCCCGGTCGTAGGCGCGCTGGAGCGGGGCGTCGGCGTCGCGGTAGATGTCGCCGGCGAGGTCGAGGACGGCCACGTTAGCGTGGTATCGAACCGCCACGGCCAGCTCATTGGTTGCCATCGGTTGCCTCCGCTCCCTCTCCGGCGGCGCGGTGACCGCGCAGGTGCATGACGAGGTGGACCGTGTGGTGCGCGCCGTCGCCGGAGGTGCGCAGCTCGTCGACCATGTTGCGGATCAGGAACAGGCCCCAGCCGCGGGGGGTCTGCCGGCCGGCGACCTTGGCGTCCAGGTCGGGCTCGGTGGCGTCGGGGATCGGCCGGTCGCCGCTCTGGTCGGTGACGGCCACCTCCAGGAGTGCCACCGAGGCGGTCACACGGACCGCGACGGGCAGCTCGGCCTGGTGCTGGTTGCCGTGCTCGGCGGCGTTCATGACCGCCTCGGCCACAGCCGTCTTGAGCTGCTCCAGGCGCGCGGTTGGCAGCAGGTCGAGCCTGGCCACCGCGGCCGCCACGCGCTCGACCGCGCCCCGTTCGGCCCCGGCCTCGCTCGGCACGGTGAACTCGTCGAGGACCCGCGGCGTGGCTGTACCGCCAAGGCGTTGCAGGGTGACCAGGGTGATGTCGTCTTCCTGCTCCCAGCCCGGCCCGGTGAACCCGGCCAGCTCGGCCAGCAGCCGGTCGATCAGGGCCTCGCCGCTGCCCGGATGGGCGCACAGCTTGGCGAGCCGCGTGAAACCGAACATCTGACGGTCGGGCGCGTGCGCCTCGGCCAACCCGTCGGAGTGCAGGAGCAGGCGGTCGCCGGGCTGAAGGGTCGCTTCGCGTTCCTCGTAGCGCATGCCGGGCAGCAGCCCAAGCGGCATGCCGGTGGCGCGCAGGTCGGTGACCTCGCCCTGGCTGTGCAGGTAGGGCAGGTTGTGGCCGGCGTTGGCGAAGCGCAGCCGGCCGCTTGCCGGGTCGAGGACCGCGTACAGGCAGGTGGCGAACATGTACGGGGGCATCTCGTCGATCAACAGCTCGTTGGCGCGCTCCAGCACTTCTGCGGGGTTGACCAGCCGCGGCGCCTCGGCCCGCAGCACCGAATGGGTGGTCGCCATCACCAGCGCGGCAGGCACGCCCTTGTCGGCGACGTCGCCCACCACGATCCCGGCCTGCCCGCCGGGCAGTTCGATGAAGTCGTAGAAGTCTCCGCCGACCGATCGAGCCGGCTGGTAGTGGGCGGCCACCTGCCAGCCGGGCAGGTCGGGCAGCTCGCGGGGCAGGAACTGCTGCTGGATGAGCTGGGCGACCTTGAGTTCCTGCTCGATCCGCTCGCGCTGGCGCAGCTCGACCTGCTGCTGGCGCACGAGCTGCGCCACCCTGATGGCCGGGGCGGCATGCGTGGCCAGGTCGTCGAGGAGCTTGCGGTCGTCGTACGAGTAGTCCTGCTCGCTGCGGCGCGGCCCGAGGCGCAGCAGGCCGATCAGCTCGCCCTGGCTCACCAGCGGTACGGCCAGGCGCGTGCCCTCGGCGCGCAGCGCCGCGAGCGCCGGGGAGTCCAGTTCGAGCCCGTCCAGGTCGACGGTGCCGTGCCCGCCGGTGAAGTAGGCGAGCAGGGGATCGTTGGGGGCGATGTCCAGCTCCACCACCGCGGGCTCGGGCCCGGATCCGTCCGCTGTGCTCGCCGGATCGGGGACCGGCGCTCGCGGGTCGGCCGGCCTTGCGGGGAGCGTCGGGCGCCACCGGCTCCAACGTCGGCTCCCGTTCGCGGGTCGCGTCATCTCGAAACCTCCGGCCGCAGTTCTAGCTGGGCATCGTCCCCAAAACGTTACGACGCCGCAGATGCTCACTCGGGCTCGTTGTCGGCCGTCCCGCCCACGGCGAACGGTGTGGTGATTCCCTCGTACATCAGGTGGGTGACGAGCCCCTGGGTGGCGTGCGGCAGGTCGTGGCAGTGGTCCATCCAGATGCCGGGGTTGTCGGCGACGAAGGCGATCTCGTACGACTCGCCATTGCCGACGTTGAGCGAATCCACCCACCAGGGACTGCCGGTGGCGGGCATCCCGTTGCGGCTGAGTACCACCGCGTGGTGCCCGTGCAGGTGCATCGGATGGACCGCGCCGCTGTGGTTGGCGATGCGCATGCGCACCACGTCGCCCTCCGCGACGATGAACATCGGCACGTGTGGGAACAGGTGGCCGTTGACGGTCCACCAGATCCCGGGGCGCCCGTCCAGAAAACCGGGCCGGCGGCCGATGTCGTACCGGAACCGTCGATCGGGTCTCTGCGGGTCGAACCCCAGCGGTGCCGTGGTGCCATAGGAGAGTAGGTCGAGCGTCGCCTTCGGCCGGGGGACCGCGGGTACGTCGTACGACCTCGAACCGAGCACCACGGCGGCCGAACCGCCGAGGTGGACCCGGACCGGCGAACCGTCCGCCGGCATGGTCACCTCGACGTCAGCGCGCCCGCCGGCGGTGACGAGCACCGCGGTGTTCTGGACGGGGGAGGGCCCGTTCAGGTCCGTTCCGTCGACGGCGACGAGCCGGAACGGCGCACCGGCGACCCACACCGACATCGGGCCGTTCTCGGTGTCGATGACCCGCACTCGCGCCCGTCCGCCGGGCGGCGCCTCGACCCGGATGTCGCCCTCGCGGCCGTTGACGGTGCGGGCTCCGCGGTACAGGTGCACCAGCGCCACGACGTCGACCACGCCGGCGGGCCGCGCCGGCGGCGTCACCACCAGGGCGCCGAGCAGGCCGCCACTGACCTGCTTGTGGGATACCTGATGCGAGTGGTACCAGAAGGTGCCCGCCTGGTCGGCGACGAACCGGTAGGTGAACTCCCGGCCGATACCGACCGCGTCCTGGGTGACCCCGGCGACCCCGTCCGCCGCGTTAGGGACATCCACGCCGTGCCAGTGCAACGTGACGCCCTCGGACACCGACTCGTTGACCAGCCGCACCTGCACCAGCTGCCCGGCGGTGGCCCGGATGACGGGGCCGGGCGACTGGCCGTTGAGCGTGTACCCGTCGACGACGCGGCCCGAGGGCAACGGGAATCGTTGCCTGCGGGCGGTCAGAGTGACCGCGACGTCGGCCGGGCGGCGCGGGTCAGCCGTCAGCGACCCGACGCCGTGCCCGGCCATCCGGTGGGCACCATGCCCGACATGCGTCATCGAGCCGGCGACCGGGCCGCCGCCGTAGTCGGCGTACCCCATGTCGGTCACGGAGTAGGCGTCTGGCAGCAGGCTTGCCTGCCACAGCCAGATCAGCGGACCGAGGACGGCGGTGGTCGCGGCGCACGCCGCGACGAGGCGGACCCGCCGGTTCATCCGAGGTATGCGGAGCATCTGAAGCACCTCACGCCGCCGTTGTCGCCGGCACTTCCGCCTCGACAGCCGGGCTCGGGGTCACGACACGACGACGGCGCGCGGTGTGGAGGGCCGCGCTGAACAGCAGCAGCGCGTTGAGGCCGTGCAAGGCGCCCACGGCCGGGACGGCGTGGCCGAACAGACCCAGGTTGACCTGCACCACGACGACCAGCAGCACCAGGCCCGCCCACTTCACCCCGCCGGGGATCTTCGCGAAGAAGGAGGAGATCAGCAGTAGCAGCGCGATCAACGGGATGATCATCATCCCGTTGACGCCATGGATCAGGAGGCCGATAACCTCGGGGAACGCCGATTGGTTGCTCTCCATGACCGACTTGTCGAACACTCCACCGCTATCAACCCACTTACCAAGCCCGGCGATGGCGTAGACCATCGCCATCGCCTGCACGACGACCTCGGCCGCGATCAGGTAGGCCAGGACTCTGTAGACAGATTTCATGACGTAGAACTCCCTTTTCCTGGGGAGCCACCGGGGACGCCAAGAACATGACTTGGACCACCAACACAGGCGCGAGTCTTCAACACCGCACGTGCGTCGTCTCGAAAGCTCCGGCCGTAGTTCTAGCCGGGCGTCGTCCCGAAAACGCTACGACGCAGCGTTACGGTCAAGAGACGGCCGGGCTGAGGACCGGAGAGAGGAGCAGATGGGCGTGATCCGGCTCCGGCTGGAACTGCTCGGGCCGCCACGCATCGAGGTGGGCGGTGCGGCACTGCGGGTCGACACCCGTAAGGCGCTCGGGCTGCTCGCCTACCTGGCCTGCGGTGAGCGGCGCCACGGGCGCGACGAGCTGGCCGCGCTGCTGTGGCCGGAGGGGGACGAGGCCCACGCTCGGGCGGCGTTGCGCCGCACGCTCTCCGTGCTCAACCACGCCCTGGGCATCGCCGGCGCCGCCCAGGTCATCGTCGCCGACCGCACGGTGCTGGAGCTGCGGACGTCGGCGATCGACCTCGACGTGCACCGCTTCCGGCAGCTGGTGGCCTCCTGCGACACTCATGGACACGAACCGGATCGGGCGTGCCCGGTGTGCACCGGGCCGCTCGTCGAGGCGGTCGCGCTGCATCGCGGCGACTTCCTGGCCGGCTTTTCGCTGCGGGACGCACCGGAGTTCGAGGACTGGCAGCTCGCACAGGCCGCGACCTTGCGCCGGGAGCTGGCCGGCGCGCTGCGGCGGCTGGTCGCCGCGCACGCCGTCCAGAAGCGCTGGGACGCGGCGGTCACCGCCGCCGAGCGGTGGCTTGCGCTGGATCCCCTGCACGAGCCCGCACACCGGCAGCTCATGCGCCTGTACGCGTGGAGCGGCCAGCGCGCCGCCGCCATCCGCCAGTACCGCGTCTGCGTCCGCGTCCTCAACCAGGAACTCGGTGTGGCACCCCTCGCGGAGACCACCGCCCTGTACCAGGCGGTCGTCGAGGACCGCGCCGGCTCGCCGCCCACGCCGCCCGCCGCAACCACCACATCCGCCGGGTCGGCAGGTACGCCGACGAGCCGCCCTGAGCCTGAGCCGGCACCGCCCGGCGGCGGTCGGGCCCCGGTCCCGCTGGTCGGGCGTGCCAAGCAGTGGGCCGCGCTGCTGGACGCCTGGGCAACGGTGCAGCGGCACGGCCGGGGCCGAATGGTCGCGCTCACCGGCGAGGCGGGCATCGGCAAGACGCGGCTGGCCGATGAGTTCGCGGCACACGTCATGGCCGCGGGCGGGCAGGCGCTCGCCTGCCGCTGCTATGAGGGGGAGCGCCTGGCCTACGGGCCCCTCACCGACGGGCTGCGCGCCGCCCTGGCAGCGCCACGCGGCGCTGCCAGGGTCAGTGACCTGGATCCGCCCTGGCTCGCCGAGGCCGCCCGGCTCCTGCCCGAGCTGGCCCCGCTCCTGCCCGACGCGGCGCTCGCTGCCGCGCCGGACGCCCCCGGCGCACAGGGCCGCTTCATGGAAGGGCTCTACCGCACGCTGCTCGCCGCGGTGAGCGGCCCGCGGCCGGGCGTAGTCGTCCTCGACGACGCGTACTGGGCCGACGACGCCACCCTCGACGTGGTCGGCTACCTGGTCCGCCGCTTGGACCGCGCACCGCTGCTGCTGCTGGCCACCTGGCGCGGCGAGGATGTCCCGCGCGGGCATCGCCTGCGCCGCCTGGTCGCCCAGGCGCAGCAAGCCGGAACCGTGACCTCGCTGGAGCTGGGACGCCTCGACCGGTCCACCGTGGCCGAGCTGGTCGGCATGGTCGCACCCGCGCGGGCGGGTGTGGCCGACGAGCTGTACGAACGGTCCGAAGGCCTGCCCCTGCTGCTGATCGCCTACCTCGGCGTGCTGGACGGCGATGACGCAAGCGCCCTGCCCACGTTGACGGCCGGCATCCGCGAGCTGTTCCAGGCGCGGCTCGAGCAGGTCTCGGAGGCCGCCTGGCAACTCCTCACCACGGCGGCGGTGATCGGCCGCTCCTTCGACGTCGACGCGGTGCGCAAGGCCAGCGGGCGCAGCGACGACGAGGTGATCGGGGCGCTTGAGGAGCTGGTGCGGCTGGGCCTGATCCACGAGGTGCCGGTAACCGGTCCGGCCGCCAGCTACGACTTCGGCCATGAGCAGATGCGCATGCTGGTCTACGAGCAAGCCGGCCTGGCGCGACGGCGGCTGCTGCACCGACGGGTGGCGCTCGCCCTCGCCAGCCCCGTCCGCGGCTCCACCCATGGCCACAGCCGCGCCGCCGTGGCGCAGGCCGCCTCGATCGCCCGGCACTTCCAGCTCGGCGGGCAAGACGCCGAGGCGGCCGAGTGGTTCGCACGTGCCGGCCAGCGCGCCGCCGCGCTGTACGCCAACCGCGACGCCGTGGCCCACTACCAGGCCGCCCTGGCGCTGGGCCATCCCGACCCCGGTGGCCTGCATCAGGCCGTCGGCGACCTCCATGTGCTGCTCGGCGAGTACGGACCCGCGCTGCTGAACTACGAGGCGGCCGCGGCACAGGCGGACGGCCTGACCCTTGCGAGCCTGGAACACAAGCTCGCCGGGCTGCACCACCGCACGGGCGACTGGGCAGCGGCCGACAGCCACTTCGCCGCCGCATCAACCCTGCTCGACCGGGAGGACAGTCCGGCCGCCAACGCCCGCCTTCGCGCCGACTGGAGCCTGACCGCCCATCGGCGCGGCCAGCCAGGTCGCGCCTTCGACTTGGCCCGCAACGCGCTCGCGTTGGCGCAGCAGGCACGAGACACCCAGGCGCTCGCCCAAGCCCACAACATCCTCGGGATGCTCGCCAGCAGCCGCGGCGACCCGGCCGGCGGCCGCGAGCACCTGGAGCGCAGCCTCGCCCTGGCCGAGACGCTGCCCGACCCCAGCGCGCGGATCGCCGCCTTGAACAACCTCGCCCTCACCAGCCGCGCCGCCGGCGACCTCGGCCACGCCCTCGACCTCACGCGGACCGCGCTGGCCCTGTGCGCCTCGCAGGGCGACCGCCACCGCGAGGCGGCGCTGCACTCCAACCTCGCCGACCTGCTGCACGCGACCGGACGGCACGAGGAGGCCATGGCCCACCTGAAGCAGGCCGCCGCGATCTTCGCCCAGGTCGGCGGGCCCGAGGGCCACCTTCAGCCGGAGATCTGGAAGCTGGTCGAGTGGTAGTCGCGCGACAACGCACCATAGTGATCACTCCAGGTGTCGCCTATCGCGGCGTGGTGCCGCTGGCTGTGTGCTGCCAGCCGAGAGCCATAGAGGGCATGACAACCTCGCCGATTCGCCGTCCGTAACGTCATCGGGGCGGACTTCGGCCACACTGGCACGCGCTGGTATGGCCGTGCGGAATGCCCGATTCAACAGCGCGAGAGGAGCTTGATCACAACGTCGGTGGGCGGGCGAATGGTCAATGGCTTGGTTGCTGCTGCCAGGGTTACGCGAGCGTCGGAAGTCCGACAGTAACCGTCCGATTACAGTCCTACCGGTCATCGCCATGGCGCAGCAGGGAACACCCGAGTCATCCGGATCGGCCGCCCAACCCGGCGAGAAGGCGCCGTTCCTGCCCAGAACCGCGTTGCCCAAGGGTGGCGGGGCAATCCGCGGCATCGGGGAGAAGGTCGCAGTCAACCCGGCCCGCGGCAGCGGCACCCTGCAGGTTCCGGTCTTCACCAGCCCCGGCCGCAGCGGCTTCGGCCCGGCGCTGGGCCTGGCCTACGACTCCGGCGCCGGCAATTCGGCGTACGGGATGGGCTGGTCGCTGCCGATTGCGTCGATCGCCCGCAAGACCGACAAGGGGCTGTCGCGCTACACCGACGCCGACACGTTCGTTTTCTCCGGCGGCGAGGACCTGGTGGAAAGCGACGAAAACCTGCCGGACGAGATCATCGACGGCGTCACGTACCGGGTCACGCGGTACCGGCCACGGGTGCAGTCCGTCTTCACCCGTATCGAGCGGCTGCGGCGCGCCGACGGCGACACCTTCTGGCGTACCGTCACCCCGGACAACGTGCGCAGCGTGTACGGGCGCACCGCCCGCATCGCCGACCCCGACCACCCGGCGCGGGTGTTCCAGTGGCTGCTGGAGGAGGTCCGCGACGACTGCGGCAACGTCGCCACCTACGAGTACGCCGCCGAGACCGTGCCCGCCGGCGACCAGGTGTGGGAACGCAACCGCCGCGGCCGGCCCGAACCGCAGCGCTACCTGCACCGCATCCACTACTGCGACCACTTCCTGGTGGAGCTGGAGTACCAGCCGCGACCGGACGCGTTCAGCACCGGCCGGCCCGGGTTCGAGGTGCGCACCCGGCAGCGCTGCACCCGCATCGCGATGTACCACGACTTCCCCGCCGAGTTCGACGACGGCGGGCCCAATCCACGGCTGATCCGCAGCACCGACCTGTCCTATGACGACGATCCGGCCGGCTGCCACCTGGTGGCGGTGACCCAGACCGGCCACCTGTGGTCGCAGGGCGCCTTCGCCAGCGAATCGGTGCCGCCGGTCGAGTTCGAGTACACCAGGTCGGCCGCTGATTCGACCGTGCGGGCGGTGGAGGCGCAGAACCTGCCCGCCGGCGTCGACGACCACACCTACCACTGGGTCGACCTCGACGGCGAGGGCCTGTCGGGCGCCCTGACCCAGCAGGGCGGCGCCTGGTTCTACCGGCGCAACCTCGGCGCCGGCCGGCTCGGCGCCCTGCAGCGGCTGCCCGCCCAGCCGTCGATCGCCGCCGACGGCGGTTCGATCGCACTGCTGGACCTGGCCGGGGACGGCGCCCGGGCGCTGGTGCGCAACGGGCCGGCCGTCCATGGCTACCAGGAGCGCACCGACGGCGGCTGGGGCCCGTTCCGGCCGTTCGCCTCCCGGGCGACGATCGCGTGGAACGACCCGGCGCTGCGCCCGGCCGACCTCGACGGCGACCGCCACCACCTGCTTGAGACGCTGACCTACCACTACGAGCGTGACCCGGCCGACCCGCGGGTCAAGCACGACCTCGTGCTGGAGGTCGACGAGTACAACGTGGCCCGGCGGGCGGTGTCGATCGGCTACCCCCGGCGTACGCCGCAACTGCCCGAGCAAGAGAAGCTGGCGATGCTGCGCACCGTCACCCAGGTCGTCCACGCCACCAGCGGCGCGGCCTACCGGCTGGGCGTACCGGTCGAGACCAGCATGTTCGAGGTGACCGGCCTGACACCGGCCGGGCCGCGGTTCACCCTCGCCGAGGCCGACCAGCCCGGCGCCGCCCGGCTGGTCGAGTGGGTCCGCACCGGCTACTGGAACGACGCTCTCACCGCCGAGCTTCCTTTCGGCCAGATCGGCACCCGCGCGCTCATCCACCAGACCTACAAGATCGCCTACTGGGCGGCTGAGGTGGACGGCCTGTTCGGCGGGCGGGTCACCGATCAGCTGCTCGCCGAGGGTGGTTACGTGCAAGCCGATGGCGCCTGGTGGATCCCCCTCCGGGGTGCAGCACCGCGACCCGGCCGCGTTCTACCTGCCCACAGCGGTGGTCAACCCGTTCGGCAACGAGTCCAGCGTGCAGTACGACGCCTACCACCTGCTGCCGGTGTCCTCGCGCGCGTCCGGCACCGCACCGTACGACGTGCTGGTGACCCAGGTGGACAACGACTACCGGCTGCTGGGCCCGGTGCGCATTACCGACCCCAACGGCAACAGCGCCAAGGCCCGCTACGACGCCCTCGGCCGGGTCACCGCGACCTGGACCCGGGGCAAGGACGGCGAGGGCGATCCCGAACAGCTACCGGGTGCGGAGTTCGTCTACCACACCGCGAGCGTGCCGACTTGGTCGCAAGGCAGCCGGCGGGAGCGGCACGGCGACGCCGGCTCCCCGTGGCAGCGGGCCCGCGCCTACTCCGACGGCAGCGGCCGGGTCGTGATGACCAAGTCCAAGGTGGAGCCCGGCCAGGACGGCCAACTCCGCTGGGTCGGCACCGGCCGGGCCGTCTACGACAACAAGGGCATGCCGGTTAAGCAGTACGAGCCCTACTTCAGCGGCACCGACGCGTACGAGGACGAGCCGGACATCGTGCAGCAGGGCGTGACCGCGGTGCTGCACTACGACTCGGTCAGCCGGCTGGTGCGCACCGACTACCCCGACGGCACCTTCACCCGGGTGGTCATCAACCCCTGGCAGACCGAGACGTGGGACGCGAACGACACCGTCAAGGACTCGCGCTGGTACGCCGAGCGCGGCAGCCCGGACCCGGCCACCGAGGCCGAGCCGGCCGACCCGGACCGCCGGGCCGCCTGGCTGGCCGCCCGGGACGCCGGCACCCCGGCGGTGTCGCGGATGGACAGCTTTGGCCGGGCGGTGCGCGGCATCGCCGACGCTGGGCCGGACGGGCCACTGGAGACCGTGACCGAGCTGGACATCGAGGGCAGCGTGCTGTCGGTGACCGACCCGCGCGGGATCGTGGTGCGCGCCTCGCAGTACGACCTGGCTGGGCGGGCGGTAGTCCAGCACAGCCCGGACGCCGGCACCCGGTGGACCCTGCCCGACGTCGTCGGCGTGCCGATCCGCGTCTGGGACGACCGCGGTTACACGCACGAGTTCGTCCTGGACGCGCTGCGCCGGGCCACCCGCACCTGGGTGAACGACCCGGCCGACCAGCGCCGGCTGGTGCACGCCACCTGGTTCGGCGAGGACCACCCGGCCGGGCTGGCACGCAACCTGCTGGGCCGGCCGGTGATCACCCTGGACGGATCTGGGCTGACCCACGCGGTCGAGCACGACTTCCAGGGCAACCGATTCGCTGATCGCCATGCGGCGCCTGCACGTGATCACCAAGCGGGACCTGGACTACGACTTCGACGTCCACTTCCACCCGTACGTCAAGCAGCTGCACCGGCGCCTGCTGCGCGGCTCGGTCCGCGGGCTGCAGGAGGCCGACACCGAGCGGGTCAACGCTGGCGGGGCGTACACCTTCTATGCTCCGCTGGCGTCCCAGTACGGCCCGACCGGCCTGGTCGACACCGCCTTCCCGGTCAAGGACCTGGACTTCGAAACCGATGGGGCGTACGCGGTCTACAACTGGGAGCTGTTCTACCACGTGCCGCTGACCGTGGGCATCCACCTGTCCCGCAACGGCCGGTTCGCCGAGGCGCAGCGCTGGTTCCACTACGTGTTCGATCCCACCACCGACTCCGAGGAGCCGGCGCAGCAGCGGTTCTGGCGGGTCAAGAAGTTCCAGACCACCGACGTGGAGATGATCGAGGACATTCTCGTCAACCTCGCCACCGGCGCCGACCCCGAACTGCGCCAGCGCACCATCAACTGCATCAAGCGCTGGCGCGACGCGCCGTTTAGGCCCCACCTGGTCGCCCGGTACCGGCCCACGGCGTACATGTTCAAGGCGGTTATGGCGTACCTGGACAACCTCATTGCCTTCTGTTCGGTCCGGACCCTGACC
>Ga0137368_10006515_pt1 | contig 12248 bp, 10 predicted proteins | sample SagtaG_13_FD_104917 | JGI IMG/M metagenome (GOLD analysis project Ga0137368, IMG submission 104917) | Vadose zone soil microbial communities from Sagehorn Ranch, Mendocino, California, USA - Sage1_L_100_16 metaG | ecosystem: Environmental > Terrestrial > Soil > Vadose zone | place: USA...
CACTTACTGTAGGACCTGCTCTCGCCGCTCGCCGCTCGGCAGGTCGATGTCGATGTCCGGCCAGCCCTTGCGGTTCTCGCTCAGGAACCGCTCGAAAAGCACGTTGAACTTCACCGGATCGACGGCCGTGATGCCGAGGCAGAAACAAACCGCGCTGTTGGCCGCACTGCCGCGGCCCTGGGCCATAATGTTATTCTCGCGGCAATAGCGGCACAGATCCGCGACGATAAGGAAGTAGCCCGCAAAGCCAAGCTTGTTGACCAGGGCGAGTTCCTTTTCGAGCAGGGCGCGCACTTTCTTCGGAATCTCCCCGTGATAACGCTCGCGCGCGCCCCGGAACGCCCACTCACGCAACGCGCCCTCCATCGTTTCGCCTGCGCCGACCGGGAACTTGGGGAATTCGTAACCGAGATCCTCGAGTCGGAATTGGAGCCGGTCCGCCAGCCGCACCGTGTTCCTGAGTGCTTCGGGCCTATCCGCGAAGAGCGCCTTCATTTGTGGCGGCGACTTCACGTACCGCTCGGCGTTTATCGTCAGCCGCGTGCCGGCCGCGTCGAGGTTCGTGCGATGCCGCAGACAGGTGAAGAGATCGACCACTTGCCGTCCTTCCGGTGTCGCGTGCAACACGCCATTGGTTGGCAGCACGGGCAGTTTGTGTGCGCGGGCGAGATCGAGCAGGGCGCGATTGGTGCGGTCCTCGCCGCGCTTGAGGTGGCGTTGGATTTCGACGAAGACGCTGTTCGGGCCGAAGGCCCGCACCAGCCACGCGAGGACTTCGCCGGAACTTGGTGCTTGGAAGTTTGGAGGTTTACCGAGTAACGTGCGAATCAACGGTCCTTCTTCGTCACCCGTCAATGCCACCAATCCTTCCGCGAACTCCGGCAACTCCGCCCAATGCACAATGCCTTGCCCTTTGGGCGCGCGCAGATGTGCACGGGTCAGCAACTCGCATAAATTCTGGTAACCCGTCCGATTCTCCACGAGCACCGGCAAGACCGCCCCGTCCTCCATCGCCAGTTCGGCACCATAGATGGCGCGTAATCCGACTTCCTTGGCCGTCCCGCGAAAGCGCGGCGCGCCGTAAACGCCCATCCGATCGCACAGACCGAGCGCTGCGAATCCCCAATTCGCCGCCGTCTCAACCAGCTTTTCCGGCAACGATCCACCGCGCAGAAAGCTGAACGCGCTGCGCGCGTGCAGTTCGATGTATTCGGGTGTGGACATTTAGCGATCCAAAGGCGAGTCCCGGCCGGCGAGAGTACCACCAAACAAGACCTGCTCCGCAAGAACCTGTCGTCGTGCATGCTTGGCCTCATAACCGCCGCCCAACTTTCCGATCAGAATTATCTTCGCGTGTTGCACTTTGTCCTGAAGCGACATCTCAGGCTCCAGCGGCGCTTCGTCTCCGAGCAGCGCAGCCGAAACCAGCATGCTTCCAAAGAGAGTCCGATATGTTCTCATAGCACGAAGATCCTACGGTTTGGGATGCCGGCGTTCCCGGAGTCGGCTCGCGGGTTCATGGCCCCACAGCGCGGCAAAAAAGGCGTGCGGCCTACCCATGAACCTCCCTTCTTCGGCGTTCTTCCAGGAGGGTGGACTCAGCGTCTGCATCCTTCCTCCTCCGAATTACCCGTTCGAAGAATTTCAACAAGCATTCCGCGTCCTGCGCGCGCCACTGCTCTTCGAAAAGTGAACCCGCCGGACTTGACTGCAACAGCCACGCAACGAGATCAATCGATTCGCCGCGCCAGAAGCCATCGAGATACTCCACCAACTCGTTTGCGCGATTTTTCTGATCGGCGCGCTCCGTTCCGAACACCCACCGCGCCGGTGGCGCGTCGCCCAACAGGCGGCGAGGCAGTTCGTGAATTGACACCGATGAGTTCAACACCCGCCAGACCAGGCGAAGCAGAGCGGCATAAGCTGGTCTGAGGCGGCGAAACGGTCCCTGACATCGCTCGTAGTCTTCCGTGGCATTAGCACAACCGACTGCCAGGCCGAGGTTGGTCCGTTGCCAGCCGAGGTGAAGCGGCGGCGCGGGGTAGGTGCCCACGCTGTTGAAGCGCGGACGCAAGGCCAGCAGCAGGTCCCGCTCGCGCGAGATCGCCGTCGCTTCATCACAACAGATGTCCCAGTGGATCCTTTCGACAGCCATGAGCAACCGGCGGAGCTTGCGGGGGAGGCGCTCGCAATTCGCGGAGCAATAACTCGCCAGGCGTTTGCGCAGATTGCGCGCCTTGCCTACGTAAAGCACGCCTTCGGCAGCGCCGCACATCAGGTAAACCCCGGGCTGATCCGGCGCAGTGCGAAAAAAGTCCCGGCCAAACCGCTGGACCAGAGGCTGAACGGGCGGGAGGAACAGCAGTTGATGATCAGCCGTGCGCATGGAGATCAATCAATCCAGCACCCCTTCGACGAACCAACCGTCGGCCCGCTGCACGAGCCGCAGCACGGCGCCCTCGCGCGTGGCCGCGTCCCATTCCTCGCGCTGCCAGGAGTTGGCGTCCCACCAGCTTCCGGACGCGCGCCACGGTCCGACGGCGATCCGTAACTTTCCCTTGGCAACCGAACATTGGATCGCGATGGGGCGCGAGCTCTCGCCGCTGGGAGTGCCAGGGTTTGGCCGCCCCTCGGCGGCTGCATCAGCGGATCCGGTGGCGGTTTTCAGTCCTTTGGAACCCTGATGGGCGGCGGGAAATTCAACGACCTTCGCGTTTCGCTTTGCGTCGTCCGGCTCTTTTTGCCGCGCCGAGTCCGCTGTTTTTGAGAACAACAGCATTTCCGCCACGTCCTCGGGGCGAAAAACCGGAATCGGTCGCCGGGACTCGACAATTCTGGAAGTCCGGACGCTGGACGGCGGCGGATTGTCGGATGCCGGTTTCATCAATTCAATCTTTGCTTTCACCGCGGGTCGGAAGCGACGCAGGGGAACGATGCGCGACAGCGCGGCAGATTTGCGCCCGACGACGCCGGATGCCTTCTCGAAGTCTGGCGTCACGAGCTTGAACGCATCGGGCCGGTGACTCTCTTCGCGCACCGGTGTGCCAACCCGATCCGCGCCGACAAGCGCACTGAGTCGGGCGAGTGTCTCCTGAAACTGATGCGGGTCGCGCAACGCGACCTCGAACAGGCGGAACTGTTTCTGCTCCGGCTGCGTGGGATCGGCCTTGAGCGACACACTGACGATGGGCGAATCGGTGCGGAGCGACTCCAGGTGCGTGTGCAGCATGCGGAACAGAACGTCCGTCCTCCGCGTCGGCTGGGGCAGGCGCAGGCGCTGCTCCACCACTGCGCCGGATTCAAGCCGCAGCTTCAGCGTGAGCCGCTCAACGACGAACCCGGCAGGTTCCAATCGCTGGCTCAGGTAATCCACAAACCGCCGCAGGATGAACAGCAGCGGCTCGATGGTTTCAATTTCCTGCTCGAAATCGAATGACTCCTCGTATCGCTCGGTTGGCCGGACCAGATTCAAAGGCCGCAACGCTGTCGCGGACGCGGCGGCGAACAGCGCGAGTGCTTCGAGTCCGATCCGTTCGGCGAGTGCGTCCTGGCCCAGCGCGAGCAATTCGCCAACCGTGCGGACGCCCCACTTCCGCAGGATGAGCGCGACGTCGCTGGAGGGTTCCAGCGCGGCGACGGGAAGAGAGGCGATGAAGGAGGGAGAATCCCGGACGATGGTCGCAGCCGGCATCACTGCAATTCCGAGTTCCGAGTTCCGAGTTCCGAGTTCAGCCCGCCCCCACCACGCGGCGTGGCGCGCGACGTTCGGAGTAGGGCCGATCCCGATCCGTGCGCGCAGGTTGAGCGCCGTCAAAGCGGTGCTCAAGCGTTCGCCCCAATTGTGAAGCGCCGAAATCTGTTCCGCGTGGTCGGCATCATCGAATTCGCGATGACCCGGAGACCGGCGTTCCGAGAGTTCCGCCAACGCCCGCAAATCCAGTGTCACAGTCCCCGGCGACGTATGTTCGATGTTCGGTGAATATCCGAAGGCGCATTGCAGCACGGCGTCTGTCGCGGCGGATTCCTGGCTGGGCGCGCGGCGGCGAATGATGATTTGACGACAACGAGCCAGGGCCTGGGTGGGAGTGAGTCCCTCGGCCGCCGCAGCGGCGCGCGCAGCGTCGGTGGCCGCGCAGACGCGCGGTGTGCCCGGCGCCAGATCCACGAGCGCGACTGGTTTCGCCCACAGTTCCGGTTCGTGCCGGAGCGCGGCCTGGAGCGGGAACTGCGGCAGATGGATGACGGCGAACATGCGAATGGGCGTTCGTTGGTTGTCTGAAGTCGGTTGAAAGTTACCCTGCTTGTGCCTCCGCCACCGTTTCGGAACACTCCGCAGCACCGAGCAGCTCGAAATGCAATTGACCCAGAACTTCCGAGGGCGGCTGCGCCAGCGCTTCAATCCCCGCCCGGCATTCCACTCGCACCCGACAAACGGCGCCGCCGATGAGTGGAGTTGGCGTCACCGCGAGCATCGCGGCGCCGTTCTGCTCCAGGAGCCGCCGAAACCGATGCCAGACGTTCGAGGGTATTTTTCGGAGTTGCGCGAGCGGATTCAGTTTCAAGTCGAGTACGACGAGCGGAAAGTTGCGGTCGCGCAGGAGCAGGTCGGCGGCCTTGAGCGCCTCCTCAACCTTGGCGCAACGCACCCACAGGAGGCGCGACAGCACGTCGTGTTCTACCGCGTCCACATCGAAACTGTCCGCGCCGTCCACCAGAGCGAGGAATTGTCCATCGGACGCGGCGCAGCGCAGCAGCGCGTGGATGACTTGCGCGCTGCCGGATCCAGGTCGCGTGCCGACCAGTTCGGAAATTTCTCCCTTGGGAAGCCCGCCGCCCAGCAGCGCGTCGAAATTCGCCAGGCCGGTGGCAACAACCGTCCGGTGCCACCCACGTTTGGTCCCGTGTGCCTGCGGGAAGCGCTCGGACAGAAGTTGGCGCAATTCGACGACGGTGGCAGCCGCGCGCATAGAAAATGCCCGGCCAAGCCGGGACCACAAAGGTAGCTCAATTTAACAGCCTGGAAACCGAATTTTTGAAGACTGTGGCACGAAGCAGGCGGCGTGAGTCGGTGTTAGAATTCCATGGAGAATAAGCGTACTCATATCCGCTGCTAAGCGTTACGGCTTGAGATATTCCGCCAGCCAGTCGAAGATCGTCTGGTGCCAAAGCTGGCTGTTCTGCGGCTTGAGCACCCAGTGGCCTTCGTCCGGAAAGTAAAGGAGCTTCGACGGAATTCCCTTGCGTTGGAGCGTGGTGAAGAGACTCATGCCCTGACCAATCGGCACGCGGAAATCGAGTTCGTTATGGATGATGAGATTGGGCGTCTTGAAATCGGCGGCGAACCGATGCGGCGCAGACTTTTCAAAGTCGGGTGTCGCCCAAGGAAGGCCATGTTCCCACTCGTCAAACCACAATTCGTCCGTGGTGCCATACATGGTCCAGAAATCAAAGACGCCGCAGTGGGTCACCAGCGTCTTAAACTTGTCGGTGTGCCCCTGGAACCAATTCATCATGTAGCCGCCATACGAGGCTCCTGCCGCCGCCATGCGCTGGGTGTCCACGTAGCGTTGCTGTTCCAGCTGCCTCAATCCCGCCATCAGGTCCGCGAACACTTTGCCGCCCCAGTCGTGGCTGATTTCATCGACGAACTTCTGTCCGAAGCCGGTGCTCCCGCGCGGATTTGGCAAGGCCAACACGTAGCCTTGCGCGGCCCAAAGTTGCGCGTTCCAGCGATACGACCACGCGTCCATGAACGCGCCTTGAGGCCCGCCGTGGACCCAGAATACGAGCGGGTACCGCTTGGCTGGATCGAAGCCCGGCGGCTTCACGATCCACATCTGAACCTGCGCCCCGTCGGCCCCGGAATAGGAAACCGTCTCCGGCTCGGACAGCGCAATCCCGGCGAAAAGCGCGTCGTTGGCGTGTGTGATCGGCTGGGCATCTCCGCCCCGTACGTCTGAGCGAGAGATCTCCACCGGCCGTGACAGCGTCTGGCGTGCGAAAACCAATGTCTTGCCGTCGGGCGAAACGGTCGCTTCCCCATTCACTGAGTTGTCCACCACTTTGCGCACGTCGTTGCCGACAGGGGTCACCGACCACAACGGTTTGGCTGCCTTCTCTTCGGCATCGAAGTAAAGGGTCTTGCCGTCGGGCGCCCAGACAAATGCTTCCACCCAGGAATCAAAATCGGGTGTCAGACTGCGCGTCTTTCCCGTCGCGCGGTCGAGAACCATAAGTTGCCAGCGATCGGCCTCAAAACCGGGGCGCGACTGGGCGCGATAGGCAATCCACTTCCCGTCCGGCGAGTAGCGCGGAAAGGCGTCCGCCGCCGGATTCGTTGTCATCTGGCGACGCTCGCCCGTTTCGAGGTCCACTTCGTAAAGGTCATGGTTGGTTAGCCACGCTTCCTCCCGGACCGGAGCGGGCGTCGCGGTGTAGGCGAGCTTCTTACTGTCGGGTGAGAAGGCAAAATCGTCACCCGCTGAAAACGTGCTGGACGTCGGGACGGCATCACGGTCGCCCGGCGTGAGGTCCCGCGGATCACCGGCCGCCGCGCCGTTCTTTACCGGCACGACGAAAAGGTGCTGGCGTTTGTCGTCCACCCAACTGTCCCAATGCCGATAAAGCAGTCGCGTCATGACGCGCGCCTTGACCTTGCTCTTCTCACGTTCGTCGAGCTTCTTCTTGTTCGCCTCATCGCTGTCCTTGAACGGCTTGTCGGAGAATTCGGGAAAAACCGCCGACACAAACGCGATCTGACGGCCGTCGGGCGACCAGCCCGGCTGGTTTGCCTCGGTGGAAATGGTCGTGAGCTGCCGGGCCTCGCCTCCGTCCGCGGCAATCAGATAAATTTGGAATGACCCGCCTCGATTCGATTCAAACGCGATCCATTTTCCGTCCGGCGACCAGCGCGGGTGCCGATCGTGTTTCGGACTGGACGTCAGTTGTCGCGGCTCGCCGCCCGCCAGCGGCACCAGCCAGATGTCGCTATCGGTTCTGTTTTCCTCCTTGTCCGCCTTGGTCACGACGTAAGCGATGGTTTTGCCATCGGGCGAAATTTGGGGATCACTGAGTCGCAGCGCTCGGAGCAGATCGTCGAATTCCATCGGGCGGCGCCCCGCCGCGACGACCGCAGTTCCGAACAACGCGGAAGCGAAAGCAAACAACCGCGCGGCCTGCAGGATCCGGCTGCAGCCCATCGACCTTGGCCTGGTAAGCATGGGAGAAGCAGGCGAAAAACCGAGGCGCATGTCAAGCATGCGAGGCGGCGCGATCAAAGTTCAAAGATGCGAACTATTCATGACCGCCAATTCGCCACGCCGTTCCCGCCGGGCAGGATGCCCGGCTCAACGGCAGGCAAGATGCGCAAGATGCCTGCCGCTGCGGTTAACACGTACGACGCCGTGGGGTAGGCTTTCTTGCGCTTAGGCCCACCGCGGTCTGGAGCTTGGAGCTTTCGTTGAGCTTTGCACTTTGAACTGGGAGGTCATTCCTCAACGGGCACGACCAGGTTACTCATGATGTAATCTTTGCGCTCCGGCGTGTTCTTCCCCATGTAGAATCCGAGGATCTGTTGCGAGTCGGGCTTGGGCGCGTATTCCACCTGGCTGAGGCGCATTTCCGGTCCGATGAATTGTTTGAATTCATTCGGGTTGATCTCGCCCAGTCCTTTGAACCGCGTGATCTCGGCGCTCGCCCCCAACTGTTTTGCCGCCTCGTCCCGCTCGGTTTCGCTGTAGCAGTAAGTCGTCTTCTGCTTGTTGCGCACCCGGAACAGCGGTGTCTCCAACACGAACAAATGCCCGTCGTGCACGAGTTGCTCAAAAAAGCGAAAGAAGTAGGTGATCATCAAATTGCGAATGTGCAGCCCGTCCACATCCGCGTCTGTGGCAAGGATCACCTTCTCGTAGCGGAGGCCGTCGATGTTATCCTCAATGTCGAGCGAGCGCATGAGGTTGTACATCTCGTCGTTTTTATAGACGATGTCGCGTTTGAGGTCCCAGACGTTGAGTGGCTTGCCTTTGAGCACGAAGATGGCCTGCGTATTCACGTCCCGGCAACTGACGATCGAACCGGCGGCGGACTGGCCTTCGGTGAGGAAGATCATCGAGCCCTTGCCTTTGCCCTTCGCCTTGTCGAAGTGAACCTTGCAGTCCTTGAGCTGCGGAATGCGGATCGTAATGGCTTTGGCGCGTTCACGCGCGAGCTTCTTGACCTCCTGCAATTCCTTGCGGAGCTGTTTGGTATCCTCGACCTTCGCGATGATTTTCTCCGCGATGTCCCGGTGGCGGCTGAAAAAGTGAAGCAACTCCTCGCGGATCTTGTTGACCAGTTCGGAGCGAATCTCGGTGTTCCCCAACTTGTTCTTGGTTTGAGATTCGAAGACGGGGTCCTTGAGCCGGATCGCCACCGCGCCGACCATGGCTTCGCGCACGTCGTCCCCTTCGTAGCCGCCTTTGGAGTATTCGTTCACCGCCTTGAGCAGGCCCTCGCGGAAAGCGCTGAGGTGGGTGCCGCCGTCGGTCGTGTATTGCCCGTTGACGAACGAGAAAAACGTTTCACCATAGCGGCTGTTCGTGTGGGTGAAACAGAATTCGAGCATCTTGCTCGAATAATGGAGCGGTGGGTAGATCGGTTCGCTATTGTCCGAAGCCAGGTCCTCCATGATCAGGTCGAGCAGTCCGTTGCGCGACTGAAAGGTCTGGCCGTTGTAAATCAGCTTCAGTCCGCTATTCAGATAACAGTAGTGGCGGAGCCGCTTCTCGACATGCTCGGGGCGGAACTCGATTTCCTTGAAAATCTGGGGATCGGGCTGGAACCGGACGAACGTGCCGTCGGGTTCATTGCCCGCCTTGCCCTTCTTCTCGTTCTTGAGCTTGCCCTGTTTGAACCAGGCCTCGACGAACTCGCCGGTGCGATGGCTCCGGACCAGGAACTCCTTGGAGAGCGCGTTGACCGCCTTGCTGCCGACGCCGTTCAGGCCGACGCTGAACTGGAAGACGTCGTCGTTGTATTTGGCCCCGGTGTTGATCGTGGAGACGCAGTCCACGAGCTTGCCGAGCGGGATGCCGCGGCCGAAATCCCGCACGCTCACCGAGGTGCCGTCAATCTGGACTTGCACCTCCTTGCCAAAGCCCATGATGTATTCGTCGATGGCGTTGTCGATGACCTCCTTGAGCAGGATATAGCAGCCGTCATCGTAATGGGAGCCATCGCCGAGCCGCCCGATGTACATCCCCGTGCGCAAGCGAATGTGCTCCAGCGACGACAAAGTCTTAACTTTGCTCTCGTCGTAATTGTGCTTCGTTTTGTCCGCCATACGTTGGCGGCTGACTATCCAACGGATGGGCAGTCTTGCCAATGCGGAAGTTCCAGTGCGCTCGCGCGCTCGCGCTCCGGTGGAGCTCACTTTTTGGGCGCCAGGGCGCTGCCGGTTCTGCCTCGCAGAGCGAGGCTATGACGTTAGCCGTGGGCTTTAGCCCACGGGGAGGGTGCGCAAAAACCGGGCGTCGCGGAGCGACGCTTGAAGGGCTCGATTGGTTCGTCCGTTCAGGCGTCGCTCCGCGACGCGCATCCTTTCCCGACCTTTACTGGGCTCAAGCCCAGTATGGGTTTACCGTGGAGATCGCACGCACCGGTCAGCGAGGGCGCCGACCGGTGCAGCCGCATCGGCTGCGCCCCGGAGACGCGCAACGCGCCGCTCGCTCTTCCCTCTCCCTCAGGGAGAGGGTCAGGGTGAGGGTGAAGCGCCACCACCATCCCAACACGCCCGGATTCACCCACGTCTCTCCCTCACCCCGACCCTCTCCCGCTGGGAGAGGGGGGATACATTCGTCGCTTGGTTGGCGATACGAATCGCTGTGAGCATTCCGCTACAGTAAACACATACCAAGCCCACGGCTACCCATCACGCAGTCGCTCCGCGACTGCGTCCGCCAGCATCGCTTCGCTTGCTGGCGGTAAAATGAGCAGACCAGCAGGTTTGCCCTACCGATTTTAGTGGGAAGCTGCCCTGCCCGCTCTGAGCCAGACAACCTGCGATGAGGCGCCATCAAGCGAAGGCTCACCGCGTGAAAATCCCTCCAAATGCGTGAAGATTTTCCGGCGCTGTTTGTGAGCCGTGCTTTTTCCTAGGAAAGAACGCTCTGAATCGACCGGCACGAGCACTGCTCACATTTTTTCTTGAGGCGCTTCATCTGAAGTCAAACAGCCCGAGTGGGGGCTGCGTCTCCCGCTCCAAGCAAAGGTGTTGTATGAAAACTGAGAATGATTCGCTCCGTTCCAATTCGTCCGGACTCACCCTCATCGAGTATCTGGCAATCCTTGCAGTGCTGGCGCTTTTGGTCGGCCTGCTGCTTCCCTCGCTCGCGAAAGCCAAGTCGAAGGCCCATAGGACCGGCTTCCGCCTGCCGATTGAAGCGGAGGAACTCTTCGCCCGCGCGCCGGCGCTGCCGTTCAATACGGAATCGTATGACCGCATCGCGGACAACTCGTTTCTCGATGCCGGAGGAACCAGCGCTCCACGTTCTCCATCAACGTGTCCGGCTCGATACCGCTAAGGGCGTGGCACGTCGGGATCCAAAAATGACAGCCAATCGCCGTTCACTCATCGTTCTCATCCTGCTGTTTGGGATGACGCGCGCCTGCAAGGGCGATGGCGACGTGGAGTTGTTCCATTCCTTCGATGCCACGGCTGGTCACCCTTCCGGGACATTGATCCGCGCTTCGGACGGTGCGTTCCACGGGACGACGAAGAGCGGAGGTATGCACGGCCGCGGAAGCGTCTACCGAATCGAGGCGGATAGGAAGTTAGTTACGCTCCATTCCTTCGACGGCACCAACGGAGGCGCTCCTGTCGCACCGTTGTTCCAGGCGAGCAATGGGTTGCTGTATGGATCGACCTCCGAGGGGGGACAAAGGAATCTGGGAACGCTATTTCGCCTGCCACTGACTGGTCCGGTTCAGACATTGGTCCACTTCGGTGGGTGGACCAACGGCGGATCGCCTCGAGCAGGACTTTTTCAGGCTAAGGACGGCCTGCTCTATGGGACGACCAGCTCTGGCGGTGAGAATAACATCGGCACCGTCTTCAAGCTTACGCTGGACGGTACCATGACGACGCTCGTCTCGTTTCATGGCAATGACGGTTCCAGACCCCGTGCGGGCGTGGTCCAAGCGCGGGAATTGAACTTTTTGTACGGTACGACCTACTCTGGTGGTAAGAGCAATCGGGGGACAGTTTTTCTCTGCGCCAGCACGGGATCGTTGATTACACTGGCGAGTTTTGTCGGCACCAACGGTGCCAATCCAGTGTCAAGACTCGTCCAGGCGCGTGATGGCAGGTTTTATGGAGTCACGACGTACGGGGGGTTACACGGCTTGGGGACAGTGTTCAGCATCGCTCCAGACGGCGACCTTCGAACGGTGTATTCGTTCACTGGCGGAGCCAATGGCGGACTGCCAGTCGCTGGCTTGATCGAAGGAGCCAACGGTGAACTCTACGGCACGACTCCCTACAACATGGATGCGGGCCGTGCCGCGGTTGCCTTCAAGATCGACGAAGCGGGTGCGTTCTCCGTCTGCGCTACGCTTTCATATTCTGTGTTGTATCCAAGCAGCGAGCTTCTGGCGGGCGGCGACGGTTACCTCTACGGAGTTTCTGAGGTGGGCGGAACGAACCGGCTTGGGGTTGTGTACCGAATACTCCTGCGCCCCAAACTCGAGTATGAGATACTCGGATCGAATCTGGCGCTTTCCTGGCCACGTTATCCGGCGGGCTTTCACCTTGTGCAAGCGAGCGAGTTGGAAAGTTCCAGCTCCTGGTCAGTTGCGGTCGGGAGAACGGTTACCAATGAGAGTCGGATTCAGGCCGTTGTCCCGCTGGGCCAAGGCAAGGCTTATTTCAAAGTGCATCGCCCATAAACGCGGGAGAACGATGTAGCTGGATCTTGCGCAAACGCGGCGGGCTGGGCGGCGTCGGTTGGTTTCTCCGAACTCCGATTCGTGCGCGGACCTCCCACGCTTTCAGACCGGCCCGCGAACCACGATGGATCGCAGGACAGGATGCACTGATAGGTTGCGCCGGTGGCGCAGGTGAAGGTAGGCGTTGTGTATGGCCCGCCAAAAACGACCCGCCAGACCTGGCGCCCTGATGCGGTTGCCAGCCTTTCTCTATGTTCTATTGCTGGCTGTCTTCGTTTCCGCCGAGTCCATCCCGCCCGAACGGCCGCGCGCGCGCCCGCCGTCGG
>Ga0137368_10006516_pt1 | contig 12248 bp, 10 predicted proteins | sample SagtaG_13_FD_104917 | JGI IMG/M metagenome (GOLD analysis project Ga0137368, IMG submission 104917) | Vadose zone soil microbial communities from Sagehorn Ranch, Mendocino, California, USA - Sage1_L_100_16 metaG | ecosystem: Environmental > Terrestrial > Soil > Vadose zone | place: USA...
CGAGGGTCACCGCGGTTCGGTGTCGCCGAGAGCGGCGGCCAGCTCGGCACGGCCGGCGACGCCGAGCTTGCCGTAGATGTTCTGCAGGTGGTTGTCGACGGTACGCGTGGACAGGTGCAGCGTCGCCGCGATGCCCTTGCTCGGCACGCCGCGCGCGGCGAGGATCGCGACCTCGTGCTCGCGGCGGGTCAGCGGCGTGATCGTCGCGGCCATGGCGAGACCCGGCGTCCGGGCCCCGGGGCAGCGCCGGGCCAGCGCGGCCGCCTGCGCCCGCAACCGCAGCGCCGGCCGGGGCCGGCCGTGCCGCTGGTAAGCGTCGCCGGCCACGACGGCGGCTTCGGCCGCGTAGAGCAGCGCGCCCAACGCCTCGAAGTGCGCGACGACCCGGGCGAGTGCGTCCGGGTCACCGGCCGAGGCGGCGCGCGCGTGCATCGCGTACCCCCGGACCAGCCGGCCCTGGCACCGCTCGGCGAGAGCGGCCAACGTGTCCCGGACCCGCGCGGGGTCGCCGAGCCGGACCACGTCGTGCAGCAGCCACGCGGCCGAGCTGAGCTGACCGGCCGCGGCGGCCTTGTCGGCCGCGGTGAGCAGCACCGCGCGCGCCTGCCCGAGATCCCCCGTCGCGGCAGCCAGCCACGCGGGGCCCAGCTCCTGCTCGGCGTCCAGGAAGCCGATGTCGCCCAGCATCGCGGCCTCGGCGAGCGCCTGGCGCGCCGCCACGACGTCGCCGGTGACCGCGTCGGCCACCGCGAGGAAGCTCACCGCGAGCCGCCGCGGCCACGGGTACCCGTGATCGCGGCACAGTGCCACCGCTTCGGCGAACCAGCGCCGGGCGGTGCGGACCTGCCCGGTCAGCAGCGCGCACCGGCCGAGGTGGTAGGCGAACCAGATCCGCCCGATCGTCGACCGGTCCCGCACCGCGAGCCGCCGCCCGCTGGCCGCGCGCTCGGCCGCGCCCGGCAGGTCGCCCGCCTCGGCGAGCGCATAGGCCTCGATGACCAGGTGGGTACTCGGGTGCACCATGGCCAGTTGGTCGCTCAGCTCGCCCTGCTCGGCGAAGCCGGCCCGGGCCACGGCGAGCCCGTCCACGCACCGCCCGGTCATCACCAGCGCGGTCGCGTGGGGCACCGCACGGAGCACCGCGGTGCGGCGGTCGCCGGGCGCGTCGAGGGCCGCCAGCGCCGCCAGCGCCTCGGCCGGCCGACCGGCGTGGGTGAGCACCCGCGCCTCGACGGCCAGCAGCTCCTGGTGTCGGACCGGGTCGGTGACCCGCGCGCGGGTGGCCCGGCTGATCGCGAGCGCCTCTTCCGGGCGCAGCAGTCCCCAGGTGAGGTTCCGGACCCGGGTGGCGACGACCGGGACGACCTGCTCCGCGGCCGACAGCATCTGCTCGGCCTCGTCGAACTCGCCCAGCTCGTAGAGCGCTTCGCCGAGCAGGAGCCGGCCCTCGTCGCTGACCCGTTCCGCGAGCGCCGCGCCGGCGAGCCGGCGGACCTGCGCGAAGTCGTGGCCGTACCGGGCCAGCCGGGCACCCGACAGCAGCAGCTCGGGGTCGGCGGTGCCCAGCGCGTCCAGGCGCCAGGTGGCGATCCGCAACGGGTCGCCGCGCCGCCGCGCCCCGAACGCCTCGATCCGGTCGGCGTGTTCCAGCAGGATGCGCCGCCGGGTCAGCCGGGGGAGCCGGTCGCGCAACACCTCGCCGTACAGCGGATGGGCGAGGCTCACCTGTTGCCGGCGCCGGTCGGTGCGCAGCAGCACCAGGCCCGCGCGCTCCAGCGACTCCAGCGTGTCGGCGGAGGCCATCGCGGCCAGCCCGGTGAGGCCGGCGGCGCCGACGAGGGCGAGCAGCTCCAGTACCGGCCGGGCGGCGGGGTCGACGTTGCGCAGGTTGGCCTCGACCAGCTCGGCCAGGGCGGCGGTGCTGGCCAGCGGGCCGGTCAGCCGCCACACCCCGTGCTCGGTCACCAGCCGCCCGCCGGCCAGCGCACCGAGCACCAGCTCGCGCACGAACAGGATGTTGCCGCGGCCGATGGAGTACACGTCGTCGACCGTCGCGGCCTCGACCGGGCCGCGGAGCACCGCGGACAGCAGCTCTTCGACGCCGTCGCGGGACAGGTCGGTGAGGTCGATGCGGGCCAGCCGGCCGCCGCGCCACAACGCCGACAGCGCGTCCGGTACCGGCTCGTCGGCGCGGACCGTGCCGATGAGGAACACCGCGGCCGCGTCGATGAGCTGGGTCAGCAGGGTCAGCGAGGTGATGTCGAGCAGGTGCAGGTCGTCGGCGTGCACGACGAACGGCGCGCCGCCGGACCGGTGCCGGAACGCCTCGGCGACCCGGTCGACGAGCGCGACCGGGTCGAGCCGTTCCCGCCCGACGGCGGCGGGCAGCAGGTGCGCCAGCGCACCGAGCGGTACCGTCGCCGCTGTCGCGCTGCCGGTGGCCCGGCCGCAGGCCCGCCCGAGCCCGGTGGCGATCGTCGCGAACTGCTCGGCGAGGCGGGTCTTGCCGACGCCGGCCGGGCCGTAGACCAGGACCCCGCGGCTGGACGGGTCGGCGAGGAGGGTGCGGAACGTGGCGAGCTCGCCGCTACGGCCGACGAACGGCCAGTTCGACACCGGACCAGGCACGGTGCTCGCGCGCACCATGCCGGAACGCTATCCGGGCCGGCGCCGCGCATCAACCGGCTTCCCACGCACGGCGACCATACGGCTACGCCCGGGTGTCCGGCAGCCCGGTCCATACCCGGCCGGACAGGTCGACGAAGACGTCGCCGCCGGGGGTGGCCAGGCACAGCAGGAGGTACAGCGGGGAGCGGCTGGCGGCGCCGGGCCGCCACACCAGCTCGCCCGGGCCGTGCCCGGCGTACTCCGCCGACATCGGCCGGGCCGTGTTGGAGGCGGTGCGCTACCGCGCTGATACCGGAAGTGCAGTCAGGCGCGCCCGTCAGCCGCCCGAGTCCGGCCGCACCGCGGCCGCCATCCGGCGCACGGCCTCGGCCACCAGGTCGGGCCGCGTGGCGAAGTTGAACCGGGCGAAGCCGAGGCCCGGCGCGCCGAACAGCGGGCCGCCGGACAGCGCGACGCGGCCCCGGTCCAGGAACACCGCCGCCGGATCGTTGCCCAGCGCGAGCCCGCGGCAGTCCAGCCAGGCCAGGTAGGTGGCCTGCGGCGGCCGGTACTCGATGCCGGGCAGGTGCGCGGCGAGCAGCTCGCCCAGCAGTCGCCGGTTCGCGTCCAACTGTTCCAGCAGCCGCGCCAGCCAGGGCTCGCCGTCGGTGAACGCGGCCTCGCCCGCGATCACCCCGAACAGCCCGGCGCTCTCGCTGATCTCCGGGTCGAGCCCGGCGAGGTCGGCGTCCGGACCGGGTACCGCCAACGCGGCCTTGAGGCCGGCGAGGTTCCACGGCTTGGACGCGGAGACGAGCGTGACCGACCGGGCCGCGGCCGGCGCGTCGAGGGTCGCGAAGGGCACGTGCGCCGAGCCGGGATAGATGAGCGGCGCATGGATCTCGTCCGCGACGACCTGGACCCCGTACCGGTCGGCCAGCTCCGCCACGGCGAGCAGGTCGTCCCGGCTGAAGACCACGCCGGTCGGGTTGTGCGGGCTGCACAGCAGGTAGGCGTCGGCGCCGGCGGCGAAGTCGCGCGCCAGCCGGTCGAGGTCGAGCCGGTACCCGTCGGGTCCCGGCGCGAGCGGACTGTCCACCAACCGCCAGTCCGAGCGCGGCAACCAGTGGAAGAACGGTGGGTACGCGGGCGTGTTCACCACCACGCGCGCCCCGGGTCCGGTCAGTATCCGCAGCACCTCGACGACCCCGGTCATCACGTCCGGCACCAGCCGCATCGCGGCGGGCTCCGGTCGCCAGCCGTACCGGCGGGAGGCGAAGCCGGCGAACGCCTCCGGCAGCCCGGCGGGGGCGGCGTACCCGGTGTCACCCCGCTCGACCGCGGCGGCCAGAGCGGCCGCGATCGGGGCGGCGAGCGGCGTGTCCATCTCCGCCACCCACACCGGCAGCACGTCCGGCGGGTACTGCTGCCACTTGATGCTGCGTCGGCACCGCAGCTCGTCGAGTCCGAGAGCGGTCAGCGGGCCGGCCGCAGGGTCGCCATCCACGCCACCGAGTCTGCCCCGGCCCCGGGCCGGCCGGTCGGCCCGGGGCGAAGCGGCCCCGGGGCTCGCCGCAAAGCGCCGGGCCCGCCGCGAAGCCGGGCCCGGCGCGGGACAGCCTCAGAATGGCAGCAACGTGATCTGCGCCGACCTCGGGGCGCCGTCGTGCACCAGCGATTCGAAGTGCCCGACGTCGTCGAAGGCGAACCCGTAGGCCTTGCCGTCGACCGAGTTGGCGTGCATCGCGCGGGAGTAATGGTCGGTGACCGGCTGCGTGTAGAACCGGCGCGCATCGGTGCTGGGCTGGGTGCGGATCGTGTCGAGGGTGGAGCGGTGCAGGGCCGCGCACAGCGTCCGCGCGATCGGCCCGACGACGAGGTCGTTCGGGGCCGCCAGCCGGCCGTCGCAGCCGAACACGTCGCTCGTGGACGGCTTGGCGAACGACGCCACCCGGGCGCCGGAGGTGTTGGTGAAGTTGAGGTTGCCGGCGCCGTCCACCCGGCCGAAGTACTTCGTCCCCGGCTGGTTCTCGAACGGCACCACGGTCAGTGTGGCGGTCCGGTACAGGTTCCAGACCTTGCTGACGTAGCTGTCGTAGTAGGTGGTGCTGAAGAGACCGCTCTCCAGACCCTTGCGGGGCGACAGCACGCGCAGCCGGGTACCGTCGGAGCGCTTGACGATCAGCTTGCCGAAGCCCGCCTGGGCCTGCACCGCGTCGAAGATGCGGTTCCGCCCGCCCGCGACGAGCGTCCCGGTGCGCCGGGTCTGGCCGGTGGAGCCGGTGACCGCCACCGCGTGCGGGACGCTGAACATGTCCACCATCGAGGTGTTGAGGAACAGCCCGGCGCCGTCATAGGTGAACTCGCTCCAGTCGAAGAGGATGTCGTGGTTGGCGTCCTGCGGTGCCCACGGCGCGGGCTGCACCAACCCGTCGAAGGTCAGGAAGAACTTCAGCTTGGTACCGAACGCGACGTACACCCGCCCGGACAGCATGTTGGGGATCTGCAGGGTCTTGCTCGCGCCCGGGGCCGGGCCGGCGATCGCGACGTCCGGGGCCGGTACCGGTGGCACGTTGCCCCGCGGCCACGGCGTGAAGGCCCCGCCCGCGTTGACCCACCCGAGCCGTCCGGTGGTGAGGTTGACCCCGACCACGTAGAGGAACACCTTGTCCGCGCGCCCCGAGTTGTTCGTGACGGTCAACGGCAGCAACGGCCGCTGGGCGGCCTGTGCGGGCGCGACCGCGGCAACAGTGATCAGCATCGGCACGGCGATGGCCGCCGCCGCGAGGAGATGACGGATCCGCATGCTCACTCCTTCGCCGGACGGGTTGCTGGAGAGCGCTCTCAGGATCGACTACGACAGTGACTAATGTCAATACATGCCACGGACTGTTGGTGCGCGGGCACCCGCGGTATGACGATCGGAGGGTCGACGGAGGGAGGCAGCTGTGCGGGACGCGGTGATCTGCGAGCCGGTACGTACGCCCGTGGGCCGGTTCGGCGGGGTGTTCCGGGACGTGCCGGCGGCCGACCTGGCCGCGACCGTGCTGCGCGAGCTGGTGCGCCGCAGCGGGGTCCCGGTCGACGAGGTGGACGACGTGCTGCTCGGGCAGTGTTACCCCAACGGGGAGGCGCCCGCCGTGGGCCGGGTCGCCGCGCTGGACGCGGGGCTGCCGGACCGGGTACCGGGGCTGCAACTGGACCGGCGCTGCGGGTCGGGACTCCAAGCGGTCCTGGTCGCGGCGATGCAGGTGCAGACCGGGGTGGCGGACCTGGTCATCGCGGGCGGCGTGGAGAGCATGAGCCAGGCCGAGTTCTACGCGCCGGACCTGCGCTGGGGCCCGCGGGGCGAGTCGGTCACCCTGGTCGACCGGCTGGCCCGGGCCCGGGTCACCGCGGGCGGGCGGGACCATCCGGTACCGGGCGGCATGCTGGAGACCGCCGAGAACCTGCGCCGCGAGTACCGGATCTCCCGGCGGGAACAGGACGAGCTGGCGGCCCGCAGCCATCGGCGCGCCGTCGCGGCCCAGCGGTCCGGGGTGTTCGCCGAGGAGATCGTGCCGGTACCGGTCTCCGGCCGGCCCGAACCCGTGACCCTCGACGAGCATCCCCGCGCGGACAGCACGGTCGAGGCACTGGCACGCCTGCGGCCGGTACGGCTGAAGGAAGATCCGGAGGCGACCGTGACGGCGGGCAACGCCAGCGGCCAGAACGACGGCGCCGCCGCCTGCCTGGTCACCACGCCGGAGGGCGCGGCCCGGCTCGGCCTGACCCCGTTCGCCCGGGTGGTGAGCTGGGCCGTCGCCGGGGTACCGCCGCGGACCATGGGCGTCGGCCCGGTACCCGCGACCGCCAAGGCGCTGGCTCGCGCCGGACTGAAGCTGGCGGACATGGACCTCATCGAGCTCAACGAGGCCTTCGCCGCGCAGGTGCTCGCGGTGACCCGGGAGTGGGGCCTCCCCGAGACCGACCACGACCGGCTCAACGTGCACGGTTCGGGGATCTCGCTGGGGCACCCGGTGGGTGCGACCGGCGCCCGGATCCTCGCCACGCTGCTGCGGGAGATGCGCCGCCGGGACGCCCGGTACGGGCTGGAGACCATGTGCATCGGCGGCGGCCAGGGCCTCGCGGCCGTTTTCGAGCGCACGCCGTGAACCCGGTACCCTGGCGGATGTGCTCGATCCCCGCGGGCTGTATGAGCTGGCCGAGGAGCTGCCCGACCTGGGCCGGCCGGTGCTGGTGCAGGCGCTGACCGGGTTCGTCGACGCCGGCAACGCCACCTACCTGGCCCGCGAGCACCTCCTCTCGACACCCGATGCCCGGCTGCTCGCCACGTTCGACCCCGACCAGCTCATCGACTACCGGTCCCGCCGGCCTCCGATGATCTTCCTGGAGGACCACTGGGAGCACTACGAGGAGCCGGAGATCGGCGTGCACCTGCTGCGCGACGACGCGGGTACCCCGTTCCTGCTGCTCGTGGGCCCCGAACCCGACCTGCAGTGGGAGCGGTTCGTGGCGGCGGTCGTCGACCTGGTCGAGCGGCTCGGGGTACGGCTGACCATCGGGCTCAACGCGATCCCGATGGCCGTGCCGCACACCCGGCCGGTGGGCATCACCGCGCACGCGATCCGGCCCGAGCTGATCACCGGCTATGAGCCCTGGCTGCGCCGGGTGCAGGTACCCGGCAGCGCCGGCAACCTGATCGAGTACCGGCTGGGCCGCAAGGGTCACGACGCGGCGGGCTTCGCCGTGCACGTCCCGCACTACCTCGCCGAGACGCCCTACCCGGCCGCCGCCCAGGAGCTGCTCGAAGCGGTGTCCCGCGCGACCGGCCTGCTGCTGCCGACGGCGGACCTGCGGGCGGCCGCCGAGCGGGTCCGGGCCGACATCGACCAGCAGATCGCCCAGAACGCCGACGCGGGCACCCTGGTGCACGGGCTGGAGGAGCAGTACGACGCGTTCCTGCGCGGCCGGCAGGGCACCGGGCTGCTGGCCGGGTCGGAGTCCCTGCCGTCGGCGGAGGAGCTGGGCGCCGAGCTGGAACGGTTCCTGGCCGAGCACAACAAGCCCAACGAGTGACGTGATCCACTCCCGACGGCGCATCACCGGCCGCGGTATCTGCCCGGCGACCGCTCACTGAGCGGACCGGTACCGGGGCAGTAGGGCCGGTTCCTAGCGTCACCTCCGGGCCCGACCACCGGGGTCGGGCCGCGTCGAAGGAGGTGGCTGCGATCAACATCCGGCAGCATCGGGGGCTCGTGCTCGCGCTGGCCGCCGCCGGCCTGGCGGTGGTCGCGTCGGTACCGGCGGTCTGGGCCGCGCAGCGCGGGAGTGACCGGGACGCGGGTACGGGTGAGCTGAGCCTTTGGCCGGCCGGCCGGGCGGTGGACGGTACGACCGACCTCGACGGGCAGCCCGTGGAGCTGGGCGTGCGCTTCACCAGCGAGGTGCCGGGCGTGCTCACCGGCGTGCGCTTCGCCAAGCCCGAGCGGGCGCGGGGCAAGCACGCCGGCAGCGTCTGGGACGACGGCGGGCACCTGCTGGCCCAGGCCGCGTTCACCGGCGAGTCCGGCTCCGGCTGGCAGCAGGTGCGCTTCACCCAGCCGGTACCGGTCGTCGCGGGGCGCACCTACACCGCGTCATACCACTCCGACGACGGGATCTACCTGTCCAAGGAGAACGCCTTCGCCCAGTCCGGCCTGCGCACCGGCCCGCTGTCCGCCCCGGCCGGCCGCAACGGCGTGTACGCCTACGGCCCTGGTGGCTTCCCGACGCAGACCTGGCACGCCAGCAACTACTTCGTCGACGTGCTCTTCCGGGCCACCGGATCGGCGCCGCCCGCGGCGAGCCCGTCGGTCCCGTCCACCCCGTCCGCCAGCCCGCCGGCGTCGCCGTCGCCCACCGCCACCCGGCCCCCGGCACCCCCGCCGATCACGAGCCCGCCGCCCACCGGCTTCCCCGACGCCACCACGACCGGCGTGCCGAAGGGGACCACGCTGCACAAGCGCGTGGAGAACATCGTGGTGCGCCAGGACGGTACCGTCCTCGACGGGCTGGACCTGACCGGATCGGTGGACATCTACGCCAACAACGTCGTCATCCGGAACTCGAAGATCAGTGGGACCAACTGGTGGGGCGCGAACCTGCGCGCCGGCTACACCAACCTCACCGTCGAGAACTGCGAGATCTTCGGCGACGGCGTGCGGCAGATGCAGTACGGCATCGCCAGCGCCGGCGGCTGGGTGACCGCGCGGCGCAACAACGTGCACACCATCTCCAACGGCATCGACGTACCGGTGGGCCTCATCGAGGACAACTACGTCCACGACCCGAAGTACTTCCCGAAGGACCACACCGACATGATCATGTCCGAGGGTGGCGCGCCGGCCGGCACCACGCTGACCATCCGGCACAACACGGCGGTGAACACGCTCGACCAGACCGGCGCGATCGCGCTGTTCGCCGACTGGGGCCCGCAGCACGACGTGCTCGTGGAGCGCAACTTGCTCATCGGGGGCGGGTACGCGCTGTACGGAGGTGACACCGGCGCGACCAACATCCGCGTCGTGAACAACGTGTTCTCCCGGCGGGTCTGGCCGAACGGCGGGTACTGGGGTCCGGTGGCGCACTGGAACGCCACCGGACGCGGAAACGTGTGGCAGGGCAACGCCTGGGAGGACGGCTCCCCGGTGCGGCCCTGACCCGCGGACCGCGACCCGCCCCCACCGGTCCCGGTCAGCCGACCGGGACCGGCCGGGCGGCCGGTGCGAGCAGCGCCGGATCGGCACGCAGGATGGCCCGTTCCAGGTCCCGCAGCGCGCGGCCCGGTTCCACGCCCAGCTCGGCGACGAGGAGGCGGCGGTAGTCCCGGTACACGCCCAGCGCCTCGGCCTGCCGGCCGAGCCGGTACAGGCCGAGCATGAGCGCGCCGCGCAGCCGCTCGCGGAACGGGTACCCGCCGGCGAGCGTGGCGACCTCGGCCACCACGTCGGCGGGGCGGCCGGCGGCCAGGTCGGCCTCGGCCAGATCCTCGGCCGCCGCCATCCGGCGCTCGTCGAGCCCGGCCGCGGCGCCGCGGATGGCCGGGGCGTCCAGGCCCTCCAGCGCCCGGCCCCGCCACGTCGCAAGCGCGGCCCGCAGCTGCTCGGCGGCGCGGTCCGCCCGGCCGGTGGCCAGGTCGGCCCGGGCCTCGGCGACCCGCAGCGTGAAGACGCCGGCGTCCAGCTCGCCGTCCTGGACCCGGATCAGGTACCCGGGGGAGAGCGTGACGATCCGCCGCTGCCCCTCGGGGCGCACCGGATCGCCCAGGGTGCGCCGCAGCAGCGACACCGCCGTCTGGACCTGCTGCCGGGCGGTGACCGGCGGCCCGTCCGGCCACAACGCGTCCACCAGGTCGGTGACCGGCACGACCCGGTTGGCGTGGACCAGCAGCAGCGCCAGCACGGTCCGCTCCCGGACGCCGCCGAGCGCGACCGGCCCGTCCGAGCCCGCCACCTGGACCGGTCCCAAGATCCGAAAGTCCATCGACCTCTCCCACTCGACCCCCGACCCGGTCGGGTCGGCCCGTACCCGATGGGACGCCGTGGCGGCCGGGTCATGCTGTCCGCCGGGGTGGCGCAGAATCGGTGCGGCTCCCGGACAGCATGACGGCCCGGCCACGGCGTCCCTGGTGATGCGGCGGAAAGGAGGCGGATGGGGCAGCGGGAGGACGAGAGCTTCCGGGAGTTCGTGGCGGCCGGTACCGCCCCGCTCCTGCGCGTCGCCTACCTGCTGATGGGCGACCTCGGGCAGGCCGAGGACCTGCTGCAGAACGCGCTGGTGAAGACCTACCTCGCGTGGGGCCGGATCCGCGACCCCGGCGCCGTGCACGCGTACGTGCGGCGGGTACTGGTGACCAGCGCGACCTCGTGGTGGCGCCGCCGGGCGGCGCACGAGGTACCCGTGGCCGCCCCGCCCGAGCTCGTCGCGCCCGACTTCGCCGGGCGCCAGGCCGAGGCCGAGACGATGCGCCGGCTCCTGCTGACGCTGCCGGCCAAGCAGCGCGCGGTACTCGTCCTGCGGTTCTACGAGGACCTCACCGAGGCCGAGGTCGCCGACGTCCTCGGCGTGACGCGGGGGACGGTCAGCCGTTACGTCACCCGCGGGCTAGCCGCCCTGCGCGCCCGGCTGGAGGAGGGGGAGCTGGTGCGATGACCGACCCGGAACGCACGGCCGACCGGCTGCGCCGGGCCCTGTCCGACGCGACCGTCCACATCGGAGCGTCCAGGGTGCACGGTACCGAGCTGATCCGGCGTGGGCGCGTGCTGCGCCGCCGCCGTACCACCGTCGCGGCGGGGGTGACGGCGCTGGCCGTCGTCGCGCTGTCCGGCGTCCTCACCGTCGGGCTGGGCCGGGTGACCCCGCCGGACGTGGCCGGTTCGCGGTCGCCGAGCCCGCCGGTCACGCCCGCCGCACCGTCCACGGCGCCGGCCTCGCCCCCGCGATCGGTGCCGCCGCCGTCGACGGTCCCGGCGTCGCCGCGTACCGGGTGCGTCGCCGGTACGGCCGCGTGCGGGATGCCGGACGCGAGCACCACCGGGGTACCGCCCGGCACCACCCTCACCCCGCACACGGGTGACCTGACCATCCGTACCGACGGCACCCTCATCGACGGCTGGGACCTCACCGGCTCGCTGGACGTCTACGCCGACAACGTGACCGTCAGGAACAGCCGGATCACCTCCACCAACTGGTGGGGGATCAACCAGCGGGCCGGCCACACCGGTCTCAAGGTGTTGCACAGCACGATCACCGGGGTACCCGGGCGCGGGCCCGACCACGGGGGCGAGAACTACGCCGTCACGAGCGGCGGCGGCGCCGTCGAGGTCGGCTACAGCGACCTGTCCCGCTTCTCCACGATCCTGCAGGTTGGCGCCGGCCGGATCCACGACAACTACCTGCACGACGTGCAGGCCATCCGGGGCGACGGCGGCCGGTGGCAGGGGACCAACGGCATCGTGGCCGATGCGGCGACCAACCTGACCGTCCAGCACAACACCGTGCTCAACCAGGTTCCGGCCAACCAGGGCGCCACTTGCGCGATCGGCCTGTTCACCGACTCCGGGCCGGTGTCCGACGTGCTCGTCGACGGCAACCTGCTCGGCGGGGGCGGGTACGCCTTCTACGGCGGTGGCACCGCGACGACCGGGGTACGGGTGACCGGCAACCGGTTCAGCACGGTCGCGCAACCGCGCGGCGGCTTCTACGGCCCGGTGGCCGCGTGGCGGGCGGGCGGGCCGGGCAACGTCTGGCGGGACAACACCTGGGCCGACGGCCCGTCGGCCGGCCGCCCGGTCGTGCCCTGACGGCGGCCGCGGGCAGCGCGGCGGTGCCGCGCGGAAAGGTCACGCTCCGAGTGGTAGTGACGTAACGGCTCGGTCACCGAGGGCTCCGTCGTGACCGGACCGGCGTCCTAGTGCCATCTCGACCCTTACGTACGGGGAGGAACTGATGGCACGCATCCGCACCACCATCGCGTTGCTTAGCGCCGGCGCGCTCGCGCTCGGCGGCTGCGGCTCCGGCCCGACCGCTTCGCGGCAGGGCGCGCCGGCCCCCGTGGGCCGGCCGGGCGCGCCGGCGCCGGCGGCGAGCCCCACCGGAAC
>Ga0137368_10006519_pt1 | contig 12244 bp, 9 predicted proteins | sample SagtaG_13_FD_104917 | JGI IMG/M metagenome (GOLD analysis project Ga0137368, IMG submission 104917) | Vadose zone soil microbial communities from Sagehorn Ranch, Mendocino, California, USA - Sage1_L_100_16 metaG | ecosystem: Environmental > Terrestrial > Soil > Vadose zone | place: USA...
CCGCTCATCCAAACGCGGTAGCAATTTGCGATAACGAGCTTTCAAATACTGGCCCATTTCCATGCCACAATAACATGGCAGAAATGTAATGTATTGTAAATGTTATTTCGTAACGGCCACTAACGGCGCGATCTCAGCTACGGAACAAGGCCCCAAGCTCGGTACCGTCCTGGAGATGGACGGGTGGTTCGGCCCGCGGGAGGTGGATTTGTTCGGAAACGGCCTGGCGCGCTTCGGCGAAGCCCACGACACTATCAAGGGGTTATTCTTCGGCTTGTTAAAGCCGGACCTGCTGGCTAAATTGAACCCGGTTTACGCGTGACGACACTAATGCCTCCTCCACAGTCGCCGGCTTACGTGCTGGTCGAGGAACTCCGGGAGCCGTCCGCATTGGCGACGATTCACCGTCCGCCTCCCGACGAACTGGAGAGGGAGGAACTTTTGCTTCGTAAGCTGGGACCACGCGGATGGGGTCGCGTGCATCATTTCCGCAACTACTACCAGTCCGGATGGGGCGAGCAGCGCGGGCAGGTTTTGTCGCCGAAGGCACTGGATGCGTTTTCCCGCTTTCTGGAAGCGGTCGAATTCCCGGCTGCAAAGAACCCTCCAAGCGTCTTTCTTACCGACAGGGGTGGGATCGAACTTTCTTGGGAGGATGCAGACGGGAAGTCCGTGCAAGTTGAATTCACGCGCGAGCGTGTGGAGTTTTGCCGCGAGGCAATCGGCGAAGAGGGCGCGACGGGCCATGACGAGGTAGTGGAACTGTCGCGGCGGCTGACGTCGTAACCTTGTCTCTGGCTAATCGAATTCTGCCGGTCCTCAAACGCCATCACCCGGCAGCACCGCATTGAGGTTGCCCAGTATTTGTCCAACCCTCGGTGAGAAGATGCGGCTATGACAACGACGCTTTCTCTTGCGACCGCCATGGAGCTACGGCGGCCTTTGGGGAAGTTTCAATCTCGGTCGCAGGAATTTCACCTCGCAAACGCGCATCTTTCTCGATCAAGATGTCAAAAACAAGCAAGCTGATGTGAATTATGCAGGATGAGCCATTTGCCAGTTCCGGCGGAGGGCTGAGAACGCACACCGTTTTCACCCATGTGCTTGTAGTGAAGGCGGAGCTTTACCGCATGATCCTCGGCGTTTTCGTTCGCTCGCGGGAGCAGTTCATGACTCATCTGCGGCCCGCAGAGGTGGCGCGTAAGATCGGGTGCGACGAAGAAGAAACGGAGAACGCGCTGCGCATGCTTCAGCAGTGGGGAAACCTGGAAGCGACGCAGGATTCGGCGGAGGCGGCGGCACTTGAGGAGTTTTACCGGAGCCGCTTTCTCTACGCGCTCTCCGCTGCAGGCGAAGCGGCGGAGCGAGCGCTGGCTGTATTCGATGAGACCGTGCACCAGCCAGGCGAGTTGCAGACTGCAGCACTGCGGGACATCACGGGGTTTCTGGAAGTGATCCGCGTGCTGATCGAGAGGCCCGAGCCGGATGTGGCAAAACTCCACACGCAATTGCTCGCCCTGACAGAAAGATTCCGAAACTTGACGAACCGCGCCCAGGCTTTCATGCGGGATCTGCAGAGCACGATTCAACTTCATGGCGTGAGCGTGGCGCAGTTCCTCGAATACAAGCAGTTGCTCGTCGATTACCTCGACCGCTTCCTGGGCGACCTCGTGCTGGCGACCAATGAAATTTGCCACAAGATTCTGCTCCTCGAGGCAGCGGGGATTTGCGATCAATTCAAGGCGGTCGCGCGGCGCTCGCTCGCGGACGCGCTGCTGCGGACAGCCGAGTTGGAAGAGCAGGAAGCTGCTCGCTGGGTGGGCCGCTGGCAGGGTTTCCGCCGCTGGTTTCTCGGAGACTCCAGCGGCCCTTCGCAGGCGGAGATCTTGCGAGCCCGCGCCCGCGAGGCCATCCCCGCTCTGCTCTTCACATTGCAAAATATCAACGATCAGCGTCTGACTCGCAGCGACCGTTTTACCGATTGGCAGACGTTGGCGCTCTGGTTCGCCGAGGCTCCAACCGAAGGAGACATGCATCGGCTTTGGCGCGCCGCGTTTGGAATGGCGCCGGCGCGGCATTTGCAAATCAACCAGGAGACACTCGATCGCAGGGACCAGATCGCTGAGGGACCTCGCACCCCGTGGATGGAAGCGGAGCCCGTTTGGAGCAGCCCGAGACTGCACGTAAATGGACGCGTGACCGCGCGCAGCCCGGCGACTGCCGTGGAAGATCGGAGCGAAGAAAAGCGTGAACTCGCGCGGTTGGCGGCGGACGAGGCGGCGCAGATTGAGCGGGCACAACAGGAACTCGCGCGTGGCCGGCCGACGCGACTGTCGGATTTCGGCGTGCTGGATTCCGCCACTTTCCATTTGCTCCTGGATTTGCTGGGTGAAGCGCTCGCGACGCGCACGGATCCAGGTCAGTCGGTGGAGGCTGCGTCGATGGATGGCGCGTTGATGATTCGGCTTGGACCCGCGGACAACCCTGAGCGATTCGCGGAAATCGTCACGTCCATCGGCGTGCTGCGCGGCCCGGATTGCGAGGTGACGATCTCTTATGCGCTCGGTACGGCGCCGGGCGAATGGGTCGAAGAAACAACCTTGCAGGAGATTTGAGATGTTCACGAACGAAGAGGCCGCGCTGGACGGTGAGATGTCATCGGCTGCGAATTCTTTGCGCCGGCGGCGCGACCGACTCGCCGCGCTGCAAACGACCATCAACGCGCAGGAACGCGATGAACGTCAACGGGCAGTGCGCGCCCTCTTGAGCCAACCGCTGCTCTCTCCGGCAGGTCCAACCAGCGAAGCTTTCACGCTCGTGCAGAAACATCGGGACTGGCTGCGCCCCTGGTTTGCGCATCACGCCGGTTGGCAACTGATGCTGGATTCGGAAGCGGCCCGGCTCATTAAGCGGCCCGCCAAGCTTGACGATGCGACCCGCCCTTGCCGGGAACCCAATTCCGGCGCAGCGCTCAGCCGGCGGGCTTACGTGATCTTGTGCCTGGCGCTTGCTTCCCTCGTGCGGGCCGATCGCCAGACGACGCTCGTCCGGCTGCGCGATTCGATCATCGGACTTGTGCGCGCTGAGCCGCGATTCGAATCAGCAGACCTGCGCGTGGAGCTCGAACATCAGGAATCGCGCCGCGACTTGGTCCACGCCATTCGGCTGCTCCTTGAGTGGGGCGTTTTGAAGCGGGTGCAGGGTGAGGAAGAACGCTTCATCAAGGATGCCGATGTCGACGCGCTTTATAACGTGCATCGTCCCGTGCTCGCGCGATTGCTCGCAGCCAATCGTCCGCCTTCGCTGGTGAAAGCCCGGGATTTTCCAGAACGGCTGCGTGCGCTGTGCGAGGACGACATTACTGCCAACTCGGACGAGACGCGCCACAGGCGGCTGCGAGTGCGCCTCTTTCGGCAACTGCTCGACGATCCGGTGCTCTATTACGAAGAGTTGACGCACGATGAGCGGGAGTACCTGGATCGCCAGCGCGGGTCCATATTGCCGGAGATTGAGACGGCGACAGGACTCGTGCGCGAGGTGCGCGCCGAAGGAATTGCCATGACTGATCCGACCGGGAGCCTTAGCGATTACGGACTTCCGGAGGAAGGCACCGACGGTCATCTTACCCTGCTGCTGGCGACCTTCCTTGCCGGGCGATTGCGAGAATCGCCGTGCGCAAGCGTGGCGTGCGACGCGTTGGTCGCACGGACGCAAGACTTCATCGCCGGGCATTACAAACACTGGCGCAAGGACGTGCGTGACCCCGGTCAGGACCGCGCCTTGACCCGCATGGTCATCGAGCGGCTTTGCGCGCTGCGGCTGGCCCGACGTGAAGGCGATTTCCTTCTCCCTCTCCCGGCGATTGGACGTTATGGCCTGTGCGCGGAAAAACCCGCGGATTCCGCGGACGAGACCAAAATGCTATGAGCGAGAAATTTGTTTCCGGACTGTCGAGGAACGGCGCGCCCGGGCGCCCGCTTCCCCGGCCCACTCGCGAACGCTGGCAGCCGCTGCGCAGCGGCGTATTGAACATCTTCAAATTCGACGAGGAGGAGTTCTTGTTTGAAGACGGACGGCTGCTCCTGCGGGGAAACAATGGCGCCGGCAAGTCTCGCGTGTTGGCGTTGCAACTTCCATTTCTGCTCGATGGCGAATTGGCTTCGCATCGCGTGGAGCCGGATGCCGATCCGGCGAAGCGCATGGAGTGGAATCTCCTCATGAACAAATACGAGAATCGGCTCGGTTATACCTGGATCGAGTTTGGCCGACGCGACACCGGCAACAGCGAACACTACCTCACTTTGGGCTGCGGCATGCATGCGCGCAAAGGCGCGGGAATTCCGCCAACTGCCCGCTGGTTTTTTGTGACTCCCAAACGTGTCGGCGAAGGGCTCTCGCTAATGTCGGAGAATCGCGTGCCGCTCAATCGCGAACGACTCGAAGCGGTGCTCGGGCAGCGCTCAGTCTATCGCAACGCGCGCGATTACCGCATCGCTGTCGATGAAGCGCTCTTCGGCCTCGGCGCGCGATACGAGCCGCTCATTGAATTGCTGCTGCAACTCCGCAAACCGCAGATCATGCGTGATTTCAAGGCGGACGACCTTTCCCGGCTGCTCAGCGAAGCCCTGCCGCCACTCTCCCCGCGGCTGATTGAGAATGTTTCGGTTTCCTTTCGCAGCCTGGAAACCGACCGTCAGCAACTCGCCGACCTCGCCGAAACCCGGGGTAGCGTCGAAACATTCCTGAAGAGTTATCAGCATTACGTCCGAGTGGCAGTGCGCCGGCGCGCGACGGACGTGCGATCGACGCACAGCCGATTTGAAAACGCGCAACGTGAACTTCGGCGACTGGCGGCGCGACGTGATGAGAATGCGGCAGCTCTGACGATGGCCGAAGCGACAGAGGGACGAGTCAAAGAACAGCTCGCAGCGACGCGCGAGGCCGAGAGGACGCTTCTGGCCAGCCCGGAAATGAAGAGCGCGGAGGACTTGCGCCAAGCCGCCCAGACCCGCGACGAACGCGCGCATCAAGCCGGCGAAGCTGTTGGGTTGGCCCAACATGCGGCAGGCGTGTATGAACGTTTCCGCAAAGAGCGTGAGATCGCCGACGCCCGGACTGCTCGGAAAAGCGAGGCGGCCGTTGACGCTCACGTAGCGCTGAGAACCGCGTGGGAATCCGCGGGCATGCCCGCGGCGGGTTTGCCGCTGTCACAAATCACCGCGGCGGAAGAAGTGGTGGCAGCACGCAAAGCCTTTGAGAAAGCAGTTGTGGAACGGGTCCGGCAGATCGCGGTGCTGCACGAGAGGAACGCCGTCCTTGCCGAGTGTGCCGGAGTGCGGGAGCGCGAGGAGACGCGGTTCGAGCAGCGACGCGAAGATGTTGCACGGTGCGAGGAAGAGGAAACGCGACTGCGGGCTGAACGCGCGCAAGTCCTCGCTGAAATCGTCAGACGAATCTACGAGTGGGAGGCAACGCTGGAAGTGCTGCCCTTGGCGAAAGGCGAGGATTGGCAACTCCTGCTTGATGCATGGTCGCCGGGCGAAGTTGCGCCCCTCCTCCAGCGGATCGAGGCCGCTCATGCTGACGCGGCGCAAGCGCTCGCGGACAAGCGCAGTCGGTGTGCCCATTTGCTGGAGGATCAGGCGGCCGCGCGAGCAGAGACCGTTGCGGCCTTGAGCAGCCTGCGGGCCGGCGCGCAGACCGAACCGGCAGTTCCGCATACCCGTGCCGAAGGGGCTCGCCTGGCGAGACACGGGGCTCCATTGTGGAAATTGTGCGAGTTCCGCGAAGGCGTAAGCGCGCAAGCACGGTCGGGTTTTGAGGCAGGGCTTGAAGCCGCGGGCCTGCTTGATGCCTGGGTTACACCGACAGGCGAGCTCATTGACGCCACAACGCATGACGTTTTCTTTCAACCTGTGGTGGGAGTCCCGGACGCCGGACTCAACCGCGTTTTGCGCGTCGAGATTGATCCCACGGACGCCGCTGCATCCGCCATTGCGCCTCAACTCGTGGAGCACATTCTTGGCTGTATTGGCAGCGTCGAAGAGGAAGGCGAAACCTGGATCGCTGAAGATGGGCGCTGGCGACACGGCCTGCTGCGCGGCGCGTGGGCGAAGCCGCAGTCGGAGTATCTCGGCCACGCCGCCCGCGAAAGTGCGCGCCATCGTCGAATCCTCGCATTGGAATCAATCCTGGCGGAGATTGATGAAACCACGGCGCAAATCGAGCGCGAGCGGGATTCCATTACTGCGCGGATATCGAGTCTCCGAGCGGAACGCGACCGCGCGCCGGCGGTCGAGCCGTTGCAGCGGGCGAACCACGCGCTTGAATCCGCCGGGTCAGCCGGCCTGGCGGCGCGCGGCCGGTTCGAGGAGGCCGATCGAGCGCTCGGCAAAGCCCGTGAATCGGAACGAATCGCCCGCGACACCCGCGACCGGGACGCAGCCGACATCGGTCTGGCCGCGTGGAAAGAACCGGCTGCCCTCCACGAACTCGAGGGTTTCCTCGCCGACCTGCGCGAAAGTGCGGCGGCGCTCTGGCCGGCCTGGGACGCATTACTCAACGCGATGGCTGAAGTGAGAGCGGCGGCCGGGCGCGAAGAAGGCGCGCGAGACGCCTTCCAAAACGCGAATGTGCGCGCGCAGGAAGCGCAACAGCTTGCCGCAGCTTCTGCCGCACACTTCGATACGTTGCGCGCGACAATTGGCGCGACTGCCGATCAAGTGCTGGCCAGGCTCGGCGAGGTCCGGGGTGAACTGCAAAAACTCGTCGAGGCAGAAGACAAGGCCCGGACCACGGTGCAGGACTTGCGGGTGGAAAAGGCCGTCATCGAAGGCGACGAACGCCGCGCCGAAGAGGATCGCGGCATCCACGAGAAGGCTCGCGAGAATGCGACCGGACGACTCCGGCTTTTCGCGGAGAAACGGCTGCTCGAAGAAGCCGGCGGGGACTTGCAGCCCGAACGCGTCGACCTTGCGCCGAATCCGGCCGTCGAGTTGGCGCGCCGAATCGAACAGGTATTGGAGAACGTTGCGGCGGACGACGACGCCTGGCAACGGGTCCAGGCCGGTATTCAACACCAGTTCAGCGAGTTGAACGACCAACTCGGCATGCGCGGCTATCACCCGCAGGCTGAGATCGTGGACGAAGGTGTTTTCGCGATCACCTGCGCATTTCACGGGCAAACACGAACCATGACCGCATTGCGGCTGGCGCTTGCGGACGAGATGCAGAACCGCCAGGAGATGTTCACGGCCAAGGAACGCGAGGTCATTGAGAACCATTTGATCGGCGAAGTGGCGACTGAGCTGCAAACGCTCATACGCGCCGGGGAAGACTGGGTGAGGATCGTAAACGACGAACTCGATCTGCGACCGGCGAGCAGCGGCATCAAACTGCGCTTCGTGTGGCAGGTCGATCCCGATGCCTCGGACGGTCTCGATGCGGCGCGGCGCCAACTCTTGAAGATGACCGCCGCATGGTCGCCCGCTGAGCGCGACAGCATCGGTCGCTTCCTGCAAAACCGGATCAAAGGCGAGCGCGCAGCCGACGAGACCGCTTCGCTGGAGGATCATCTGCGGCGCGCTCTGGACTACCGTTCCTGGCATCGTTTTGACATCCTGCGCTTTCAGGATGGTCAATGGAAGAAGCTGACGAAGCAGACCTACGGCACCGGGTCCGGCGGCGAGAAAGCGGTGACACTCACTCTGCCGCAATTTGCCGCCGCGGCGGCGCACTATCGGAGCGCCGCACCGCACGCCCCGCGTCTCATCCTGCTCGACGAGGTTTTCATCGGCATCGACAAGCCGACGCGGGCACGGCTCATGGGACTGCTTCACAGCTTTGACCTCGATTTCGTGATGACCAGCGAACTTGAATGGGGCTGTTATGCGACGCTGCCGGCGGTTGGCATCTGTCAGTTCGCTTCGAATCCCGACTCGCCCGCGGTCCTCGTTACGCGTTTGACTTGGAACGGGCGCGAACTTCTTCCGCATCGTGATGGAAATGGCGCCTGATGTCACCCGCCTCCGCGCATTGTTCGAGCAGCCCGGACTGCGGTGGATCATGTCACGGCTCGCCGAGCGCCTGTCGCGCGGCCGGCCGCTGAGTGGCCTTATTGCCAACGCGCAAGCCGGAGCCGACGAGCGGCGCGCGCTGGACGATCTTCTCGGCAGACACAGCACCGCCGGAAGTCGTTTGAGCCTGGACCTTGCGACACTCGAGGAAACACTTCGCGCGGCCGGAATGGCTGGATGCCTTGAGGATGCGGTTGTCGCTTGTCGTGGTCACGTTGAAAACCAGCGCGCACAAGCCGAGCGTCGGCGCGATGAGTGGGAAACGCTGATCGACGCCGTGCGTTCTCGCTGTGCAGTTGTGCCGGCGTTGCTCGGATGGGTCGATGCTCTGGCTCACGACGGGACGTTGAAGCGGCTATCCCGTGGTGATGTCAATACCGCGAGCAACCTCATGGCGAGTGCGGTGCGGATAGTGTCGCGCAAGCCCGGCACTGAAGTTCTTCTCGCAACTCTAGCGGCTGAAAGCGCGGGCGACAGCCACGCTCTCGATCGCGGTCAACCGCTTGCCACCCTTTGTCTCCGGGCCATTTCCGTCTTGCACGGGATTGATGGTCAACGCAGCGCCAATGCGCGCCGTAAGGCATGGGCCGCCGTGGGCGTCATCATTGATGACCTCAGCGCGCCCGTCCTGACTTTCAACCTGCGCGCGACGCCGGGCTCGGCTTTGGCGCAGGTTCTCGAAGCGCATCGACAGCAGAGCGAGCCGGTCTTTCTCACGTACCGGCAGCTTCAAAGCCGCAACCTGTTCGAGCCACTCGATCCCGCCATGCGGACGGTCTTCATTTGCGAGAATCCGACAGTCGTCAGCGCCGCCGCCCGCGAGATCGGCATCCATTGCCGGCCGCTCGTCTGCACCAATGGCCGGCCTGCGTCCGCGGTGAATCTCCTTCTTTCTCAACTGCGTCGCGCCGGCGCTGAGTTGCGCTGTCACGCGGACTTCGATTGGGCGGGACTGCGCATCATCGATCAGCTCATACGCGACCACACGGCCATTCCCTGGCGCATGAGCGCTCAAGAGTATCTCGCAGCGGCTGGAACGGTGTCGCTCGATCCTCAACCATTCACCGCCAGTTGGTCGCCGGAATTGCCTGAGGCGATCCGTGCGCACGGTAATGCCGTGTTCGAAGAACAGGTCATTCGCTCTTTGCTCAACGATCTCGTCGAAGATGAATCTCCGCAAACACAGCGATAATGCGAATGGAAATGAAATTTTTCTTTGCGAAGTGGGAGCAATGGGCGCCCGGACAACGACATCAGATGCTTTTGGCCCTCAATTCGGTTGACAATGCCCATAAGAGGATTCGGGAACTCGTCATCACCCCCATCATTGATGGGCCGCGCGAAATGGCGTGAGGGGTGTCCTGAAGCGACCGCTTCGTTCGTCATGACAATGAAAACCGAAACAGAAAGAAAATTATGCCAACCAACAACGTAAACACGATCCGACTTCACCGAGTGCTCCGGGCGACGCCGGAGAGAATTTACCGGGCGTTCCTTGATGCGGACGCGATGGCCAAGTGGCTTCCACCGAACGGATTTACGGGCAAGGTTCATCGCCTGGACGCCAAAGTCGGCGGCACCTACAGGATGTCGTTTACAAATTTCACCACCGGCAAGAGCCACTCCTTCGGCGGAACCTATCTCGAACTGGCGCCCCACGAGCGCATCCGCTACACGGACAAATTCGACGACCCGAACCTGCCCGGCGAAATGCAAACGGCGATCACCTTGAAGCAGGTGTTCTGCGGAACCGAGTTGAACATCACGCAGGAAGGGATACCGGCGGCCATTCCCGCCGAGGCCTGTTATCTCGGCTGGCAGGAATCGCTGACGCTGCTGGCAAAGCTCGTCGAGGCTGAAATTCCGGATCAGCAGTGAAACGGTCAAGACCCGGACCGGCATCTGTGGGAAATCGTCTGGAATCCCCAATGGCCGAGCCCTGAGTAACGCGTCAGGCTGTAATCGTCGGAAATCCGGATCATCGGCGGCGAGTTGATATCGTCACACGCCTTGCTTCCCAATTGCGTCACCAGTTTTGAGCCGCGTGGTAAACGCAGTGGTGTCGGTAACGACCGTCATCAGCCTGGTTCACCAAGTAGATGGAATCGTGTCAGGACAAGCCCTTGAGCGTGTCCAGGTCCACTTGCAAATCGTCCGCTTCGTAATCGATAAAAAATGGCAAACGATGCGGAAGGAAACCAACGTTCGAACCGCTCAGCTTTGCTCGACTTTCTTGCCGCCACTGACAAGAGGCGATTCGCATTTTTCAATTGCGACACCCGACACCCACCCGAGCGTCTCACGGCGCCGACAGCAGGTTTCGAGCGGACATCAAAACGGACACCAAAGGAGTTAAAAACCGTATGGTTCAGTAGTGCCCGAGTACGCTTGATTCCCCAACAAAATCAGGCATATTTGAGGCGCAATCGCGGCGGAAAACGGCCGAGTCCGACAACTGGCTCCACTCCTTCAGGAAGGCGCGTTCCGCGAGGCTGCCGTTGCTGGCAAGGGAAAAGGGTTCAGTGACAATCACCAATGGCACACCTGAAGAAATCCGATTGAATACTCCACTAAAAGTGGCCTCAGCATGGCAAGAAACGGGTGGCGATTGACAACAAAAGTGGAGGAGCCCTGTCGTGCTCAGCGTATTAAGACCGGAACGCGAAGCATTTCGCAGTGACTGAATAGAAAAACAAGAGAAAGGACAAGCTATGAAAAGCAGTGACATTGCCACCAAAGGCATGGAGAAGAAGTTCGAAGTGGCGCCCCTGAAATAACCGGCATCAGAGCGAAATCAGAAATGGGCGGAGATTTGGATGCCGAAAATGAAAACCCTGCTGCTCAATGCACCCGTGCGGCTCAGGTTGGCGGCGGGCGTCGGTTGGCCGACAACCTCCGCCGTCCCCGCCAACCGGTTCCGTTCGGGGAACACCGTCAACTTCACTGCCAAACCGAGTCGGATGAATCGGTAGCTCACCCCGTTTATAATATCCAGATCCTTTGCGCACCGGTGCACTGAGTTACCGGTTCTCTCATCGACACTCATGCACCCATTTGACCCAGGCAAAATTCTGCGGCTCCCGATAGTGGTTGGCGGCGTGGCGCTCGTCGGGCTCGCATTGACAGGCTGCAAGGGGATCCCCGCACGGAACGAACGGGCCGCGCGGCAGGATTTGAAAACCGTTGGCGATACTTTCCGGCCGCAGAATCAGCGTCCCGCCCTGCCGACGCTGCAAACCAATTCCAGTCTGAGCAATTTCCTGCATTTCGCCGTCTTGAATCAGCCGCAAGTCGAAGCGGCGTATTTCGATTGGGCGGCCTCGGTTGAACGCATCACGGTCGAGCGGTCTCTGCCCGATCCCCGGCTCTCCTTTGAGTCCGACATCGCGGACATCGTGATGACCGTGATGCCTGGGCTGATGCAGGATTTTCCCGGACCGGGCAAGTTGAAAGCAGCGGCCGTTGTTGCGAGCGCTGAAGGCAAGGCGAAATATTTTGTGTTTGAGACTTCCGTGCTGCAAACCGCCTTCGCGCTCAAGCAGGCCTATTACCAGCTCTGGTTTCTCAACGAAAAAATCCGCATCAACCGCCAGACCCTCGAGCTGCTCGCCGACCTGGAGAAGATTGCCCGCGCGCAAAACGAGGTGGGCAAGGTAACGCTGCAAGATGTCTATCGCGCCCAGATCGAGCAGGACCAACTGACGACCGAGATAGTCAATCTCGAAGATTCGCGCCACCCGCTGACCGCGCAATTCAAGGGCGCGCTGGGCTTGACGCGCGACCAGTCGGACCCGCCACAGCCGGCGCGATTTGAAACTACCCCGCTCGATTTGAATGGCGAAGATTTGCTCAAGACGGCTTTTGCGCGGAATCCCCGTCTCAAGGCGATGGAAGCCGAAGTGCGCCTGGCGGAAGCGTCCATCGCCCTCGCCCGCAAGTCGAGGGTGCCGGATTTCAGCCTGGGGTTGATGGCTGACGCCAAGACCGCGCCCACAATCTTTCGTCCGCTGGCGGGGATGACTCTGCCCATTTGGCGGGACAAAATTGCGGCGCAAATCGCGGCAGCTCAGGCCGGCAAGCGCGCCGCCGAAGCCCGGCTCACATCCGAACAAATCACGCTCACGGTGGACTTCGCCATGAAGAGCTACGATTACCGTGAAATCACGCGC
>Ga0137368_10006520_pt1 | contig 12240 bp, 11 predicted proteins | sample SagtaG_13_FD_104917 | JGI IMG/M metagenome (GOLD analysis project Ga0137368, IMG submission 104917) | Vadose zone soil microbial communities from Sagehorn Ranch, Mendocino, California, USA - Sage1_L_100_16 metaG | ecosystem: Environmental > Terrestrial > Soil > Vadose zone | place: USA...
CCGGCAATGTGGTGTCGTGTTCTTCCGCGTAGAGCAGAACGGCCCGCCCGATCTGCTGGAGATTGCGGACACAAATTGTCAGGCGCGCTCGGTCTCGAACCATCTTGAGCGGCGTGATCAGCGCGGCCGACAACACGGCCACCGTTGCAATCGCCACCAGCAGATCCGTCCGCGTGAACGCCACAGGACCGCTCGAGCTCGACGGAGGAGGGTGGATCATCATTGGTTTCCCGGAGGCCGGGCCGCCCCCGACGGCGCGGGCGACGCGGCGAGATCGGCCGACCGTACGGTCTGGTAGAGCTGCTCAAATGCACCTTTTGTGGGTTTGTCTGCGGCGACCCCGGCGTCTCGACGACGGACGACGGCGGCGTGCAGCAACCCCGCATCGAAGAACCGCCGCAGATCCATGTTCTCGACCAGGCTTCCGGAACAGAAAGCGACGATCTTGGGCTGGACGCGTCCCAATTGGATGCGCTGTTCCTCGAGGAGCAGCGGCGGACCCAAAAACGATACAATGACTCGCTCACGGGGCGATCGACGAATCAGCTCAAAGAAGTCACCCGGAGGAACCTCGACCGGCCGCAGCGGATCCAACTCAATCAAATGAGTCGCAGCAATGGCCACACCCGCCCGTCGGATCTCCCGGCGAAAGCTTTCCAGCAGGACATCCATCGCCGGCTGGCGAAATGCTTCTGTATCCCGAGCGATCACGGTGATCTGTCCTCCTTGTCCGGACAAGCTCAGGGCTTCCCTGGCTAAGGCCTTTCCAATCGCCGAATGAAGTTTCCGATCGATTCGAGGCACCGACTCACACGAGGACAGGACAATCACTCCCAGCGCGGCTGACGCGCTCAGTGCGGCAATGATCTCGGTGGATTTTCGATTGCGCATGAAACAGCAACGGGCGGCAACAGCGAGAGGTCAAACCCCCGACTGCTCGGTCTTTACAACGCAGGAATAATCATCTGCATGACGGCATTGGAGTGCGGCCGGCGCGGGATTCAGAATATCCCGCGCGGTTTGGAGAAGACAACATTGGTCAATCCCGATGCCAATGCGGCGCTGATTTGCGCGCGCAGGTCCGCGGTCTTTGTCTGCTGAACGCTGCCGTCCGCCAACGCCAGGTTGCCGCGTCGGACATGCAGGTTCTTGTCCCAGGCTGCGTCAATGGACGAACCCAGGTATTTGCTCCATTTGAGGTCGAGCCCCCCGTCTCCGCCCGTCACATTACTGTCACCGAGGAGGATGGTCTGAGGGCGCTCCTCGCTGGAAGTTATTCCAATGAAATAACTGATGTTCGCCTCGCCCGTCGCGGAAGGCCAGTTCGTCGCAGCCCTTTTCCGGGTATCGGCCGGACAGAGAAGAATGCGAGGCGTGCCGAGTTCGTTGGAACAGACTCTGAAATGATCCGTCCAATCAGGAGAATCCAAACTTCCTCCATTGGTGACCGAGAGGCTCCAGGGGTATTTGTCCGCATTATCGTTCGCCCAAATTCGAAGGCCCACATTCGCCTGTTTCAAATTGCTCACACAGGCAATGCGTTTGGACTTGGCCTTGCTGGCGGCCAAGGCGGGAAGCAGCATGGCCGCCAACAACGCAATGATGGCGATCACAACGAGCAACTCGATTAGCGTAAAGGCGTATTTCTCTCGTCCCATGACAACACCGCCTAGGTGCGCCCAACGGCCGGCCATTTCCACAGCCTCCCCCAACAATTCGCCGGAAAATAGCACACGGATCCCGGTCCGGCTAGTGTCACGTGACAGCGCTGGCTTTGCAATGGTCCACCTTTTCCAGGATTTCTTCGACGCGCTGGGTCCAGACAAACTGTTTGGGGTTTGCTTGTTGATTTTGCTGCAATTCCGCGGAAGAGAATACCTTATCGCGCCGTTGGAACGGAGCGAACAACTCGTCCGCGTAGCGCTAGAATTTCACGGAATAAATGGCCGACGTTCGCAACGACGTTAAACTGAGTCGGCTGCATTCCCGACGCGAACGAGTTTTCGACGATTTTTGAAAGAAGCAGCGCGTTTCTTCGGTAAACCGAGAGAGCCCCCTTTGGCCCAAAAGCTGCCCGATCATGGGGTGAAAGCACGTAATGTTTGAAGGTGTCGACGCTCTCTTGGCACTATGGATCGTCAATCAGCCGCACCCGCAGAGAATTACTCAATCTTGCTCGTGGTTCGTTCGAGCAGCCACAAGAGGTCCGGGCTGCCGGGTGCTGCAATCGGGGCCATCCATTTCTTCAAGACCGGCCTCAACGTGCGTGGATCGTCCCACTTTTTGCTCTCGGAGTGCCCATCGGCAAATACGAATGCGCCTGCGCCTGAATGATGGGATGCCGCCAGGTCCATCCAGATGGCCTCGCCGCGATTATTGCCGTCCATCTGCACGTCAAATTGGCCCGAATTGATGCTGTCTTCGTGTTCGTCCACGAACAGCGTGGTCCGGGCGGGTCCCGGATTTGTAAAATCGCTTGTTTATCGTAGTATAGTCCGACCAGACATCTTTCACCCAATAAATGGCGCGGCGTGTCGGGAAAGAATAATTAATTTCACGACGATGCAATTGATCGAGGTGCGTCTGACGGACTACTGGCTCATGTTGCCGGACTGGTTGCGGTCCGCGGGCGCCCTGATGCTGTCGAGTCTGATCGTGATCGTTGTCTCCCGCGTCATGAGATTCTAGAAGGAACCAGGCCGATTGACGAAGCGAAGCCGCGAAGAAGGAAGCGCGGCGCCCCGGGCCAGAGGACACGATCTCAACGACGGCGGAAAAGCGCGCGGGTGAGCGCCGACCGACGGCAAAGACGCGCCCGAGTTCGCGATCTGCCTCAAAGCTGGACGCCGGACCGCGGCTCTGTGAGCCGCAGCGTAAATGCGTTCCTCTCCGCGCCGCGAATCTCACTACTCGGCTCCAAATGTCAATTATGAAGATCTGACCCCGCTGCTCATCTGATCCCGCTGCTCATATAGCAGGCAAAAGAGTGGACGAAGATTCAAAGTAAGAGATGTTTTCATAGGCAGCGGGTTTTTGTTGTTTTCAAAAGCACGGTCCTTTGCGAGGCAGCCAAGAAGAGAAACGTCCCTGGGTGGAGGTCATCGGGTAGATCAATAGGAACAGAATCATACTCGTTCGACACCGGTAAAATTGCGCGCCGGCACGCTTTCGGAGGCGACGCGCTATCGCAAATTATCCCCAACCGACTCAGCGAAGCATTCGCGGGGAGCGCCAAGCACTGCGACGCGATAAGCCCACATATAGGAGAAGCGTTTTTCTCGCTCGATTGGCACGGACAAAATTTACTCGGGCACCGAATATTCTTTACCGCCTGTGCAAAGGCAGATCGAACTGCTGTGTAGGTCTGCTCCTTGTCGAAGCTGATAGATGATGGCTTACGACGGGCGGCTATGGTGCGTCGGGTAAAGCCGCTGGCGGAACGATTCCAAGCTTGAGTGCCGCTGCCGCAATCTTGTGCCGATGTCGGCGGACCGATTCATGTGAAATGTGGAGCCGTGCTGCAACCTCGCGACTTCTCTGCCCTTTAGCCAACGCGCCGAGAATGATCCGATCAATCGGCTCCAGTCGCTCAACCAACAAGCTGAAGATATCGTGGGCGTGGACTCCGGACATAATGCCTTCGTCGATTTCCGAAGCATCCAGCACTCGGTCCGACCCATCGCGGCGGTCCGGCGATTCCGCCTGCGCCCCGCCGCGCTTGGTTGAGTCCAGGCTGCGTCCAGAACTCCTGCGGTGGTGGAGGTAATTTCTAACTGCGAGCAAATACCAATTGCGCTGTTGCCCAGGGCACTGCTGCTCCCTTCACCAGAAATAGACCAATGCCTCCTGCAACAGGTCTTCGCGAGTGTGGAAATTCTCCTCCATCCGGATGACCATCCGACGCAAAGCCGCGCGAACCGTCGGATGGTCGATCAACGTACCTTCAGAAAAAGGCGGAGTGCGCCCGGCAGATGTCTCATTGACGCGGCATTCCGGGCAGCGATTCAGGATCGAGAGGAACGATTCCACGGAAAATGGTTTCGTCAAATAACCCTCGGCGCCGGCTTCCAGCGCCTCCGCGAGGGCATTGGGATGGTCGAATCCGCTAATCACGATAATGACCAGATCGGGCAAGACGCTCTTCAGGCGCCGAGCGCATTGCATGCCGTTCATCCCCGGCATGCGGATGTCCCACACCAGTTGGCGGCACTAGACTAGTGCTGACGAATCACGACCAAGGAATCCCGTTCAAACCGGACTTCGCCGGCACTGGCGCGAAGCTCGCAGATCAACTCGACTTTCTCTTCCGGCACGCGCACGTCGAAGTCCACCTCCAACGTCTTCCAGGCACTGGTGCCGGTCAGTCTCGAGGAGCGCTGTGACCTGCCGGCCACCCGCAGGTTGGCGCCGTGATTCTTGCCGAAAGGAAGCGGAGTGACGCCAAATACCTGGGCTTGGCCCCGGAACCGATAGCGCCCTTGACTCAAGAGCACGGTTGTCCTCCAGGACGCCGCGGTCCTGGAACCAGCAATAATTTGGAGTGCCGGCTTCCCCGCAGGAGTTTTCATTTCCCGCATCCTGGCTCCGCCCGCTTCGTCCGAACTCTTCCACGCGGCGAGCGAGGCCATTTCATGATTGAATTGCGGAAATTGCGGTTCCGGCTCGCTCAACTGCCTCCCGAGGCTGAGCTCGCGTTCCGCGATTTGCAGACAGAGTTCGGCGGCCTCTCGATGCATTTCCCGGAACAGGTCGCTTTTCACAAAAGGACGCAATTCAATAAGAAGCTGGTTGACACGATTAGTCAGCCGTTCCGACACCAAGAGCGTGCGGTACAGCTCCTTGAATCGTTCCGCATATTGTTGCCGACCTTCCGGCACTTCCATAACCCCTCGGGCCACCAATCCCGCCATGTCCGGCCGCCAAGGCATGTCGGCCTTGGCGAATAATTGGTCCATCCCCGACGGCAAGAAGACGAATTTCTGAGTCGTTGGATCGTGATAAATTCGGAAATTGTTTCGACCGAGGCAATAGCCGTCCCAGTGGCAGATCATTACTTCCAGGGCGATGAAGGTAACGAACCGATCCACATCGAGACTTTCCTGGAGGCGTTCCCAGCGGCGGCCGAGGTCGGGTTCCAGCGCTGCCGCGGCAAGGCGTTGCAGGTCGATTTGATTGTTCGCCGAATCGCGGCCGGAATGCCGTTTCATCGGCAAGTTGACATCGTGGCCTTCGTCGGTGTCGTAGAGGTTGCCGTCGGCACGTTCGAAGTGCCGGCCGAGAAACTCTTCGGTGAATCCTTCCTTCAGCACATAGAGGCCGAGTGGACGGCGATTCAATTCAACCCAGGCATGGCCGATGCGCGGGACCGGCACCCGGGCGGCGCGGAATAGTTCACTCCCAATCTGCTCCTTCAGATAGGTGGAATCCTCGACACAGTTGTTCAGATGAATTTTGCGCAAGCCGCGGAACCGTTGATCGGGTACAAATCGTTCGAAATCCAGGGTGAGACCCGGCTTGTCGTCAATGCTGCGAAAGCTTCCGGTCGAACCTTTCAAATGAATGCCCACATCCCGGAAAATCTCGCCCAGCGCGCGGACATTCGCAGGAACATATTTTCGGTTTTCGGCCCGCAAGCTTTCGACGTTCCCGGCTGTGAGTTCAATTCGGATCACGCAGACGGGATGCGCCGCGAAAAGATCAACGTGCGTCTCGCTGGCGTGCGGGGAGACGCACACCGCCAATGCGAGCGCCGCGCTCAATCGAACCAGGCCGCGGGTTCGTAGAAAATGGAACGCGGAAACGGCGCCGCGCGCGTGAGCGCCCGCCAACCCCGTCCAGCAAGCTGTGAAATATCCGGGCCGCACGTCACTTCAACTTCTTCACCAGGACCTTCGAGTTGCGGCCGCTCTGATCGTATTTTTCGCGGCGGTCCGGCGGCAAATCGTCGGGCGTGCCTTCCACGAATCCCCCTTTGGATTGAAAGTAAGTGAAGGCCTGGGTCGAAAGCGCGAGCAACTCCCGGAGGTCCATTTCCCGCGCCTTGCTTTCAACGAATTGAATCATCTTCCGTCCGATGCCCTGGTTTTCGTGAGACGGACTGACGTACAGGCAGGCCAATTCGCCTTTGCCCTGTTCGGGATAGACATGCAGCGCGACGCAGGCCACCGGATTTTTGTCGATCTCGAAGAGGTAGTAATCGCCGAGTTGTTTCTCGATATGGGCGCGCGTCCTTTTGACCAGTTCGTCGGTCACCACCGAGTTTTTGGTGAGGACGAGGATGCTGCGAACGTCCTTCTTCAGGGCACGCCGGATCTGCTGATATTCATTGGCGTAAATCAGGGTGCCGATGCCTTCATTGGAGAACACCTCGGCCAGGAGCCCTTCATCCACGCGGCCATTGATGACATGCACGCGCTGAACGCCGGCGTTGCAGGCGCTCGCCGCATGACGCGCCTTGGAGAGTGCTTCGGGGGCGAAGTCGGGCTTCTTGAGGAATTCATTCAGGTCCGCCACCAGCATCTGCCGGATCAGCTTTCCCTGATACGTAAGCCCGTCGCACGTCGTGATGAAAATAAGCTTGATCGCGCCGAGCGCCTTGGCGACTTCGACGGCCACACCGTCCGAGTTCACCCGGTAGGTCTTGCCGTCACCGTCGAATCCCAGGGGCGGCACCACCGGGATGATCCCCTGGGCCAGCAGTGTCTGGAGCAATTCGACATCCACCCGCTCCACCTTCCCGGTAAAGAGTTGGTCCACGCCGTGGAGGATGCCCATCGGATGGGCGATGATGGCGTTGCTGCAGGCGGCGCGGAGATCATTCGCGCTCAGGCCCTCCAGGATTTCGTGGGTCAGCCGGTTGGCGGCCGTGAGCGCCAAGGTGAGCGTGGCGGCATCCGTCACACCACTGCCGTCCAGGTCGGAGGGCTTGATTTCTCGTTCTTCCGCAAGCGCCTTGATTTGGGCGGAGGCGCCATGAACCAGCACGACCCGAATGTTGAGCGAACGGAAAACCGCGACATCGAGCAGGATGTTGGCAAAATTCTCGTCCGTGACGATGGCGCCATCGACGCTGATGATGAAAGTCTTCTCCCGGAAGCGCGGGATGTATTGCAGGATGCCCCGCAGGTCGGTTGGTTTCACGTTAGGTTTTCAGAGGGATTTTAACAAAACCTGCTTCAGGGCCAGGACGCAGCGGGTATTTTCCTCCGGTGTGCCGACGGTGATGCGGATCCATTCGGGCAACTGGTAGCTGCCCATCGGCCGGATGATGACCCCTTGCTTCTGCAAGGCTTGAAAAACGCGCTGGCCATCGCCGACACGCACGACCACGAAATTCGCGTGCGACGGAATGAACTGCAGGTCGAGCTGCCGAAAGCTGTTTTGCAAATACTCGAGCCCCTTCGCATTGTTCGCTCGCGACCTGTCCAGGTGTTCCTGGTCCTCGAGCGCCGCCAGCGCGGCGGCCTGGGCGATCGAATTGATGTTGAAGGGTTGTCGAACCTTCTCCAGCGACGCGACCAGTTCCGGATGGCCGATGCCGTAGCCCAAGCGCAATCCCGCCAGTCCGAAGATTTTGGAGAAGGTCCGCATCAAGAGCAGATTGGGCCTTTCACGCGCGCGGATCAGCGGCAGCAAATCGAGCGGCTCATCCAGGAAGTCGAGGTACGCTTCGTCCATTACCAACAGGACACGATCCGGCACTTCATTGACGAGTCGAAGCACCTCTTCCCGCGGCGCGAGGGTTCCGGTCGGATTGTTCGGGTTGGCCACGAAGACGACTCGGGTGTTCGGCGTGATTGCCTCGATCATGGCGGGCAGGTCGTGCCCGTAATTTCGGGCCGGCACGCTGAGCAGGTTCGCGCCGAAGAGCCTCGTGACGATCGGATAGACGGCAAAGCAATACTGCGACACGAGGACGTCCACCCCGGGTTCCATCAGGGCGTGGCCGACGAATTCGATGATCTCGTTCGAGCCGTTGCCCAAAAGTAGATTCTCCGGTTCGATGCGGAGTTTCCGGGCCAGCTTGAGTTTGACGTAAAACGCGTTGCCGTCGGGATAAAGATGGAGCCGGGCGAGGACCTGTTGCATGGCCGCCAACGCGGCCGGCGACGGGCCGAGCGGGTTTTCGTTCGAGGCCAGCTTGATGATGTTATCGGGTGGGAGACCCAGCTCGCGCGCGACTTCTTCAATCGGCCGGCCCGATTGGTACACGGGCAGGTTCCGCAGCGCGGGATTGAGCGGTAGGGAATTCGCCATGCTAATGTTGATAATTCGGTGTCGCCGTACTAAATCGCTGACAGGATCTTGTTAACGTCCACGTGTCGGGCGATGAGGTCGCGAATAAGAGCGATCTTTTCCGTGTCGTCCGGTCGCGTTTTGACATTGAGGTCGTGTACACGGGAGGCAACTTCGTAGCTGTCCTCCTTGGCCAGCAGAACCGGAAACGGCATGCCCCGAATGATTCTCAGGACGCTCTCGCAGGGGCGCAGGACGCCGGTCAGGACGATTCCCGCCAGGCCTTCCGAGCGCTCATCGAGCAGGGTGGTGGATACGGCCAGAAGAATGTCCTCGCGGTCGGCCGGCGTGATCAGCAGAACGCCGCGCTTGAAGTAGCTGAGGGCGTTGTGAACCCCCATCGCACCCACAACGACTTCCTCCACCAGGTTGGAGAACGGGTCCGAGTTATTCAGCACTTCGGCCTTCAGCTCGTCGCGAATCAAGCCCAAGGTCGGACTGGAGAGGATCGGTTGATGCGGGATGACGCCCAACAATTCCAATCCTTTGCGCTTGAGTCCCCGCCGCGCGAAGTCCGCGATGTAATCGACCTTTTTGCCCAACACCTTGTTCAGTATGACGCCGATGATCTCGACGCCTTCCTTCTCGAAGAGCGCCTGATTCAACGCGACTTCGTCGATCGGTTTGCCGATCCCGCCCTGGGTGACGATGATGACTTTCGCGCCGAGCAACTTCGCCACGCGGGCATTCGACAGGTCGAAGACGGAGCCGACGCCGGCATGCCCGGACCCTTCGCACAGGACGAAATCCTTCTCCCACGCGACGCGGTCGAACGCGTTTTGGATCTTCCGCACCAGAGCCTCATAGTCGGCGGACTCCAGGTATTTGCGCGTGAAATCGGGCTCCACGGCAATCGGGCTCATGTCCTCCAGCGGGCAATTGAGCCCATAAACCCGGTCCATCAAAACTATGTCTTCGTCGATTTTTTGTTCCTCGATCTGCACGAAGCGCTGGCCGACCGGTTTGATGTAGCCGATGCGTGGGTAAATCCTCTGCCAGGCGGCCAGCAGGCCGAGCGACGTGGTGGTCTTGCCATCATTTTGGCGAGTGGCCGCGATGAACACGCGGGGCGTAACGGTGTTCATGAGGAAAGGCAGCCGGCTACTCGCCCGGCAACATCTGCCCGGCACCCGGATACAGTTTATTGTATTCGACCGCTTGCGTGCCGACAATGGCGGCGACACCCAGTATATCGTGCGCGTTCGAGCCACGAGAAACGTCCGCGGCGGGACGGTCCAGACCCAGCAGGATCTGCCCGTAGGCGTTGGCCCGCGTGATGTGCTGGACCAGTTTGTGAGCGATATTGCCCGAGTTGAGATCGGGGAAGATAAGCACGTTCGCGTGCCCGGCGACTTTGCTTTCCGGGAGTTTGCGCGCGGCGATTTCCGGAATCACCGCGGCGTCCACTTGCAATTCGCCGTCGAAGTCGGCCTCCAACATTTTTTGATGAGCTTTCTGTTCGGCCAGCGCTGTGGCGGCTTTAACTTTGCCAATACTGGGATGCGTGGCGCTACCTTTGGTGGAATAGGAAAGCAGGGCGACGCGGGGCCGCGTGCCGAGCAACTGCCGGGCGAGTTGCGCTGTGGACACCGCGATGTCCGCAAGTTGATCCACCGTCGGATCCGGGATGACACCGCAATCGGCCATCAACATGACCCCTTGCTCGCCAAACCGGGTGTCGCTGATTTCCATGACCATGCAGCTCGAGGCAGTCGTCTGTTGCGGCGCGACCTTGATAATTTGGAACAACGGGCGGAGCACGCTGCCGGAAATTTCATTGGTGCCGGACACGAGGCTGTCCGCCTGGTGCATGGCCACCATCATCGCCCCGAAATAATTCGGCTTGAGCATCGCCTCGCGCGCTTCCGTTTCTTTGATCCCCTTGAAGCGGCGCAGCTTTTCAAAGCGCCGTGCGAACGGGTCGAGTTCCTCGCTCTCCACGGGATTGATGATGCGAACGCCCTCCAGGGAGACGTTCAAGCGCTCCGCCGCTTCTTTGATTCGAGTGCGATCTCCGAGCAGGATTGGAACACCCAGGCGCAGCGAATAAAACTGGCGCGCCGCCTGGAGCACGCGCGGTTCCATGCCTTCGGGAAACACGATGCGCTTCGGATGCCGTTGAAGCTTCTCGATAACGCCGCCAATGAATCGCATGAGTGGATGTGTAACCGAGCGTTGCTCAAACTGCAACTGGCAAAGGGGGCGCCAGGACGCCGAAGCGGAGTGGTGGAGGAATGGAATGACGGAGTCGTGGAGCTTGCGCCGAAGTTATTCGCTGCAACTTTGTCGTTGTAATCATCGGCGTATAGGTACCACGCGATCTGCAGTTGCCGCAGGTTATTGAGACACTGGACAGCCTGAGCTTTCGCTTTCGCTTTGGACAATGCCGGCAAAAGCAACGCCGCCAGAACGGCAACGATGGCGATGACAACCAATAGCTCAATCAGCGTGAACGCCGCGCGAACCGCAAGACGCAGCGCTTTGGCCTCTCCGATTGTGTTGGTTGACATACAGCCAGGTTCGGTCCCGATTCGGACACCTTGTGGCTGAGGAACATCACGAACACGAGGGCGGTGTTCAACAGTCAACGCCATTTCCCGAACAGTTACCTGCCTCGCTCCCCGGCCAAAAGCGCAGTCCGCCTGTCAGCCATCAAACGACGAATCCTCCGCCAACCTTTGTGAAGGCCTGGATACGTTGGTCGTGTGCGTCACAGGTTGCTTTGAGGAACGGGGCCTACTCGATCTTGCTGGTCGTGCGCTCCATCAGCCAGAACAGATCGGGATTGTTGGGTGAAGGAAGGCCGTAGAGTTTGATCCTCTCAATTGGTTTGCTGGTGCGCGGGTCGAGCCATCGTTTGCTTTCAACGTGCCCATCCGCGAAGGAGAGAGTAGAAGAGGCTCCATTGTGCCGGCTGGCTGGCAAGTCGATCCAGAACTCGCCGTACATAGATCCATAAAAATAACCGTCGTTAATGCTATCTTCGTGCTCGTCGATGAAGATAAAGGTCTTGCTTGGGGACGGATCGGTGATTTCGACGGTCTTTCTGAATACGTGGTGGTCGCCCGCCCGGTATGGATCGCCAACATACCCGTTCATTGAGTAACTGCGGACGCGCAGATGCCGCGCTCCGGAAATCAAGGCCCAGGACTTGTCGGCGGGACATTTGTAAATGAGAGGATTTTTCGTGTAAGACCCAATGCTTCCAAACATCCCGGGAACCAGGTTAAGAAAGTTGGTGTTATCGGCGTAGACGAAATTGAAACCGGATGTCGTTTCGTAAGTCATCGCGCCAGCAACCCAACTTGGATACTCGACCCCTTTGCCGGCACTTTCGCCGACGTTATTCGCTGCAACTTTGTCGGTGTAATCATCAGCGTATAGGTACCACGCGATCTGCAGTTGCCGCAGGTTATTGAGACACTGGACAGCCTGAGCTTTCGCCTTCGCTTTGGACAATGCCGGCAAAAGCAACGCAGCCAGAACGGCAACGATGGCGATGACAGCCAATAGCTCGACCAGGGTTAAACCACGGCCATCTCGACCGTTCGATTTCCTGGGTTGGCTCTGCTCCATGCTCTCCTCATGTTGCGAATAAACTTTGCAGAAGCACAACCAGAATTTCAATGAGCGTGAAACTGTTTCGTTCGATCGCTGCAGGCATTACCGCTTGCGGCTCAACTGTCCGAGTCAATGAATTGAAGGGCTAAGCTACTCGATCTGGGGGCTGGTCGTGCGCTCCGTGAGCCAGAAGAGATCCGAATTGTTCGGAGAAGGAAGGCCGTAAAGTTTGATCCTCTCAACTGGTTTGCTGGTGCGCGAGGGGCGCGCGACAGAATTCTTCTGGGACGCCAAAGCACCGGTCTTTCGATTCTTCGTTCCCTTCGTTGCCTTCTGTCGGCTTTTCCAGGGGCAGGCGGGCGAAGGATTCCAACAGAAGCAAAC
>Ga0137368_10006531_pt1 | contig 12232 bp, 10 predicted proteins | sample SagtaG_13_FD_104917 | JGI IMG/M metagenome (GOLD analysis project Ga0137368, IMG submission 104917) | Vadose zone soil microbial communities from Sagehorn Ranch, Mendocino, California, USA - Sage1_L_100_16 metaG | ecosystem: Environmental > Terrestrial > Soil > Vadose zone | place: USA...
ACTTCACCCTGGAGGGGCAGACCGCCTCCGCCAAGGAGCTGGAGGAGCTGGCCCGGGACACCGGCGCGGACACGACGGCCGAGCAGCAGATCATCACCCGGCTGGACACCAACACCCGGGCCCGGGAGGGCGAGCCGCTGACGGTATGGTTCAGCCCGGAGAAGGTGCTGGTGTTCGAACCGTCCTCCGGCGCGAACCTGAGCCTGGACTCCGGCACTACCGGGGCACACGCGGCACCCGGCAAGTAGGGGTTCGGTCGGCGCGAGCTGGCACATCTGGTGGCTACGTCGCCAGATGTGCCAGCTCGCCGGCGGCCGGCGCGGCGCCGCTAACCTCATCTTGCGTGCCGTCCGTGGCCGCACCGCAACGCCTGACACCCCACCTGCGGGATCACGCTTGATCGTCGCCGCCATACCACGGCGCTGACCGCCAAAACCACGCGGCGATCACTAGCCGGGGGCGGCCGCGGCAAATCCAGCGGCCCGAAGAGGCCGAACCGCAGGAGATCGCCGAGTCGGGCTCACGCCTTGCGGACCGCGAGCGCCGCGACCAGCCACGCGCACACCGCGAACACCGTGCCGACCCCGAACGCCGTGCTGATGCCGTGGGTGAGCACCGCTGCGCCGCTGCCCACCGCGTGCCGGGTGGCCGCGCCGAACACCGTGACCAGCACCGCCAGCCCGAGGCAGGCGCCGAGTTGCTGCATGGTCTGCAGCGTCCCCGACGCCGCACCCGAGTCGGCGGGTGCCACCCGACCTAGGATCACCGTGGTCAGCGGCATGAACGTCAGCCCGCCACCGAGGCCGAGCAGCGTGATCGGGCCCAGGATCCCGGCCAGGTAGCCGGCGTCCGGGGTGAGCCGGGTCAGCCACACCCCGGCCACCACCAGCAGCAACGGGCCGGTCCGCAGGAAGACCGCCGGCCCGTACCGGGACACCAGCCGCGGCACGATCCGGGAGCAGCCGAAGATCAACGCGGTCAGCGGCAGGAAGGCCGCGCCGGCGCGCAGCGGGCTGTACCCGAGCACCACCTGCAGGTACTGCACCAGGAAGAAGAACGCCCCGAACAGCACCGCCGGCAGCAGCAGCATGGTCAGGTAGCCGGCGGCACGGGCCCGGTCGGCCAGCAGTCGCAGCGGCAGGATCGGTTGCGGGGTGCGCGCCTCGTGTGCCACGAAGCCGGTCAGCAGCACCGTGGCGGCACCGAACGCGGCCAGCGTCCACCGGTCGCTCCAGCCGTCGGCGGCGGCCCGGATGAAGCCGTACACCAGCGACGCGGTGCCGGCCGTCGAGGCGAGCGCGCCGGCCACGTCGAACCGCCCGGGACGCCGGGTCGGCTCGGTCAGGAACAGCGGGACGGCCGCTACCACGGCGATCCCGATGGGCACGTTGATGAACAGCACCCACCGCCAGGAGACCCAGTCGGTGAGCATGCCGCCCAGGATCAGCCCGATCGAGCCGCCGGCCGCGGACACCGCCGAGTACAGGCCCAGTGCCCGGTTGCGCGCCGGCCCCTCCCCGAACGTGATCATCAGCAGCGCCAGGGCGCTCGGCGCCGCCACCGCGGCGCCCACCCCCTGCACGGCCCTGGCGGCGAGCAGCCAACCGGCCGAGGTGGCCAGCCCGCCGGCCAGCGACGCGGCGGTGAAAAGGGCGACCCCCGCGGCGAACACCCGCCGCCGCCCGAGGATGTCACCCGCGCGCCCGCCCAGCAGGAGCAGCCCGCCGAGGGCGAGGGTGTAGGCGTTGAGCACCCAGGACAGCCCGGTGGCGGAGAAGTGCAGGCTGGACTGGATCTTCGGCAGTGCGACGTTCACCACGGTGGCGTCCAGGATCACCATGAGCTGGCAGGTGACGATGACCGCCAGCGCGATCCCGGGGCGGTCGCCGCGGCGTGCGGCGCCCGGCGGGCGGGTCCCGGTGGCCGGCGCGGTGGCCGAGGCGGTGGCCATTACGGACATGGATGTTGTCAGCCCCTTCGGCAAGAGTGGCCGCCACGACGCGGTCCCGAGGTACCGTCGGGTTTTACCGTCGTCTAGGCGGAGAGTGTCTCCGGCTAGCCATGAGGGACAATACGGAGACTGTCTCCGCTTCGCAAGGGAGTTCCATGGGCGAGATCGGCTCGGCAACGGCGCGGCCCATGCGCGCCGACGCCCGGCGCAACTACGACCGGCTGGTCACAGCCGCGCGCGCCGCCTTCGCCGAGCACGGCGCCGAGGCGTCGCTGGACGACATCGCCCGTCGGGCCGGCGTCGGCCCCGGCACGCTGTACCGGCACTTCCCCACCCGGCTCGCGCTGCTCGAGGCGGTGTACCGGGACGACGTGACCGCGCTGTGTGCCGAGGCGGAGGAGCTTGGCCGGACCCGCCCGCCCGGGGACGCGCTGGCCGCGTGGTTGCGCGTCTTCGTCCGGCACGCCGCCGTCAAGCGCGGCCTGGCCGCCGCGCTGAAGGCCAGCCTGGGCGAGGACACCTCGGCGTTCTTCCTCGAGTGCAGCACGGCGCTGCGGGCCGCCAGCCAGGCGCTGCTCACCGCCGCCCAGCAGGCCGGGGCGGTGCGCGCCGACGCACGCGTGCCGGACCTGCTCAAGCTGGTACACGGCATCGCGGTGGCCACCGAGCACAGCCTGGACGATCCCGGGCAGGCCGAGCGACTGCTGTCGGTGGTCCTGGACGGGCTCCGGCCGCCTCCCGTCCCCGGGTAGGCCTGGAAGTGCTGCAGCGACACCGCCTCGCCGGCCTCCCGGCAGGCGTCCTGCAGGCCGACCAGCCGGTCCCCGGGTCGGCCCCGGTACTCCGGAAGCTGCCCCCAGCCGCAAGGCATATCCGTCGCCGTCGATGTCGACCCGTGCTCCCGTACGGGGGTACCGAGCGTCACCTACCACGCATCGTTGTGGAGCTTCTTGAGTCGCCGCTGACCCCGTCGGGCGAGATTCTGGGTTGTCGTGTCCGGGTGCTTCGCAAGCGCCCCCAGCAACTCCTCCGACGAGTCGGGCCCGGAGGGATCTTCCGAGGGATTTCCGGAGGGCTTGGCGGCGGTGAAGGTCACCATGTAGGCCGCGGCACGGGCGATGGGGTACAGGGTGTCCCTGTTGCTGATGTCTACCAACCCCTTGAGCAGACCCGGCTCGTCGGGACCCGGAGGTCGTGCAGCGCCAGGATCCCGGCGGGGTTCATCGAGCTTCTTTCGAATCCAGTTGGCGCCCTCCTCCGCTCCCTCCGCGCCGAAGCAGTCGCCGACCGCAAACAACGCGGCGTGCATCTCCGAGACCTGCGCCCGCGCCGGGTCCGGGAGCGCCAGGCGGTACCTGGCTTTCTCACACGCAAGACGCAGGATCGCCTGAACGCCCGGGCCACGCTCTTGCAGAAACCCGATGGCGAACAGGGCTCGACAGCGGAGCCAGGCATCGGAGTCGGGGTTCTCGAGGACCCTCCCCAGCGCCCGGCTGGCCTGGTCTGTCCAGCCTCCTGCTCGGAGCGTGTCGATGGCTCGGCGGCGGTGCACCCCGGCGTTCTGGAGTATCGCGTGTTCGATCAGTATGCGCGTGGCGGCCTGGATGCTGGCCGGTACCTCGTCCAGATCTGCCGTCGCTGTGCGCGTTACCTGCAGGCACCGCTCGTCGATCTCGGGCCAGTTGGTGGATACGGCGACGCCGGTGTCGATGTTCTGCCTGAGGTTGGCGGCCACCCACCTCAGCCCGGTCGCGACCTCATTCTTGACGGCATCCTCGGCGACGCTCTCGAAATCCTTCAGCAGCCGCTGCAACTCGTCTCGGACACCCTCCACGCGACCATGTCGTACGGCGCGCTCCCACAGTCCCAGCGCGGCTGTACCTCGCTCTCGCACCGTCGCGTGGCAGTTCTTCGCCCTCTCCAGCAACAGTCGGCCGGCCCAGTCGTCGTCGGGCGGGGACCAGTCCGGGGGCACGCTGAGCGCCAGCTCGAGATCGAGGGAGCGCGCCGGGTAGAGACTCTGGCCCCGCAGGCTTTCGGCGTCCGCCAACTGCAGGCGCACCCAGTCCCTGAGGTTCCGCGTGGGGAGGTGGCGACGCCGGCTGCTGGTATCACGTAGCCGGACAACCTTCGTGACCGCTCGCCACACCCGGAACCCGAGCGGCCCTCGCAGCTCCTCCGCCAGCTTCATCGCCACAACGTCGAAGGCGTAGTGCGCGAGACTGCCCAGCAGGAGCAGCGCCTCGACGCTCCGCGCGGTCGGCGGCGCCACGCCGATTCTGATCAGCCTGTCGACCACGGCCGCGAGTTCATCCTTGTACTGCAGGGAGATCCGGCCGGCCTCGCTGTGGGCCGCCTCGAAGGCCGAGAGCAGGGCTGAGGCCTGGGCCAGCACGCCAACGGCGTCGGCGGGGCGGCTTCTCAGCAGCTCCCTCGTCCAGCCCGGCGGATAGTGCACCTGGGATATCTCGACATCACGCAGCCGGGCGGCCAACGAGACCAACCCACCTGTCCTCGCCATGTCGGGCGCCAGCGTGATGGCGGCGCTGTCGAAGCGCGCCAACATCTGGTCGGTCAGGCGACCCTTCAGGGCGGCCGTCAGGTTTGCCGGCTGGGTCTGTATCAGACGCGCAACCTGCGCCTGGGACGCCTGGACACCCAGAGCGCCGTCGCTCAGAAGCTCGAGCTGGGCGGTGGCGGCATAGCGCAGGAGTTCGTCCGAATTGGTGATGTTCGAGATGGATCGAGCAGCGCGGCGAGCCATGATGTCACGATACAGCCGTCGTTATGATCCGTACAGTGCGACATTATGGAGCAACGCTGCCCGACATCTTGACCCACGCTACAGGTCGCGTTGATCGACCCGGAGTGCGCCTCTGACTGCCTTGGAAGGCCCTCTGACCTGCGATTCTTTGCGCGCACACGCGCTTACCCAGCGTCATTGACACAGTATGATCAAGGGCGTACAAAGAGTCGAGACCGCCGACGCAACCGGCGGTCTCGATCACAGCCATCGCCAACGAAGACCTAGGAGCCACCGTGGCGACAACTCCCGATCGTACCCTCTTGGCACGATTCTCGCTCGAACCGCGCCTCTCGTTCGAGATTCGGCGGCCCAAGATCCGGCGGCCCACCCTGATGTCAATGGTGTCGCTGAACGGGCTCTGGGCGCTCCTCGGCGTCATCAGTCCTGACAGTCGCCCAGCGGTCTACGCCTGCGTCCCGTCGGCGTTCCTGATCTCATCGACGGCGCGGCGTGCCCAGGCCCTGAGGACGCCTACGGCGATGACCTTCCTTGCGAGCCTGGCTCCCCTGATCCTGATCGTGTTCGTTGGCGTTCAGGTCGCGCCCGCCAACCTGTCCACTGCCCGGGACAGGATGATCATCGCGCTGGCGATGTGTGTCTGGCTCGCCGCACAGGAGGGCCTCTCCCGCGTCTTCCCGCACCCCGACGACCTGCGGGTGAAGTACCTGCAGGCCAGCCTCGACCTGCCAGGGCCACCGGCGCTCCAGCAAGGGTAGGCAGATCATGACCACGGTCGAGGAGGACCTGGCCGCGCCGATCGGCGCTGGAGCCGGGCTGGACCGAGGTCAGGTCCGCTGCGCCCGGATGAGCTCGAACACCTGGTCGTTCCAGTCGTGCGACCGGATCAGCTCCCACCGCATGCACGCCACGTTCAGGTACGCATCCGCCTCGGTGCTGCCCAGGTCGAGCAGGTCGGCCTGGCGCAGCATCCGCACCACCGGCTGGTACTCCTCCTCGTACCAGCGCCGGGCCACCTCATCGCGGTGCGTCAGCCGGTCCTCCTGCTGGATCAGCCGGAAGCCCCAGGCCTCGACGTACATGGACAGCTCGCCGTACCGCTTCGGGTGGGTGAACGCGATCCGCCCGCGCGCCTCCATCGGCAGCGGCACCCGGTCCAGGAACTCCCGCCGGTAGTCCTTCATGATCAGGTCGCCGCGGCGGCGGATGCCGTTGGGCGAGATGCGGGTGATGACCTCGGTGACGTACGCGTCGATGGTCCGCAGGTCCAGCGCGTGCGCCACCGACACCCGGTGGTGGCCATCCTTGACGAAGTACATGTCACCGACCTTGTAGACGTCGATCGGCGGGATCGCCTCGCCGCGGCGCTGCGCCTCCGCCAGCCGCTGCCAGCGCTGCCGCATCCGGGTGGAGGTGGGCCGGAACCGCCGGTCGAAGTCGCGGGTGCGGTCCACCGAGCCGACGATGGCGTCCAGCGGGATGGTGCGCAGCCCGATGTACCGCTCCCCCATCTGCCCCAGCGCGTGGACCACCTCCTGGAACGGCAGGATCAGGTTCACGTCGTCCGGCTCGCGGCGCAGCTTGTGGGCCAGCCGGGCCAGCACCTGCTGCCGGCGGGCCCGCAGGAAGTCGCTCTCGGCATCCGCCGTGGGGAAGCCGGTGTCGCGAGGCCTCACGTCGTCGCCTCCTGGCCCAGCACCGGCCTGCCGCCGGGGGTGACCTCCAGGATCCGGTGCCCGACCACGTTGGACACGGTGGTACCGAGCAGGTCGTGGTCCCGGCGCGGCTGGCCATAGGGGTGGATGTGGCCGTGCAGCAGCAGTTGCGGGCGCAGCCGCCGGACCAGCCGGTGGTACGTGGCGAACCCGCGGTGCGGGCCGTCCTCGCCGTCGCCGACGCCGGCCGGCGGGGCGTGCGTGATGAGCACGTCAACGCCGCGGCCGTCCCGGGCCCGCCGCCACCGCGCCCGCGCCGCCAGCCGGGCGGCCCGCCAGGCCTGGTGCCGCTCGGTGTACTGGTTCGGCCCCGCACGGTACCGCCGGCACCCGCCCAGGCCTGCGATCCGCAGCCCGGCCGCGTCCAGCACCCGGCCGTCGGCGTTCTCGGTGCCGCACGGCCACGGCGCCTCGGTCGGGATGCCGCCGCGCATCATCAGCCCGGACCTGGCCCGCCGGTAGCCGGACAGGTCCGGGTCGTGGTTGCCGGGGACGAACACCACCGGCACCTCCAGCGCCTCGGCCAGGAAGCCGAGGTAGTCCAGCGGCAGGTCGCCGCAGGCCAGCACCAGGTCCGGCTCGACGCGGCGGCGCACGTCGGCCCGCCACAACGACTCCTCGACCTCGTCGGAAACCGCCAGGATGCGCATCCTGCGACGGTACGACACTGACCCGCCCGGCTCCGCACCCGCTCCGCACCGGCCGTCAGCCGGCCTCGGCCCGGTCCGCGTTCGCGCGGATGGCCTCCCGCACGAACGGCGCCAGCCCGGGCGCGTAGCTCTCGTAGTGCCGGGTGAACCGCGGGTCGGCGACGTACATCTCGCCCAGGCCGCGGTGGATCTCGTAGCTGCAGTCGTAGAACCACCGGGTGATGTGCTGGCGGTGCTCCTCGGCCAGGTCCATCGCCCGCGCGCTGTCCGGCGCGATGCCCGCGGTGAACGCCTCGGCCAGCCGCCGGGCCACATCCCCGGCCTCTGCCGTGATCCGCTTCCAGTCCTCCTTGGTGTACGAGGCTGCGCGCCGCTGCGACTGGCGGTACGCGTCGGTATCGCCCCAGCGCTGCTCGGCCTCCTCGGCGTACTCCTCCGGGTCGAGGTCCCCGAAGACCTCGAACCGCTCCTCCGGGGTCAGTGAGATGCCCACCTGATGTGCCTCCATTGCGAACTCGACGGCGGCGACCATGGCCTGCAGGCGCTCGATCCGCTTGGTGAGCAGCCGGTGCTGGCGGCGCAGGTGCGCCGCGGCGTCGGCCCGCGGATCGTCCAGGATGGTCGCGATCTCCTCCAGGGCGAAGCCGAGCTCCCGGTAGAACAGGATCTGCTGCAGCCGCTCCAGGTCCTCCTCGGAGTACCGGCGGTACCCCACCGAGGTCCGGCTGCCCGGCGACAGCAGCCCGATCTCGTCGTAGTGGTGCAGCGTCCGCACGGTCACCCCGGCGAGTTCGGCGACCCTGCCCACGGTGACGCTTCTGCCGGGTGCGCTCATGGCTCCTCCCCTCACGTTCTCCACCGTGCAGCCTCCCGCAACGTGAGGGTCAAGTCGCCCGGGCGGACCGGCCGTCTGGACCTGTCGGCTAGGTTGACCGGGGTCGGGACAACCGGGGAGGCGGGCGGTGACAGCTGTTCGGCCGGTGGAGCGCGCCGGGTTGTTCCGGGCCGGCGGCGGCCGGCGGGTCACGTTCATCGAGCTGTTCTTCGACCTGGTGTACGTCTTCGCGGTGACCCAGCTGTCACACCTGCTGCTGGAGGACCTGACCTGGCGGGGTGCCGCGCAGACGATGCTGCTCCTGCTCGCGGTGTGGTGGGCGTGGGTGTACACGGCCTGGTTCACCAACTGGTACAACCCGGACAACCCGCGCGTCCGGCTCCTGCTGGTCGCGATCATGCTTGCCAGCCTGATCATGTCCGCCGCGCTGCCGGAGGCGTTCGGCGACCGGGGCCTGATGTTCGGCGCGGCGTGGGCGGCGATGCAGGTCGGCCGGCCGCTGTTCGTGGTGGCCACCTGCGGGAGCCAGCCCGGGCTGCGCCGCAACTTCCAGCGGATCCTGGCCTGGAACCTGCTGGACAGCAGCTTCTGGGTGGCCGGCGGGCTGGCGCACGGCTCGGCGCGCGAGGCACTGTGGGTGGCCGCGGTGGCGATCGGATACTCGGCGCCGGCCGCCGGCTTCTACACCCCCGGTCTCGGCCGGTCCACCACCGCGGACTGGAACGTCTCCGGCGGACACATGGCCGAGCGCTGCCAGCTCTTCCTGATCGTGGCGCTGGGCGAGTCGATCCTGGTCACCGGCAACACCTTCGGCGACCTGCACGGCACCCCGGCCACGGTGGCCGCGTTCGTGGTGGCGTTCGCCGGCAGCGTGGCGCTGTGGTGGCTCTACTTCGACCGCGCCGCCGAGGACTCCGGCCGGGTGATCGGCACCTCCGACGACCCGGGCCGGCTGGCGCGCTCGGCCTACACCTACTGCCACCTGCCGATGGTCGCCGGGGTCATCGTGGCGGCGGTGGCCGACGAACTGACCATCGCCCACCCCGAGGGCCACGTGCAGCCGGCCGTGGCGCTGGCCGTCCTGGGCGGGCCGGCGCTGTTCCTGGCCGGGCACGCGCTGTTCAAGCGGGCCGTGTTCGGGGTGGTGTCGGTGTCCCGGCTGGTCGCGATCGGTGTGCTCGCCGCGCTGGGAGCCGTCGCCCCCCTGACGTCCCCGCTGGCGCTGGCCACGGCGGCGACGCTGGTGGTGGCCGCGGTGGCGGTGCGGGACCAGCGCATCGCGGCCCGGCGCTGAGTCACGCCGCCGGTCACAGCTCCGGCGGTCACAGCCCCGGCGGGCGCCCCTCGTACGGCGTGCTGAGCACCACGGTGGTACGGGTCGAGACGTTCGCCGCCGCTCGGATCTCCTGTAGCAGGGTCTCGAGGTCCACGGGGCCGGCCACCCGCACCTTGAGGATGTAGTTCTCGTCCCCGGCGACGCTGTGGCACGCCTCGATCGCGGACAGGTGGGCGAGCCGGTCCGGCGCGTCGTCGGGCGCCGCCGGGTCTATCGGCTTGATGGAGACGAACGCGGTGAGCGCCAGCCCGATCGCGTCGTGGTCCACCCGGGCGGCGTAGCCGCGGATAACGCCGCGCTGCTCGAGCCGCCTGACCCGCTGGTGCACCGCGGAGACCGACAGGCCGACGCGCTCGGCCAGGTCGGTGTAGCTCATCCGCCCGTCCTCGCACAGCGCCTGCACGATCAGCTGGTCCAGCTTCTCCATGCCGAAAACCTATCGGTCGCCCCCGCGGATCATGCCAGGCCGGGCAGGGCAGGTGCCGGCGCGTTGGACAACTGCGGCGGACCGGCTGTGCGGTCAGTCGAGGATGATCAGATCACGGCGCACCAGGTTGAGCCGCTCGCCGCCTTCCTCGGTGCACACGCAGATGTCCTCGATCCGGGCACCGTGCCGGCCCGGCAGGTAGATCCCGGGCTCCACCGAGAAGGCCATCCCCGGCTCCAGCGCCTCGGTGTTGCCGGCCACCAGGTACGGGTCCTCGTGCCCCTCCAGGCCGATCCCGTGGCCGGTGCGGTGCACGAAGTACTCCCCGTAGCCGGCGTCGGCGATGACGTCGCGGGCCGCGGCGTCGATGCTCTCGCAGGTCGCCCCGGGCTTGATCGCCGCGCAGGCGGCGTCCTGCGCCTGCCGGAGCACCGCGTAGTACCGCGCGAACTCCGGGTCGGGTTCGCCGCCCACGACGTAGGTACGGGTCTCGTCCGAGCAGTACCCCTCAGCGGTGGTGCCCCCTATGTCCACCACCACGGCGTCTGCGGCCTCGATCACCCGCCCGGACAGCTCGTGGTGCGGGCTGGCGCCGTTCGGGCCGGAGCCGACGATCACGAAGTCCGCCCGCACGTGCCCCTCGGCGACGATCGCGTCGGCGATGTCCCGGCCCACCTCCGCCTCGGTACGGCCCACCCGCAGCCACTCCGCGATCCGGTCGTGCACCCGGTCGATGGCCTGGCCGGCGCGGCGCAGCGCCGCCACCTCGGCCGCCGACTTGCGGATCCGCAGTTCGCGCATCACCGGGCCGGCCAGCGTGATCTGGCCGGCCCCGCCGGAGGCCGGGGAACGGGTGTCCCGCGACAGCGCCGCCTGCAGCCGCAGCGCGTGTTCGGCCCACATCCGGTTGGCCAGCCCGACCGGCCCCGAAGGGCGGCCGAGCGCGGCCCGCAGCCGGTCGGCGACCAGGGCGAACGGGTCGTCGGCCTCCGCCCAGCCGAGCACCTCGATGCCGAGGCGGCCCACCGGGGACGCCAACGCGGCCGGCCGTTCCAGCAGCGGCACCACCAGCAGCGGGTCGCCGGTGGCGGGCACGACCAGGCAGGTGAGCCGCTCCAGCGGCATCGCGACGTAGCCGGTGAGGTAGCGCAGGTCGGCGCCCGGGGTGAGCAGCAGGGCGTCCAGGCCGGCCTCGGCGGCGGCCCGCTGGGCGCGGCCGAGGCGGTCCGGCGGATACAGCGCGGTCATGCCGACGACCTTAGGGCACGGCCCGCGCTGCGCCCTGTGGTGCCGAGGACGACCTTGCCACGGCCCCGCGCTGCGCCCGCCGTGCCGAGGACGACCTTGGGGCGCTGCCCGCGCTGGGCGGCCGTCACGGTGTGCTGCTTCGGTCTGGGCGGGCTGGTCTACGGGCCGTTCAACGCGCTGTCGGTGACCCTCTTCCAGGCCGAGACGCCGCCGGCTCAGTTGTCCGCGGTGCTGGCCGTGCGCAGCGCCGCGCTGGTCACCGCGGCGCCGGTCGGGGCGGCGCTCGGCTGGCCACTGGTGGCGGCGTTCGGGCCGCGCGCGGTGCTGGCCGGGTCCGGGTTGCCACCGTGCTGCTGGCGGGGTCCGGTGTGCTCGCCGGGGTGCTGGCCCGGCTGGCCGGCCGCGGTGGCAGGCTTGCCGGGTGACGCTCATGCTGCTCGACTCGGCCAGCCTGTACTTCCGTGCGTTCCACGGGGTCCCCGAGTCGATGACCGCGCCGGACGGCACCCCGGTGAACGCCGTCCGCGGCTTCCTGGACATGACCGCGACCCTGGTCCGGACGCGGCGGCCGTCCCGGCTGGTGGCCTGCCTGGACGCCTCCTGGCGGCCGGCGTTCCGGGTGGCGGCGCTGCCGTCGTACAAGGCCCACCGGCTGGCCCCGAACGGGCGCGAGGAGATCGTGCCGGCCGGGCTGGTGCCGCAGGTGCCGGTGATCGAGGAGGTGCTGGACGCGCTGGGCATCGCCGCGGTGGGGGTGCCCGGCTTCGAGGCGGACGACGTTATCGGCACCCTCGCGCACAGAGACGGCGGTCCGGTCGAGGTGGTCAGCGGCGACCGGGACCTGTTCCAGGTCGTGCGCGACGACCGACCGGTGCGGGTGCTGTACACCGGCCGCGGGGTGGCCAGGCTCGAGGTGGTGGACGAGGCGTGGCTGCGGGCCAAGTACGGCATCTCCGTGGGCCGCCCGGGTGTCCCGCAGAGCGACTCGGGTGCGGGGAGCGACTCGGGTGCGGGTGTCCCGCAGGGCTCGGGTGGGGGTGTCCCGCAGGGCTCGGGTGCGGGTGTCCCGCAGGGTGCCGGTGGGGCGTACGCCGACTTCGCCGTGCTGCGCGGCGACCCGAGCGACGGGCTGCCTGGGGTGCCCGGCGTCGGGGAGAAGACCGCGGCGGCGCTGGTGGGGCGGTTCGGGTCGCTGGCCGCGATCGAGGCTGCGCTGGACGCGGGTGCCCTGGAGGGCTTCCCGGCGGGGGCGCGGGCCCGGCTGGCCGCCGCCCGGGAGTACCTGGCGGTGGCCCCGCTGGTGGTC
>Ga0137368_10006536_pt1 | contig 12220 bp, 14 predicted proteins | sample SagtaG_13_FD_104917 | JGI IMG/M metagenome (GOLD analysis project Ga0137368, IMG submission 104917) | Vadose zone soil microbial communities from Sagehorn Ranch, Mendocino, California, USA - Sage1_L_100_16 metaG | ecosystem: Environmental > Terrestrial > Soil > Vadose zone | place: USA...
CAACTTCGCCCTCAGTGGCATTCATTCAGGTGTGATCCTGGCTCCAGGCGGCACAGAGACGTGGGCCGTGCAGTTGACGAACGGGAGCAAGCCCTACCTGTGCGAACAGCCGTTCCATGCCGACCGCGGGATGGTCGGCTCCCTGACCGTCACCTAGTTGTAGGACACAAGGAGGTTGGTTCTGCTGACCGGGGGGATGTTACACGCGTCACGGCCTCGAATCCGCGCGATCGGCGTGACGACCGCCCGGAACGGAAACCTGGCACGCTACCCGGAATGCACAAAGCGCCGCCGTACTCCGCGGCAGCCGCCCAGGTGGTCCGCCTGCCCGGCGGCATCGCCGAAACCGACGCAGTCGCCGTCGAGGAGCCGCTCGAGATTCGGATCAACGGCGAACCCGTTGCGGTCACGATGCGGACACCGGGGCACGACGAGGAGCTTGCACTCGGGTTCTGCGTGTCGGAGGGTCTGGCACCGCGCAGCGCAGCTTTACCGGTCGACTTCGCGGCGAACACCGTCGAGGTGACGGCGGACGACTTCGTCGCTTCGGAGGTGCGGCGGAACTTCTACACGACGTCCTCGTGCGGCGTTTGCGGCAAAGGCGCGCTCGAAGCAGTGGCCGTCGAAGCATCGCGCGTGGAAAGCAATCTGCGCGTGCACTCGCAAACGATTTCCGAGCTGCCGCACCGCCTGCGAGAGGCGCAGGCGGCGTTCGCGGCCACCGGCGGACTCCATGCGACCGGTCTGTTCACGCAAGAGGGCGAGCTTCTCTGCGTCCGTGAGGACGTCGGCCGCCACAACGCGATGGACAAAGTCGTCGGCTGGGCATTTCGAGAGGACCGCCTCCCGCTCGCGGACGCTCTTCTCTGCGTGAGCGGCCGGCTCTCGTTCGAGCTCGTTCAGAAGGCTGCCGTGGCAGGAGCGCCGGTGCTCGTCGCCGTTGGGGCTCCTTCGACGCTTGCGATCGAGCTCGCGATCGATCGCGGGATCACGCTGTGCGGCTTCGTCCGTGACGGCAACTGCAACGTCTACTCGGAGCCGTGGCGCGTCACGAGCTGACGGGCGTTCTGCTGGTGGGCGGCGCGAGCCGGCGTTTCGGCTCGCCGAAGGCGCTCGCGCGATTCGAGGGAGAGACCCTCGCCGAGCGTGGATGGCGCGTGTTGACGGATGTCTGCCACGAGTGCATCGCGGTCGGGAAGGCGCGCGATGGAGTGCGCCTGCCGTTCCCGATCCTCGACGACGGCTCGGTTGTCCGCGCGCCGCTGGCCGGCGTCGTCGCGGGGCTGCGGGCGGCGGCCAACGACGTCTGCGTCTTTCTTCCGGTCGACTGCCCTCTCGTCACGGGGGACGGCTTGCGGCGCCTTGCGGGTTGGGCTGCCGATGCGGCGGTCCCGCAGACAGGTCCGCTCCCGGGAGCCTACCGACGTGTCGCGCTGCCGACGCTCGAGCAAAGCCTGCTCCGGGGCGAGTATTCCCTTCGCGAGGCGCTCAGCTCGCTCGACGTGACCGTCGTCGAGCTCGATGCGCACGAGCTGGCGAATGTGAACACGCGGGAAGATCTTCGGGCTCTCGCTCGCTTCACGCCTGGGCGGTGAAGATCACCCAGGCGCGCAGCGCGAGCACGCCGGCGAGCACGAGCAGGGGCGCGGCCGCCCAGGCCCACGCCTGCCCGGCCGCGACCGCTCCTCCGGCCGGCGCCCGCAGTCCGCGGACGGCGAGGTCCCAGAGGGCCGGCAGCATCCCTGCCAGCGCCACGAGCCAGAGCAGAATCCACGGGAAACTGAGGGCCTTGCCCAGCGTCCCGTCGTCGATCAGCGTCAGCAAGACGACGACTACGAGCAGCAGCTCGAGCAGGGTGAACAGCCGCTCGCTGATCTCGAGGACTCCGGACGAGGACTCCGCGCTGCGCCGGTAGCGCGCCAGGAGCAGGAGCAGCGCCGCCCCACCGGACAACCCGGAGGCCAGGAACAGCCCGCCCAGCGCCCAGCTATCGCTCCAGATCGGCTGGTTCGAGACCGCGATCAGCACGCCCGTGTAGCCCGCGACGAACAGGTACAGGATGGTTCCTACGACGTTCCAGACCATCCCCACGGTCCCGTCGAAAAGGCCGGTCAGGCGGCCGGCGAGCCGGTGGCGGATCCTGCCGTCACGCGCGAGCGCGTCGACGAAGGCGACGAACGCGAAGGCGGACGCCACGAGCAGCACCCAGACGCCCACCGACATCGGCGTCGCCGAATTGAAGTTCAGCCCGAACTGCCCGGGCGTCGTGTTCACGAGCATGTGCCAGAAGCGCAGAGGCTGCTTGAGATCGAGCGTGAGCAGGAGCAAGCCGATGAGCGTGGCCGGGAAGGGAACGTAGAAGCCGAGCCTCGCCACCGGCTCGTCGCCGGGCGAACCCCAGTAGCGCAGGAGGGTGGCGAGGAAGTAGCAGCCGCCCGCGAGCCCTGCCACGAAGAAGTAGAAGAGGATGAACCAGGTCCATTCAGGCGCACCGGCAAAGTGCTCTGACGCTGCGAGCAACGTCATGGCGCGGGTCCCTCCTCCGGCGCTCGGTCAGGCGCTCCGCTCCCGCGGCGTACACCTCGCTCGCGAAGCGCGATCACGGCGCCGAACAACGCCAGCACGGCGGTGCCGGCCATTCCGAGGTACCCGCCGAGGTTGTTCCGCTGCGGGAGGACGGCGTTCTTCGCGTTCGGGAGCTTGTAGGCCTCGGGCTTGTCCATGAGCAGGAAGAAGGCGTGGAGGCCGCCGTAGACCTTGTCGTCCCGGCCGTAGAGGTTCGCCTCCGAGCTGCCCTGAGCCTTCACGTCGGCCAGCCGCTTGTCCGCCTTGGCCCTCAGCTCGTCGAGAGGACCGAACTGGATCGACTCGGTCGGGCACGCCTTCGCGCAGGCGGGGCTCCATGCCGCCCTGCAGCCGGTCGTAGCAGAGCGTGCACTTGCGCGCGACGTCCTGATCCGGATCGATGTCGATCACGTCGTAGGGGCAGGCGGCGATGCAGTTGCGACAGCCGTTGCAGACCGACTCCTGGATGAAAACGGTGTCGAACTCGGTGCGGACGATCGCCCCGGTCGGGCAGACGTCCATGCAGCTCGCGTGCTCGCAGTGCTTGCAGACGTCCGACATGAGTAAGAACGCTCGGCCGTTGCCCACGCCCATCGTCTCGTCGGGCACATTGTCGATGAACTTCACGTGGCGCCAGGTCTGGCCGTCCAGAGTGCCCGTGTTGTCGAGGCTGTCGCCGAGGAACCCGTCCGGCTTGCTCGGGAGCTGGTTCCACTCCTTGCACGCAACCTCGCAGGCCTTGCAGCCGATGCAGACGCTCGTGTCGGTAAAGAATCCGTAGGCCTTGCCGGGAGTGATCTTGGTCGTGGGCATCGCTAGAACCCCATCAGATTCGGTGTGACCTTCGTCAGGCCCTGGTCCGCCGCGTAGAGGTCGAGGGGAACGGCCGCCAGTTCGTCGACCTCCGGCACCGCGCGCCCGTCGCGCGCCATGTCGATCTCGATCAGATAGCGGCGGCAGGTCCCGCAGCCGGCGACGCGAAGGTGCGGGAAGACCGCCGGCCGTGCCCCGTTGCCGTTGCCTTTCGCCGACACTGGTCCCTCCCACTGCTCGGCGTACACCAGCAGGCGCTCCTCGTCGGCCTCGCCGCAGGCCGGGCAGGCGCTTCGCGTGTAGTCCCAGCTCGACCCGCAGCGGGCGCAGAGCAGGCTGCGCCGTCCGCTCACCAGCGGCTCACCGGAGTCGGCGACGGCGGAGAGCTGGGGACGCCCGCCGCAGCACGGGCAGAGGAGCCCTTCCTCGCCATCCTCCGGCGCGCAGGCAAGGGCGGCCCGCTCGCCCAGCGCCTCGAGCGCAGGGGCGAGGGAGGCGCGAGCGAGATAGCGGTCGACCGGGTCGAGCTCTACGCCCGCGAGCCAGCCCTCGAGCGCGTCGTGGCCCGCGCCTTCGGTGAGGCGGCTGAGCACGGCTTCGCGAAGCGTCGGCGGACCCTCTGCCACGGTCGCCTCCGCCACGCCGGGTAGAACGCTGCCCGCCGCCCAACGCGCAAGCTCGGCTGGAGGCGGCGGGCTTTCGCGGACCGCACGCCAAGCGTCTTCCTGTACGGGAATCAGGGCGAGGTAGAGCGTTAGCATCTCGGCGGCGAACGGATGCCGGTCGCGCAGCTCCTCGGCCCGCAACCTGCGCGACGTCCACGGGTTCGCCACCGTCTCGACCGGGGTGCTCACAGCTTCTCCAGGTTGACCAGGAAGGCCTTGAACTCCGGCGTGCGCACCGTCGCGTCGCCGACGAACGGGGTGAGGGCATTCGCAAGCCAGTGATCGCCGGTCTTGATCCCCACGTAGCCCCAGTGGATCGGGATGCCGATCTGGAAGACCTTCTTCCCGTCGATCATCAGGGCTCCCAGCCGCTTCGTCACGAGCGCCCGCACCTCGAGCTTTCCCCGCTTCGAGAACACGCGCACCATGTCGCCCGTTTCGATGCCCTTCTCCTGCGCAAGCTCCGCGGGGATCTCGACGAACGCCTCGGGCTGGAGCCGCACGAGGTGCTCGACATGCTGCGTCACGTAGTGCTCGTGCTCGGTGAGACGGTAGCTGGTGGCGACGTACGGGAACTCCTTCACCGTTCCGAAGCGGTTCGGCCGTCCCGCGACCTTGTCGTAGTAGAACGTCCCCGGCGACGCCGAGATCTTCGGGTGCAGCGGGTTGGCGATCGGCGACTCGACCGGCTCGTAGTGCTCGGGGAACGGCCCGTCCGCAAGCCCGTTCGAGAACAGCCTGCCGGTCCCCTCGCCGGTCATGATGAACGGCAGCGGCGACGCCGGATCCTTGGGGTCGGCGTCCGGCGGATAGTCGGGCACGTCGCCGACCCACAGCATCTGCGCGGCATCCCACTTGATGCCCGGCCGGCTCGGGTCCCAGGGCTTGCCGGCGGGATCGGCGGACGCCCGGTTGTAGAGCACGCGGCGGTTCGCCGGCCACGACCACGCCCAGTTCGGGTAGAAGCCCATGCCCGTGGGGTCGTTGGTGTTCGGGTCCTGCACCCCCTGGCGGTTCTTCATCTGGTTGCCGTCTTCGGTAAACGAGCCGACATAGATCCAGTTGCCGCTCGTCGTCGTGCCGTCGTCCGTCAGGTCCTTGAACGACGCCATCTGCTGGCCGGTCTTCAAGTCCTTGCCGTTGACCTCCTTGGCGATCTCCTCGAGCTGCGGCTTGCGCGGGTCTTTGTAGTCGAACGTCAGGTCCATGATCGGCTCGGCGAACTTGCCGCCCTCGCGGCTGTAGAGCTCCCGGACCCGCTGGAAGACGTCGGCGAGGATCCAGTGGTCGTGCCGGCCCTCGCCCTCCGGCGGCAGCACCTGCTCCTTCCACTGCAGCCAACGGCCGCTGTTCGTGAACGACCCGTCCTTCTCGATCCAGCGCGTCGCCGGCAGCACGATGACCTCGGTCTTGATCTGCGAGGGATCCGCGCCGGGGGCGTGCCAGAACTCCGAGCTCGTGGTGGGGAAGGCGTCCATGACGACGAGCCACTTCAGCTTTCCGAGCGCTTCGTGCACCTGGTTCGAGTCCGGACCGATGCTGGCTGCGGTCATCCCGCTCAGCATCACGCCCTCCATCTTCCCCTGCAGCGCCTGGTCGAAGATGGTGATCCAGGACGAGTTTCCGGCCGGCTTGGGCAGATGGTCGAAGGCGAACTCGTTGTCCTTGCGCGCCTTGTCCCCGAACCACGCCTTGAGCGTGCTGACCATGAACTTGCCGTAGTTCTCGCCGAAGAAGTTCAGCGCGTTCGGGTGCGACTTCTTCGAGGCGCTCTGGTCGACGTAGTCGGCGATCGTGCGCTGCCCCGGCGCCGGGACCTTGAGGTAGCCGGGCAGGACTTCCCAGGAGATCGCGTTGTCGGTGTTTCCCTGGATGTTCGCGTGCCCGCGCTCGGCGTTCATGCCGCCGCCCGGCCGGCCGATGTTTCCGAGCAGGAGCTGGAGCACGGCGGCGGAGCGGATCATCTGCGACCCGGTGGTGTGGTGAGTGAGTCCGACGGCGTAGACCTGCGTCATCACCTTGTCGGGCCGCCCCATCTCACCCACGAGCTTGGCGACCTCGAGAAAGTGGTCACGCGGGATCCCCGTGATCCGCTCGACCATCTCGGGCGTGTAGCGCGAGTAGTGCTTGCGCATCAGGTTTAGCACCGACCGCGGGTGGTTGATGTCGAGCTTCGCAAACGGGCCGCTCGGCTGCGAGCTCGCGGCGGTGAGACCCGAGGCGGGCTTCGCGCTGGGCTTACCGACTCCGGCAGGGGCGGTGCCGGATGTGGGCGCGGCGCCCGTGGTCTCGTACGCCCACATCGTGGGGTCGTAGGCGTGCTTCTCCGCGTCGTAGCCGTTGAATAGCCCGTCCTTGAAGCGGTAGTCGCTCTTCACGACGAAGGCGGCATTCGTGTACTTGCGCACGTACTCGTCGTGGAAGAGCTTGTTCTGCAGGACGTAGTTGATCAGGCCGCCGAAGAAGGCGGCGTCGGTGCCGGTCCGGATCCGCAGGTGGAGGTCGGCGACCGCGGAGGTGCGCGTGAAGCGCGGATCGACGTGGATGATCTTCGCGCCGCGCTCGAGCTTCGCCCGCATGAACCACCGGAACCCGACCGGATGCGCCTCGGCGGGATTGCCGCCGTTGATCAGGATCAGGTCGGCGTTCCGGATGTCCCGCCAGTGGTTCGTCATCGCCCCTCGTCCGAACGTGGCGGCCAAACTGGCCACCGTGGGACCGTGTCAGACTCGGGCCTGTTGCTCCAAGTAGACGAGGCCGAGGCCGCGCATCAGCTTGGTGGCGAGGTAGCCCTCCTCGTTGCTGAACGCGGCTCCGCCGGCGAAGGCGATGCCCTCGCAGCGGTTGACGACGTTGCCGTCCTCGTCCTTGGTGACGAAGGTTCGGTCGCGCGAGTCCTTGATTCGGCGGGCGAGCTTGTCGAGCGCGAAGTCCCACGAGACCTGCTTGAACGCGTCGGCGCCGGGCGCCCTGTAGAGCGGGCTCTGGATCCGCCGCTTCGAGACGGCCAGCTCCATCGCGGTCGCGCCCTTCGGGCACAGCGTCCCCTCGTTGATCGGGCTGTCGGGGTCGCCCTCGATCTGGAGCAGCTCGACGGAGCCGTTGCCGTTCTTGCGCGTGTAGGCCAGCAGCGAGCAGCCGACCGCACAGTAGGGACAGACCGAGTGGGCCATCGTGGCGCCCTCGATGCGCAGGTGCTGCTTGATGGTCGTGGCCTTGGCGACCGAGACGTCGAAGCCGAGGGAAGAGACGTAGAGCGCGCCCGCACCGACGGCGCCGCGCTTCAGGAACTCACGCCGGGTAATGCTTGTCAACCCGCTTCCCTTCTGCGCTTGCCCCGGGTAACGTCCGGCTGCCCGGAACGAGAGCCCGGGCATTATGCAAATCGGAAGTCCCCCCGTCAAGCGCCTGGGTCTCGGGTGACCTCCTGCGCGAGAGCGAGTGACTCCTCCAGTGAGCGGCCCGCCTTCGCACTGAGCCAGCAGGCAACCGGGGCGGCGATGCGCTCGGAGGCGTGGGCGGCCTCCGCGGAGAGATCGAGGATCGCCTTGAGCTCGTCGCTGGTCGGCGGTTCCGTGCCCAACTGCTCGGCGTAGGCGGCGATCCATTCCTTGGCGTTCATCCCTCGTCCTCCTCCTTGAGCTTTGCGGCGGGGCCGCAGTGTCGGACACCGTTAGCGTACGCGTGTGCCTCCCCTCCACCTTGGCGTGGTCCTGCCGAACTACGGGGAGGCGCTCGATGCCGAGCGGCTTGCCGGCGTCGCCGTCGCCACGGAGCAGGCGGGCCTCGACTCCTGCTGGGTCACCGACCACCTGATCGTTCCCGCCGAGCATGCGGGCACGTACGGAACGATCGCCGAGGCGCTGGTATCCCTGGGCTTCGTCGCCGCGCGCACGCGCCGGCTCGAGCTCGGCGTCTCGGCGCTCGTCGTTCCCCAGCGGCAGCCGCTCGTCGCGCTGAAGCAGCTCACGACGCTGGATTTCCTCTCAGGGGGCCGAATCGTGGCCGCAGTCACGGCGGGCTGGATGGAAGAAGAGTTCGCCACCCTCCAGGCTCCGTATGAGCAACGCGGGCAACTGCTGGACGAGTGGCTCCGCGTCGCTTCTTCGGTGTTCGGGCAGATGCCGGGGCGCGTCCGCGAGGACGGACGGTTCGCCCTCGACGGGTGGATGGCACCCCCGCTCGTCCGGCCGGGTGGGCCGGAGCTGTGGGTCGCCGGCGTGTCGCGCGCGACACTGCGGCGCGCGGAACGGACGGGCGTGTGGCACCCGGTCGCGCTCACCCCTGACGAGTTGCGCACGATGGCCGCCGAACTCCGCGAGCGGCGACCGGATAGTCGCGTGATCTTGCGCATCGGCGCCTACGTCACGCCGGAGCCGCAGGCCGCAACGGATGAGCGCCGAAGGCACGCGATCGCCGGGCCGCCTGAATGGATCGCCGAGCGTCTCGGCGAGTACGTGGAGGCCGGCTGCAACGGCTTCGTCGTCAATCTCGGTCATGCGAGCCCCGACCTCGAAGAGCGCGTTCGGCGCTTCGCGCAAGAGATCGCACCGCTCCTCCGAGGCTAAGTCGTCGCGACCGTAAGTCTGGCCTTGATGGGCCGGCGACAAGCAAGCCTCTGTCGACGAGCCTCAGCCCCCGATATATGACATCTCGACCCTGGGCAGGTCGACCGTCTCGGCAGAGCGGAGCTCCGAGTAGCGGTCGCCTCGCGCGCGCCAGATGCGGGCGACCGCCTCTTCGAGTTCATCGTCGGAGGCGCCGCCGCGTAGGAGAGCTCGGAGGTCGTTGCCACGGACACCGAACAAGCACGTGTAGAGGCGACCATCGGCGGAGAGCCGCGCACGAGTGCAATCGCCGCAGAAAGGCTGCGTCACCGAGGCGATGATCCCAATCTCGCCGGCGTCGTCCCGGTAGCGGAAGCGGCGCGCCACCTCGCCCGGGTAGTTCGGCGGCACCGGCTCGAGCGGGAACTCGGCATCGATCGCTGCGGCGATCTCCGCCGCGGACACGACCTCGTCCAGCCGCCAGCCGTTGGTGCGGCCGACGTCCATGTACTCGATGAAGCGCAGCACGTGACCGGTGCCGCGGAAGTAGCGGGCCATCGGAAGCACGCTGTCCTCGTTCAGGCCGCGCTTCACGACCATGTTGATCTTGATCGGCGAGAAGCCGGCCTCGGCCGTGGCCTCGATTCCCTCGAGCACCCGCGCGACCGGGAAGTCGACGTCGTTCATGGCGCGGAAGACCTCGTCGTCGAGCGAGTCGAGGCTCACGGTCACCCGCTTCAGGCCGGCTTCCTGGAGCGACTTCGCCTTCTGGGGCAGGAGTGACCCGTTCGTCGTCAGTGTCAGGTCGAGGCCGTCGATCCGCGCCAGCATCTTGACGAGCCGCTCGACATGGCGGCGCACGAGCGGCTCGCCGCCGGTGAGGCGGATCTTCTGGACGCCTTGGCGGACGAAGACACGCGCCAAGCGCTCGATCTCCTCGAAGGTCAGGAGCTCGCTGCGGGCGAGGAACTCGTAGTCGCGTCCGAAGACCTCCTTCGGCATGCAGTAGACGCAGCGGAAGTTGCAGCGGTCTGTGACCGAGACCCGCAGGTCGCGAAGCGGCCGGTGGAGCGTGTCGAGGACGCCCACGCCGCAAGCGTAGCGCCGAGCAGCCCGGAGTAGTGTGCCCGCGGCTCGGTGCCGATCGCGGAGCGACGTCGTCCGTCAGGAGACGAGCGGGAGCGGCTTGCGAATGGCGCCCGGCTGTTCACTCACTATCTGCTCTGCGATCGCATGGATCGCTCGCGCCGCCTCCGCATCCGGGTCCGATGCAACCAACGGCTCGCCGTAGTCGCCAGATTCGCGCAACCGCAAATCGAGCGGGATCGACCCGAGGAACGGAATGCCAAGATCGCGTGCGAGCTCCTCGCCGCCGCCGGCTCCGAACACGTCGCCGCTCATGTTCTCGACGACACCGATCAGGCGCATGCTCGTCTTCTGCGCCATCGCGCCGGCACGTGCGGCGACCTCTTGCGCGGCAGGCTGCGGGGTCGTGACGACGATTGCCTCCGCACGCGGCAGCAGCTGGCCCAGCGACATCGCCACGTCGCCTGTCCCGGGCGGCATGTCGACGACGAGGACGTCGAGCTGGCCCCAATGCACGTCGGAGAGGAACTGCTCGAGCGCCTTGTGCAGCATCGGGCCACGCCACATCACCGGCTGGTTGTCGTCGAGGAAGAAGCCGATCGACATCAGCTTCAGATCGCCCTTCACCGGCGGCACGATCATCCGGTCGACGAGCACGGGCTTCTGGTGAATGCCGAGGATGTGCGGAATCGAGTGGCCGTATACGTCGGCGTCCAGGATCCCCGCGCGCTGCCCGAGCTGCGACAGCGCGACGGCCAGGTTCGCCGACAGCGTCGACTTGCCGACGCCACCCTTGCCACTGCAGACGGCGAGCACGCGCGTCAACGCATCGAGCGAGAGCCCCTGCGAGCGCTCGCGCACGCCGCCGCGCAGCTTCGTGGTCAGCGCCTGTCGCTCCTCCGGAGTCATCACGTCGAACCCGAGCGAGACTCGGTCGACACCCGGCAGGTCGCGCAGGGCTTCCGCTACCTGCTGCTCGAAGGATGAGCGGAGCGGGCACCCAGCGACCGTGAGCGCGATCGTCACGTGCACACGACCGCCGTTTACCTCGACGCCACGGACCATGTCGAGCTCCGTCACCGGCCGCCGTAACTCGGGATCGATCACACCCGCCAGCGCCTCGACGATCCGTTCGCGGCTCGGCTCCATCCCGGACTGACTCTAGCAACGCTCAAGTCTGCTTCAGGAGCCGCGCGTGATCTCAGTCGTGAGCTTCGCAACCTGCTGGCTCAGGGTCCTGTCCACGAAGTCGCTTGGCGCGCATTCGTCGAGTTGTTTGAGCGGGATGTTCATCGCGCCGGTGATGTGCTCCTCGGCGAACTCCTCCGCGGACAGCACCTCCACCAACTGCGCGTTCTCCTCGGCGATCAGCCTGCGGACCTCGTCGTGATCACTGGCCTTCGCCATCGCCCTCGGACTGGTGCCCGTACAGCGCGGATCGATTCGCACGTCCGGGCTGCGTCCGAGCGGATGCCTCGTAGTCGATTCCGGGTCTCCTCATCGACGGCGACGCGATCGCCGGATCACCGAATTCGCTTACCGGTTCAGTCGCAGCGAAACGACGCGTGACGAGCGAGCGGAGCGTGGCTCGCGAATTAATCAGCAGCCGGCTGCGGCACGATCCGGATGTACGGCTTGGGTTCCTCCCAACCCTCCGGCCAGATCTCTCGAGCTTCGTCGTTGGAGACGGAGCCGGCGATGATCACTTCGTCGCCCTGCCGCCAGTTCACCGGCGTCGAGACCCTGTGCTTCGCGGTCAGCTGCAGCGAGTCGATCACGCGCAGCACCTCGTCGAAGTTGCGGCCCGTCGTCATCGGGTGGACGCGGACCAGCTTGACCTTCTTGTCCGGCCCGATCGCCAACACATTGCGTACGGTCTGGTTGCCGGCCGGCGTGCGCGCCTTTGCGTCACCCGCGGTGCTCGCCGGAAGCATCCCGTAGAGCTCGGAGACGTTGAAGTGCGCGTGGCCGATGATTGCGTAGTTCGGCGCCTGCCCCTGCGTCTCTTGGATGTCGCTTGGGCCACGCCTCGAGGTCCCCGGTCGTCGACAGAGAGGCCGGCGGCCTCCGCGGTTCGAAAATTGTACTATCTGGCGGTTCAAATTTCGAACCATCAATGTGACCAAGGAGGTGAAGTTTTGACCATCCACAACGAGATCACGAGCGCGAACGAACGCTACGCGGGAGGCTTCGCGAAAGGCGACCTGCCGATGCCTCCAGCGCGGCGTTTTGCGGTGGTCACCTGTATGGACGCGCGACTCGATCCAGCGAAGTTCCTCGGCCTCGAGGAGGGCGATGCGCATGTGATCCGCAACGCGGGTGGCCTCGTAACCGACGACGCGCTCCGCTCGTTGGTGATCTCGCACCACCTGCTCGGGACGCAGGAGGTATTCGTGATCGCGCACACCGACTGCGGCATGCTCGGCGGATTCAATTGGTCGTCGCAACACCTTGTGATGGAGGTGGTGCGCGATGGGTGCTGGCAAGCGTCAGCAGGCGATTCGAGCGATGCGCGGTCAGATGTGTTCGCCGGGTCGGCCGTCG
>Ga0137368_10006548_pt1 | contig 12209 bp, 13 predicted proteins | sample SagtaG_13_FD_104917 | JGI IMG/M metagenome (GOLD analysis project Ga0137368, IMG submission 104917) | Vadose zone soil microbial communities from Sagehorn Ranch, Mendocino, California, USA - Sage1_L_100_16 metaG | ecosystem: Environmental > Terrestrial > Soil > Vadose zone | place: USA...
CGCGATGGGGGCGTCCAGGTGCAGCAGGCGGCCGGCCGGGACGATCAGGTCGCCGCGGCCCGAAAGTGCCCGGCCCAGCCCGGTCAGCACCGCGATGCGGCCAGGGGCACGGTCAAGCCGATGTGCCAACCGCAGGACATAGCCGCGCACGGACTCGCCTGGGAGGGCGTCCAGGCTGCGCGGCAGGAGCCGGATGGTCGGCATCACAAGAGATCCTTCGTTCAGGTGTCGGCCGCTGCTCCTGGCAGGCCGTGGTCGCCGTGGTCGTCGAAGACGGTGTTCCTCGGCCGCTTGCCGCCGGTCCGCTTCGCCTTCGCCGCAGTGGCAGGCCGTGGCGGGACCGGTGGGACCTCCCCGGCTGTCGGGTCCCGACCGGGGACGTTACCGAGGTTGAGTTCGATGCCGTCGAGCAGCTTGGTGGTCAGGCGCTCTTCACCGGTGTCGATGGCCCGCATGCAGCCGTCCTCGATGAGCCGCTCGAGCAGGCCGACGATGCCGCTGGTGCGGCGAAACAGGTACTCGGGCATGACACCGTCGGTGAGCATGCCCGATGTCGCGCGGAACAGCCGCAACTGCTCCTCGACTCCGGCGAGGTGGGTCACCCAGGCGGCGATGCCAGCGGGGGTGTCGTAGCGGAACGGGTCGAGGTTGACCAGGTCGAAGCGCCGCTCGGTCTGGGTCGCGGCCTCGTCGTTCCAGCTCTTGCCCCGCTTGGGCGGCGGGAAGACCCATTGGCCGCTGCGCGGGTCGTGGCGGCCTTCCCGCAGCAACCCGGATTGCGGGATGCCGACCCCGATCAGCACCAGGGTGACGTTCATGCTCATCAGCGACCGGATCAGGTCCAGGGCGTCCTGGTCGGCTTCGCGGTGCAGCTTCAATCTGGTGATGTCGTCCAGCAGCAACACGCGGGTCCCGTGGTCATAAAGCGAGGCGGGACGGAACGGATGAGCTGACCCAGCGTCATGTTCTTGTGGTCGGCGCCGTAGAAGCCCAGGATCGCCTCGCAGACCATCTTCGGGGTCGCGGTCACCGGGGTCTGCACATAGGCGACCGGCAGGTGCAGATCGCGGGTGCCAGCGACCGCGTCCGGGTTGCGCTGGCCGTGCAGCGCAAGCCACTGGTCGGCGAACGCGGCGGCGACCTCGCAGGCCGTCTCGGTCTTGCCCTGGTAGCCGCCGCCGCTGATCAGCAGCCCCGCGCGGGTGGTGGGCTTGTGCTTGAGCGCGTTGACCTGGATCCGCGAGCTCATGATCTGGGCGACCGCGGCGCTCATCGGGGTCTCCTGAAACGGCAGGTTGGCGTGCGTTACCGCCCGGTGCAGGTCGTGCAGCCTGCGCTCGCGCGGGCTCAGGCGCTGGTAGTCGGCCAGCTCCAGCCGTGGCGCGGGGGCGAAGCTGTGGCGTATCAGACGCCAGCGTTCCCACCCCGCGGCGGTCTCCCGGTCGATCGCCTGCCCAGGCAGGAACGACAGCCTCGGCACGTCCAGCGACCCATTGTCGGTCACCGCTATCGATCCTCCTGCGGTGCTGGTAACGATGGCTCGGCTGGCGGACCCTCGGCAGCCTCGTCCTCCGGGGGCAGGACGAGCAGGCTGCGACGACGGTAGGCCTCGCCCAACCGGGGAGGCGGCGGTGGCGTGACCGGCACGGCTTGCTCGCGGCGCCGTCGGCGTTCGGCATCGACCGCATCCTGGACCTGGCGGGCATGCTCGGCTGCGTCCAGCGGCACCACGTTGGTGGCGGCTGCCCGGCCGGTTGCACCCTCGCCCTTGAGTGGACGGTCGCGTGCGGCGGCGGCCGTCTGGACGGCCTCCCTGGCCCTGGCCGTGCGGCGACGCTTGGGCCGCTGCTGGGTGGGCCACCGGTCGACCGGGACATGACCAGCGAGCAGGTCCAGCAGCACCGGCAGCAGCTCGGCGTCGGACCGGGGCTTAAGGCCGCGCCGCTGGGCCTCGTCCAGCAGGTCCTGCACGCGAGCGTCGGAGAACGCCGGCACCTCGCCGTCTGGCGGCAGCCCTGTCCAGCGCAGCGTGTGCCAGGTGCCGGTCTGGGGGCCCTGGAAGTAGGTGAACCGGCAGTCCCGCCGGTCGCGGTGCACGACCCACTTGCCCTTGTGACGGCCGCCCCTCGACGACGGCTGGTCGCGGTAGGGATCGAGGGCCGGGCCGTGATACCACAGCCCGCCGACCTTGACGCCGCGGCGTCGGTGGATCTTGACGTAGTGGGAGGGCAGCAGCGCGTAGTAGGACTCCGGCGGGGAGATCGTGAGGGCGAATCCGCTCTGGCCCATCGCTGCGGCAAACAGCGAGTTCGGGCTGTGCTGCCCGCCAGGGTCCCACGAAGGGGCGTGCTCACCGAGCCGCCGGTTCTGCCACACCCGGACCACCCAGGTGGCGAGCAGATGCTCGGTCTCCACGATGGTCAGCGCCGCGTCGGCTTCCGGGTCCACACCGCGGTCGGCGACATCCACGCCCTGGTAGCCCAGCAGGTGCTCAAACAGCAGGCTCTGGATCGCGGCGAAGGTCCGCTCGACGGCCTGCTTGTCGGTGGGCCGCAGCACCCGGGCGGGCAGGATGTTGCAGCCAAGCACCCGCTGGACCTCGACCAGGTGGTGGTTCTTGTAGACCGCGCCATGGTCGGTGGTGACCGTCTCCGGCGCAAAGAACGGCAGCGCCGCGACCCGGTGGCCGGCGAACTCCGCGACTACCGCGGCCGGGATCCCCGGGTAGGGCCACTCCATGTCCTCGCCCCAGTCATCGCGCAAGGGCAGCGGCAGCATCACGTCGCGCAGCACCATCGCCACGTCCACCGAGGTGTCACTGACCAGCGTCAGCCGAAACGCCACGATCGAGCGGGTGTAGACGTCCAGCGCCAACTTGTGGCGGTAGTTAGAAACTGACCGTTGACCTCAAAGAAGCCGCCAAAGACCACTGTGGCTTGGGAGGATCAGTGTCACTCCCAGGGCTGGTTGTCACCGGCGTCAGGGCTGTCGCTGTGGCCGCGGTTGCCACCGTCGACTGCCGACGTGTCTGTCGCAAGCAGGCTGAAGAGCCGGCAGCTGTGGAAGCGTCCCCGCAGGTGGATGTAGTCGCGCAGCGTCCCTTCCTCACGGAACCCCAGCTTCTCCAGCACCCGCGCCGAGGCGTCATTGCCAGGCAGCACCCCCGCCTCGATCCGGTGCAACCCCATGACCGCAAAGCCATAGGCCACCACGGCCGCAGCCGCCTCGGACGCAAGCCCCTGCCCCCACCAGCGCCGCGCCAACTCGTAGCCGAGCTCCCCACGACGGTGCTCGTGGTCAACGCGCACCAAGCCTACCGTTCCGACCGCCTCGTCATGGCCGATCGGCTGGATCGCCCAGCGGATCAACTCCCGGTCGGCGAAGCGCCGCAGGAGCTGCTCGAGCGCCGCCTGCGCCTCGGCGACCGTCGTGCAGGCCGGCGCGTTGCTGTAGCGGGTGACCTCGGGATCACTGAGGACTTGCAGCAGCCCGGCCGCGTCATGGGCAGGGTGGACCGCTCGGAGCAGCAGCCGCGTGGTGGTCAGCTCCGGAACCTCGGGTGGCCAACGGACACCGTCGCCGTCTTGCATCCCCACCTCCAGCCCGCTCCTGGGACGCCGTCCTCCAGGTGACATCTTCCCTGGGAGTCACAATCAGCGCCGTCGTGCTCTGCCTGGACGGTCGATGCGTGTGATGTTGCTGCTGGCCTCCAGAGCCTCGCGCAAGCGGGCGTTATCCACGCCGAGACGCTGGATCTGAGCGACCGCGAGCCGAAGGTTGTCGCTCAGGGTCCGGTTCTCGCGTCGCAGCTTCGCATTCCGGGCGGCGAGGACGTCGTAGGGGGTCGATCGCATGGCTGCTTCCGTGCCGGTGGCCGGCTGGGGGCGGGCGTCGGAGATCCTGCTGGCCAGGTCCGGGAAGTGACGGCGGAACGTGGTGTTGGCCAGGCCGAGTTGCGCGGCGAGTCCGAGCACGCTCGGCCGTTTCCCGCTGGCTTCGCACTCGGACAAGTAGTGCTCCAGGGCTTGGCGGGCCCGGGCCTCGGAGGGGACGTCGCTGGGGCGGGTCATGCGGATTCCTGCGTCGTGGTGTTTCGCTCCAGGAAGGCGGAGATCTCCGCTCGGCGGGTCTCCAGCCGGTGCCGGAGCAGGGGCGGCAGGAGGGGAGCGGTGCCCAGCCGCTGGTCGATGCGGGCGATCTCGCGCTGCCAGGCGGCGGTGTTCTCCGGCGTCACAGCGACGTTGCGGCAGGCCAGCGGCTTGCATCCGCCGTGGTCGGGCAGTCCTTCGCCGCGGCTGTGGCGGGCTCGTTCGCACAGCGCCTTGCCGTGGTCGTGGACGCAGGTGACGTATTCGCCGGGATAGATGGCCGGGTCGTGCCTGGTCATGATCCGGCGGAGCCGGGTCTCGTCCAGGACGACCGTTCCTTGGAAGCGGGCGCGGGTGCCGAATTCCTCGAGGCGGCGGGCGGCCTCGTCGGCAGCCGGGCCGGTAAGACTGGTGTGCTCGTGGGCGTCGACCACGGCCAGGAGGTGCTCGCCGCGGGCGAGGGCCTGCTCGCTTTCAACCTCGGCGCGGAAGCCCGACTCGCTCGTCCCCGCGTAGCCCTCGAAGACCTGGATGCAGTGGTGCCGAAAGGCCAGGGCGCCAGCGATGACGCCGCCGGGACGGCGGGCGATGAACCAGGCCAACGTCCTTCTGAATTGGCTGTTCTTCAGATGCCAGGTCCGCCCGTCGACCAAGGGGATGCCGTCTGGCCGGCCGTGCCGGCCACAGTAGTCGCTGATCCAGGCGAGGAAGTTGTTGAGCTGCGCGTTGGTGGCGCCGCTGGTCAGTGCTTGGTTGGCTGCGTCGGGCTTGCTGCCGGGGCTGTGCTGGAGGCGGGCGAAGAGGAGCTCGGTGTCCGGCGGCTGCAGCTTCTCCAGGACGGCGATGGCTCGAGCGGCGGGTTCTCCGATGTTCCAGACGGCGGGAATCCCGGCGGGGTCGCCCTCGCCCTTGAATGCCAGGCTGTGCATCTTCCAGCGATAGGGCACCCCCGTCGGCGTCGCGTTCGATCGCTAGGCCGCCGCGCCTGAGGTGCTTGATCTCACTGTCACGGGCGCCGGAGAGGAACGCGAGGACCAGGTAGCAGGCGGTTTGGAGGTGGCGGGCGAGGGCCGCCAGGCTGTCCCGTCTGGTGTGGTCGGCCAGGATCGCCTCGATCCATGGTCGGTCGTCGAGCCGGCCAACGACCGGCTGGTTGCTGACGGCCGCGGGTGCCACTCCCACGATGTCGGCGGCCTGGTCGATCAACTGGTGATAGCGGCCAAGGGAGACGCGGTTGCGGCCCAGCGCCTTTGCGATCTCGGTCGTGCTGGGCTTGCCGCGCCAGCCAGGCAGCGGCCGGCGGTGGGCGATGTGCTCATCCAGCAGGGCCTTCAGCAGGACGGGCAACTGCCCATAGGCGTGCTTCTCGCCGGACGGAGGCTGGTTGGTCCGCCAGGCGCGGTCCGCGGCGAGGATGTCGGTGGCGAACTCGTCGATGAACCGCATCGCCCAGGCGAACAGCGGTCCAAGCACGTCCTCCGGGATGCGGGCGGTGGCGTTCTCCCTGCCGCGCTGAGCCGTGGGCTCGCCCCACCCGTCGAGGTGCGAGGGGTCGAAACGCAGGGCGTCCGACGGCAGCGCCTTGCGCCAGAGCCAGAACCTGCGGGCCCCCGCGCGGACCGTCTGCCGGGCGCCAGCCGCAGGCAGCGAGGCGATCAGGAAGCGCTGGAAGTCCTCAAGATCGGCTCCGGTCAGGGCGTCCAGGCGCCGCGCCCGGCCGTCCACCCAGCACAAGAACCGCACATACTCGGTGAAGACGGTGCGGACGGTCCCGACGGCGGGCCGGTCCTCGCCTGGGGGCAGTGGCCCGGACAACATGGCAAAGCAGAGTTCCTTGGCGACCTGCCGGTAGCGGGCGGGGATGCGGGTGAAGTCCAGGATGAACCGGCGTTCGTGCTGCTTGAGCATGGCTGGGGCCAGGTTCCAGACGTCGTCGCTGAAGCGTGCAGTGTTCTCAAGGGCCCAGCCCAGCCGCAGGCGGCGGCCGCCGAGGACGAACGGATCCGCAGCGTCGGCCAGAACCGGCCGCGACGAGGAGCCGGCGTGCAGAGCGGTCGTCAGCGTCATCGCTGTTCCCACGGATTCTCGATCAGGTCCAGCAGGGCGTCGGTGGGCTTGTCCGCCTGCGCCTGTTGCAGTTCGGCGGGGGTGAACTTGGTGAGGATGTCGTGGCGGATCGCCGCCCACGCCGGTCCATAACGAGCCCACCAGTCGTCTTCGGTCAGCTCGCGCCGCCGCTCGGCGAGCGCATCGAGCAGGCCGAGCAGACGGGGCAGGTGGGCGCGGGTGACCAAGCAGTTCCCGCAATGGAAGCAGTCGAGGAAGGAGATCTGGCAGAGGGCGTCGGTGGCGGGGTGGTGATCGTGGTCGATGCAGGCGGTCCAGCCCGTGTCGAGTTCCCCGTTCGCGGCCTGCTGTGCGGCGCGGCGCCCGAGGCTGGTCTGCTCGGCCAGCGCGGCGGCGCCGACCGGTCCAGGCAGCACCCGCGGGCCGCCGCCGGCCGCCCCCATGGCCCGCGCATGGGCCTGGAGTGCGGATTGCTCGGCATCGACGAGGGCTTCGCCGAGCACCTCCTCCGCCCAGGCGGTGATGACCGGATCGCCGCTGAGGTAGTGCCGAAACAGGACGGGCATGCTGTTCGACTTCGCGGCCGACGGCAGGTGGCCGCCCATCCGCTTCGTGCGCCGCACCTCCATGCTGGTCTTGATCCGGTTGAAGCTCACCTGCAGTGGCAGCGCCCCGCCGGCCGGCACCGGATCCGGTTCCGGAGGGGAACTGCCGGCGCCGGCGGGCGGGGACGGCGGGTCGGCCAGCAGCGGTCGGGGCCGGTTCGCGGCCCAGGCGGTCGGGAGAATCGAGGTGGCCTTCAGTGACTCCGCGAAAGGCGCGTAGTGGTCGTCGGCGACGCCGAGTCGTGCGGCATGCCCGTTGCGCCACACGCACCACAGCATCGGTGAGCCGCAGAAGGCTCGGCTGCGGGCGGTGAGCTCCAGTAGCAGCAGGTAGAACCCTCCTGGGGTGTGCAGCTCGCGGCCGGGCGCGCCGATTTCCCAGGTGACCGTCTCGAACCACCGCCGAGGCCCCCGGCGGCGTTTGACGATGACCGCCTCGACTGCCCGCCCGTCCAGAACGCGGTGCTGAGCGGGCAGCTCCTTGATCGTCTCGCCGTTGCGCTCGGTCAGCGCCGCCGCGAGCATCATCAGCGGCGGCAGGTCCCGCAGCGTCAAGAACAGCCGGCCGGCCATCTCGATACGCTGCGGCGCCAACGGGTTGAGGGGGACGCCGGGCGGGGTTGGGACCTCACCCGTGGCGGCCATGGCCGCCAGCAGTTGCCCCAGCCGCCGTTCGTCGTCGCTGAGCGCCTGCGGACTGGCCTGGTAGCGGCCCAGCAGGTCCTCGCCGGCCCGGAGGCGGTTGCGGATCCGGGCCGCGTCCGCCCGCAGCGCGGCCAGCAGCCGGGCCAGCTCTCCGTCGGAGAACCCCGCGGTCGGCGTCTTCGCGCTCGCTTTCGCTTCCGCCGCCAACGCCGAAGGCGAAGGCTCGGCGTCTGCGTGGGCTTGCGAGAGCCGGCCTTGCGATTCGCGCGATGCCGGCGGTGCCGGCAGACGCTGCTGGACGTGGTCGAGCACCGCTTCCGACAGCAGCGACCGCAAGGCGGGCAGCATGAACAGCAGGCGAGCCTCGGCCAGATCCCGCAAGGCGGTGGTCGGCGCGCTCTTGGACCGGTGGTCGTAGAACGCTTCCAGGTGTGCGGCCGTGAGCTGATTCGGGGTGGCGGGGGCGTCCGGCAGGCCGTCCAGGAACCGTGCCAGCCGGCTCAGGGCTGCCCAGCCGGTGGACACCGCGGCGTCGGTGCGCAAGCCGCCGCCCGGACCACTCCGCTCGGCGAAGGCCGCCGCGAGCGCCACGTGCCAGCCAGGCAGCGGCAGCCTGGACACGTCGAACATCCTGCGCCGGTCGTCATCGCCATGGAAGGCCACCACCGCCTGCCCACCGGACTCCCGCACGGCGGCGGCCGGTTCGTAGCGGTCCGCGGGCTGCACCGCCGGGCGCCCCGGGCCGGTGCTGCCGCGTCCTCGGCGGCTCACCCTGACCTTGGCTCCCTCGCCTCGTCGGCCGGCGGCACGGTGTCGTCGCCGATCCGCTGCAGCGGAGTGTCCCGCAGGTCCTCCCAGGTGTCAGGGACCAAGGCCATCCGCGTCTCCATCTCCAGCTCCTGCAAGGCATGGAGGTAAATACCCGTCGTGACAACGGACCGGTGCCCCAACCTGCGGCGGACCCAGTCCAGCGGGTCCCCGAAGATGCGGGTGTAGTGCCCACGCTGCGCCGGGTTGAGGTCGGCCAGGGCCGCGATGTGCCCACGCTGCAGCTGCTCGAGCGTGACGACCGCGAACGTGTGCCTGAGCAGGTGGGCGTGGCACGACAGGGCAACCCCCTGCTTGCGGCACCGTTCATTGGCGTCCGCGAAGACGCTCTTCCAGCTCGACAGGGCCAAGGGCTGGCCGTCTTCACCCAACCAGAACATCGCGGGCTCCAGGCCCTCGCCGGTGTCGACCAGCACTCGGCGTCGTTCGCGAGGCTTCAGCTCGCGCAGGCTCACGCTGCGGCGCTCGATGCTTCCCGTGACACGGGCCACGTGGGGACGAGCCGGGTCGTCAATCACCAGTGGGCGGCGCCAGCGCCGGTAGCGTCCCGCAGCCCGGGCGTCGTCGACGACCTCGGCCCGGTCGTATTCCGCGCAGGCCGCGAGGTCCCGCACCACGCTGTGCGGCACGTAGACCCATCGGGCGGAGCAGTACTTCGCGATCGCCCCAGGCAGCCAGAAGCGCTGGTAGCCGCCGAGACCGGTCTGCGTCGGCACCTCCAGCACGGTCAGACTCGCCTGCTCCTCCAGCCGCAGGCCAGTGCGGACCAGCAGGTCAGCGAACGTCGCGTTCCTCGCCGACCAGCGGCCCTTGAACCGGGCCCGAGGCAAACCGTCCGACCCGTAGCGCGCAAGCCCACGTCCCGCCAGAGCCGGTAGGACACCGGCGGTAGCCACTCGATCCGCTCGCCGCCCTCATCGTGGGCGTAGGTGGCCGGGACCGTCTCCCCGCCACGAGGGGACCGCACGGCGCCCAGCGGCGCCGGCCGCCGCGAGCGGTGCGGGATCGGCACCACGCCCACGTGCCCCTGGCGGACGGCCCACGCGTAGAACTGGTTGACGTGCGAGACCTCCTGGCTCCACGTCGACCCACCCACTCGCGGCCCGGCGGCATCCCGCCGACGCCACTGGTGATACGCCAGATGGTCGGCCTCGCTGGCCTGGCGCCACGACTTCCCGCGCCGTGAACTCTCTAGGAAGGTCAGGAAGCTCGCCAACGCGCGGGCTCGATTCGCGTTGCTGTTCCATGGCGCGTCGATGAAGCCCACCCGATGAAAGTAGGAGTTCAACACGGCGTCGTACTCGAATCGCGGCGACAGCAGGAACGGCAGGCCGTCCGGAAGCCCGGCCGCATCCAGCCACGGCGTCAGCTCGTCCAGCAGTCCATCCAGGCAGGGCAGCACCGAGGCGGGCCGTGGGACGTCGCGGTCTATGTAGTGCACCGTCCACGCTGATCTCTGCATCGCCGGCGGAACATATCCGGTCAATGACCAATCATGCACAAGCCAGTGTCAGGTGCACCGAGACCGGCTCGCCGAACACGCTCTCGCGGACCTTGACCGGCAGCAGGGTGGTGTCCAGCGCGACGACCTGCCCGGGGCGGTGCACGACCACATGCCGCTGCGCCCCCTCGGCCGCGTTCGCCTTGACTGTGGCCGCCGAGCGCACATACCGCTGGCGGGCGTTGCCGGACCCAAACCACTCAGCCCAGACCCGCCACAGCGTGTGGTAGCCGGGGACCTTCACGTCGGGCCCGAACGTTTCCCGCACGTACTGGTGGATCAGCCGCTCCCGGGCCCGCATACTGATCTTGGCCCGGTGCAGCGTCTCCGTGCGGACCGCGAAGATCGCCTCGACGACCTCCGCGCCCAGGCTCCGATGGCCGCCGCGGCGGCGCACCAGCCGCCCGTCGATCAAGCCGGCCTCGCCCAAGGCGCGGTAGCGGGCGGCAAGCCGCTTCAGGGTCCGCTCGCTGGCATGCGCCAGGCCCAGCAGCCGCGCCTCGTGCCGGCCAAGCGCGGCCAACTCGGCGAGCTTCGCTCTGCGCCGCTGCCCCAACGTCGTGGTCGCCGGGTCGTAGGCGGGCCGAGGCTCGCCGGGCGGGGCCCGTTGCGGGTCGCCACTGCGGAACCCGGTCTCGACCTCCAGCAGATGGGCGACCCGCAGCCGCAGCCGCTCCTGCTGCGCCGGCGTCAAGTCGTCCAGACCGACCGGCTGCCTGCCATCCGCCGCCGGCTTGGCTGTCCTCGGCGGTCCCGCCGGCCGGCAGTCAGGGTGGTTGACCAGCCACCGGATCGCCACCTGCTTGCGGGCGCCGTCCTGGGCCCGCAACCGCACGCGGCCGTACTGCGGCTCGACCGCCTCGACCACCCACTCCGCGCCGTCCAACACCACCGCCGCGCCCGGCGACACCTCCAGCAGCCGCGCCCGCCCGCTCACGCGCCCGCTCACCGCCGCCATGCCCGGGTCGCCGACCACACCACGGAGCGATCCCCAAGCGGCTGGCCAAGATCGACACCCAGTCGGCGATGCCACAGCAGGTGCAGGGCATGCGCCCGGGCCACCGCCGGCAGCGCCGTCGCGGCCACCAGCTCCCCGAAGGCGCGCGGCCCGGCTTCCATCTCCCGCAGAAGCTGGCCTTGCAACCCGAGCTGGTCCTCCAGCGACCGCCGCTGGGCCGACAGCGCGTCCAGCGTGGCCAACACCTGCTCGCGCCACCCCGTCACCACCACGTAGCGCCATCCCGCAGCAAGGGCGGCCTCCGCCGCGGCCGCAAAGCACACCCGAGCTTGCTCGTCCACGCGATCCTGCGGGCGCACGTCGACCAGCCACGTACTCCCGTCGCGCAGCACCCCCAGGAAGTCCGGGATGTGGTCCCGCCGCCCCTCGAGGGTGACGAACCGCAGCCGGAACGGCTGCGAGACCACCAGCGCCGCAGCGGCGAAGTCCAGCACCAGCAGCAGGCGCTGCTCCGCCAACGACTCGAACCCGTGATGCCGTCCGGTCGAGACCATGAACTGCAGCCCCGGGCGGTGCCGCTGCTTGGGGTGCCAGCCGAAGCGCCGGACCGGCTCACACCCAGCCAGTGGCACCGACCCCAACTCGCCGAGCGGGACAGTGATGCCCTGTCCGGCCGCCTGCCATGACGCCGACCAGCGCCTTGCCCAGCCAGGCCGCAGGTCCAGGGCCGCCCTCGCCGGACCGCCCGAATCGAACGGCAGGCACAGGTCACCTATCCCGCAGCGATCCGACGGGACCACGGCAGACCCGCCCATGGCCGCAGGCACCCCGGCAACCGAGAGCGGACCATTTGAGGACACCGCATAATCAAAGCATCCAAAGCGGACTGCCGCACAACACCCTACTCAAGACCAGGGTCTCGGCCCGCACCTTGAACCTCGGGGCAAGCGTCATCCGCCCGCTGTGAGCTCCGTGTGCATGTCGTTGATCAGCGCCCCGAGCATGCCCGTGGGGCGGGTCGGGGGCGGTAATCGCCGCAGGATATCCCGAACGGTCGGCGAGGCGTGGCGCAGCTGCCACCGGGCCTCGCGGGCGACGACGGTCGGATCATTCGGTGCGGCCAGCCCGGCGGCCTTCGCGGCGTAGGCCACGCCGCGCGCATGGGCCGCCATGTGAGCCACACTCGCCGCCTGACCTGCGGCCCGGGCCGCAGCGACTGCGGCCGGGTCGCCGACCTCCCGAGCCGCCGCGTGCGCCCGCGCCGCCAGGGCCCGGACCGTTCCGATCCGCATCTCGCCACGGGCGAAGGCCCGGAGACCGTCGATGGCATCACGAGGGCGCGTGTCGGTCGGAGCCTGCGCCTCGAACAGCGACAGCGTCCGCTCGGCGCAGTCGGCGGCCCACACGCCCAGCACCCGCCGGTCGTCCTCGCTCAGCGTCAATGCGCCTGGCTGGCGGCCCATACCCAGGATTCTCCCATCGGCTGACCGGCTGTGAGGAGGCGCGGCAGTTCGACG
>Ga0137368_10006553_pt1 | contig 12206 bp, 8 predicted proteins | sample SagtaG_13_FD_104917 | JGI IMG/M metagenome (GOLD analysis project Ga0137368, IMG submission 104917) | Vadose zone soil microbial communities from Sagehorn Ranch, Mendocino, California, USA - Sage1_L_100_16 metaG | ecosystem: Environmental > Terrestrial > Soil > Vadose zone | place: USA...
ATCATCGCGACTGTGTCGCCCGGCTCGAGCAGCCGCCAGCAGACGACGAAGTTCGCCTCCGCGCTCCCCGTGGTAACGAGGATCTGCTCGGGGGAGACCCCCGGGTAGAGGGCGGCGATCCGCGCGCGTAGCAGGTCCGTCCCGTTCGACTGGCTGTAGCCGAGCCGCACCTCGAGCAGCGGCAAGGCCGAGGCGCCGGCAAGGCCGAGCAGCTCCTGGATCGAGAGCGGGTGCACCCCCGACTCGGAGAGGTTGTAGCGCACCCGGTTCTCCCAGGTGCTCTGCCAGCGTTCGAGCTCGAACGGGACGAAGCGCAATGGTCCTCCAGTCGTCAGTCGTCAGCCGTCAGTAAACTGAGGTCTTCCGGCCTTTCCAGCCAGTAATCAGGTTGCAGATCCGCGAGGTGGGAGCGGTCGAACGGTCCCCACAGCACGGCGGCGGTTCGCACGCCGGCGGCGCGGCCGCACTCGATGTCGTGACGCGAGTCGCCGATGAACACCGCGCCGGCGGCCGGCGCGTCGAGGCGCTCGAGGGCCGTGAGCACCGGCTCGGGGTGCGGCTTGGGGTGGGTCACTTCGTCCGAGCCGACGATCACGTCGAAGGCGTCGGCCAAGTCCGCGACCTGGAGGCCGCGCAGCGCGCCGCTCCGCATCTTGCTCGTGACGAGGCCGAGGGTCTTGCCGCGCTGCCGCAGCGCGCGCACCGCCTCGACCACGCCCGCATAGGGACGCACCAGCGCGTCGTGATGCGCGAGGTTGTAGGCGCGGTACGTCGCGACCATCGCCTCGATCTCGGCCGGATCGTCGCTGAAGTGCTGGAACTGCACCCACAACGGCGTGCCCAGCCCCGTCATCCAGACGTCGTCCGGCGGCTCGTGCCCCCGGTGCATCCGCATGGTGTGCCGGTACGAGCGCAGGATCAGCTCGATCGAGTCGATGAGGGTGCCGTCGAGGTCGAAGAGGAAGGTCGAGAGCGCCACGCCGGAAGCTAACTTTGGGAGGCACAAACGCCATGCACAACTTCGAGACGGTCCTCGCGCTCCTGGTCGGCGTCGCCTTCCTGGCGCTGCTGGCGCGCCGACTGGCCGTCCCCACGCCCGCCCTGCTCGTCGCCGGTGGACTGCTCGTCGCCTTGGTGCCGGGGCTTCCCGCCGTGCGGTTCGACCCGCAGCTCGTCTTTCTCGTATTCATCCCGCCGCTCTTGTACCGCGCGTCTCTCCTCGCGTCCTACCGCGACGTGCGCGCCAACCTGCGGCCGATCCTGTCGCTCGGCGTGGGCCACGTGCTGTTCGCCACCGCGGCCGTCGGCTGGGTCTCGCACCTCGTGGTACCCGGCCTGCCGTGGGCCTCGGCGTTCGTGCTCGGGGCTGCCGTTTCGCCGCCCGACGTCGCGGCGGCGACGGCGTTCATCCGCCGCTTGCCAGTGCCGCGGCGCGTCGTGACCATCCTCGAGGGCGAGAGCATGGTGAACGACGCGGCGGCGATCGTCGCGTACCGCATGGCCGTCGCCGCCGCGGTGACCGGCACGTTCTCGTTCGGCCAGGCGAGCGGGCGGTTCCTGGTGGTGGGCGCCGGCGGCATCGTCGTCGGGCTCGCCGTGGGGTGGCTCCTGGCGCAGGTCCGCCGTCACATCCACGATCCCGAGGTCGAGAACACGATCTCGCTGTTGACCGGGTACGCGGCCTATCTGCCTGCGGAGCACCTCGGCGTGTCGGGCATCCTCGCGGTGGTGGCCACGGGGCTCTACCTGAGCCGGGTGGGCCCACGGTTCGTGGCAGCCGACACGCGCGTCCAGAACTCCGGGATGTGGGACGTGGTCGTGTTCCTGCTCGAGGGGCTCATCTTCATCGTGATGGGCCTGTTGCTGCGGCCGATCCTCGCGAGCGTCAATGGTGCGGTCGCCCGGGAGCTGGCGCTGGGAGCGGTCGTGGTGAGTCTTGCGGTGATCGTGACGCGGATCGTGTGGGTGTTCCCGGCGGCCTACTTCCGGCGCCTGAGCCCTCGGGTGCAGCGGCAGGAGCCGCGTCTGCCGTGGCAACTGCCAGCGGTTGTTTCCTGGGCAGGCCTGCGCGGCGGCACTTCCCTCATCCTGGCCGCCGCCATCCCCACGGTGACCGCCGCGGGTGCCCCGTTCCCCGGTCGCGACGCGATCATCGCCATCACGTACGCCGTGATCCTCGTGACGCTGCTCGGGCAGGGATTCACGCTCGCGCCGCTGCTACGGTGGCTGCGGGTGCGCGAGACGGGCGAGGAAGAGCGTCGTGAAGAGACCGCCGCCCGGCTGCGTGCCTCGAAGGCCGCGCTCGCGCGGCTCGATGAGCTGGCGCAGGCCGAGTGGATGCACCCGGAGACGCTGGCGCACACGCGCGACCGCTATCGCCATCTCGCCCGCCGCCTGCACGGGCAGGCCAAAGGCGTGGCCGACGGCGGCGAGGAGACGATCTCCGTCGCCGACCGGCGGCTCGCGCGCGAGCTGCTCGCCGTGGAGCGGCGCGAGCTGCTGCGGCTGCGGGACGAGGGGGCGATCAACGACGCCGTGATGCGGCGCGTGCAGCGCGAGCTCGATCTCGAGGAGTTGCTGCTCGGCGAGGGATGAGGACCACTGCCGCCACGAGCTCGACGCCCGGAGGCGCGCCGTCGTCCCGCACCGGCGACAGCCGCTCGTGCCACGCGAGCGCATCGCGCACCGAGAGCGGCGACCGGCGGGCCAGCAGATCCTCGAGCAGCAGCTCCTCTCCGGCCGTCATGCCGTGCGCGAGCCGTGAGACGAGCGCGTCCAGGCGGGCGAGTTCGATGTGCTCGCGCCGCTGCGCGGCGCGGCGCGCGGCGGCGAGCACCCACGGGATGAGCCGCCGGCTCAGCCGGTCGCGGTCGTCGGCGCGCCACCGGGCGTCCTCGAGGGCGCCTAGGCGCGCCCGCAACAGCGGAGCCGCCCGCCGGACCGCCCGCTCGATCGCGAGGCGGTCGAGCACGGCGCCCTCGGCGCCCGCGGCCCGCTCGAGCAAGCGCGTCGCCCGCTCCGGATCCGCCCGCGCGCCGCTCCCGATGATCACCAGCGCGTCCACGAGATCCCCGATCCTGACGACGAGAACCACCGCCGCCTCTGGGGCCGCGACCGCCGCACAGGCCGGCGCGGCCGCGGCGTCCGCCGCCGCGAGGCGTTGCAGCCGGTCGCACCAGTCGAGCGCGCGGGGGCCCGTGCCGGCCCGCGATTGGTCTCGCGCCTTGGCCAGCAGCCGGCGCTCGACCGCCAGCGCGGCGGCGAGATCGGGCGGCGGAACGAACGTGACCGTCTCGATGCGCGCATGCGGCGACCCCGCACGGTCGATCCGGCCCCCACGCTGAGCCAGCCGGGCGGGACTCCACGGCAGGTCGTAGTGGATCACCCGCGCCGCGTCTTGGAGGTTCAGTCCCTCGCTCAGGAGATCGGTCGCGATCAGGACGTCGGCGTCGAGCGCGGCCACTGGCGGGGGCGCACCCTGGGCGCGCGGCGCGAACGCGCGCAGCACGTCGGCGCGGGCGGCGGGGTCCCGTCCAAACCAGCCGGCGTCTCCCGTCACCGCGGCCGCCCGCCGGCCCGCGAGCCGCCGCAACAGATACCGCGCTGTGGCCCGCGCCTGCACGAAGACGATCGTCTTCCCGTTGCGGCCGGCGAGCAGCCGCTCGAGCGCGGCGGCCTTGGGGTCTTCGGTGAGGGTCGCGAGCTGCCGCAGGCGCGGCACGAGGGCGCGGTCGCGCTCGCTCGCCGGGCTCGATCCCGGGCCGAGCACCAGAGGAAAAAGCGCGAGCTGCAGGTCGTCCGATTCCCCGCGCGGGAACAACCGCTGAAAGTCGCGACGCCCGAGCGCCCGGCCCTCCGCTCCCGCCGCGCGCGCGAGGTCGAGAAACGCCTGGTAGCGCGTGAGGCTCGTCTGCAACGCGGGCAGGCTCGAGGCGAGGCGGGAGAGGAGCAGCAGGCGCAGCAGTCCGCCCGCCGCCCGCCCGGCGTCGAGCTGAGCGATCGCAGCGACGAGCTCGCGGAGCTGCGGATCGGCCGCCGGTCCGACGCGGATGATTTCGCCCGCCGCCCGCCGGGGAAACGCGAGCGCGACCGCGCCCGCCCGGTATCCCGCGCGCGCCCGCCCGCGCGAGCGCGCCACGGCGAGCCGCGCCGCGACGGCGGCGAGGACGTGGGGCTCGGCCGCGCCGCGCGCCGCCCGCGAGAGCGACGGCACGCCGAGGGCGGTCAAGTCGTGGTCCCGCAGAAACAGCCGGAAGAGATGGAACAGGTCCGCCACACGGTTGTGCACCGGTGTCGCGGTGACGAGCAGGACCCGCCGGCCCACGGCCAGACGCGCGAGGGCGCGGTAGCGGTTCGTCTCGGGGTTCCGAAAGCGGTGGGCTTCGTCGACGACTAGAAGGCGGTAGAGGGCGGTAGAGGGCGGTAAGGGGCGGTAGTGCTTCGCGCTCAGCGATTCGTGCGTGATGATCGGTGCCTTGACGGCGTACTGGCCGAGCAGCGTCCGCCACTGATCGACGAGCACCGCGGGGACGACGAGGGCGAACGGTCCCTCCAGCGCCTGCGCCACCGCGAGCGCCACGTACGACTTGCCGAGGCCGACCGCATCCGCGAGCAGGGCGCCGCCGTAGCGCGCGAGGATCGCGACCAACCGCTCCGCGGCGGGGACCTGGTGCGGCGCGAGCCTCGGCGTCCATCGCCGCCCCTCGCCCGGCCTCTCCGCCACCGGCTCGACGTGGAGCAGCGCGCGCGCCGCGCGCGCCGCGACGGCCCGCGGCGGGGCCGCTTCGCCCGGCGCGAGGAGACAGGCGAGCGGCTCGGGGAGCGGGGCGAGATGCTCAGAGAGGATCCGGGGCGAGTGCGGCCAGGGCACGGCGATCCGCGGCGTCGAGCTGGTAGAGGTCGGCGATCGCGGCGTCGTCCGCGATATGGCGCCGGCCTGCGGCCGCCAGCGCGCACCAGGCGGCGGCGTCCACGGGCACGGGCAGCTCCCGCACCACGCGCGCGTTGAAGCGCCGGAAGCCGCCGCGTGCGGGGTCGGCGCGCAGCCGCGCCAGGGCGGTGAGCCACCGCGAGTTGAAGAGGGCGGCGAGGGCGTGCGCGTCGTCGGCGGTGCGGGTCGCGATCCCGTACACGGTGTTGAGCGGGACGACCTCCGGGTCCGGCACCACGGCCGCGAGCCGGCGGGCGAGATCCGGCCACAGCACCCGGTGCGGGGCGTGCGCCAGGCCGGTGCGGAACACCTGCCACAGCGGGCCGGCGCGGTAGTCGCTGCGACGGCGCAGGCGGTCCGCGTGCGGCGCGAGCGCGCGCGCGACGTCGGGCAGGAGCCGCTCGAGCGGCCGGCCGTCGGGCCCGTGGGTCCACAGCAGGTGGGCGCGCGGCTCGACCCGCCAGGGGGCGAGATCGCGGCCGCGCGCCGCTGGGCGGGTACCGGGAGCGGGGTGGGGCACGACGAACAGGTCGTCGGCTCCCGTTTTCACGCCGGGCCGCGGGCTCCAACGCTCCCCGACGGTCGGGAGCGTGCGCCGCAACTGGCGCGCGACGCGCATCGCATCGGGCCGGAGGATCCAGGGACCCTCCGCCTGGAGCGCGCGCTGCGGCACCTCCGGGGCGCCGCTCTTCGGGCCCAGCGCGGTGGCCACCTGCTCCTGGCCGGCGGGCTCGGCGCGAGCCGCGACCAGCGCCATCGGGTACACCGCGGCGCCGAACGCGCCCGCCCTGCCGCTCCCGTCCAGCGGCGCCACCCGCTCGAGCCGGGTCGTTTCCGCCAGCCGCCGCCGCAGCGACTCGGCGTACCCGCTCGAGGCGAGCTTCGCGGGCACCAGCAACGCCACCGCGCCGCCGGCGGCCGCGAGCTCGAACGCCCGCTCGACGAACGCGACCGCCAGGTCCGGCAGGTGCGCGAAGCCGCGCTCCCGCGCGGGGCGCCACGCCGGATAGCGAATAGCCAGCGTCTCGCGGACCTGCGCGGGCAGCCGCTCGCCGCGCACCCAGGGCGGGTTCCCTGCGACGAGGTCGAACCCGCCGCGCGCCAGGATGTCGCCGAAGTGCGACTCGAACGCGAAGAACGGCGCGCCGCCCTCACGTGGGAGCCGTCGCGCCGCGCCCCGCAGCTCGCGGTGGCTCGCCCGCAGCCGCCCGAGCCGGACGCGCTCGTCCGCCGTGAGGCCGCGCTTCCGGCCGAACAGATCGCGGTCTCGAGCGGCCGCGAGCAGCTCGGCGATGCGCCTGTCGAGCGCGGCGATCGCCTCGCTGAACAGCCGGCGCGCGAGGTCCGCCTCGGCGCGCGCGAGCTCGGCCTGGGCGGACCGCTTCGCGGGACCCGCGAGAGCGAACAGGGCGCTCCGCGCGGCGTTGAGCCGATCGACGGCCATGGCCCCGGCCGTGAGACCGGGGCCTCCGGAAAGCGACCGCGCCAGCGCGAGCGGATCGATCAGCGCGTCGCCCTGGCGCACGTGGCCGTCGAGGTTCGGGAGCGGCGCGATGCGTGCGAGGTCGCTCTCGTCCTCGTCGGCGACGAGCGCGAGCCACAACCGCAGCTCGGCGAGCCGCACGGCGGTGAGCTTCAGATCGACGCCGAAGAGGGAGCGGGCCAGGACGTCGCGGCGCACGGCGCCGGGTGGGCCTTCGCCCCCCGCCAGCCGCAGACGGGTCAGCTCCTCGAGCGCGCCGAGCAGGAACGCGCCCGAGCCCACGGCGGGATCGAGCACGGCCAGGCGGCCGAGGTCCGGCCGCCGCTGGGGGAGGGGGGCCTCGCCACGGTAGATCCAGCGCTCCGCCGCGCGAGCCGAGAGGCCGAAGCGGTGTGCCAGGGTCGCCTCGAGCCCGGCGCGGACGACGTCGCGCACCAGCGCGGCCGGCGTGTAGTAGCTCCCGCTCGAGCGCCGCTCGGCGGGGTTCATCACGCCCTCGAAAACGCGGCCCAGCATGTCGGGGGCGACCAGATCGGCGTCTTCCGCTTCGCGCGCCGAGAAGTGGAACCGCTCGAACAGCTCGTCGAACGCGTCGCGCCAGTCGGCGTTGCTCCACCGGGACACGCCGTGGCGACGCTCGAGGGCGGTCGGCTCGAACAGCCCGCCGTTCAGGAACGGCAGCCGGCCGAGCACGCGCGCGGCGGGAGACCGCGTGGCGGCGGGCCGGTTGAGGGCGCCGAAGCAGAGGGGGTCGAAGAGCTGGCGGTGGAAGCTCCGCCCCGCCGCCAGGCCTGCGTCGAAGCGGTGGATCAGATAGCGCCGGTCGCCGTCGAGCCACCCCTTGGCCTGGACGAAATAGAGGAACAGCACCCGGGTGAGGGCGGTGAGCGCGAGGGCGTGGCGATCGCCGCGGCTGCGCGGCGCCGTGAGGCGGTCCGTGAACCGCTCGAGCACCGCACGGAAGGCCCTGAAGAAGCGCGGGGTGACGCCCTCGCTCGCGAGCGCTTCGCCGACGCGGAGGCTCAGCGCGAGGGAGGTCTCTCCCGCCAGCGGCCCGAACCGCTCCAGCGTCTCGAGCGACCCGGGGGCGGGGTGATCGAGCGCGATCGCGGCGACACGAATCGCCGGCCCGCGGGGGCCGGCTCGCCAGCTCGCGCAAATCAGCCGCCGCGGCGCGCTGGCGAGGGCGCACGCGAGGCCCCGCTCCGCGCGGCCGGCGAGCCGCTGCGCCGCCGCCCGCACGGCGCGCTCCGGGTCGCGCGCCTCGAGGGCGAACACGCGGAACGCCTCGTGCCGCGCGACCAGGGCCGCGCGCACCACGCCCGCCGCCTCGACGTGCGTCGGTCCGAGCCAGGGCCCGGGTGGCACGGTCTCCCACGCCGCCGTGAAGCCGAGCGCCCCAAAGAGGTGGCGAAGATCGTCGATCTGCTCGGTGCGGGTGAGCAGTTCCCGCAGCACCACGGGGCCCCTGGCTCGGACAGGCCGAACTTGGGGCGGAATGCGCTCGGATTAGGTACCGGGGTGTTGCGGGGAGGATCGGATTAACGCGGGGAGAAGGGACGGGGGACGGGAGACGGGTCCGCACCGACCCATCCCCCGTCCCTCGTCCCCCGTCCCGTCTTCAGGTGGTCCTTCTGAGCCGTATCGATCCATTCACCGTCGATAACGCCAGCTGCCGTCCCCCGCTCCCGATCATGCCGCTGACGCGGCGCGGCCCCAGCTTCCCGGTGACCATGAGCGGGAAGTCGCTCTGGATGTCGCCGTTGACGGTCGAGGCCCGCACCTCGGTCGAGAGATTCGCCGGCAGATCGAGGGTGATCCCGCCGTTGACGGTGCTGAACGCGAGCCCGTCGCTCCAGTTGGCGCGGCCGAGCGACGCGACGATCGAGCCGTTCACCGTCTCCGCTTCGGCGTAGCCGGAGGTGGAGAGGCGGATCCCGCCGTTCACCGTACGGGCGTCCACGTCGCTCGCCAGGTTCGCGGCCTCGACGTCGCCGTTCACCGTCCGCCCGACGAAGCGGACCCCCGCCGGCACGCGCACCGTGAAGTCGACCTGGACGTCGTTGTCGTGGGTGCTCATGTGGCCGCCCTCGCCCGGCTCGCAGCTGTTCTCCCGGCGGCCGCCGCTCGGGTACACGGCGCAGATCGTGACGCCGTCCCCGTGCTCCACGACCTCGATCTTCACTTCGTCGGGATCGCTCTTGCGCCCGTGCTTCAGCGCCGTGACCTCCACCTCGCCGCCTCCGGCGACAGCGTGGACGTCGCCGTTCACGCCCTTGATCTCGATCGCCTTGCCGGCAGCGAGCTTGCCCTTCCAGTGGAACTCGTTCTGCGCCGCGGCGCGGCGGCCCGGGATGGCGAGCCCGGCGGTGAGCAGCGTGAGGGTAGCGATGCGCATGGTCATTTGTCCTCGTCTCGGTCGTGATGGTCGTTCTTATCCTTGTCCAGCTGGCCGGGGCGGCAGAGCTTGATGTCGCCGTCGAACGTCTCGACTTCGAGCCGGGCGCTCCCCGAGCCGATCGTGAAGTTGAACCGGTGCTTCGTCTTCCCCGTCAGCTGCACGGGGAAGCAGGCGTTGAAGTCGCCGTTGAACGTCGAGACCGACACGGAGACGTTGGCCTTCTCGGGGACGGAGATCCGCAGGTCGCCGTCGTGGGTCGAGAAGCGGTAGCGGCCGCCGTCCTTGATCGTCCCGTCGTACGTGATGTCGCCGTTGACCGTATTGGCTTCGGTGTTGGCGGATTCGATCTGGCGCAGGTCGATGTCGCCGTTCACGGTCTCCGCCGAGATGTCTCCCGCGATGCCCCTGCCCGTGATGGTTTCGTTCACGCTCGAGAGATCGATACGGCCCTTGGCGTTCTCGAGTGTCACGGCTCCCTCCACCGACTTGAGCGACACCGTCCCCGAACCGCCCAGCACCGTCACCTCGCCCTGGACCGTCTCGGCCGTCACCTCGTTCTGGGCGCCGTTCACCTTGATGTCCGTGTAGACGCCCGACAGGTTCAGCGCCATCCACCCTGGCACCGTGATGTCGTAATCGACGACCTGCGAGGGCCCGCGCCGCCCTTCCGACTTCACGTGGACGAACTGGTCGGAGGCGTCGATCAGGATGCGATCCCGGCTCGAGTGGCTCGCCTGCACGCGCACGGCGTTCCGGGTCCACGTCTTGACGGCGATTTCGCCCCCGAAGTTGCTGACCTCGAGGCGGGCGCCGGCCCGCACCGGCAGCGTGGTGTCGGTCTGCTGCATGGGGGGGGGCGCGAGCGCGAAGGCCGCCAGGGCCGTGAGCGTCGTGAGCATGCGCGTCTTTCCTCTCGTTAGCTCCGCGCGCCGGCGAGCACCGCCGCCTGCCGCAGCAGCTCCAGTTTACGTCGCATCTCGTGCGCGAGATGCAGGTTCAGGTACGAGTTGGCGGGATCGGCGGCGAGCGCGCTCTGCGCGTCGCGGATCGCCCGGTCGATGATCCCGAGATTCTTCTCGATCACGCGCACGGTGGCCGTGTCGAGGCGCCCCCCCTCCCGGCCGCGCGCCAGCGCGCGCTCCAGGTCCGCCACCTGCGCCGCGTAGCGCTTGTCCACGGGATACCGGGAGGCGCTGACGAGTTGCGGGACGCCCGCCGTGGCGCCGGGAGAGGGGGAGGGCGCCGTCGCGACCGGCGGCGGCACGCGCGAACGCACGAGCAGCCAGGCCACGCCACCCGAGCAGAGCGCCAGCGCGACCGAGGCCGCGGCGAGCTGCGGCACGGTGAAAGAGAAGCGGCGCCGGGCCCGCCGCCCCGCGAGACGCGCGACGCCGATCTGCTCGGCGATCGCGGGCCACAGGTCCGCCGTCGGCGGCCGGTCGTCGAGCCCCTGGGCGCGGGCGACGACCCGGCGCAGCTCGTCGAGCGTCGCCCGGCACGCGGCGCAAGCGGCGAGGTGCGCCTCGAGCGCCGCCCGCTCGGCCACACCCAGTTCGCCGTCGAGGTATTCGCTCAGCCGGTCGGTCCACTGGTCCCTCGTCTGGTCCTTCATCGTTCCTCTCCTTCAGCGCTCGAGATGCCGGCGCAGCGCCATGCGCGCGTGATGCAGCTGCGATTTCGACGTCCCCGGCACGATCCCCAGCATGTCGGCGATCTCCTCGTGGCGGTACCCCTCGACGTCGTGCAGCACGAACACCTGTCGCGCGCCGTCGGGGAGCCGGTCGATCGCCTCCTCGAAGTCCAACGAGAACTCGACGGTCCCTCCGGGCCGGCTCGGGACCACCGCCAGCGCATTCTCCGAGTCGTCGTAGCGGGCGCGCTCCGTGCCAAGGGTGGTGCGGCGCGCGAGGATCACGTTCACGGCCAGCCGGTGGAGCCACGTTCCGAACGCCGCCTCGCCCCGAAACGTGGACAGCTTGCTCCAGGCGCGCACGAACACGTCCTGCGCGATGTCGTCCGCGTGGTCTGGACCGATCATCCGCCGCACGAGGCTGTGCACGCGGGCCACGTGGGTGCGGTACAGCCGCTCGAAGGCGCGGCCGTCGCCGGAGGCGGCGAGCGCCGCGTCGGCCGTTTCCGCGTCCCCCCGCAACGTCCCTTGGTCCGGATCTCTGCGCAGTGTCGCCACCCCGGGGATGGTGAGCTCCATGTGCCCGATCTGATAGGGCTTAGAGGGAAAAGGTTGCAACAAAGATGCGGCCCTTTTTGTCGCCTTGACACGCCCTGCGACGTGGGGTACGTCACCACTCAGCAAGGAGGACATATGCGCAAGAGCAGCTTGGCGGTTGTGCTCTCACTGTGGGCGGCTTCGGCCCCGGCGGCCGCGCAGTTCTACAAGCAGCACAACCTCGTATCCGACGACCCGGCCCTGGCACCCGATCTCGTCGACCCGAACCTGGTGAACGGCTGGGGCATCACCGCCAGCGCGACCAGTCCCTGGTGGGTGTCCAGCAACGGGACCGATCTCTCCAAGCTGTACGGCGGGGACGGCGTTCCGCGGGCCCTCGTCGTCCAGGTCCCCGGAGGCCCGACCGGTATCGTCTTTAACGGCAGCTCGAGCTTTCTCGTAAGGAACGGGCCCGCTTCAGGCCCCGCCAGGTTCATCTTCGCGAGCGAGGACGGCCGCATCCGGGGCTGGAACCCGACCGTTTCGCCGCCGGGCCAGTCGCTCGTCATGGTCGACAACGCGTCGGTGGGCGCGATCTACAAGGGTCTCGCCATCGCCCTCACGTCATCGGGCAACTTTCTCTACGCGGCCGATTTCCACAACGGCCGAGTCGACGTGTTCGATGGCGATCTCACCCCGGTAACGAGCCCCGACGCGTTCGTCGATCCGGAGCTCGAGAAGGGATTCGCGCCCTTCGGGCTTCAGGCGATCACGATCGGCGGCGAGATCCAGATCTTCGTGGCCTACGCGAAACAGGATGAAACGGCGCACGACGAGATCGCCGGCCAAAGCCTGGGCTTCGTCAGCCGATTCGGCGCGAACGGGGCATTCCTGGGCCGCGTCGCAACGAGCGGTCAGCTGAACGCGCCGTGGGGGCTGGCGTTCGCCCCGACGGGCTTCGGGAAGTTCAGCGGCCATCTGCTCGTCGGCAACTTCGGCGACGGCCAGATCCATGCGTATGAACTCCTGTCCAACGGGCACTTCGAGCACCGCGGCTACTTGAAGGGGGAAGATCAAAAGCCGATCGAGATCGACGGCCTCTGGGCCATCGCCTTCGGCAACGGCGCGGCGGCCGGTCCCACGACCACGCTCTTCTTCGCGGCCGGCCCCGGCGACGAGAGCCATGGGTTGTTCGGGAAGATCGAGGTCGCCCAGCCCGCAGCGC
>Ga0137368_10006557_pt1 | contig 12203 bp, 6 predicted proteins | sample SagtaG_13_FD_104917 | JGI IMG/M metagenome (GOLD analysis project Ga0137368, IMG submission 104917) | Vadose zone soil microbial communities from Sagehorn Ranch, Mendocino, California, USA - Sage1_L_100_16 metaG | ecosystem: Environmental > Terrestrial > Soil > Vadose zone | place: USA...
ATGCCTACCAGCTTGCTGACCGTCTGATGAGGCGCATCGGCAGTGGCAAGAGGACGACCAATTAGCCAAGTGCGCCATGAACGCTTTGGCTTGTGGTTCGCGACTCGATTTAGGTTAAGAAAACCTTCACTATGAGTGGATATATTATCTTCATTTTGTTTTTCCATAAACCCTATTTTAGTCTAACATTGTCATATTCAATAAAGGGATATGGAGGCGTAAACTGCTAAAAATTCTAGACCGACATTTTCCTGCTTGTTCGTTGCAAGAATTTTCATTTCAGGCGTCGCTTTGGCGGCCAGACTTTAATTGGCACATTATAGACGGCAGAGAACATCGCCCCATAGCTCACCCCGTGACGGAGCTCATTCGGCGTTACCTGCTGGATCTCCAAGATTGATTGACGCTTGCGGAAGCGCGACCAACCCAATTGGTTGAGATATTTCATCAGGCCGCGATCCAATTTTTTGCCCAAGATCTTGATCGCATTTGACAAGCGAGGGATTTTTACAAGGAGATGAATGGAACCATCCCAGGTTCCTATGTTTTCCAGCGGTGTCTCATCAAATTTGAAGACAGCCTGAACATCCGGTTGCCAGAGTGCCAGTTTTCGCGCGATTTCCTGCTCAAGCGCGAGTTTGAAGGCCTGAACAAACTCGATACGTTGATCCAGGCGATTCAACTCAACACTCCTTATCAAGGGATGCAATTGTGCCTTCGCATCATTCAGAGCTTTTTCACAAAGCTCATTTGCTACTTTCCCAAAATCGTTGGGGCTGGGACTCACATGTTCTTTTGGTGTTTCCCAACCCTGATCACTGACATTACTCACTTCAAACCATCCAAAGCCAGATTTAATCCGATGACCTTCAGCGTTGGTCCCCCAGAAAAACAAACTGATCGCCCGTTGTATATTGATTAACGAGAGTCTACGCTGTTTCGTCACTCAGCCGTCGTGCCTGCGCCACAACGCACAGACGACGAAAAGGAACTCTTTCCAATATAGGTTAGGCGGAATTGCAAGGCCGGGAAGATTGAGGAAATGATGTTAAACACAATCCCGCTCATGATGAGCGGGATTTCACTGAGTCGCCTTTGGCTGCGATCGTAGATTGAATTAGATATTATACCTATGGAGATGTGCCCCCACGGGGATCTGTTCCGAACCACACCCTTCCCTACAATCAGGGGAAAACACCGTTCAAAATGATTAACCATTCGAGAATCTAATTGAAATTAGAGGGATCGTCAAGAAACTCGAATATTTTCAAACCAAGATCCGAATAAAGATTTCTGAGTTTATTTATGATTATATGAAAACGCTGCCCCTCCTGCTACACTGTATGTGGATCAAACAGTAAGCAAGAAAGGAGCAGCCGAATGGACTATATCATAGGATGCGATGCCCACAAACATTATTCGCAGTTTGCGGTCTTAGAAGAAGATCACACACGTTGCAAACAAGTGCGGGTGGAGCATGAGCGAGGTGCTATACGGGAATTCCTGAGTGAGTATCCGGAAGGCACACCAGTCGCGTTGGAAAGCATTGGCAATTGGTATTGGATCGTAGAAGAGATTGAGCAAGCTGGCTGCCAGGCCTTGCTGGCTCATCCAGCCAAAGCGAAAGCGATGATGGGCAATGTCAACAAAACGGATAAGCTGGATGCACGTGGTTTGGCGATGTTATTACGGAATGGAACACTACCAACTGTTTGGATTGCACCCAGTGAAGTGCGCGATGAACGAGAGTTACCCAGAACACAGATGGCACTGTGTAAGATTCGAGTGGCTCTCAAGAATCGAGTTCATGCTACTCTGGCGAAATATAATCTCTCGCTACCAACTGAGAGCGATATCTTTGCCCCGAAGTGGTCCAGCCAGCTGAACCAGGTGATCGAGCAACTGCCTGTGGAAACAAAGAACTGTCTGCAGCAGGAAATGCAGCTTCTGAAAACGGTTCCCGGTGTGGGAGACATTCTTGCGATTGTCATTGGCACGGAGATTGGTCTCATTGAACGCTTTGCGAGTGCGGAGCAGCTCGCTAGTTATGCAGGCACCGTACCCGCTGTGAAAAGCAGTGGGGGCAAAGTCCGCTATGGTCATACTCCCAAGGAGTCCAACCATTATCTCAAATGGGCTTTTGTGGAAGCAGCCAATGGCCCCGCTCAGTACCACAAACATCCTCATTGGCAGCACAGGCATGTGACCCGTCTGTATGAGCGCGTGAGACTGCGCAAAGGTCATTCGGTGGCAGTGGGTGCAGTGGCACGTCATCTCGCTGAAGCGACCTTTTGGATCTTGAACAAGAAGGAGCCTTATCGCGAACCTACTCGCCAGAAGGTCTTGCCCAGGCAAGCGTAAGCGCGTGGATTTTCTGTATCCTAGAGATACGTCTTATGATTGCGACACGCTTGCTGAACATACTCTTGCGGCTGGACCGCGAATAGATGTATCCGGCAGGACCGGATTGAGTTAGCGCAGAACCTGATGGCGATTCATCTAGGAGATATTTTTATATGCTAAATCTATTCACACAACCCTTGACAAAGGCAGCGTTTTCATAGATGTAATCCCTATTTGCAGAGGTTAACTTGGAATTTTGCAGACCACCCTCTAGGGACAAGCAGAAATAAGGTCAATGAGACCTAGCTCGAACGATCTCAATGGGGTGTCGAACAATCAGCAGATCGCAGCCGAGCTGCATCTCACCCAGACGATTGTCAAGGCCAGAAGCGCGGGTTTCGACGACTTCACCCTTTCCCATCATTTGCCCAGAGAAATTTCCCAAAAATTGGGCAGCTGCCCTCTAGTAATTGGGAAAGCCTTCTTGGTAAAGTACATACATCGTTCATCCAAACACTTCTACCAAAAAGGAGCAAGATCATGAATACGCGTTTACTGGGTATCCTCTGTATCGCTGGCAGCCTTATCGCGGTCGTCGGCGCATTGCTGTTCCATCTTCGATACGACTCTGCCGCCACCGAGATAGGTGTGGTCGTCAGTACCCTCATGAGCATTGGCATCATCGCCGGGCTCATCGGCCTGATTCAGCTCAACGCCGTCGGCTCGAACCCGGTGGTACGGGCAGTGGCCCTCCTGCCGATCATTGGCCTGGTGCTGACTACTCTGGGCGGGTTTGCCAGAGCTTTCGGTGCGAGCAGCTCGGACAACGTCCTGTCCATCGTTGGCTTCGTCGGCTTTTTCGGTTTCCTGGCCGGGCTGGTGTTGGTGAGCATCCTCACCATCGGCGCCAAAACGTGGCCGGGCTGGCGGCGCTTCGTCCCGCTGTTCATCACTGTCATGTTTTTCATCGGCTTAGGCTTCCGCGTTGACAATATTTATCTCAGCCACGCGGTCTCCGTTGCCCCGATGGCGCTGCTAGGGTATGTGGTGGCGACCGCTGAACGCGCGCCATCTCCGGCAGAGAGCGTCATGGCTTGAGTCCGAGTTGGCAGCCGGGCTGAGTAAGCGTGAGTTGACCAGCCCGGCTGTCAGCTTTTGCCGTACAATTAAGAGCCATGGTCACACCAGCCAGAATCAACCGTGTACGCGCTTTTCTGTCTACCGGCCGCGCGGCGCAGGCTGGATGGCTACTATTTACACTGCTCGCCCTCAGCCTGGCGCTGCCGGGCATCGCCCCGTACCGTCGGCTCCTGCAGACAATCTGTAGGGATGCACCGTGCCTGACCGGCCAGTTGACGCCGGCGCAGGTGCTGGGCGGTATCGAAGCCCCGGGTAGCTCGCTGTCTGGATATGCCAGCTTCGCAACCGGCGCCTACCTCTTGACGTACAGCCTCACCTGGCTTACGGCCGCGGCCTTAGTCTGGCGCAAGCCTACCCAACGGGCGGCGGTTTTCGGGGCCTTTGCGCTCAGCGCGGCCGCAACGGGCACCCTGGCGCAGGCCACTGCACGCAACGTTCCCTTTTTGCAGCTACCGGCGCAACTGATCCACTTTGGGCTACTGGTAACGCTGCTACCCTTCTTCGGTCTCATCCCCGACGGCCATTTTCGCCCCGCCTGGTTGCGCTGGATCGCCCTGGCCATCGTGCCGGCGGCGGCCCTGGTGGCGTTTGATGTGGTGGGGGAGGCAGCGGCGATTGTCCTCAACGTCGTGATCACTGCGCTCATTCTGGGCAGTCTTATCTATCGCTACCGCTCGCTGCCGGCCTCGTCGCAGCAGGAGCAGGTGACCTGGGCATTGGCAGCAGCTATCCTGCTGACCAGCGCGCCGTGGGTAGGAAGTTGGTCGTTCTCTCTCGAAACTGTGCCAACCGACCTTTTTGCTGTTAAGTTATTTGGAACGTTTTTGTTGGTTGGCGCCCTCACCTGTCTGGCGGTCGCCTTCCTGAGCGATGAGCTGTTTCGGGTGGATGTAGTGCTCAGCCGCGCCCTGGTCTATAGTCTGCTGAGCCTGTTCGTCGTCGCTGGCTATGTGCTGGTGGTCGGCTCCCTGTCTCTCATCTTTCAAGCCAGCGGCAGCCTATGGCTCTCACTAGTAGCCACCGGGTTGGTGGCTGCGCTGTTTCAGCCGGTGCGGGAGCAGGTGCAACGCTTCGTCAACCAACTGCTCTACGGCGAGCGCGCCGAACCCTACAAAGTGATTGCCGCTTTAGGGCAGCGTCTCGAGGCTACTTTTGCGTCCGACGCTGTCCTGCCCACCATCGCTCAGGTGGTGCAGGAATCATTACAATTGCCCTACGCGGCCATTGCGCTGGAGCAAAACGGCGCAAGCGAGGTAGCGGCCGCGGCCGGCGCGCCGCTGGGGGAACCGATTTCCTTTGCGCTCACGTATCAGGGCGCTCTGGTCGGGCACCTGCTCGTCACTCCGCGACGCGGCGATGCCGCGCTGGATACGGCCGATCGCGCCCTTCTGGCCGACCTGGCCCAACAGGCTGGGCTTGCCGTACACGGCGTACGCCTGACGGCCGAACTACGACAGATGGCAAACACGTTGCAGCAGTCGCGTGAGCGCCTGGTCCTGGCGCTGGAAGAAGAGCGCCGGCGTCTGCGACGTGATCTCCACGATGATCTGGCGCCAACGCTGGTCGGATTGTCGCTGCGCGCCGGTACGATCGGCGATCTGATTGAGACAGATCCAGCCAAAGCCCGTATGCTGGCCGAAAATCTCGACAATGCCATCCGCGATGCTGTGGGCAATATCCGTCGCTTAGTCTACGATCTGCGACCGCCTGCACTCGATAACCTAGGACTGCTGGCGGCGATCCGCGAACGGGCCCGAGAATACAGCACCACTCAGGGGCTGCAGGTAGAGGTAGATGCCCCAGATACGCTCCCACACCTGTCGGCGGCCGTCGAAGTGGCTGCTTACCGCATTGTGCAAGAGGGCTTGCTGAACGTAGTCAAACACGCGCAAGCGCACACCTGTCACATTGCCATCACGCTGGGGGATGGGTTGACTATCGAAATTATGGATGACGGTATGGGTCTGCCTGCGTCGCGAACTTCGGGTGTTGGTCTGCGGTCGATTCGGGAACGAGCGGAGGAATTGCGCGGAACGTGCGAGATAACACAAAGCTCGGAGAGAGGCACGCGTATCGCCGTGTGTTTGCCTATTGAGAGTAGAGGCAAGGAATGAGCACGTTATCAGTCCTGATCGCAGATGACCATCCCGTGTTCCGGGATGGGATCCGTGCTTTGTTGGAAGCGACGCCTAATACGCAGGTGGTAGGTGAGGCAGCTACGGGCACTGAAGTGATCTCCCTGGCGGAACAGCTTAAGCCTGATTTGATTCTGATGGATGTGCAGATGCCAGGGCTGAATGGGATTGAAGCGACCCGCCGGATTGTAGAAGCTCAGCCGGGCGTGCGGGTGCTGATGGTGACGATGTTTGAAGATGATGCCTCGGTATTCACGGCGATGCGCGCTGGGGCGCTTGGTTACGTGCTCAAAGATGCGACGAAGGAGCAAATCCGCCGTGCCATCCAGGCGGTTGGCAACGGTGAGGCCATTTTCAGCCAAGGTATTGCTGGACGGCTTATTGCTTTCTTTGCCAATCCGCCTCTTTCCATACCTAAAAATATGTTTCCAGAGCTGACCGACAGGGAGAAGGAAATCCTCGATTTGGTGGCGAAAGGCGAAAACAACCCAGCGATCGCGGAGCACCTCAGGTTGAGCACAAAGACTGTCAGTAACTATATGTCAAATATCCTCAACAAGCTCCAGGTAGCTGACCGTGCCCAGGCTATTGTTAAGGCCAGAAGAGCGGGGTTTGGCGAATGAATGATAGTTAGCTGACTTCGCTTAAGCGATTATTCTGGCGCGAAATGCGGGTCTTGGGCTGGAACGTTGATGGCAATCAGGTTCAAACTAACTTGGAAAGAAATAATCTCTACTTGTCTTTTAAGATTTCCCATTAGAAACCAGACTCGAACCGCTAAATACTAATTTTGGTTGCTTTCGGATCTGCATAACACTACAAATCATTCACTTTTTCCCTGGAATCAAACCTCAACATAGACAAAAACCGCTCAACATTATATGTTGGCGGTTTCTGAAAAAAGGATGCCCCTTCACGGATCTGTTCCGAACCACCCTTCTCCATTGCTGGGAGTAAATAAGGTACAAAAGGATTAAGTTTTATATAGGACTCACCGAATACCCGGATCAATATGATACTACCGCGTCAAGCTAGTTATTTCTCAAGAATTACCTTGACATCCTGACAGGCGTGTCTATTTTCTTTATGGGCACTTATCCACATGCAAATACTTCTGGCATTCTTCCAAAGTAAACGTGCGAGTCAAGCGTGATTTTGCCAACGCAATAATATCCTTGGTTAGTAACACGTACACTCGCACCGTGTTTTGCACAACTGCATCTGCATCAAACGCGCTCACCATCAAGCGTGTATCGTCGGGGCTGAATTGCATCCTGAAATTTGTACCTGCGTTTCCAAATGGTAATTGGAGCACCTCTTCGTGCGTATTCCAGTCCCACACTTCAAGCGGACCTGAATCCGAGCCGATTGCCACACGGGTACCATCATGGCTGAACCCAAAACTGTTGACACAAGAAGCGCTGCCGGAAAGCGTGAATTTATTTTCTCCAGTAACCACATCCAACACGTTCACGGTTCCCAAACAAGTTCCTACCAACAGAGACTTGCCATCCGGACTAAACGTCATGATATACCCGTCGGTGACAGGCCAGGTATTTGATAAGTGCCCCGTTTTTACATCCCACATTTGCAAATTATCCGTGGTAGCCACGGCGAGCGTGCTTCCGTCTGGGCTAAAGGTTTCACCAAATAATGCTCCCTCTTCACTCACTGCGAAGGTGTTTATTTTTTTACCCGTGCGCAGGTCAAACAAATCTATATTCCCTTGATTTAGTCCAACGACTAGCAATCTTCCATCCGGGCTGACATCCTCACCCTCAATCCATTTGCCGTTTATCTTATCTGTGACGCTAGCACAACACACAGTCGTCATTTCTTTTGCCTCGCCGCTACTCACATCCCAAATTTTGAAAATCTCATCTTGATCAACAAAAGTGGTGATGAGTAACCTGGCTGATTGAATGATTCGTAGTCCAAGGGCAGCCGAGTCAACCTCGACGGTAGACGAGAGATAGTTTGTGACTTGAAGTTTATCTATAGACTTGCTCGTTGAGACTGGCAGATCCCAAGACTGGACGACTCCCTGATAACCGCCTTGATCGAGCGGTAATTTAACAATAGTTGTCACGCGCGACCAATCCCGGTTGACAAAAAAATTACTGCCAGGCAATGTCAGCAATTCCACGCCGCCGTTGGGAGAAATATCCCAGATCTTAATGGTTTCATCGGTGCCAGAGGTAGCCAGGCGCAAGCCACACCACTCAAACGGAGCGGCTGGCGGACTTACACAGCCCGGGCTCACACTCACCTGAGCAAGCGCTCCGTGATGCCCATTCAACGTGAGCATTAATGTACCACTAGCCGTTTCCCACATCTGCGCAGTGCCGTCTGCCGATGCCGTCAGAATATATTTTCCGTCCGGGGTGAAAGCAAAACTTTTGAAGTAAGTGATGGTACTCAACGGATACAATTCTTTGCCGGTAGTCGCATCCCAGACTGCTGAAGGTCCACCATTCTTTTGCCCTGTGATAATGTACTTCCCATCGGGACTAAAGGCAAATGCTACTGGGTTATCCGCTACATCAAAGTTTTCCGATAAAGTCAGTAGGCGCTGGCGTGCAGGATAATCCCAGACCTCCACTCTCCCCAAATTTCTATTGCCATCACTCACTAGATCAATTGCCAGGCGTTTTCCATCCGCACTGAAAACAGCGTAATTAACCCTGAGCGGTAGATCGGGGTCACCATCCTTAAGCCCTTTATATGTCCAATCTGGACTGCTGAGCGTGGAGTTCAACTGACCGGTCTTCGAGTCGAAAAATTCAATTTTCCCAGCTTCGCCCATCATTAACTGCCCATCCGGGCTGAAGTTCATACTTAACCAATCAGAAGAGGCAACATCTTTGAGGGTCAGCAACTTCTGTCCGGTCTGGGCATCCAGTATTGAGAATCTGACAATTTGGTCGATTGGCTCGGATTCTGCCAGCAAGGTGCCATCGGGGCTATAGATAAGGCCATTGCCTGGGAAAGACAACAGTTCCTTGCCGGTAGCGGCATCCCACACTTTTGAAGTGCCGCTCGAGCTGACAAGACGTTTTCCATCCGGGCTGAAAGCCAAGTTATAGACTCCGCCGGTCGGATTTTTGATGGTCATCAACTCACGCGTAGCTTGCACGGCTTTATGCAGAGCATTCTCAGCTTCATGAGTATAGGCTTTATCAAGCCCAGCCAGCGCCAATAAGATACTGCGCTGGGTATCGACATTGAGATTAAGTTCGGATTGCACTGCCAACTCGCGCGAGAACGACTGTGCGGCAGCTTGGATGCCATTATTCTCTGCAGTGGCGCGAATGAGAGATTCGCTCTGGGCGGTCGCCTTGGCATTCACGGCCTGCGCGGCATTGACCTGCGCGCTGGCTGCATTTCGATTCGATTGAAGTCCAAAGATACTTGCTAGCACTGCAAGTATCAACGCAACCACACCAACCATACTGATAATGCGATTACGTATTCGCAGCCGATCTGCTGACTGTGTCTGTTCCTCAGCGCGCGCTTTTTCTGTTTCCACTAATTTCCGTGCGGATTCGAGCTCACGCTGGCGTTGCGCTTCGCGTTCAGCAGATTCTTGTTCAACACGAGACTGCGATGCATTAAGAAACTCACGCTCCAAATCGTTAACTTCTTCTTTATGCAAGGTGGCCCATTCGCGCGCCTGCACAAGGCGCGCACCGCGATACAACGCGCCCGGGTCACGTTCGAGTAATTCCCATTCGTGTGTGGCTTCGGTCAGATGCCGATGTAGAATTAAGCCTTCGCGATCCTGCGTCAGCCAGTCGCGCAAGCGGGGCCATTCACGGATTAAAGCCTCATGTGCGACGTCCGCGGTATTTTCACCCGTTGTGATCAGGCGCGCATCTGCCAGCATATTGAGCACCACGCGCACCTGATCAGTCTCTTCAGGCTTGGAGATTAACTCACTGATGGTGGCGCGGCGGCGGGTATCTTCAGTGCCCTCGCCGAGCTCGGTCAACCGCAGGAAAATGTTACGCGTGATCATTTGCTGCTTTTGGGAAAGTTGCTGATAGACTGTTTCGGCCGTATAAGCGATTGCACCGCGTACGCCGCCAGAGTCAGAATACCCTCTAAGGGTAAGCCTATGTCCCGCGCGCCGTTTCCATGTTTCAAGCAATGCGTGCGAGAGCAATGGAAGCGCGCCGGGTTCATTGCCTACATCGCGCAAAATCAAATCCACCAATCCCGGCTCGAATTCCCAATGCCCGCGCCGGGCAGGTTCCTCAATGGCGCGTCGCAACTCTTCGCTGGTCATTGGCCCGATGTATTCCTGTTTCTGTGCTACCGCGTCGCGCAGTTCGGGATATTGTGCAAGGTGCGCGTAAAAATCAGCACGTAATGTCAGGACAAGCGTGATATTGCTCTTCACCTCTCTCTCGGCACTTACAGAAAGAAGAGAGTAAGGAGCGATTGTTGAAAGCAAATTATCAATGAATGCCTCACGCTCAAATTCATCATGGCAGAGCGTGAATAACTCTTCAAACTGATCAACGACTAGCAGGGTATGCTGTCCGGGATTGAGGCGGTTTAGGAAGAGGGTCAGACTGCGCGGATCTTTTGCCAGATCATCCATCAGCGTCGCGGTAGCTGTGACTGATTCAGAGTCGCGGGTCAGTTCTGTTGCCAAGGCCTCGAGTGGATGCGCGGTAGGAGTGATGACGTGAACCTGCCAGTTGGCGCTGCCGTCAGGTGGCTTCGTCCCATCCATAAGCGCGTTCCCTTTTTTGAGCGCAGGAATCAGTCCGGCACGCACCAGCGACGATTTGCCACTGCCCGAGGCGCCGATAATGACCGACAGAAATTGTGCATCCAGTAAACGATGGACCAGCTTTGTCGTTTGTACTTCGCGCCCAAAGAATAAATCCGAGTCACTCTCGTCAAAAAATTGTAAGCCCTTGAAAGGTGCCTCACCCGCTATAGGTGCTTCGGTGCCAGTAAACTTGGTGCGGAGAGCCGGAAACTCAACTGGCAGTCCTTCAATTACCAATTGATATATCGATGATGGGTATTTCATATCCTTCAGCCGGTGCTCGCCCAGGTCCCGAATCGTCAGGCCTCCAGGTAAATCGTGAATGACGAGTTCACGCGTCGTTTGCGATAATAGTACTTGTCCACCATGGCCCGCATCGCCGATACGCGAAGCGCGATGCACATCCATACCTACATAGCCCGTCGAAGAGATCAACGGTTCGCCTGTATGCAAGCCCATCCGCACGCGCACATGTTCGCCCTGTGTCCATGAGTGGGAGGCAAGCGCGCGCTGCGCGTCAGCGGCACACTGCACGGCATCCAGGGCGCGGCTGAACGTCACAAAGAACGCGTCCCCCTGCGTATCCACTTCACGCCCATTCCATTTCTGAACCGCGGCACGGAGAATCTCATGATGCTCTGTCAATACGGCCGCGTACCGATCGCCTAGTTTGTCGAGCAGGTTGGTTGACTCTTCGATATCAGTAAAGAGAAAGGTCACTGTTCCGGAAGGCTGCGTGCCTGTTGCACGTAATGGTGCTCTCGTGCCTTTACGCAACCCATCGTAGAGAGCCCGCGTCTCTGCAGAGGGTTGAACGCCGAGATACTCCTGTAGATCATCAGTACAGCGCTGGTATAACGAGGTAACTTTTGCCATATCTCCGTGCACGCCGGATGCGAGCATCAAGGCGCGATAAGCAGGTTCTGGTGCTTTGCCGAATGCCAGCCAGCGTTCGCCCCATTCCTGTATCGCGATCCAACGCTCAGCGACAACAAGCTGTTCGAGCAGTTGTTCCATCCTGGACTCAAAGATGGCTTGAATGCGCTCGCGTTCGAGGATAATCCAATCGTCATAGAAGCCAGGCAGGAGTTCACCTTGATACAGAGAAAGATTGGAGGTGAGAGATTGAAGGTCAAGGTCTGGTCTCTCCATCTGTGAAACATCGAGCCAGTACTCTGCACCATGATTAAAGGTAAGGGTAAATTCATCCGCGAGGAGATACTCGCTTTCGGTTGACTGCTGTGCGCTGATAGCCTTTCGGATGCGCCATAATTCGTTGCGCAAGTTCTTGCGCGAGTTCTCGTCTGAGGTGTCGGGCCAAAACATGCCCGCCAGCTTTTCGCGGCGATGGGGTATCCCCGCGGTCAATGCCAGATAGGCAAATAACGATTGACCTACTCTCGATGATATTGCAACGCGCTTTCCGTCAATTCGAACGTCAAATTGCCCCAGAAGTCGAATCTGAAGCATTGCACCCTCCTTTGCTGATTATATGGAGCCAATAAAAGGAACTATGGGCTGAAGGGATTGTACAGACAATAATTATAGCACCGCTCATACGAACACTTTACGTGTGCGGCGTCTTTTTTGCGTCCTCAAAAAAATTCGTTTTGCCGGCGACGATAAAAAGATGGCTCTATGCAAAAATGGTGACAGATATTCAAGCCAAGGGCATTCGCAATCGGATGCTCACCAGAAATAAGGATACTACAAGGAGATACCATGTATCACAACTCATTCCGTATTACTTTGCTCGTTACCGCAATAGCCATCATGCTGTCCGCCTGCGGTGCATCAACCCC
>Ga0137368_10006559_pt1 | contig 12201 bp, 4 predicted proteins | sample SagtaG_13_FD_104917 | JGI IMG/M metagenome (GOLD analysis project Ga0137368, IMG submission 104917) | Vadose zone soil microbial communities from Sagehorn Ranch, Mendocino, California, USA - Sage1_L_100_16 metaG | ecosystem: Environmental > Terrestrial > Soil > Vadose zone | place: USA...
CCCATCGAGAACGTGGACGTGTCACGCACGGCCAAGCGGTCAAAAGCGAGAAACCGTCCCTTCGCGTCATTGATCCAGATGCGGTCGGGGGTAAACAAGTCGTTGCAGACGTAAATGTCCGGGGCACCATCGTCGTTCAGATCGTGAAATTGGACCGCCAGGCCCCAATCGCGTGGCGGCTCCGTCAAGGGCATTCCATCTTCATCCAGGAAAAAGTCGCCGTTGGTGAAAGGGAGTGCGGTGAAACGCCCCTTGCCGTCGTTGCGGTAAAGGAAATCGACCTCGCCGAATTCTAGTATGTTTCCCTTCGGCCCGACCGAAAATCGACCTGCGTATTCAGGACTCGTGGCCGGTAGGCCGTTCACTTTGGTCACGACCGGTTTTCCATCCACGAAATCGATCGAAAACTTTGTGTTCGGCTCCTCGCGAATGGTTGAGGCCCGGAAATTGGCGACATACAGATCCAGGTCCCCGTCGCCGTCCACATCTGCCAGGGCCAAGGACATGCCGGCGGTCCTGCCGGCGACCCCGGCCTGCGCGGTCACCTCCTTAAAATGGCCGCTGCCGTCGTTCTCGAAAATCCGAGTGCCACCTTCCATCGAATTGACCAGAAGGTCCCAATCGCCATCCCCGTCAACGTCGCAGAAAACCGCTCCGGTCGAATTCTGGTTCCCGCAACCGACCCCGGCAGCGTCCGTGACGTCCTGAAATTTCCAGTTGCCGAGATTGCGGTAGAGCTTGTTGTTGTTGCCGTCCAGGCGACAAAGATAGACATCGCATCGGCCGTCGCCATCCACATCTCCGAGCGCGACCCCGGAGCCATTCAAGAGATTCTGGTTGGTGACCGCTCGCTGGTCCGCAATGGAATTGGTAAAGAATATTGCCGTGCTTTCCGGCGGCAGAAGCGTAAAACCGGTCTTGCCTGCCGCCGGAACCGGCAATTCACTCCAGCGATAACCCGGACCGGTTTGCCAGTTCAACTCGCTGCTTTCGGCCAGAGAGCCACCCGCCAGAAACAAGGACCCAAAGGCAAGTTGAAGCAGTGCGTCCGCGGCGGAGTGTCGCCGGTTCAAAAGACATTTCATTGGCGGAGCACTCTCATTCTTCCCTCAACCTCAACCTCGATCTCGCGCGCGCCGGCGGGAACAGGATTTGTCGTGGTTCTGCCTCCGGCCCACCGCACCCAGAGCTGCGTGGGCGTCTGGGGCGTGCCCAGCACTTGCACCGCCCCATCCTGCGACCAGTACCCTGACCCCGCATGAATCTCCCGGACGGGACCCTGGCGCTCTCCGTAAACCAGCCGCATCTGCGCCCCCACTCCTGTTGGATTGCCCGCGCCCCCTTTCAGCCGCACCCGCAGACCCGGCTTCGCCCCGACGTTGTGAAACAGTTTCGTCGCAGTCCCGTTCTGCGTCACCACCAGATCCACGCGCCCGTCGCCATCGTAGTCAGCCAGGGCGCAGCCGCGTTGCTCGCCGTAAACCGCCACGCCGCTTTCCTGGCCAGGCACGGCCTTCAACCCTCCCTGCCCATCACCTCTGAGCCACAAGGCGCGACCGGCGTCATGACGCCACTCTTCCGGAAGCGTGGCAAAAAAATTCTGGCTCAGGAAGACATCTTCCTTGCCATCCCCATCCATGTCCCCGACACCTACTCCAAAAGCAGGCGTGAACTGGGCTTCCACCGGCAATGAGTGCGCTTCAAATTTTCCGCCGCGATTCAGAAAAACCATCGAGTCCAGCGTGGCCGCGCTTAATTCCTCGGCCGCGCTGAACTTCGCTCCCAGAGTCTCCGCCACACTGGCACCGCCATACGCATGATAACCGGCGAATTTTTCCTGCACCCAGGGCAGCGCCGCGGACGTGGCTCTGAGGTCCCGCCAGGGCACGACCTTGTTCAGCTCCTGGTCAAGATAGGCTTCCACCAGACTTACCGTTCCGTCGCCGATGAAATCCCCATAGTAAACCCGCAGAGGCTGCTGCAGGTGACTTTGGAATCGGGTGTTCCGACCCCAGTTGCTCGCCACGATGTCCATCCTCCCATCCCCGCCCAGGTCCCCCGCCGTCACTCCATTCCACCAGCCGCTGTATTTGTCCAAACCCAACTCTTTTGTAATTTCCTTAAACTGTCCTCTCTCGTTGTGAAACACCCGGACCGGCCCCCATTCGCAGGCCAATATCAACTCCGGGTTCCCGTCCCCATCCAGATCGCTAAAGACGGCTCCACTCACCAATCCCTGCTTCTCAAATCGTTGCCCGACCACCAACCGACCCCCTTCGTTCTTCATTAACAGCGAATCAACCGGTTCCGGATACCGGCCCCCCAACACTCGACCGCCCACGAACAAGTCCAAATCGCCATCCCCGTCCACGTCCGCCAGCGCCAGCGGCCCCACGCTGAACGCCTCTCCCAGCACACTCTCGCCACTCACCTGCCGCTTGAGATCGTAGATCCGCACACAACCGCCTTTGATCGATCCGTCCTCGTAATTCGCCGAACCGACCAACAAACCGAAGCTTGTCCCCAATACCGTTGTCTGATCCCGCGTCACCACTTTTTCAAAGGGCGTCCCGGCCCACGGCTTGAACCCCCCTTTGCCATCGTTCCGATACACCGCCAGCCGTCCCCCTCGCCCGCTGCCCACGATCAAATCGTCCCAACCGTCCCCGTCCACGTCATGCCACCCCACTCCAGGCCCGAGCTGACTGAGCTTCTTCGGCAACAAGGCCTGCCGCTCAAAATCATTGAACTCCTCCTCGTGATGCACGTGCCCAATCAGGCGACTAACGTCCTCGAATAGCGGTTCATGGATGGTTGAGCTTGGAGCTTGGGGCTTGGAACTTGGAGCTTCCCTTGAGCTTTGAGCTTTGAGCTTCGAGCTTTCCTCCTCAATCTCGTAAAGCCGATTCGCCTTCACCCCGTTGACCCCACTGCGCTTGCCGCTTTGCCACCGCACCTCAATCCGCATCTCGTTGGTCAGACTCCCGGCCGCAAACACCCGCAGCGGATCATCACTCGACAAATATCTGCCCCCGCAGATCATCTCCTGGCTCTGCATCGGCGCCGCCCCGCCATGCACCCAGAGCTTCGCCCCAATCCCGCGCGTGTTGGGCGGCTGCCCTTTCAAGCGCACCGCCACCCGCGGCGCGTTGCTCTCATTGCGATACACCCCGGCCGCTCCGTTCAGATTGTTCACCGCCACGTCCAGGTCCCCGTCCCCGTCCAGGTCTGCCAACGCCATGCCGTGAGCGACACTGCGCGTGTTGAACCCCCAAGCCTCAGCGACTTCCTCAAACGTCAGGTCGCCCCGATTCCGAAACGCCACCTTCGGAACATCCAGGCGCTCGTACATCTTGCGCAAATAAAGTTGCTCGAGCGCGGACAGTTTCGTGGCGGCCATGATCGCTTTTGCGCGATTCATCACATCCACATTTGCCGAGTCGAGTTCGTGCCCGGTGGTGATCAGTAAATCCTCGAAGCCATCCAAATCGACATCGAGAAAAACCGGAGTCCACGACCAGTCCGACGAAATCGTGCCGCTCAAACAAGAGATTTCCGCATAGGTCCCGTCCCCGCGGTTGAGGAACAGGGTGTTCCGCGAGTACTGCGGGCGGTTTTCCATTTCACCGATGGTCACATGAACGGGAAACAGAATTCCATCCTGATTGTGGCGCTGCTGATGATGAGGACTCAACATGTCCACGACAAAGAAGTCGTCATAACCATCGCGATTGATATCGGCAAAATCGACGCCCATGGAATAAATGCTCGTGTGGCGCAGAGCAAGGCGGGGCAGGGCGCGAAATTGGCCTTTGCCGGAGTTGATCCAGACGCGGTCGGGCGACTGGAAATCGTTACAAACATAAATATCGGGAGCGCCATCGCCGTTCATGTCTCTGAACATCGCTGATAAACCCCAGTCATACGGGGGTTCGGTCAGCGGGTGTCCGTCCTCATCTAAAAAACTTCCGCCGATGAACGGAACGGGATTGAATCGGCCGGTGCCGTCATTGAGGTAGAGCGCGTCCACCTCGCCGTGTTCCTGGAGTGCGCCATTGGCGGCGACGGTGAACCGGCCCACCAGATCGGGATCGCTGACGGGCCGGTCGTTGACTCGCACGACGGTCGGCAGGCCTTGCACGTTCTCAACCTTGACGGCACTGACAGGCTGGTCGCGAATAGTCCAAGTGCGATAGTTGGCCACATACAAGTCCAGGTCCCCATCGCCGTCGATGTCGGCCAGGGCCAGCGAAGTGCCGCCCCTCTGGTAATTCAATGGCGGCGTGTTGGTTTGCAGGGTGAAGTGCCCCTGACCGTCATTGATGAAAACGTGCGTTCCGCCAGCCAGCGAATTGACGATCAAGTCCAGATCGCCATCGCCGTCGATGTCAGCGAAAACCGCGCCGGTCGCGTCCAGGGCAGGGCAGGCCACTCCGGCAGCAGCAGTAACGTCCTCGAATTTCCAACCGCCAAGATTGCGGTAGAGCACATTGGGCCCATCCAATCCGCAGAAGTAAAGATCGCACAAACCATCGCCGTCCACATCCCCGGCAGCCACACCCGAGCCGTTGAGGAGCATTGAGTTGGTGAGGTACCGTTCTGCGGCCAGCCGGTTGGTCACAAGAATGTCGGTCGATGATGGTGGCAGCAGGGTGAACCCGGTCTTGCCGACACCGGGCACCGGCAGGTGGCGCCAGCGATAACCGGGGGCGGTTTGCCAATTCATCGGCGCGGCAGCCGCGCCGGCGTTCGTAATCAGCAGGGCGGTGGCAATGGCAACGATCGCAAGCAAGCCGGTGGTTTGTGGAAGTCTCTTAGCAACGAACGAGCTCATTCTGTGCGGCGTGTTCAGTTCGGGATCGTCACTTCAATTTCGGAAGCGCCGCGTGGCACACTTGTCGTACTCGTCTTACCTCCGGGCCAGCGGACTTGCAGTTGGCTCGGCGGCTCCGGGCTGCCCAACACGGCGGTGGCACTGTCCTGCGACCAGTACCCGCTCCCGCCATGAATTTCCCGCACCGGCCCCGATCGCTGCCCAAAAATCAATCTCAGTTGCGCTCCCAACCCCTGCGGGTTGCCCGCCGGTCCCCGCAGCTTCACCCGCAACCCCCGGCGCCCTCCCACATTGTGATATAACTTCGTCTCCGCTCCGTTCTGCGTCACCACCAGGTCCACCCGCCCATCCCCGTCATAGTCGCACAGCGCCGCTCCGCGCTGTTCCCCATACACCTTCACTCCGCTCGCCTGCCCCGCCACCGCTCTTAAATTGCCTTGCCCGTCCCCCTTCAGCCACAAGCCCCGCCCCGCATCACACCGCGAATCCTCCGCGTTCATTGGGAAAAAATTCTGGCTCAGAAATACATCCTCCTTCCCGTCCCCATCGCAATCCCCCACGCATACCGCGAACGCCGGCGCCCACTGCGCCTCCGCGGGCAAGGCCCGGGCTTGAAAGCGCTCACCCCGGTTCAAAAACACCATGCTCTCGAGCGTGCTCACTTCCACGACACCCATCTGCTTGAGTTTTTCGCCATAGATGTCTTGCAGACTCGCCTTCCCATATCGTTCGTAGCTGGCGACTTTCTCCCGCACAAAGGGCAGCACCGCTCCCACTGCACGCAAGCCGCGCTCCGGCACTTCGCTTCTCATCTCCTCGTCGTAGTACGATTCGATCAGGTCCAAAGTCCCTTTGCCCTGCAAGCTTCCGAAGTAAAGCTTTCGCGGATGGGCCGGGCTTGTCTGATGGCGGCTGTTCAATCCCCAATTGCTGGCCACGATATCCATCCTCCCGTCCCCATCCAAATCACCGGTGGTTACCCCGTTCCACCAGCCGGTCAGTTGGCTGAGGGTTGACTGCTGGTTGCCGGTTGAGAGTTGATCCTTCGTGGGACTTCGGCGTGACGAGTGGTTGATGGTTACTGGAGCGTCCCACGGTACGAGGTTGCCGCGCTCGTTGCGGAAGATTTTAATTGGGCCCCATTCGCAGGCCAGGATGAGATCCGGTTGCCCGTCGCCGTTCAGATCGCTGAAGACAGCGCCACTGACTAGTCCCACTTTCTCCAAGTATTGCGCCGTCACCAGTCGCCCGTCCTCGTTGCGCAACACCAGCGAAGTCGCCGGCTCCGGATATCTCCCAGCCACCACTTGTCCGCCGACGAACAGATCCAGGTCGCCGTCATTGTCGACGTCGGCCAGCGCCAGAGCGCCCACACCGAACGACTGACCCAGGATGCTCTCCCCGCTCAACTTGCGCCTCAGATCGTATAGCCGCACGCACCCGCCGTTGGTCAACCCGTCCTCGTAATTTGACGAGCCTATCATCACCCCCCCTTCGATCCCCACCACGCCTGTCTGGTCCCGGCTCACCCCCCGGTCCACGGGCGCCCCCTTCACCCACTCAAACCCTCCCTTTCCGTCATTCCGATACACGGCCAATTGTCCGCCCTTGCCACTCCCAATGATTAAGTCGTCCTGCCCGTCCCCGTCCACGTCCCACCAGGCCACGCCCGGTCCACCCTGGCTAAGCTTGCGTAACAATAACGGTTGACGCTCGAAATCATTGAACTCCTCTTCGTGATGCCGGTGCCCGATCAGCGAGCTCACGTCCGCGAACAGCGGTTGATCGTTGAGGGTTGATCGTTGAGGGTCGGAGTCTGGAGTCTGGAGCTTGGAGTCAGGAGCTTTGAGCTTTGAGCTTTCGTGCGCCGAGGCTTCGTCGATCTCGTAAGTCCGATTCGCTTGCACCCCGTTGAGCCCGCTCCGCCGCCCGCTCCGCCATTTCACCTCAATCCGCATGTCATTCGTCAGGCTCCCCGCTGCAAACACCCGGAGCGGTTCGTCACTCGACAGATACCTGCCCCCGCTCATCATTTCCTGACTCTGCATCGGCACGGCTCCGCCATAGAGCCAGATCTTGGCGCCGATCCCGTGCGTGTTCGGCGCCAATCCCTTGAGCCGCACCGCCACTCGCGGCGCGCTGGACTCATTCCGATACATTCCGGCCACGCCGTTTAGATTGTTCACCACCAGGTCCAGGTCGCCGTCCCCATCCAGGTCCGCAAGGGCCATACCGTGCGAAACCCCAGGTTGATCAAAGCCCCACAATCGACTCGCGTCTTCGAAAGTCAGGTCGCCCCGATTCCGAAACGCCACCTTCGGACTGTCCAAACGAGGAAACATCTTTCGCAAATTCAGTTGCGCCGGGACGGACAGATTTTCCCGCGCTTTCATCTGCTCGATGCGTTCGGAAACATCCACGTTCATCATTTCCAGTTCGTGGCCTGTCGTGACCAAGAGGTCCTCGTAGCCGTCCAGATCGACATCGAGGAAGACCGGCGTCCAGGACCACTCGGACGCCTGCAGGCCGCCAAACCAAGCGATCTCGGCATAGGTCCCGTCGCCACGGTTCGAGAACAGAGTGTTGAAGGAATACTGCGGCCGATCATCAATTTTGCCGAACTGTGCCACCACGGGCATCACATCTCCCACCTGGAGCTGGCGTTTATCGTGGCGCCGGCTCAGCATGTCGGCCACAAACACTTCATCCAAACCATCCCGGTCCAGGTCTGCGCAATCAACCCCCATCGAAAACAGGCTGGTGTGTCGCAATGCCAGTCGCGGCAAGGCGCGAAAATTACCCTTGCCATCGTTGATCCAGATGCGGTCCGGCGAATCGAAATCATTGCAAATGTAAATGTCCGGAGCACCGTCACCGTTCAGGTCGCGAAACATCACCGACAATCCCCAGTCATAAGGCGGTTCCGAGAGCGCCTTTCCGTCCTCGTCCAGGAATCTTCCGTCGGTGAAGGCGAGCGGCGTCAGTTTCCCACCGCCGTCATTGCGCAAGAGCGTGTCCGCTTCGCCGTGCTCGATGATCCTCCCCCCTTCCGTCAGGGTGAATCGGCCGACCAGGTCCGGCTCGGTGGTCGGTCTGCCATTGACCCGCCGGACAGTTAGTTTGCCGTCGATCCGGTCTCCCTGGAGACGGGTTCGTGGATGGTCCCGGATCGTATCCGCGCGATAGTTGGCGATGTACAGGTCGAGATCTCCATCCCCGTCAATGTCCGCCAGCGCCATTGAGCTGCCGCATCGGATCGGATTCAGCACCGCGTCTTTCGTCAGTTCCGTGAAGTGGCCTTTGCCATCATTCAAAAAGCAATGCGTCTCATGGGCGACGGTGTTGACGATAAGGTCCAGGTCCCCGTCGCCATCCAGGTCGGCCAGTACCACGCCGGTCGAGTCGAGACCCGGCAACGCGACTCCTGCCGCGGATGCAATCTCCTCAAACTTCCAGCCACCAAGGTTGCGATACAGCGCGTTGGTGCCACCTAACGCACAGAAATAAACATCGCACCGTCCGTCCCCATCGATGTCTCCGGCGGCCACTCCCGAGCCGTTGAGAATAATCTGGTTGGTAAGGTATCGTTCCGCCGGCAGCCTGTTGGCGAAGTTCACGCCCGTAATCGACGCTTCCATCTGCTTGAACCCGATCTTTCTGCCGTCGGATACAGCGGGAGCCACAACGTTGTCTGCCGCTTTGGGCTGAGAATCCTGCGCGAACTGGCGTGCCAACCCGGACGCGACAAGAACAGTCAACAATAAGGCACTTCGCATGGGTTCTGGAAAAAGACGAATCCAATCAGAAACCGGCCGGCGTTCGTTGCTGACGATCACATATACGTGAACTGAATCCACGAAAGCAAGGAACGACTCACAAACGTGGACTGCAATGCTTCGGTCGATGCTGCCATTCAGGTTGTACCGGCGCAGGCACGCCACACGGAATTGCGAGACTCGGCACGGTGGTGCTGGCTCTTCGGCGCTGCTGCGCTGCCTGGTAGTTTCGTGTTCATTTGTGGCTCTCCATCGTATGGTTAGAGCCGCACTGATTGCGAAGCGCTCAAACTCGAAGGCCAGGCGTCAGGGATCCACCGCGGCCACAAAACGGTCCACTGGTCGGGGGCTTCCGGGCGGGACGCTCGAGGTCTGCATCCTTGCTGGTGGACTCAGCTCGCGGATGGGACGTGATAAGTCACGGCTTCGGCTACGGGGACTAACGCTCCTGGGACACGGTCGGAGGCTTGCCCGTGGCCTACGCGTGCCGGTGAGGACAATTCGGAAGGATTTGGTGCCTCGCTGCGGACCGCTCGGTGGCGTCTATACGGCGCTACTAACGACCCTCGCTGACTCGATTCTCTTCCTTTCGTGCGACATGCCGTTCGTATCCATCGGGCTGCTCACGCGGCTTATTGTCCGTCACCAGCGCCGAAAAAAGCCGGTGTTCGTGGCCGAGGACGGCGTGGCGGGATTCCCCTTCCTGCTCCCCCGGGCCAGTCTCGTCCGGGTTGAATCTCAACTGGCAACTAATCGGTTCTCGTTGCAGGAGCTCGCCGCCGTGCTCCAGGCGAGAACCATCTGCCCGCAGGGCAGGAGCCGGAGGCAATTGCTGAATATTAACACGCCGGAAGAATTAGGCATCGCGCGGCGGTACCGTGCCAGGGCAGGAAACGTCGGGACATCCTTGTCAGGAGCCCCGAGGGCCTGTAAGGTGCGGACATGTTGATTCGGTTTGGTTGTTCAACGGCGCTGTTCCTGGTTGTCTTCGTCGAATCCGCTGCGGACGTATTGCAGCTTAAGGACAAAGCCTCGATCACGGGAACCATTCTCGCCGAGAAACGCGATCAGGTGGTGGTGGACCTTGGTTACACTGTGTTGATCGTGCCGAGAAACCAGATTGCCAGGATCACTAAAGACGAACCCCCCGCGCCGGTCAAAGCGAAGTCCTCAAAGGCCGTCGCTCCGGCGCCCGCGCCGCCGGCCACAGAGAGCAAACCCGTCCTCTTCCAGTCGGCCAACACGAGGCCGCCCGAGCGTTCGGTGCGCGAACTGGTGAGCCAACTCGGAGAAGGCGTTGTCCAAGTGCGCACGCCCAGCGGTCTCGGGTCCGGGTTCATCCTCAGTGAAGAGGGCTTCTTGATCACCAACTTTCACGTCATTGAAAACGAGACCCAGATTTCGGTGGAAGTGTACCACCAGCGAGACGGGCAACTGGAGCGCAAGAGCTACAAGCAGGTCCGAATCGTCGCCGTCAACAAGTTTGTCGATCTCGCGTTGCTCAAAATCGAGGAAAAAGACGCGCCCAAGTTCGCCAAAGTTCTGCTGGGCGATTCAGACGAGCTGGCCGTCGGCGAGCGCGTCTTTGCCATCGGCAGTCCGCTGGGACTGGAACGGACCGTCACCGAAGGAATCGTCAGCACCAAGACCCGCCCGATGCAGGGCGAACTGTATTTGCAGACCACGGCACAGATCAATCCGGGGAACAGTGGCGGGCCGCTCTTCAACACCCGGGGCGAAGTCGTCGGCGTAACCAACATGAAGATCGCCTTCGGCGAGGGTCTGGGTTTCGCGATTCCAGTGGACGCCGTGCAATACTTCCTCCGCCATCAGGACGCCTACGCGTACGACAACGACAACCCAAGCAACGCCTACCGGTACCTCGAGCCGCCGAGTCGCGTCCGAAAGCGCGCCCGGGCCGAACCCCAGTGATTACCCTAGTTCTCTTGCTCAAAAGCACTCGATTCGGGCAACGTTAGCGCCTGTTCGAAGGTCAAACAGGATCGCCTTCTGGAGGACAGATGGAAGTCGCTGTTTGCGATACAGAATGATCGAACCGAAACATGAAACTCAAGACCCTTGCCTCTGTCACCCTCGCCTGGAGCCTGGTCGCTGCCAGCGCCGCTGTTCCGCCACCGGAGAAACTCCTGCCCGCCGACACGATCGGAGTTATCACCGTGCCCGATTACTCGAAGGCGGCGGCGGCTTACAGCGCCAACGCGACGAGCCAATTCTGGGCCGACCCGGCCATGAGACCCTTTCGGGAGAAGTTGGAAAACAAGCTCAAAGAAGAAATCATCGCCCCCCTCGAACGCGAACTGGGCGTGCGGTTCGCCGATTACAATGGACTGACTCAAGGACAGTGCACGTTCGCCGTGGTCCAAAATGGCTGGCAAGGCAAAGAGGACCAGTTGCCGGCCTGGTTGTTCCTCATCGACGCCAAAGACAAAACCAATGAGTTGAAGTCCAAGCTGACCGACCTTCGAAAGAAATGGACCGACGGCGGGAAAAAAATCAAGACGGAGAAAATCCGCGACGTGGAATTCACGACCCTGGTCGTTTCCGGCCAGGACCTCGGCAAAGCGCTGGAAAAATCCTTCCCCGATTCGAAGACGGACAAATCGGAAAAACCAGCCACGGCGGATGAGGAGAAGAAGTCGGCCAAGCCGATGGAAATCACCCTCGGCCAGTCCGAGTCTTTGTTACTGGTCGGCAACGACCCGAAAGTCATCGAGAAAGTCCTCGCGCGCCAGTCCGGTGGGCAGGTTCCGGCCCTGGGCGAACAGGCCGCATTCGGAGCCGACCACCAAACGCGCCTTCGCAATTCGCTGGTCTATGGGTGGGTACACTTTAAACCCATCGCCGATGTTCTCAATCGGCTTGCTGCCGACGCGGCCAAGGATCGGGACCCGGGCGATATGTCGCCGGATCCCACGAAGATCATGTCGGCGCTCGGATTCACAGGTCTGAAAACCCTCTCCTTTAATCTCAACGAAACGCCGGACGGCTCCTTTGGCGAATTCCACCTCGGCGCGCCGGCGGCCAATCGCGCGGGACTATTCAAGATCGTCGCCGCCGAAGCCAAAGACGCCAACCCGCCGCCATTCGTGCCGGCTGATGCCGTCAGTTTCCAACGTTGGCGGCTGGACGTTCAAAAGGCCTGGAATACCCTGGAGAGCACTCTCGTCGAGATCTCGCCCCAGTTCGGCGGTTTCTTCAAACTCATGTTCGAAAATGTCGGCAAGGACAAGGACCCCAATTTCGACATGCGCCGAGAACTGGTCGGAAACCTGGGTGACGACCTCATCACTTACCAGAAGAGTCCGAAGGGCAAATCGCTCGCCGAGCTCAATTCGCCGCCGTCGTTGTATTTGATCGGCTCCCCGAACGCGGAAAAACTAGCCGCCTCGCTCAAGATGCTCGCCTCCCTGTTACCGCCCGGGTTGGGCAGCATCAAAGAACGCGAATTCCTGGGGCGCAAAATCTATTCGCTGCCGCTGGCTCCGCCGTCCTCGGCCGACGGTTCGGCCGCCGCGCAAAAGAATCTGAGCTACGCAGCCAGTGGGGGCTACGTCGCCATCTCGATGGACG
>Ga0137368_10006574_pt1 | contig 12189 bp, 8 predicted proteins | sample SagtaG_13_FD_104917 | JGI IMG/M metagenome (GOLD analysis project Ga0137368, IMG submission 104917) | Vadose zone soil microbial communities from Sagehorn Ranch, Mendocino, California, USA - Sage1_L_100_16 metaG | ecosystem: Environmental > Terrestrial > Soil > Vadose zone | place: USA...
CGGCGCGGACGCGCTTCCGCGGCCGCTTCCGCGAGCTGTTCGAAGGCGATCCCTCGAAGTCGGGGTTGTACCGCGACATCAGCAATGGCGTTACCCCGGGAGGCATCGAATACTATCTGCCGCTGTTCTTCGATGCGGCGGCGACGCTGGCGGAGTATTTGCGCGCGAACGCCACGGTGGCCATTCATGGCGACGCGGGGTCGGCTATCGAGCGCTTCTGGCAGGACACCGAGTCGCGCTATCGCCTTTTGCGCGGCGACCCGGCGCGCCCGTTACTGCCGCCGCACGAGTTGTTCCTGCCGGTCGATGAGCTCAACGGCGTGCTCAAGCCATTCGCGCGCATCGAGTTGCCTGCGTCGCCACCTTCCCTCGAGGCAGAAGAGGCAACGCAGCTACTCCCGCCGCTGCAAGTCGATCGGCGCGCCGGCGATCCGCTGCATGCGCTCAAGCGCTTCGCGACCTCCACCCGAGAACGCGTGCTGATCGTCGCCGACGGCTTGGGGCGGCGCGAAACCATGCAGCAGTACTTCGCCGAGTATGGTTTCAAGCCGGCCATCGTCGCCGACTGGGCCGAGTTCGTTCGCAGCGACGCGAGCCCCGCGCTCGCGGTCGGCCCGCCGCACGCCGGGTTCCTCTGGCCCGAAGGCGGCATCGCGCTCGTCACCGAAGCCGAGCTTTACGCCGACGTCGTTCGCAGTCCAGCCCAGCGCGACGCGCGCCGTTCCAACGTCGAGGCGATGCTGCGCGACCTCTCCGAGGTGCGCATCGGCGACCCGGTCGTCCACGAGCAGCACGGCATCGGCCGCTACCTCGGCCTCACCACGCTCGATCTCGGCGACGGGCCGACCGAATTCCTGCACCTGCTCTACGCCAACGATGCCAAGCTCTACGTCCCGGTCGCGAGCCTGCACGTGATCAGCCGCTACAGCGGCGCGGCGCCCGAGGCGGCGCCGCTGCACGAGCTCGGCAGCGGACAATGGGACAAGGCGAAACGGAAGGCCGCACAGCGCGCGCACGACACTGCGGCCGAGCTTCTGAACCTCTACGCCCAGCGCGCCGCGCGCGAGGGACACGCTTTCCGGTTCGACATCCACGATTACGAAGCCTTCGCCGCCGGCTTCCCGTTCGAGGAGACGGCCGATCAGGCGGGAGCGATCGAGGCGGTGATCAAGGATCTCGTCACCGGCAAGCCGATGGACCGTCTCGTCTGCGGCGACGTCGGTTTCGGCAAGACCGAGGTCGCGCTGCGCGCCGCGTTCATCGCCTTGGCGGACGGCAAGCAGGTCGCGATGCTCGTGCCGACGACGCTGCTCGTCGAGCAGCATTTCCAGACTTTCTCCGACCGCTTCGCCGACTTGCCGGTCAAGCTGGCCGAGCTCTCGCGCTTCCGCACCGGCAAGGAAGCGAAGGCGGTGCTGGATGGGCTCGCCGACGGCCGGATCGATCTCGTCATCGGCACGCATCGGCTGATTCAGCCCGACGTGAAGTTCAAGCAACTGGGATTGATCATCATCGACGAGGAGCATCGCTTCGGCGTGCGCCACAAGGAACAGCTCAAACGCCTGCGCGCCGAGGTCGATGTGCTGACTCTGACCGCAACACCGATCCCGCGCACGCTGGCGCTATCGCTCGAGGGCTTGCGCGATTTCTCGGTGATCGCGACCGCGCCGGAACGCCGCCTCGCCATCAAGACCTTCGTCGCCCCATATGCGCCGGGCCTCGTGCGCGAAGCCGTACTGCGCGAGCTCAAGCGCGGCGGCCAGATCTATTACCTGCACAACGACATCGCCACCATCGGGACCAAGGCCGAAAAGCTCCGAGCGCTGGTGCCCGAGGCGCGGCTCGCGATCGCGCACGGCCAGATGCCCGAGCGCGAGCTCGAGCGCGTCATGCGCGAGTTCTACCAGCAGCGCTGCAACCTGCTGCTCTGCTCGACGATCATCGAGTCCGGCCTCGACGTCCCGACGGCCAACACGATCATCATCGATCGCGCCGACCGCTTCGGGCTCGCGCAGCTGCATCAGTTGCGCGGGCGCGTCGGCCGCTCGCACCATCAGGCGTACGCGTATCTGCTGACCCCACCCGAGGAAGCGCTGCCGACGCAGGCGAAGAAACGGCTGGAGGCGATCCAGCTCATGGAGGAGCTCGGCTCCGGCTTCTATCTCGCCATGCACGACCTCGAGATCCGCGGCGCGGGCGAGGTGCTGGGCGAGGAGCAGTCGGGCGAAATGCAGCAGATCGGATTTCAGCTCTACGTCGACATGCTCAAGGCCGCCGTCGATGCGCTCAAAGCCGGACGCGAGCCCGACCTGACCGAGCCGCTGCGCGTCACCACCGAGATCAACCTGCACGTGCCGGCGCTGCTGCCGGAGACTTATTGCAGCGATGTGCACGAGCGGCTGGTGCTCTACAAGCGGCTCGCCAACTGCGAAAGCGAATCCGAGCTGACGGCGATGCAGGAAGAGCTAATCGACCGCTTCGGCCTGCCGCCCGAGCCGACGCAGGCGCTCCTCGCCTGCCATCGGCTGCGCATCGCCGGCGAGCATCTGGGCGTGGTCAAGATCGATTCGGGGCCCGAGCGCACGCAGCTGCAGTTCGGACCGAAGCCGGATTTCGATCCCGCGAAGCTGATCGCGCTGATCCAGAAGGACGGGCGGCATCGCTTCGCCGGCCAGAACCGCGTGCGCATCGAGAGCGCTGCGCCGAGCCTGGACGAGCGCGTGGCGCTCGTGCGCGAGTTTCTAACGCGGCTATCTTAGGCAACTCTGCTCGTCCGCGCGCGGGCCGCGTCCCGCAACATGCCCGCCCCGATGTCAGCCGCTGCCCCTACGCTTCCACCTCAAGTGCGCGTCTTCGTGCGCGACTGGCTGTCGTCGAACAACGTCCTGCTCAGGAGCCGTGACGGGCACCTACTGATCGACTCGGGCTACGGCCGCCACGCGCAGCTGACGCTCGCGTTGCTGGCGACGCCGCAGGGATTGGGCGCGGCGCCGCTCGCGCGCCTGGTCAACACGCACTGCCACAGCGACCACATGGGCGGCAACGCGGCGATCAAGGCGCGTTATGGCTGCCCGATCGCGCTGCCGGACGGGGAAGCGCCGCTGATCGATGCCTGGGACGAGAACGCGCTGCTTCTCGCGTACGCCGATCACCACGCGGACCGATTCGCCTACGACGAAGTGATCCGCGCCGGCGAGACGCATGTCTGGGGCGATCTCGAATGGCAGGCGCTCGCCGCGCCCGGGCACGACATGGCCGCGCTCGTTTTCTTCAACCCGGAGCATCGCATCCTCGTCTCCGGCGATGCACTGTGGGCGAACGGCTACGGCTTCGTGATGCCGCGCGAGATCGACCCGCGGGCGCTTCCCGCAACGCGCGCGACGCTGGAGATGCTCGCCACACTGGACGCACGCGTGGTCATCCCCGGCCATGGCGAGCCGTTTGGCGATGTCGGCGCCGCGCTAGCGCGCGCATTCGCGCGCGCAGCAGCGTTCGAAGCCGACTCGTTGCGCGTGGCGCGGCACGCGCTCAAGGCAGTCCTCACCTTTGCCCTGCTCGATCAGCGCCGCCTCCCGCTCGCCGGCATGCCGGCGTACGTGGAGCGCGTGGGCTTCTATCGCGACTTCAACGCGCGCTTCTTCCGCCTCTCGTCGCCCGAATTCGCCGAGCGGCTCGTCGCCGAGCTGGAGAAAGCACATGCCGCGCGCCGCGAGGACGGATGGCTTGTTCCGACGTAAGGCGGCGGGATCGGAATAAGCGGGATATCGTCGCTGTTTATGCAGTTTCCCGTACCGTCTCGTTTTCTCGGGGCGGTCCCCGAGCCAGGCTGCCATCGGCCTGGCTCTTTTTGTTTCGCAGCGACGCTCCGGGGATGTGGGGTCGTCCCGACCCAGGTCGCTCACTTTCCGAACTGCGTTGCTGCGTTTCCTATTCCAGTCAGCAACATCTCGACCGCCACCGCCGTCAGCACCAGGCCCATCAATCGCACGACTGCGCGCATCGCGCGCTCGCCGACCAGGCGCTGCAATCGGTCCGCAGCGGCGAGCGTTGCGGCCGTCGCGGCCATTGCACCGGTCAGCGCTGCCGCCCAGGCACCGAGATGCTCCGGCTCGCGCGAGGCCATCAGCATGACAGTCGCCAGCGCCGACGGGCCGGCGATCGCCGGGATGGCCAGCGGCACGATAAACGGATCGGCGCCCGGCGCGTCGCCAAAGACTCCCTCCGGATGCGCGAAGACCATGCGTAGCGCGATCAGAAACAGGATCACGCCGCCGGCAATCGACAGCGCTGTCTCCGAGACGTGCATCAGCGTGAGAAATGCGTGCCCGCCGAACATGAACGCGAGCAGCACCGCGTAGGCGATCAGGCATTCGCGCAGGACGACCCGGATGCGGCGCTCTGCCGGGGTCGCGGCCAGCGCAGCGGCGACCAGAGGCACATTGCCGAAAGGATCGATGACGAGGATCAGCAGGATCGTCGCGGACAGAAACTCTGCGGCCATCGTGGAAGGCGGTGCTTGGTCGGCCGGAGGCGCAGTATATCGCCGAACCGTGGCCGCGGCCGCTGGACACTGGCATAATCGCGCGCTTCGCCACGGTCCTTCCCGGAGCCCATCCATGCCCACGAATATGCAGCGCCGCGCCGCCGCCGCGATCGTGTTCTGCGTGATCGCCATCGCCTTGGCCCATGCCAAGCCGCCGGCCGCTCCGGTCAAGAACGTCTCCGACACCTATTTCGGCACGACCGTCAACGATCCGTACCGCTACATGGAGGACATGAAGAGCCCCGAGGTCGCGGATTGGATGAAGGCGCAGGCCGATTACACGCGCGACGCGCTCGCGAAAATTCCCCAGCGCGACGCCGTGCTGAAAGAGGTAACGACATTCGGCGATGCAGCGGCGGCGCGCGTCACGTCGGTCCAGATCACAGGGAACAACGTGTACTACCTCAAACGCAAGGCCGACGAGAATATTCCCAAGCTGTACGTGCGCGAGGGTTTTGCAGGGAACGAGCGGTTGCTGGTCGATCCCGACAAATTGCCGGCACCCGAGGGAAAGCACTACGCGGTCGATTATTTCGCAGCGTCGCCGGATAACCGGTACATCGCTTACGGCATCTCGATCGGCGGATCAGAGGAAAGCGTTCTGCACGTCATCGAGCTCGCGACCGGAAAGGAGACCGGCGATGTCATCGACCGCGCGAACTTCGGCTCGCCGTCTTGGCTTCCCGACGGGCGTCTGCTCTATAACCGCCTGCAAAAGCTCGCCGCGAGTGCGGCGGTGACGGAGAAGTACATCAACTCGCGCGCTTACGTGCACGCACTGGGCACGAATCCGGACGACGATGCGCCGCTGCTCGGCGCCGGGCTCGCGCCGGGCATCGCGATGGAGCCGGCCGAAATTCCGATCGTGGCGAGCCCGATCGGCTCGAAGTACGTGATCGGCCTGGTCATCAACGGCGTGCAGAACGAATTCAGGCTCTACGTCGCGCCGCTCTCTGCGCTCGCCGGAGACAAGACGCCGTGGATCAAGGTTGTCGACAACGCCGACGATGTGACCGGCTTCGACGTCGAGGGCGACAATCTGTATCTGCTCGACCACAAGAACGCGTCGCGCTTCAAGGTCGTGAGCGTCCCGCTCGCCAAGCCGGATCTGGCGACGGCAGTGAGCGTCGTGCCGCAGAGCGAAGCGGTCGTCACAGGGATCGCGGCGGCGAAGGATGCGCTCTACGTCCGGCGCATGAACGGCGGCGTGAGCGACCTGCTGCGCGTGCCGTATACGCCGAACGCGAAGCCGATCCTGGTCAAGCTGCCCTATGCAGGCGACGTCGACGGGCTGACGGCCGATCCGCGCCGCGCGGGCGCTCTGTTCAAGCTCGGGGGCTGGACGCGCTTCGGCGGCTATTACGCCTACCAGCCCGCGCTCAACAAGGTGGTCGACACCAAGCTGCAGCCGCAGGGCAAGTACGATAATCCGCCGAACCTCGTCTCGACCGAAGTCAAGGTCAAGGCCAAGGACGGCACGCTCGTGCCGTTATCGATCGTGCACGTCAAGGGTCTCAAGCTCGATGGCAGCAACCCGACGATTCTTTACGGCTACGGCGCGTACGGAATCTCGGAGACGCCGTTCTACCGGCCCACTTTCCTGCCGTGGTTCAACCGCGGCGGCGTGCTCGCAGTCGCGCATGTGCGCGGCGGAGGAGAATACGGCGAGGATTGGCACAAGGCCGGCTACAAACTGACCAAGCCCAACACCTGGAACGACGCGATCGCCTGCGCCGAATGGCTCATCGCGCACAAATACACGTCGCCGGCGAAGCTGGCGATCATGGGCGGCAGCGCCGGCGGCATCTTCGTCGGGCGTTCGATCACCGAGCGCCCCGATCTCTTCGGCGCGGCGATCGACGAGGTACCCGTGTCGGACTTGGTGCGCATGGAGTTTTCGTCCAACGGAGTGCCGAACATTCCCGAGTTCGGCACCGTCAAGGAACCGGACGGGTTCAAGGGCCTGCTCGAGATGAGCAGCTACCACCATGTCAAGGAGGGCGTGAAATACCCCGCGATACTGCTCATCACCGGGGTCAACGACCCACGCGTCGATTCCTGGCAAGCGAGCAAGATGGCGGCGCAGCTGCAGGCCGCGAGCGCGAGCGACAAGCCGATACTGCTGCGCATCGATTACGACGCCGGGCATGGCTTCGGGTCGACGAAGAAGTCGCAATACGAAGAGCGCGCGGACCTCTTGGCGTTCCTGCTCTGGCAGTTCGGCGTCAAAGGCTTTCAGCCGTAGCCCGGGTTGAGCGCGTTAGCGCGAAGCCCGGGAGCGGTTTTCGTTGCCCTTTGACCCTTTCAGCCGTAGCCCGGGTTGAGCGCGTTAGCGCGAAGCCCGGGAGCGTTGCCCTTTGACCCGGGCTTCGCTTTGCTCAGCCCGGGCTACATCCTCAGCGCCCAGTCAGTGGAGCTTGACGCGCGGCGCCGTACGCCGGCTCAAGAAGCGGCCGATGGTGTCGAGCACGACGCCGACGTAGCCCAATATCGCGGCTTGGTGCAGCTTGTAGAGCGAGGCGTACATCCAGCGGGCGATCAGACCCTGGATCAGCAGGCTGCCGCCGATGAGCCGGCCCATGAGGTTGCCGACTGCGGAGAGCTCGCCCAATGATACGAGCGAGCCGAGATCGCGGAAACGGAACGTCGGCAGCGTCGCGCCCGCGAGCCGCGCCTGCATCGACTTGACCAATAGCAACGCCTGCTGGCGCGCCGCCTGCGCGCGCGGTGGTACCAGCGCGTCCGGTCTTCCCGCTTCGGGCCAGGGACAGGCTGCGCAGTCGCCGAAGGCGAAGATGTCGGCATCGCGCGTCGTCTGCAAGATCGTCGTTACGACGAGCAGATTCCCGCGGCCGGTTTCCAGCCCGTCGAGATCGGCCAGCCAGTCGGGTGCCTTGATGCCCGCGGCCCACACCACGAGGTCCGCGCGATACCTGGCGCCGCTCGCTGTGTGCACGCTGTGCTCGTCGACGAGCGTGACGCGCTCGCCCGTACGCACCTCGATGTCGAGCTTCTTGAGCAGCCCGGTTGCGGCCTCGGCAACGTGCTCGGAGAGTTGGGGCAGAATGCGCGGCGCGGCTTCCACGATCGTCTGCCGGATGTCTTTCTCCGGGTCGAGATAATCCAGACCGTAGCTCGCGTGCGCGCCGGTCGTGTGCCGAATCTCGGCCGCCAGCTCGACGCCGGTGGCACCGGCGCCGATGATCACGATATTCACTCCCGTCGGCCGGCCGGCGGCTGCTTCCGCGTCCGCGCGCACGCAGGCGGCGAGCAGCCGGCGGTGGAAGCGCTCGGCGTCCGCGAGCGCATCGAGCGAAATCGCGTGCTCCGCAATGCCCGGTACGTTGAAGTCGTTGCTGACGCTGCCGACGCAGAAGATCAGCGTATCGTAGCGCACCGTGCGGCGCGGAAGCATCAGCGCGCCGTCGTCATCATAGACGGCATCGAGCGCAAGCTCATGCCGCGCGCGGTTCAAGCCGGCGACGGCTCCTTGCCGGAAGCGAAAGTGGTGCCAATACGCGAGCGCGAGATAATCGACGCCGTGGACGTCGGCATCCATGCGCCCGGCCGCGACTTCATGCAGCAGCGGCTTCCACAGATGCGTCGCATAGCGGTCGACCAGCGTGATCTCGGCGCGTCCGCGCCGTCCCAGCTTGTCGCCGAGGCGCGCCGCCAAAGGTAGTCCGCCGGCGCCGCCGCCGACGATGACGATGCGGTGGCGCGTCAGCCTGGGCGCATCCATTGGCGTCAATCTTCCGGCGGGCGCGCCGGCGCATTGAGCTCTTTGATCCGCATGGCCTGCGACTTGAGCGCGTAGTCGAACAGGGCGAGACGCTGCTCGACGAATTCACCGGTAACCGATGCGGGATCCGCAGGAGCAAGCTTGAGAAACGCGTCGGCCTCGCCGGTATCGATGCAGATCTTCATCCCGAGCCTGCGCGCGATGTGCATCATCGCGGCATTCTCCGCGAGACAGTGCATGAACAGCCGCGTCACGAAACGGTTGCGCACGTGCTCGGCCGCGCGCGCGAGGAGCGCGCTGCCGAGCCCGCGACCGCGATGGTTCGGCAGCACCGATACACCGAGTTCGGCCATGTCCCCGGTGAACGCGACGTGCGCGACGGCCGCGAGCGCGAGCTCTTCGTCGTAGACGCCGAATACCGCATCGGTGTCGAAGTCGATACGCTCGACGTATTCGGCGATGGCCGCTGCGGGAATCACGACCCCGAAGCGCAGCCGTACATCTTCGCGGTCGAGACTCAGGAAATGGCGGGCGAGCTCCGGCCGCGAGCCTTCCGCGAGCCGCTGTACCGGCAGGTTCTTCGCGCTCATGTGGTAGCCCTGACCGACCGGCCGCGGTCGCGGTTCGTCGCGGTTCGCCGCGGTTTCGCGTCGGCTCAATCGCCGGCCGCCGTGCCTTCGCGCCGCGGATCCGCACCGCCAATCCAGCCACTTCTCGTACGCACGATCGCCTGCAAGCCGCTCGTATGCTCCATGACGCGTGTCTCGTGTCCGAGCGCCTTGAGCTTCGGTTCAAGCGCTACGATCGACGTATCCTTCTCCAGCTCGGTCGGGCCGTTGCGGCTGCCGACGTTCGGCAGGTCGATCGCCGCCTGCGGATCAAGACCCCAGTCGAGCACGCCAATCAGCGTCTTCGCGACGTAGTTGATGATCGCGCTGCCCCCCGGCGATCCAGCGACCATGTACACCTTGCCTTTGCTGTCGTAGACGATGGTCGGCGCCATGGAGGAGCGCGGCCGCTTGCCTGCCTCGACGCGGTTGGCGACCGGCTTGCCCTCGTCGACGGGTGCGAACGAAAAATCGGTGAGCTCGTTGTTCAGCAGGAATCCGCTCCTGGTCATCAGGCGACTGCCGAACATATCCTCGATCGTCGTTGTCATCGCGAGCGCATTGCCGTATTTGTCGACAATCGAAATGTGCGAGGTCGATGGAAATTCGAGCGCGGCGCCCGCCCCGAAGATGCGCAATGCGGCTGCCTTCTTCTGCGCCGGCTGCGCAACCGCCGGCACGCCCGCCTTGGCCCGGCCCATGCTCGCGTCGAGCTTGATCAGCGCGGAACGCTCGCGCAGATACGCGGGATCGGTCAATCCCGCGGGCGGCTTCACGAAATCGGGGTCGGCGAGATATAGATTGCGGTCCGCATAGGCAAGACGGCCGGCCTCGGTGATGAGGTGCACGCTGAAGAGCGAGGTCGCACCAAGCGCCTTCATGTCGAAAGGCTCGAGGATGCCGAGGATCTGCAGCACCGTCGTGCCTCCGGACGATGGCGGAGGCATCCCGCACACGTTGTATGCACGGTAGTGTCCGCACACCGGCTCGCGCACCTTGACCTTGTACCCGGCGAGATCGGCCTCGGTCAGATCGCCCGGATTGGTCGGATGCGAGCGGACGGTCTCGACGATGTCGCGCGCGATCTCGCCCTGGTAGAACGCATCCGCGCCGTCGGCCGCGATGCGCTTGAGCGTTGCCGCGAACGCCGGATTCTTCAGCGTATGCCCCACGGCCAGCGGGGTGCCGTCGGGATTGTAGAAGTACGCCTTGGCGCGCTCCTGGGTCAGATATTTCTCCCCCGCGATGTTGATGTTCAACCGCGGGCTCACCGCAAAACCCTGCTCGGCCAACGCGATCGCCGGCTCGAACAGCTTCGCCCAGGGCAGCTTACCGTATTGCCGGTGCGCGAGCTCGAGCAGCCGGAGGGTCCCGGGCACGCCGACCGACTTGCCACCGACGACGGCATCGTAGAACTTGAGCGGTTTGCCTTCCTTGTCGAGGAACCGTTCCGGCCTTGCGGCGGCCGGCGCAGTCTCGCGGCCATCGTATGCGGTCAGCAATCCGTTGCGGCCGTTATGAAAGAGCATGAACGCGCCGCCACCGATGCCCGACGACTGCGGCTCGACCAGGTTCAGCACCATCTGCACAGCGACTGCGGCATCGACCGCGCTCCCGCCCTGCTTCAGTATCTGATGACCGGCTTCGACGGCCAGCGGGTTCGCCGCGGCGACCATGTCGTCCCGCGTGATGACGCGCTTTTTCGCAGTCCAGCCCGACGGCAGCTCGGGCGCCTGGTTCTGCGCCAGCGCGAGGTGGCTAGCGGCGATCGCAAAAAGAGCGACGATGAAGCGGCGTTGCATGTGGGGCTCCGGAACGGTCGGCACCGAGGCGATTGTACCCCACGCACAAGCCGTGCTTTGTCGTTCCAGGCGATTCGTTCCTTACATCCTGATGCATCTTCTGGCCGCGTTGTAATCGGCTAAATTGCCGGGCGACCAAACGCCGTGAGCGTGATCACGCCACGGCACCCGGCTTCGTGCCGGGAATCGAAAGAAGGCTCAACATGGAAGGAGAGACACGATGAAGCTGAAGCAAGCCACCCGCGCCATGACGTTCAGCGCACTGCTCGGCATCGCCGCGCTGTCGTCGCCGGTCTTCGCGGCCGATGGCGACGCGATGGCAACCCGAGCGGAGATCATGAAGATGGCGAACAAGGACGGCATGATCTCCAAGAAAGACTTCATAGCGATGATGGAAAAGAAGTTCGACGAAATGGACAAGTCCAGGAAGGGAATGCTGTCCACGGATGATGTCATGAGGATCTACGGCCGCTCGGACAAAGGTCAGTAACCGATCGTTCTTGACGCCGGCCGGGCACGCGACAGATCGTTCGCGGCCCGGCGGTCGTTTCGTTTCGTCGGAGGATACGGTTTGCCTTCCGGCGCCGCCGCAATGGCGGCGCGCTGCGACGGGGTTGCCAAGCGGAACGTTCCATCGCATCCTTGGCCGAATGAGCCGTTCGCTCCTTCCCAAAGCCGTCGAGCGCTATGCCGCTCAAGATATCGCGCGCGAGACGGCGATCCAGAAGAAACTGCGTGCAGAAACCGCGCGGCTTCCCCAGGCAGGCATGCAGATCGGCGCCGATCAGGGCGCGCTGCTCGCGCTCCTCGTCCGTGCCATCGGCGCCAAGAAGGCGATCGAGATCGGCAGCTTTACCGGTTACAGCGCGCTCGCGGTCGCGGCGGCGCTTCCCGCCGGCGGCAGGCTCGTCTGCTGCGACATCAACGAGGAGTGGACCGCGATCGCGCGCCGCTACTGGAAGGAGGCGGGCGTCGCCGATCGCATCGAGCTGCGGCTGGCGCCGGCGCTCGAGACGCTCGCCGCGCTGCGGGCCGAGCACGGTGCCAGTGCGTTCGATTTCGCGTTCATCGACGCCGACAAATCATCCTACAACGCCTACTACGAAGCGTGCCTGGTGCTGATCCGACAGGGCGGCTTGATCGCGCTCGACAACATGCTATGGAGCGGCAACGTCGCCGACCCGAAGGTTCACGATCCCGACACCGACGCGCTGCGCGCGCTCAACGCCAAGATCCGCGACGACGCACGCGTCGACGCGTGCCTGCTCACGGTCGGTGACGGCGTGATGCTCGCGCGCAAGCGGTAGCCTGGGTTGAGCGCGCAGCGCGAAGCCCGGGAATGACGCAACAACTCGCGCGGTAGCCCGGGTTGAGCGCGCAGCGCGAAGCCCGGGAATGACGCAACAACTCGCGCGGTAGCCCGGGTTGAGCGCGAAGCGCGAAGCCCGGGGCGAGGTTTCGATTGGACACGACCCCGGGCATCGCTTCGCTTAG
>Ga0137368_10006578_pt1 | contig 12186 bp, 14 predicted proteins | sample SagtaG_13_FD_104917 | JGI IMG/M metagenome (GOLD analysis project Ga0137368, IMG submission 104917) | Vadose zone soil microbial communities from Sagehorn Ranch, Mendocino, California, USA - Sage1_L_100_16 metaG | ecosystem: Environmental > Terrestrial > Soil > Vadose zone | place: USA...
CCTGCGCCGATGGCCGGACGGCAGCCCGTGGCTGTTCCCCACCCCGAAGATGAACCCCGACGGGCGCAAACCCTTGACTACCCACTCCTATCGCAGCCAGTTGCGGGACTGGTTGGGCCGCTGCGACGTCCGCGACGAGCAAGGCCGGCCGGTGCATCTCACGCCGCACCAATGGCGCCACACCTTCGGCACCCGGCTGATCAACCGGGACGTCCCCCAAGAGGTTGTCCGGGTGCTTTTGGATCATTCGTCTGGTGAGATGACCGCCCACTATGCCCGGCTGCACGACACCACCGTCCGCCGGCACTGGGAGGCCGCCCGCAAGGTCAACGCCAAAGGCGAGACCGTCACCATCGACCCCGGCGGGCCGCTGGCCGAGGCGAACTGGGCCAAGCAACGGCTGGGCCGCGCCACCCAAGCCCTACCCAACGGCTTCTGCGGCCTCCCCGCAGTGAAAACCTGCCCGCACGCCAACGCGTGTTTGACCTGCCCGATGTTCGTCACCACGCCGGAATTCCTACCGCAGCACCGAGAGCACCGCCAGCAGGTCATGCAGATCATCTCGGCCGCCAAGGCGCGCGGCCACCTCCGCCTGGCCGAGATGAACCAGCAGGTGCTCGGCAACCTCGACAACATCATCACCACTCTCGAAGCCGACCCCGGCCCCGAGCAGCGGGAGGCGGCGGATGCGAGCTGACAACACCCGCCACCTCATCGCCGCCGCCCGGCAACGCCACGAGCTCACCCGAGCCAAGGCGATCCAAGCCCTGCGGACCCTCGACTCCGCAGGCGCCCCGGTCACCTTCGAGACCGTCGCGAACCAGGCCGGCGTTTCCCGATCCTGGCTCTACATCCAGCCGGACCTGCGAGCAGAGATCGAGCAGCTACGGACGGCACACCGTCGAGCACCGGCGTCGCCGGTCCCGGCACGGCAACGCGCCACCGACGCCTCCCTCCACCGCCGGCTCGAGGCCGCCACCGCCGAGATCCGCCGACTGCGACAAGAAAACCACCAGCTCCGCGACCAGCTCGCCCACGCTCTCGGGGAGCGCCGGGCCGCGGCCGTTCGCCCCGCCGGGCGCACCAGCTCCAGCTCCACCATGATCGGGCCGTGCTGACTGACGATGCGACTCCAACGATGCTGACACCGATAGGAGGGGCCTTGGAGACACTCGTGTTGGTCACCGGCGCGCCCGGCAGCGGCAAGACCACCCTGGCCGTGCCCCTGGCCCGCCACCTCGGCCTGCCCTTGATCACCAAGGACACCATCAAGGAGGCCCTGTTCGACAGCCTCGGCACCGGCGACCACACCTGGTCGACGCGGCTTGGCGCCGCCAGCTTCGCGGTCATGTTCGCCCTGGCCCGCCACAGCCCCGCCGCCGTGTTGGAGGCCAACTTCTATCCCGGCCACACCCCGCAGCTGCAGGCGATCTGCCAGCGGCCGGTCCAGATCCTCTGCCACTGCACCGCGGCCGAGGCCAGCCGCCGCCACCTCGCTCGGGCGGACCGCCGACACCCCGGGCACCTCGACCACCTCCCCGTCAACCGGGACAAGGCGACCCTGCCATGGCAGCCGCTTGATCTTGGCGGATCGGTCCTCCGCATCGACACCACCGGCCCAGTGGACATCGCGGCCGTGGCCACATGGGTGAGAACGCAGCCGGGATGGCACGACCGACACGCCTTTCGCGAGGTGGAACGCCGGTGACCGGCATCAGTTCGATAACGACATGCCGGTGGCCAATCGGCCACCCGGTCACCGCCGCTGCTGCATGGAAGACATCCAGCACGACGCATCCGTGCAAGTCAGCGACCTGCCGGCATGATCGGCTAAAGATAATGCAGCAGCAGGCAGGCCACGAGCACGCCAGCACGACCTCGATCTACACCAACCCTCGGGAATTGCATCAGATGGGCGAGAACCTGCAGGTCGTCTGCTGAGGACACCTCCGGGATGGGTTCGTCTGGTTGGGCGCTCATGCTGTCTGACCTGCACCGCTTGCACGGCGGTCCCGCTGGATGCAAGATCCCGCCTTCAAACGGTCGCGGTCTTGAGGGCTGGAGGGATGCGTGGGACGGGGTGATCTGGCGGGCGCGGCGCGCCTTGAGCTGGTATCGGGCGTGCTGCAGCTGCGCCCGGAGGATGCGATGGTCGAGGCGATGCTGCGGGGCTGGCGGGCGCAGCAGGTCGCCCGTGGGCTGCGGGAGGACACGATCGGCGCCCGCGAGCGGTTGATGCGCCGGTTCGGCGAGTTCACAGGCGACTACCCGTGGGCGTGGACGGCTGGGCAGGTGGATGAGTGGTCGCTGCACCTGACCGCTGAGCAGCATCTGGCGCCGTCCACGATCCGCAGCTACCAGTGCAGCTTGCGGGCGTTCACCGGGTACCTGACCGATAGCCGGTATGGCTGGGTGCCCGAGTGCGAGCGGGCGTTCGGGCCGGGCGTGCATCCCGTGCCGATCGTGCACGAGTGGAACACCATCGCCCACCTCAACGACTACGAGGGTGATCCCGAGGCGCGGCCGTTCACCCGCCAGGAGCTGCAGCGGTTCCTGGACTACGCCGACGACCAGGTGGAACGGGCGGCGCGGGCGAAGCGAAAAGGGGCGCTGGCCGCCTACCGGGACGCGACCTTGTTCAAGGTCATGTACGGGTGGGGGCTGCGGCGCACCGAGACCTCCAAGCTGGACGTGGTGGACTGGGGCCCGCAATCCGGCGGCGCCGGAGTTCGGCCGCTACGGGATGCTCAACGTCCGCTACGGCAAGGCCAAGCGCGGGCAGCCACCGCGGCGCCGCAACGTCGCCTCGGTAATGGGCTGGGCGGTGGAGGCAGTCGCCGACTATGTCGAGAACGTGCGGCCCCGGTTCGGCTGCGTCGACCATCCGGCGTTGTGGGTGACCGAGCGGGGCGGCCGGGTCAAGCCTGCGGAGATCAACGCCCGGTTCGTCGCCCACCGGCAGGCGCTGGGCCTGCCGGCTGCTCTGGTCCCGCACTCGATCCGGCACTCCTACGTCAGCCATCTCACCGAGGACGGGGCCGACCGCCGGTTCATCCAGTGTCAGGTTGGTCATGAGGCGGATAGCTCGACGGCGGTCTACACCCATGTGAGCAGCGATTTCATGAACACCGCGCTGCGCAGGGCGCTCGCGCCGGCGCTGGGCGAGGACAAGGCCGCAGGGAGGGGTCGCTGATGGTGGCCAAGCTTGACTACCGGTGGCATCTGCGTCAGGTCATGGCGACCCGTGGCATGTTCTCCACTACCGACTTGCTCGTGCCGCTGGCCGACCGCGGCATCACGCTGTCCTCGAGCCAGGTCTATCGGCTGGTCGTCGAGCGGCCGGAACGGCTCAGCTTGAAGGTGCTGATGGCGTTGCTGGACATCCTGGACTGCTCGATGGAGGAGCTGATCGAACCGGTCGCCGCCGCACGGCCAGGGAAGAAGACCAGGGCGGCCGGTGGCGATGCCGGGGTCGGTGCGCTGCGGCCGAAGCGGGCCCGGATCACCTCAACCGGCCAGTGACCGCCCCAGCCGGCCCGCTGCTTGATCCAGTCGGCACCGTCGTGGGCTTGGTGAGGGGGGCGGACCCCGCTCTGGACGGGGAAACGGTCCGCCTGATCGTCGAGCGGGTCGCCGGCGGGCGGGCCAAACGCCGCCGCCTGGCTACCGCCCTGGCCGACGGCCCGTCGGTGCTGGCCACCGGACACTCGCCCGCCCCGAAGGCGGTGGGTGATCTCCTGCTGGCGCTGCGGGCCGCCGGCGCAGCCGGGATCTCGCCGCCGCGGTGCACCGAGTGCGGGCGGGAGGTCACCTCGATGCAGCGCCGCGGCGACCACTGGTACTGCGCCCCCTGCTTGGTCCGCCCGCAGGTCTGCGCCGCCTGCGGGCACCAACGGCAGGTCGCGTTCCGGGACCGGCACGGCCGGCCGCGCTGCGGCCAGTGCCCCGACCGGGACCCCCGCGACCCGCACGTGGTGCTCCTGGAGGTCGTCACCGCAGTCGACCCGGGCCTGCCGCCTGCGGTGGTGACCGCGGCGATCGGGGCGACCGTGACCAAGACGGCGCACCTGCAGAAGCTGGCCTGGACCCTGCAGGACGCCCCCGGGTTGCTCACCGGGGAAGGGGCCAAGGCGCCCTTCCCGATGGTGCTGCGGCTGATCGATGCGCTCTGCGACGCCGGAGCCGCCCGCATCCAGCGGCCGGCCTGCCCCCGCTGCCGGCGGGTGGTCACGCTGAGCAAGCAGCGGGACGGGTTGCGGATCTGCCGAACCTGTTGTGCCCGCGCCGTCCCCTGCGGCCAGTGCGGCACCGTGCGGGAACCAGCGGCGCGCGACGCCCAGGGCCGGCCGTTGTGTCCGTACTGCTTGGTCAGCGACCCGGTCAACCTCGAGGAATGCGTCGGCTGCGGCCGTCGGCAACGGGTCAGCACTCGTAGTCCCCAGGGGCCGATCTGCGCCACCTGCAACCCCCGGAGCATCTTGACCTGCTCGGTCTGCGGGCGAAGGCGGCCCTGCATGCTCTCCAAGACCACCGGCCAGCCCTGGTGTGCCGCGTGCGCCCGGTCGTGGGCGCGATGCTCGCAATGCGGAGCGCTGGCCCAGGTCCGTGCCGGAACACAAGACCAGCCGCTGTGCGGCGGCTGTGCTGTCCCCGGCACCGGATTCTGGAAGATCTGCCCGGCCTGCGGCACCGGCGGGCGGCTGACCTCCGGGGCCTGCCGGCGTTGTCACCTCCACGGCCAGCTCCAGGAGCTTCTCTGTGACCCCGCCACCAGCCGCATCCGGAACGAGCTGCAGGCCCTGCACCAGGCCCTGGCCGGTGTCGAACGGCCACAGACCGTCCTGGGCTGGCTGCGGCGCGGCAACGTGCGCGCGTTGCTCACCGAACTCGCCGGTGGGCAACGGCCCCTCACTCACGCCGCCCTGGACGATCTGCCAGCCAGCAAGACCCTCAACCATTTGCGCAGCGTCCTGGTCGCCACCGGATCGCTCCCGGACCGCGACGAGCACCTCGCCCAGCTCGAACACTGGATCGGCCAGGCCGTCGCCGACCATCCCGATCAAGGCCGGCAACAACTGCTGCACCGCTACGCGGTCTGGCACGTGCTCCGCCGGCTCCGCCACCGGACCCGCAGCACCCCCACCACGCACAACCAGGCCGCCGTCGCCCGTCGGCGCATCCAAGCCGCCGCGGTGTTCCTGGACTGGCTGACCGCACGCGACCGCACCCTGGCCACCTGCTCACAGGCCGACCTCGACGAGTGGACGGCCGCCGCCAGCATCAGCCAGCGTGGCCTGACCGGGCACTTCATCCGCTGGGCCACCAGCCACAAGCAGACCAGCCTGGACTTCCCCGCCACCCGCTGGGGCGGCCCCACCCGCGTCATCGACACCGAGACCCGGTGGGAACAAGCCCGCTGGCTGCTCCACGACGACAGCCTCACACCCCAAGACCGGGTCGCCGGGCTGCTCGTCCTGCTCTACGCGCAGCAACCCGCGACCATCAGCCGCCTCACCCTCGACCACGTCCAGACCAGCGAAGATCACGTCCGCCTCCGGCTGGGCCGCGAACCCGTCGTGCTCCCCGAACCACTCGCTGCTCTGGTCCGGCACCTGGCCGCCACCCGCCGAGGCCACGCCACCATCGGCGACCAGGGCACCTCACCCTGGCTGCTGCCCGGCGGGCGGCCCGGCCAGCCGATCAGCCCCGACCGCCTCAGCCAGCGCCTCCACCAGCTCGGCATCCACCCCGGACCAGCCCGATCCACCGCGCTGTTCCAGCTCGCCACCGACCTGCCCGCCGCGATCCTGGCCCGCATGCTCGGCATCCACATCAGCGTCGCCGTCGCCTGGCAACGCGCCTCCGCCGGGGACTGGATGGCCTACGCCGCCGACATCAGCCACCGCACCGCAAACCACGCCGACCGATGACCCCAGCAAACGAGCAGGCGATCATCCTCATCACCGGGATCCAGGCGGCCGGGAAGTCGACCATCGCGCAGCTACTGGCCGAGCGGCTGCCTCGCTCGGTGCACGTGCGAGGCGACCTGTTCCGGCGCATGGTGGTCAACGGCCGGGCGGACATGACTCCCGACCCATCCCAGGAGGCGCTGCGGCAGCTCCGGCTGCGCCATCGGCTGGCGGCGCCCGCCAGCGACACCTACTTCCAGGACGGCTTCACCGTGGTGCTCCAGGACGTCGTGCTTGGTGAACATCTCACCGACATGATCGAGCTGATCCAACAACGGCCGCTGCTCATCGTCGTGCTCGCGCCCAGGCCCGAGGTCATCCAGGCCCGCGAAGCCGCCCGAGCCAAAACGCCTACACCCGCTGGACCATCGACCTGCTCGACAACGTCTTGCGCAACCAGACACCCCGACTGGGGCTCTGGCTCGATACCTCCGACCACACCCCAGCCGACACCGTCAACGAGATCCTCACCCGCGCATGGACCCAGGCCAAGGTCCCGTGATCAAGCAGGCATTCAGACACTTCCAATATCCGACTGTGCTGTTACACGTCAGCTCCGACTTCATGAACACCATGCTGCGCGGCGCGCTCACCCCGGCACTGGGCCCGCCACAAGAGCAGGAGGCGTGATGGCACCAAAGCTCGACTACCGCTGGCACCTGCGCACGGTGATGGCGACCCGCGGGATGTTCTCCACCACCGACCTTGCGCCGCTGCTGGCCGAGCGGGGCATCCACCTGTCCAGCAGCCAGGTCTACCGGCTGGTCGCCGAGCGGCCCGAGCGGCTCAGCCTCAAGGTGCTGATGGCGCTGCTGGACATCCTCGACTGCTCCATGCAGGACTTGATCGAGCCGGTCGCCACCCCCACCAGCAAGGCCAAGCGCACCGCCAAAGCGGCGGGCGGCGGCGAGCTGGGCGCGTTGCGGCCACGGCCGGCCCGCATCGTCGTCCGCGACAGCCGCTGAGTGGACCAGGAGGCCTCCGCGGCCGACCCGGTCGCCGCGCCGCTGGCGGTGATTGTCGATGTGGTCGGCCGGCTCGAGCCCGGCCTGGACGCCGCGGCGGTCGGTGAGGCGGTCGAGCAGGTCGCGCCCAGCCGCCGCAAGCGCCGCCAGCTTGCAATGGTCCTGGCGGCCGACCCGGCGGTGCTGACCGACGGCCGCTCGAGTATGCCCAGGGCGGTGGAGGAGCTGGTCAGGGCGCTGGTCGCCCTTGGAGCGACCAGCGTGGCCTTGCCGCGCTGCGGCGAGTGTGGCAAGACCAGCCTGCTGCACGGTCGTCGTGGCCAGCAGCGCATCTGCAGCATGTGCGCCAGCCGGCAGGCCGTCTGCGGCAGGTGCGGCCTGCAGCGGCGGGTGGCGTATCGGGACCGGCGCGGCCGGCCGCGCTGCAGGCGCTGCCCGCCCGGGGATAGCGACGACGAGGTGGTGGCGGCAGTGCTGGCGGTCATCGCCCGGCTGGACCCCGCCGTTCCGGTTGCGACGGCGACGGCGGCGGTCATGCAGGCGGCACCGTCTCGGATTCAGCGGCGCCGGCTTTGGTGGGCGCTGGAGGACGCGCCGGAGCTGCTGACCGGGGCGGGCGCGCGCGGGCCGCGGGTGGTGCTGGCGCTCATCGACGAACTCGAGCGTGCCGGCGCCGCGGGCGTGGTCCGGCCGGCGTGCCCAGGCTGCGGTCGGGTTGTGCGCCTGTATGAGCCCGTCGAGGGCCAGCGGCTGTGCCGCCGCTGCCACTCCGCCCGGCGCGTCGAGCAATGCGCCGGATGCGGCGCGGTGCGGGTGCCCTCCGCCCGGGACGCCGACGGGCGGCCGCGGTGCGTGTCCTGCCAGCACCGCAACCCGGCCAACTTCGAGCCCTGCAGCGTGTGCGGCCGGCCCGCGCCGGTCACCGCCCGAACCGCGCAGGGCCCGGTCTGCTGGGGCTGCTACCGGCCGCCGATGGGGACCTGCGGCCTGTGCGGCCGGCAGCGGCCCTGCACCAAGACCAAGACCGGCCTGCTGCGCTGCGGGACGTGCGCGCGGACGGTGGAGCCGTGCGTGCGCTGCGGCCGGCGCCGGCGCGTCACCGTCCGACGCCCGGATGGGCCATGGTGCAGCACCTGCTACAAGTCCGACCCCGACAGCACCCGCCAGTGCCAGACCTGCGGCGAGGCCGGTGACCTGTATGAGCGGGGACGCTGTGGCCGCTGCGTGCTCGCTCAGCGCCTGCAGCAATTGCTGGGCGGCGGCACCGGCACCATCCGCGCCGAGCTCGAGCCGCTGTATCAGGCCCTGGTCGCCGTCGAGCTGCCACGGGTGGCGTTGAACTGGCTGGCCAACAGCAAGGCCAGGACCATCCTGGCGGAGGTGGGCCGTGGTGAGCGTGTGCTGTCGCACGCCGCGCTCGACGCCCTGGCGCCCGCCAAGAGCATCGACCATCTACGCGCCGTGCTGGTCGCCAGCGGCTGCCTGCCCACCCGTGACGAGCAGCTGGCCCGGCTGGAACGCTGGGCCCACGGGCAGCTCGACACCATGGCCGACCCGGACGAGCAGCGGCTGGTGCGCGCCTACGTGACCTGGCACCTGCTGCGCCGCCTGCGCCACCGCGTCCAAGGCCAGCCGACCACCCAGAGCAGGCCATCGCGGTCCAGGACCGCGTCCGCGCCGCGATCCGGCTGCTGACCTGGCTGCGGTCCAACGGCCTGACGCTGGCGACTTGCCGCCAGCCCGACCTGGACCGCTGGCTTGCCCTCCCCGGCAGCCGCCACGCTGACGACTTCCTACGGTGGGCGCTGGCCCGCCGCCACGCCGCCGGCCTCGAGGTGCCGCAGCGGGACTGGCGTGGCCCGTCCGCCACCCTCGACAGCGACCAGCGCTGGCAGCTGGCTCGGCGGCTGCTGCACGACCCAACCATCAAGGTGGTCGACCGCGTCGCTGGGCTGCTGGTGGTGCTCTACGCGCAGTCGTTGGCAGCGATCGTGCGGCTCACCATCGACCACGTCACCAGCGGCGAGGACGGCCAGGTTCGCCTGCGGCTCGGGCAGGCGCCCGTGCTGCTGATCGAGCCGCTGGCCGGGCTGGTCCTGCAACTGGTGGCCACTCGCAAGGGCCACGCCACCGTCGGTGACCCCGGCAGCTCCCCGTGGCTGCTGCCGGGCGGCCGGCCGGGCCGCCCGTTGGGCTCCAAGCAGCTGTCGGTCCGCCTTAACCGCCTGGGCATCGCTCCTCGCCACAGCCGCTCCGCCGCGGTGCTGCAGTTGGCCGCCGAGCTTCCCGCCGCGGTCCTGGCCCGGCTGCTTGGCATCAGCACCTACAGCGCGGCCGCCTGGCAGCGAATCGCCGGCGGGGACTGGGCCGGTTACGGCGCCCAGCTCAGCCGGCGGGCGCACCAGCAAGCCCCTGGGCGACCAGACCCTGTGTGAACTTCACCGACAACGCTACAAGCGCCCACCGGCACCGGGCTGCGGCGCATCGACCAGCGCCCACGTGACGGCCACCCTCGCCGGCACCTCGGCCTCACCCACCTCCACCGCCGGGCCGCCACCCAGTGGCACCGCCCGCGGGTATCGCGCGTCGGCCACCTCCTCGATGCGCACGACCCGGCCGAGCGCGACACCCGCCAGCGCGGCATACTGCTCGGCCCGACCGCGGGCGTCCCGCCACGCCGCCTCCCGCGCAGCCGCCAACACGCCTGCCTGGTCGCCCACGACCAGCACCAGCCCGTGCACCCGGGCAGCCTCGCCACCCGCGGTAACCGCCGCCGTGGCGACCTGTCCTGCCCGCGCCGGCGCGTCCAGCCGAGCGGTGAGCAGGGCGGCGGCGCGATAGTCGGCGGCGCGCTGTTTGCCCTGCGGGCCCACCTCCCAATCGGAATGGACGCCGAGCCCGCCGCTGGCCAGCCCCTCTCCTACGACGGTGACCGTCCGCTCGTCGTCGGTCGGGGATGCTGCGGGCTCCGGCATGGCACCTCCTGGCGATCGGCCCTCCGACGATCACCCCGTGCTGGGCGCGGGGTCAAGCCGTTCAGGCGGCCCCCGCACCACCGCGTGGGCTTGGAGCGCACCTCGCCTCTCCGAGGTGGTGGTGAATCCACCGACCACCCTCGGTCATCGGGCCATCGACCACCTCAGCACAGACGCTCAGGTCTGGCCAGGTTCGTCTCGGACGACGGAGGAGCGAGCCAACAGCATTCAGACAGCTGAAATATCCGCTTCTACCAGTCTCCTGCCTCGGTGATGTCGGCAAGGTCACCGAAGAAATAGGGCCCGAAACACGCACGACCGGCGGTCGAACCGCGCGTCCAGCCCGCGCACGATCTCCTGGCCGGTGTGCAACCCCTCCCGTGTCGCCCACCCCCGGCAGGACTCATCCCAGGACTTGCCGGACGCGGCCCACTCGTCCCGCCGCCGGTGCAGCCACCCCGGCTCAGCCGCCGGCGCCGGTGGCGCCAGCCGGGCGAAGCACCAGCGCGCGGTCGCCTCGTCGAATCGCTCCCGCGCCCATTCCACGACAACCAGCGCCCCGTCAGGTGCCAGCGCCGCGCCCACCCGGTCCAACACGTCGCCGAGGTCGGCCACGTGGTGCAGCGAGGTGCACGCCACCACGCACTCCACCGGCTGTGGCGACTGGTACTGCTCGAACTGGACCTGGTGGTAGCCGGGCCCTCCGGCGCCTCAGGGTCAACACCGACCGCGTCGTACCCATCCCGGAGCAGCGCCGGCACGAACCCGCCCAGCGGCCCGCACCCGATCTTGAGCACCCTGGCCGGAGCCGACGGCAGCCAGGCACGGACGAACGGCCACACCGCACCCAGCCAGCGCTCGTCAGGCGTCATGGAGCACAGCCTACTTGCGACCGCCCTCCGTCGCTTGGTCGGAGCACATGCTCCCAACATCGCACTGGGCACATGCAGGAGTGATCAGCAGATCCACGAGCTGACACACGGCAGGAACGGTCGACAGGTTCACCGCGAGGATGGCCCGTCCGTCTTGCGTCCACAAGGCCCTCGCCGGACAAGCAGCGCGCCAGCGACGAACACCAGGGTCGCCACGTCCAAGGCGTCGCGGGCGACCAAGTAGTCCTGCACCACCCGGTCCGCCACGGCCAGGCGGACCCGGGCCAGGTCCCGCAGCGCGGCGACGAAGCCGGCGACCTCGTCGCCCGCCAGCCGGTAGTGCACCCGGGTGCTCTGCTTACGGGTCTCGACCAGCCTGGCGTCGCGCCGCACCTGCAGATGCGCCGAGGTATTGGTCGCCTGCCGCTGTGTGCGCGGTCGTGCCGATGAAGGAAGACGCGCGGAGCATGCACCATAGTGGCGCGGGAGTTCACCAAGCTCGGAGTTGTCGATCTCCGAGATCGGCGCCCGGGGTGGCCTTACCGTCGCCGGATCGAGCAGAACGTTGACTGGCGCCCGTATGACGCTGGCGAACCCCCACTGCCTACGGGGAGCTGGTGTTCCTGGCTGGCTGCGTGGACATCGTGAGCCGGAGCGCCTCTGTGGGGGACAGCGATCGGCCTTCAGTGCGGGCCTCGTCGAACGCGGAGCGCCCCAGCCCCCGGACCAGTGACCGGCGCAGGTTCTCGTCGGGCGGCTGCGGGGGCCGCCGGGATGAGCTGCCAGAACCACGCTGCGCGTCCGCGGCACCGACGAGCACGGCGGCCTCCCGCGGACGGTCCGTGGCAGAGAGAACGGCTGCCAGGGCCTCGAGCGCGTCGACGACCACGGTCGCCTCTCCGGCGGGTTCGGCTGCCTCCACGCTGCCGCGCAGCAATTCGTCGGCGCGAGCGAACTGCCGTTGTTCGCGCGCCCGCTCGCCGAGCAACTGGAGCCCCCTGCCGGTGCAGCGCTGGTCGCCGAGCCGCCGCATGGTCGGCACGCACTCCTCCAGCAGCCGCACCGCGTGGTCCCGGTCGCCGCGCAACCAGGCGAGCCGCCCGAAGCCGATCAGCGCGTGCGCGCGGTCGTGTTCGCTGCGGGCGGCCTCGCTCAGCGCGAGGCTCTCGGCCAGCCACTGTTGGACCTCGTCGCTGGCGACGCCGGCGTCGATCGACCGGGCGGCCATGACGAAGAGGGTGTTGGCGACGCGCAGGTGGTCGGCGACCCGGCGAGACAGCGCCAGGCTCTCCCGCGCCCAGCGGAGCGCTTCGGCCAGCTCGACGGTGGCGAGCGCAAGACTCTGCAGCGCCCTCGCGCGCTCCCACGGGTGCTCGTCACCGAACAGGGCCAGCGCCTCGTGCAG
>Ga0137368_10006586_pt1 | contig 12180 bp, 9 predicted proteins | sample SagtaG_13_FD_104917 | JGI IMG/M metagenome (GOLD analysis project Ga0137368, IMG submission 104917) | Vadose zone soil microbial communities from Sagehorn Ranch, Mendocino, California, USA - Sage1_L_100_16 metaG | ecosystem: Environmental > Terrestrial > Soil > Vadose zone | place: USA...
CAGCATGACCGCGGCCGCCTGGGCCTTCTCCTCGTCGGAGCTGGAGCCGAGGACGATCCCGGCCCGTGGCTGCCCCATACGACCTCCTCGGGTCGGTACGTTCAGACGGCGCATTCTATGCTGCCGGCGGCCGAGCCGTGACGGGTCTCGTTCGCGGTGTCGCTCAGTCCTCGGTCGGCAGCCCGAGGCGCTCGAGGGTGGCGGTGATGAAGTCGCGCTTGGCGTGGGTGAAGGCCCGCGGCTCGGTCAGCCCCCTGGCGACGATGTCGCGCTTGAGCGCGACGTAGCGGTCGCGCAGGGCCTGGTCGGCGCGGAGGGCGTCACGGAAGCCGCGCATCGCCGCCACCTCGCCGCTGCTGGTCGGCACCACGTGGAGGTGCAGGCGGTAGAGCTTGCCGCGGTGGTGGATGGCACCCTGCAGCATGGGGCGGCTGGGCGGGAAGGCGTCGGCGATCGTCTGCCGCTGGAAGCCGGCGGCGACCAGGGCCTCGGCGACCTCCGCGATGTCGTCCGGCGGGGTCGGCAGCAGCAGGTCGATGATGCCCTTGCCGGCCAGGCCGGGCACGGCCGAGCTGCCGATGTGCTCCGCGACCGCGCCGGGGCGGGCGGCCGCGACCAGCTCGATCACCCGACGCGCGAGCCGCGGTGCCTCGGGGTCGTACTCGCGCACCTGGATCGGCACGCGGTCGTACCACTCGATCGGCGAGGAGCCGGCGCTGTCCTTGCCTGCCGGGCGGCGCGCCCCGGCACGACGCCGACCTGGCGACGCATCGGCTCTGGCGTGCTCGTCGAGGTCGGGTTCTCGGGACATCGATACTCCTGGCGATGGCGATGCCTGCCATGTTGGCAGCTACGGCACAGAGCGTCCATCTATCTCGACTGCGCCGAGGAGGGCAAAGCCGCACGTCGTGACGACCACGCTCAACCGACCCCTGCGGCGATGTCGCGCCGGTACTGCACCCCGTCGAAGCGCACCTGGGCGGCGGCCTCGTAGGCCAGCTTCCTGGCCGCCGGCAGGTCGGCACCGAGGGCGCTGACCGCAAGCACGCGGCCCCCGGCGGTCACCACGCCGCCGTCGGCGTCCAGCGCGGTGCCGGCGTGGTAGAGGTGGGCGCCGCAGGCAGCGGCGGCCTCCAGGCCGCCGACCGGCAGGCCGGACCGGTACGGACCCGGGTACCCACCCGAGGCGAGCACCACCGTCACGCAGGCCCGCGGGTCCCAGCCGACCCGCGCCGCGCTCAGGTCGCCGGCGGCCGCCGCGGCCAGCAGGCCGGCAAGGTCGCCGTCCAGCCGCGGCAGCAGGGCCTGGGTCTCGGGGTCGCCGAAGCGGCAGTTGAACTCCAGCACCTTGGGGCCGTCCGCGGTGAGCACCAGCCCGGCGTAGAGCAGCCCTTGGTACCTGGCGCCGCGCCGGGCCAGCTCGGCCACCACCGGCTCGAGGACGGTGGCGCGGATCCTCTCGACCTCGGCGTCCGGCAGGTCGCCCAGCGGTGAGTAGGCGCCCATGCCGCCGGTGTTGGGGCCGCGGTCGCCGTCCCCGATGCGCTTGTAGTCCCGCGCGGGCGCGAGCGGCAGCACCGCGCGGCCGTCGCTGACCGCGAACAGGCTCGCCTCCGGGCCGGCGAGGTGCTCCTCCAGCAGGATCTGGGCGCCGGCCCGGCCGTGGACGCCCTCGACCAGGGCGGCCTCGACCGCGGCACGGGCAGCGGCCGGGTCGTCCGTGACCGTGACCCCCTTGCCCGCCGCCAGCCCGTCGGCCTTGACCACCCAGGGCGGCCCGAAGTCGTCCAGCGCCTTGACGGCGGTGCCAGGGTCGCTGAACGCCTCGGCCCTCGCGGTCGGCACGCCGGCGGCGGCCATCACCTGCTTGGCGAAGGCCTTGGACCCCTCGATGCGGGCGGCATGGGCCCCCGGGCCGAAGACCCGCAGGCCGGCGGCGGCGAGCTCGTCGGCCACCCCGGCGACCAGCGGCGCCTCCGGGCCGACCACCACCAGGTCGACCCGCTCGGCCGTGGCCCAGGCGGCGAGGGCGGCGCCGTCGAGCGGGTCGACCCCTCGGACGTTGGTCGCCACCGCGCGGGTGCCGGCGTTGCCTGGCACGGCGAACACCCGCTCGACGCCGGGGCTGCCCGCCAGCGCCGCGGCCAGCGCGTGCTCGCGCCCGCCCCCACCGACCACCGCGACGCGCACGCTACTGCCCCGGCTCGCGGATGAGGGTCTGCTCGCGTCCCGGGCCGACGAACACCGCGGTCACCGGCAGCCCGGAGAGCTTCTCGACCGCCTCGACGTAGGTCCGCGCCGCCCGCGGCAGGTCGGCATAGGCGGTCACCCCGCTGATGTCCTCGCGCCAGCCCTCGAACTGCTCGTAGACCGGCTCGGCGTGGTGGACCTGCGTCTGGGTCATGGGCCATTCGTCGGTGACCTCGCCGTCCACCTTGAAGGCGACCGCCACCGGGATGCGCTCGAAGGCCGAGAGCACGTCCAGCTTGGTCACGAACAGCTCGGTGAGCCCGTTGACGCGGGCGGCGTGGCGCAGCACCACCGTGTCCAGCCAGCCGCAGCGGCGCGGCCGGTCGGTGGTGGTGCCGAACTCGACCCCTTCGCGGCGCAGCACCTCCCCCGCCCCATCGGTCACCTCGGTCGGGAACGGCCCGGCACCCACCCTGGTGGTGTACGCCTTGGCGATGCCGATGACCCGCTCGATCTCCCTGGGGCCGATCCCGGTACCGGACAGCGCCCCGCCGGCGACCGGGGAGGACGAGGTCACGAACGGGTAGGTGCCGTGGTCGACGTCGAGCATGGCGCCCTGGGCGCCCTCGAACAGCACCTGCTTGCCCTCGCGCAGCGCCTTCCACAGGTACAGGGAGGTGTCGACGATGCGGGGGCGCAGCGCCTCGGCGTAGGTGGCGTACTCCTCCACCACCGCCTCGGGGTCGATCGGCAGCCGGTTGTAGACCTTGGCGAGCACCAGGTTGCGCTCCTTGAGCACCACCTCGACCTTCTGGCTCAGGATCTTGGGGTCGAGCAGGTCCTGCACGCGGACGCCGAGGCGCGCGACCTTGTCGCCGTAGGCCGGGCCGATGCCCCTGCCGGTGGTGCCGATGCGGTTGGAGCCCAGGTAGCGCTCGGTGAGCCGGTCGCGCTCCTTGTGCCAGGGCATGATCAGGTGCGCGTTGGCCGAGACCAGTAGCTTGGTGGTGGAGATGCCCTGGGCGTCGAGCGCGGCCATCTCGGCGAGCAGCACGCCCGGGTCGATCACCACGCCGTTGCCGATCACCGGGACGGTATGCGGGTAGAGCACGCCGCTGGGGACCAGGTGCAGCTTGAAGGTGCGCCCGCCGACCATGACGGTGTGACCGGCGTTGTTGCCGCCCTGGTAGCGGACCACCACGTCCATCCGGTCGGCGAGCAGGTCGGTGGCCTTGCCCTTGCCCTCGTCCCCCCACTGCGCGCCGACCAGAATCGTTCCGGGCATGCTCGAGACTCACTTTCACTGTGGCGTCGGAGGTGGTTGCGGAGAGGCGAACGTCGGCTGCCAAGTGTAGCCGGCAGGGTCTTCGGTCGGTCGAGCGCGACCCGCGTCTGACGCGGAGCGGTGAATCGCTGGAACGAGTTCGCGAAGCAGCTCACCCTAGTGCTGCGAGGTTGCCCGAATGACTATCTCGGCCATGTTGTTTACGATAGCTGGACCGTAACGATTGGCGTTTGTGCCCGATGGTCCAGTGCCCGAACTGCGGCGAACCCAACCCGACCCAAGCCCGATTCTGCAATGCCTGTGGCAGCGCGATTGTTGGGCTGGCCCTCGGGTATCGCGACGTGCGCAAGACAGTCACGGCGGTCTTCGCCGATCTGGTGGAGTCGACCGCTCTGGGTGAGCGGCTGGATGCGGAATCGCTCGACTCCATGATGGACCGCTTCTACACGCTCGCTCGCCGCGTGTTCGAGGGACACGGCGGCTCGATGCAGGAGTTCGCCGGCGACGCGGTGAGGGTTCTGTTCGGTGTCCCCGTCCTGCGTGAGGACGACGCACTGCGGGCGGTTTCTGCCGCGACCGAATTCCGCGACGCGCTCGCCGATCTCAACGACGAGCTCGACCATGGCTGGGGGGTGCGGCTCCGCCTTCGCATCGGCGTCAACACCGGCGAGGCAGCGATCGACCGGCATGCCGGCGCCCTTGGCGACATTCTCAACGTCGCCTCCCGCCTCCAGCAGCAAGCCGATCACGACGAGATCCTCATGGGACAGCTCACCTACCAACTCCTGCGCGGCGCCGTCACGGCCGAGGAGCTGGCACCCGTGAGCGTGCGAGGACGGGCGAGCACGGTCTCGGCGTGGCGGTTGCTGGCCATCGATCCGCATGCGCGTGAGCGACCCCGGCCGGCCAGCGCACCCTTGATCGGGCGAGACGGCGAGCTCGAGCTGCTGCGGTCCTTCTTCCGGCGAACGGTCGCGGAGCGACGCTGTCATCTGCTGATCGTCTACGGCGATGCCGGCGTGGGCAAGACACGGCTGGTCAGCGAGCTGGAGGCGACGCTGAAAGGCGTGGCCAGCGTGCTGCACGGTCTCTGCCCGCCGTACGGTCCCGACAGCACCTACCGCCCGCTGGCGCAGATCGTCCGACAGGCAGCCGGCATCCAGCCCGCCGACCTTCCCGACCTCGCTCTCCAGCGTCTCGACGCGCTGGTCGGCGGCGACGAGCGCGTCAGCGGTCAAGTCGCGCAGATCCTCGGCCTGCGGGGCGGCTCGGTCACACCCGCGGACACCCGCTGGGCGCTCGGTCGGGTGCTGACGCTGATGGCCGAGGTCCGCCCCCTGCTGGTCATCATCGACGACCTCCACTGGGCCGATCCGACGCTCATCGAGTTCATCCGCTACGTGACCGACCGCCCGGATCACGTCCGGCTCCTGCTCGTCTGCATCGCCCGCCCGGATCTGCCAGAGACGCGCCCCGGCTGGGCGGACGATGCGCGCAACCAGATGGTGCTGACGCTGTCGCCGCTCGACGGCGAGCAGACCGAGAAGCTCATCAGTCGACTCTTGGGTCGTGGCACGCTCGCTCCCGACCTCCAGCGGGAGCTCGTCACCGCCACGGCTGGCATCCCGTTGTTCGCGGAGGAACTGGTGAGCATGCTCGTCGAGGAACGGCGACTCCGTCTCGACGATGAGCAGTGGATCGCAACCGGGGACCTCGGCCGCCTGCCGATCCCGCTCAGCACCCGGACCCTTCTGGACGCCCGCCTGGAGCAACTCGAGCCGGACGAGCGCGGGTTGCTCGAGCGCGCCGCGGTGGTGGGCTTCGAGTTCCGCCGCGCGGAACTCGAGGCGCTCACGCCGGCGGCTCAGCGCGCAGCCATACCCGACCAGCTCCTTGCGTTGACCAGGAAGGGTCTGCTCATCACGGACCCGGCCGCTCCAGATGACGGCTACCGCTTCCGTCACGTCCTGATGCACGAAGCCACATATCAGAGGATGGCCAAAGAAGGACGCGCCGAGCTGCACGAGCGGTATGTGGATTGGCTCGAGCAGACCGCTGCCGAGCGTGCGCAACTCGACGAGATCGCTGGGATCGCGGGCCACCATCTCGAGCAGGCATACGGCTATCGCGTCGAGCTGCGACCCGGGGACGAAGCGACGCGCGCGCTGGCCCGCCGTGCCGGCGAGCGGCTGGCAACCGCTGGCCACCGGCAGATGCTACGTGGCAACCGCCCCGAGTCGGCAGCAGCACTCCTCGATCGTGCGATCAAGCTACTCGACGAGGAAGATCCGCTGCACCGCAGGACCTTGCTCGATCTGGCGACGGCGCGCAGCGATGCGGGAGAGAAACCGAGCAAGGTCGTCGGCTTGTACGACAGAGCGCTGACGGCCGCAACCGAGGCCGGTGATGAAGGACTCGCTATGCACGCGAGCCTCGGCAGCTTGGAGGAGCGTGCGTTCGATGAGGTTGCGGTGCTGCTGCGTGATGGGCGCCCAGTCGCCGAGCGGGCGCTGCGGGTGTTCGAGGTTCTCGAGGACAACCTCGGCCTGGCCAAGGCCTGGCGGCTGCTCGCCTACGTAGACGCCGCCGTGGGGCGATCGGTTGCCGGCGAGCAGGCCGCGGAGCACGCGATCAACCTCGCCCACCGTGCCGGGGACGAGCGTCTGGAGGCACGCACCCGGCGCCTCCTGTGTTTCGTCCTCGATTGGGGCCCTGTCCCGCTCCCCGAGGTCATCACCCGCAACGAGGAGGCGTTGCAGTGGGCCAGGGCGCGGGGCATCAGTACGGTCGAGCGTGATGTGCTCAATATCCTCGGCAAGGCCCATGCCGCCCGGGGCGAGTTCGATCTTGCCCGTCAGTACCTCGACGCTGCCGAGAAGATTGGCGTGGATCGGGTTGACCCGCTCTTCTGGGTCGCGCACGAGCTCGCGGCCGCGGCAGTCGAACTGCTCGACGGCAATCCGGTCGCCGCCGAACAGGTCTTGCGCCCCGCCTACGAGGCGGCTGGAGCGGGGACTCGCCCGTTCGTCGCCGCCTCGCTGGCCAGAGCGCTGTTGCTTCAGGATCGGAACGAGGAGGCCGAGGAGATGGCTCGGCAGTGCGAGCGCGCGGCTGCTGACGGCCAGCTCGACGCCCAGATCAAATGGCGGGAGCTGCGTGCGGTCGCCTTGGCTCGCCAGGGGTCGGTCGAGGCCGCCGAGCGCCTCTGCCAGACAGCCGCTGACCTAGCGGGTCCCTCCGAGCAACTCGACTCCAAGGCGCAGGTCCAGGCCGATCTCGCCGAGGTGCTGCACCTCGCCGGCCGTCAAGGAGAAGCTTCGCTGGCCGCACGGCGCGCACTCGAGCTCTACCAGCAGAAAGGCGACCTCGTTTCGGCACGGAACGCCGAGCTTCTCCTGCGGGAGCTGGAAGCCGGGTCCGGACCGCCCGCCGACGAGCATGATCGAGACAGGTCAACTGGTGACGCGTGAACGGAACCTCGCCGGCAGGAGACGCAACCTGGCCGTCCTTACGCGGGACCGCAGTCGCGGCGTGCTGTCCCGTGTGCCCCAGCGGCTGTCGGCAAGTGTCAACAGCGCCATGACGCGGACCGGGATGAGCAACCCGACGTGGACCAGGCCGTACCCGAGGAAGAAGCCCACGTCGTGCGTCTGACGCATGACCAGCACGAAGTGGGCGACCAGCAGGATCGCCAATACCGCCAAGGCCCCGTGGTAGGAGCCCCCGAGGGCCACGCCTCCTATGGCAACCACGATGATCAGCCCGAACAGCAGAGGGAGCACCGTTCGGGCGAGCAGATGGAAGCAGAGCAGAGGCGACGTTCGCCACGAGACCCCGACCGTGGAGCCCAGATAGCAGTACAAGCTCTTGTTCCAGCGGCGCTGCTGGCGGGCGTACTCCCGCAGGGTCGAGGGGACCTTCGTCCGCGCTCTGGCCAGTGGCTCGTAGACAGACTGGTGGCCCCGCTTCAACACCAGCATGGTGAGCGCCAAGTCGTCACCGAACACGAGCGGGCGATCACCGAAGGTCTCCCCGAGATAGCTTTCCCAGATCTGGGCCAAGGCGGCGCGGCGGTATGCGGCGTACGGGCCGGAGCAGCACAGCACCGCTGAGAAGCTTCCCTCGACCGCGCGCTCATGTTCGAACAGCAGTCGATAGCGAGTGTCCACCAGCTTGGTCAGCAGGTTGTGGCCGGCGTTGACGGCGCGGACATTGGCCGTGACGGCGCCGACACCATCCTCGAACGCCGTGACCAGCTTCGCAATCGCATCACTGGCAAGCGAGGTATCGGAGTCCACCATGACGACGATCTGGCCGGTGCCGCACCGGAACGCGGCGTCCTGCGCAAGCCGCTTTCCGACGTTCCGCGGGAGTCGAAGCACTTTCCAGCCGACGCGTTCCTGGTAGTGGCAGTACACGCGTTCGAGCTCGGCGCGGTTGACGGAGCCGTCGTCGACCAACCAGACACGAAGCGGGCGGCCGTATTCCTGGCGGACCAGGGAGGCGCAGCAGGCTTCGAGCAGCTCAGGTGTCTCGTTGTAGCAAGGCACGATCACGTCCACGTTGGGTACAGCCATCTCGGCGACAGGAACGTGCTGCTCTGAGCGTCCAGACGCCGCCCGCCCACGAGCGCGCCACTCGTGGAGGACAGCGTAGGTGAGGAAGATTCCCAGGTAGGCTACTGAGAGCGCCTGCAGTGGGTCCATGGAGACCAGCACCGACGCGAGGGTCACGGCTCGATCATCGCTCCCACTCTTTGACGGGACCTCGGCCGGTCGCGCACGTCAAATGCCTCGACAGCCAGGTCGACGAGCTTGAGAAGAATGGCCACCTCTTGCGCCGCCTACACAGGACGTCGTACGGACCAAGGTCATGACGCCTCCGACGGGGCACCATTCGGGGACCGGTGGCGCTTGGATCGCGGACCGGCGCATGCGACAGCAGGCCCCTGACGATGACGAGGAGGCTCGTCGCCCATATCGGAAAGGAGTGTCGCCTTCATCGCTGATACCGAGGTAGGACCGGCGGTATGCCGACGGAACAATACAAGGAGAATCATGCTGGAGCGCAATGATTCAGCTCAGGCTGATCGAGCCAACAGAACTCCCTGGCGCAGCCAAACGGAGTCGAAGAACTCAGAACATCAACCTAGCGACATATGTCCTGCCACTAGCTGACACACTGCCTCTTAAATAGTCCATGCGCGCAGAACACCGAGCGCTGCAAGGAGCGCTGCGGGGTTTGTCGAAGCTACGCCTTGAGCCATGTCGCGGACGCCGTCACCTCGGACCCTGGTTGGCCTGGTCGGTCTGGCCGATTTGACCCGATGACACCCCAGCCTGAGCGACGGCTACTCCGTGGCAGCGAGCCAGACTCCGGCGAGCACGGGCGGGGCGCCGACGAACAGCCAGACGGGGGGAAGCTCGGCGAAGAGCAGCCAGGCGAGCGCGGAGGCGCCTACCGGCTCGGTCAGGGTGACCACCGCCACCACGGTCGCGCCGACGGTGGCGAGCAGGCCGTTGAAGACGGTGTGGCCGAGGAGTTGGGGGCCGGCGACCACGCCGGCGAGCACCAGCCAGGAGCGGGACGGGTAGCCGCCGAGGGCCGCGCCCGTCGCCAGGCAGGCGGGCAGCAACAGCAGCGCGGCGGTGCCGTAGACCGAGGCGGCGTAGGCGGCCACGGGCAGCTGCCGCCTGACGGAGCGGCCGAGCAGCAGGTAGCCGGCGAAGGCGGCGGCCCCGCCGAAGGCCATGGCGTCGCCGAGCAGTGCCCGCGGCCCGAGGTCGACGGCGCCGACGTCGCCGAGGCCGATCACTGCCGCGCCGGCGGTGGCCAGGAGGATGCCGAGCCAGGCCCGGCGCGACGGCGGCTCCCCCGTCAGCGCCGCGCCCAGGCCGACGAACAGCGGCGAGGAGCTGACCAGCACCGCCGACGAGGCCACCGTGGTGAGCGAGAGCGACGCGTTGAACAGGGCGAAGTGCACCGCCAGGAAGGCACCAGACGCCAGCACCTGGACGGCCTCGCGCCGCGCCAGCAGCGGCCGGCGCCGGCGCGGCCACCAGGCGAACGGCGCCAGCAGCAGGGCGCCGGCGAAGCAGCGCCAGAAGGCGAGCGCGAGCGCGGGCAGGTGGCCGAGCCGCACCAGCACCGGCGAGGTGGAGATGGCAACGATGCCGACCAGCAGCCCCGCAGGCACCACCGGGCCACGCAGCCCGCGCGCGGCCGACGCCGTCTCGGGCGGCCGCCCCGCGTCCGCGGTCCCGGCCTCACGCTCGGCGCCGCTCACGCGGCCACTCTTCCGACCACCCCCGGGCGGCGTCAAGCCGCCCGGGGTCGGAATGGCCTATTCGGGCGTGGGCCGGCCGCGGGCGAAGGCGGACACGCCGAAGCCCGCCACGAACGCGCCCACCGCGGCGGAGACCAGGGCCAGGTAGGAAAGGGCGCTGCGGCCGTTGCCGCCACTGCCGCCGCTGGCGGCGACCGGCGCCGCCGGGGCGGCCGCCACCGGCTGCGTCGGGTCGGCGGCGTTGGCGCCGACCACCACCAGCACCCCGCGCATCTTGGCCGGGTGGATGGCGCACCTGTAGCTGTAGCTGCCCGGCTTGTCTGGGGCGGTGAGCTTCCCCTGCGCCCCCGGCTGCACGTTGCCGGTGTCGAGCTGGACGTCGTCGAAGGTGGCGGTGTGCTGCGCCTGCCCGGTGTTCTTCCAGGTCACCTGGCCGCCGGGTGCGACCGAGACCTCCGGTTTGTCGAACGCGAAGTCCTTCATGTCGACGCTGGCCTGGCGCGGGGCGTTGGACGCCGCCGCGGCGCCGGCCGCCGCCCCGCCTCCGGTCGCGCCGCCTGCCGCGACGACCGTCAGGACCCCGCGCATCGCCTTGGGGTGGACCTCGCAGTGGAACGGGAAGGTGCCCGGCTTGGACAGGGTCAGGGTGGCGTTGGTGCCGGCGAAGCGGCCGCCGTCGGGGCCCGGCGTGATCGTGCCGGTGTCGAACGACTGGCCGTCGTCGGCGGTGAGCGTGTGCGGCTTGCCGCCGATGTTCGCCACCAGCAGGGTCGAGCCGGCCTGGACCTGCAGCTCGGCCGGGTCGAAGCGGAGCTTCTCCCCAGACAGCGCCGGGTCGACCGCCTGGATGCGGTTGACCCGCGACGGCTGGGCGCCGGCGCTGACCTCGATCACGCCGTTCATCTTGGCCGGGTTGATGCGGCAGAAGAAGGCGTAGCGGCCGGGGACGCTGAAGGTGACCGAGCCGCTCTTGCCCGGGATGATCGCGTTGGTGTCGAAGGTGCCGCCCCTGTCGGTGACCGTGTGCGGCCGTCCTCCAGTGTTGGTCCAGGTGACGGTGGTCCCGACGGCGACCTTCTGCGGGTTCTGGTAGTCGAAGTCGACGATCTTGGCCGTCTGCTGCTCGGCGCCCTGGGCCAGGCTGGCAGGCTGCAGCGCGCCAGCCCCGACCGCGCCCACCCACAGCCAGCCGAACGCCCACAGCAGCCCGGCCGCCCCGACGAGCAGCAGCTTCGCGCGTCGTAGTCGCATCCTTCGCCTACCTCACTGTCACGTAGTCCGCCACGCTGGTCGCCCAGATGGCCCCGAACACCAGGAAGAGCGCCGTGCCGATCCAGGGGAGCAGCCGGTCGCCGGAGTGCAGCACCCGGATGAGCGCGAACTTGGCCGCCAGGATCAGGAACACCAGCGTCCCGAAGACCGAGTGCAGCAGCACCCGGGTCGGGGAGGTGGGCCCCGCCGGTCCGGCGATGCAGGAGACCGCCACCACCACCGCGATCGTCAGGGTGGCGCGGCCGAGGATGCGGTGCCACCGCGCGGCGTTGCCGACGGTCATCGACGGGACCGTGCTCACCCCCCAGAAGCGGGCGGCCAGCAGCACCTGCACCCCGGCGAGGAACAGCACGATGCTGGTGCCGACCACCTTCCAGAGCAGCAGGTTGCCTCCGGTGAGGTCGTTGAGCAGGCCGATGATGTCCAACCCGTACTCCCTTTCAGAAGCCCTCGTCAGCCGGAGAGGAGGATCTTGCCGGTCATGTTGGGGTGGATGGTGCAGACGTAGTCGAGCGGCTGGTCGACCACCAGGCGGAAGGACTTGCCGGGATTGAGCGTCCCGGAGTCGACCCCGCCCGGCGTCTTGCCGGTCACCGTGTGCGGCGCGACGTCGAGGTTCTGGAACACCACCTCGGTGCCGCGCGCCACCGTGAGGGTGGCCGGGGCGAAGGCGATGTTCTTCATCTGCACGACCGCGCCGCCGCCGTACTGGCCAGAGGTGGCGGCCTGCCCGCCGGAGGCTCGGCTCGCGCGCACCATCGCGGTCGGGCCGGCGAGCGCCATCGCCAGGAAGAACACCACGATCACGACCCAGAGCACGCGCCTGCCGTCCACTCGACCCCCTCGCGCCGCGGCGGGCGGGCCACGCCTGCCCGCGTCGGCGAGCGACGCAGGCGACAAACCTAACAGCTCGGCCGCCCGGACGGGATCATGCAAACACCGGGCCGACTTCTAGGCGACGCGAGGCAGGCGTGTCAACGAGCTGCCGGACCGCGTGTCCGAATGCTTGGCCCATCGGGCAGCCGAGGGGCCGGCTCGGCCACTACGAGGGGTACTTCTCCAGCAGCTCACGCAGCCGCGCCACGAACCTCAGGGACTCGTCGTGCTCGCGCTGCCAGATGTTGCGGCCGAAGATGACGCCGAGGGC
>Ga0137368_10006589_pt1 | contig 12175 bp, 7 predicted proteins | sample SagtaG_13_FD_104917 | JGI IMG/M metagenome (GOLD analysis project Ga0137368, IMG submission 104917) | Vadose zone soil microbial communities from Sagehorn Ranch, Mendocino, California, USA - Sage1_L_100_16 metaG | ecosystem: Environmental > Terrestrial > Soil > Vadose zone | place: USA...
GCGTTGACGCTGTAGGCGCCGGGGCAGTACTCGCCCGGCACTTCCCCGACCCGGGCGTCGACACCGAGGGTGCAGACGGCAACGGCGCCGCTGCATCCGACGCCCTGCCCGACCTGAAGTCCTCGCTCGGCCGGGAGGACTGGTCCACGTGGCCCGTGTACGAGGCCGCCGCGCTGGGCCTCCCGGGCAGCTGGTGGTACCCGGTCATGTGGTCGGAGGAGGTCGGGAGCCGGCCGGTCGGGGTGAAGCTCCTGGGCCGCAACGTCGCCTTCGTCCGGGAGAACGGGAAGGTGTACGCGATGGCCGACCGGTGCCCGCACCGGGGCGTGCCGCTCTCGCTCGGGAACCAGCAGTTCCCCGGCACGCTGTCCTGCGCGTACCACGGCTGGACCTACGACCTCGAGACCGGAGTCATGGTGGCCGCGATCACCGACGGCCCCGACTCCCCGATCTGCGGCAAGGTCCGCGTCGAGACGTACCCGGTGGCGGAGCGGCTCGGCCTGGTCTGGATCTTCATCGGCGACGGGAAGGGGTCGGCCCCGCCGGTCGAGACCGCGATCCCCCGCGAGCTGCTTGAGAACGACTTCTCCATGGGCGGGCGCATCGACGTGCGCGGCGGCGGGTGGCGCTTCGCGGCGGAGAACGGGTTCGACGAGGGGCACGCGAAGTACCTCCACCGCACCTCGTTGTGGCGGATGTTCAAGGTCATGCCGACGTGGACCAAGACCCGCGTGATCCCCACCGACGACGGCTGGATCACCCGGGTCCAGGACGAGGTGCACATGGACGCCACCTTCCCCGGGCTCGGGACGTGGACGAACAAGCGGTGGTGGAAGCTGGGCGGCAACATCATCCACACGAAGCCGGGGAAGGCCGCCAAGAAGGTGGACCCGGTCATCGCCGCCATGGACGTCCCCGGGAACCAGCACATCCGCCTCCCGGGGCTGCTGCGGATCGTCCACACCAGGTTCATCCATTACGAGTGGTACGTGCCGGCGGACGAGGACCTGTACCGCTACATCCAGGTCTTCGTGGAGTTCCGGACCGGGACGTCCGGTCTGCTGTTCAAGCTGCGGTACCTGGGCGCGATCCGGTGGCTGTTCCACGGGCAGTTCACCGGCCAGGACGGCTGGATGGTGAACGTGATGGACGCGCCGCCCGAGCGGCTGTACCGGCCGGACGTCTCCATCACCAGGTGGCGGGCGCTGTGCGAGTCCGCGCCGCCGAACGGGCTGGCCATCCCGGACGAGGCGGACGCCGAGCCCGAAGCGAAGCCCGAGCGGAAGCCGAGGTCGCGGGCCCGGTCGCGCTAGCCCGAGCGACAGGAGGGGGAGAGGTGGGAACCGTCGAGATCGAGCGCGCCTTCGCGAAGACCCGCGTGGGGAGGATCCACTACGCCACGGCCGGGGAAGGGGAGCCCGTCCTGCTGCTGCATCAGACGCCGCGGTCGTGGGACGAGTACCGGGACGTCCTGCCGATCGTCGGCACGAGGTACCGGGCCATCGCCATGGACACCATCGGGTTCGGGGACTCGGACAAGCCCGACGAGCACGCCTCCGTGGAGGGGTTCGGCCGGGGTGTCGTCGGGCTGCTCGACGCGCTGGAGATCGAGAAGGCGCATCTGGTCGGGCACCACACGGGCGGCATCGTCGCCGTGGAGGTGGCCGGGACGTACCCCGACCGTGTGATGAAGCTCGTCCTGTCGGGGACGACCTGTCCCGACGAGGAGGGCCGGAACCGCGAGTGGCCGGAGATCGACCTCGTCGAGCCGAAGGATGATGGCTCGCACCTGGCCGAGCTGCACCAGAAGCGGGCCTGGTTCTACCCGAAGGACCGGCCGGACATGCTGCATCGGTTCGTCCTCGACGCGCTGAAGGTCGGATTGCACCGGGTGGAGGAGGGGCACCGCGCGGTGAACAGCTACCACATCGAGGATCGCCTCCCGAACATCAAGGGCCCCGTGCTGCTGGTGTGCGGGACCGAGGACTGGGCAGCGCAGCCCGACCAGAAAAAACTGATGTCGTACCTCCCGCAGGCCGAGCTGATCGAGGTGGAGGGCGGCATGATCCCCCTCGACGAGCAGATGCCCGAGCGCTTCGCTGAGATCGTCCTGGAGTTCCTGGGGCGCTGAGCACGTGTTCCAGCGGCTGAAGGTCTTCCCTAGCGGCGGGTCACGCTGCCTCCTCCACAAGATGTCTGAGGCAAGCGATCGCCCTGCGAAGGCTGTCGGCTGACGCGGCTGCCACGTCGGGTCGCCAATCGTCGCGGCTGAAAACGATTAGTCGAGACTCGTATCCAGGCCCAGTTACCCGCCCGGAACCAACCCGTGGCACCAGATCCTCTCGGATGTCCCGCCTCCGAGATTGACGAGCTAGACGCACGATCTCGTCCTTCGGCTGCGCCAGATCTTCCGGACTCTCTGGAAGGCGCGAAGCTGCGACGCTGAGAAAGTCCGCCATCCGCTCCCGATCCGCCAAGAGCCACGCCTCGACCTCGCGTACGGCGAGCCGGAAGCACAGACCAGGCCTACGATCGGCCAAGAGACCGTTCACCACAGGCGGTGCGCACTCGTCGGCGTCAAGATCCATCAACACCAGCCAAAGGCTATGGCGAGCGGCATTGTTGTAGCCATTTATGCCGCGTTCTATGGCGCGTCTGCCTTTCCGGCCGTAGATCGTGGCGGGAACTCCGCCAATATGAGCAATCAGGTGGCGAGCTACGGCCTCGTCAATCACACCCTCGACTGCACCCGAGATGAAAACGCCTCCTGTCACTGCGAGGGGAACAAGGCTAGCTGGTCCGCGTGCTGCGGACGCGTTCGAGGGAGAACGGACTCTGGCAAGCTGAGGCCTCCTCGGAGCAACTCCCGCGTCTCTTCGATCGACGATGCCAACTGAAGTCGGGTTCCTTCCCGTTCCGGAATCAGAAGGAGTACCTCGTCGAGGCCGATCCCGGAGTCACTTAGCAGCTCCGGCGAGTGTGTGCTGATGAGAATCTGACGTCCGGACTTCCTCGTCACTCGCCAAAAGAGCTGTGGGAGAAAGCGCACGACCTCGGGGTGCAGCGAAAGCTCCGGCTCCTCCAGAAGCAAAGGACCCCCCTCATCGAGCGCCGCCCACAGCAGACCGAGGAGTCTCAGGGTGCCGTCCGAGAATCGCTCTTCTGTTTGCCAGGCGCCCTGAGCGCGCCAGTGCTCGTACTTCCCGCGAAGGTGCGGAGTTCCAGTCTTCTCATCCCGGGATAGCAGGAGCTCCTGGAGTTGAGGAACGGCGACTTTCAACGCCTGTTGGATCCGTCGGAGCCGAGCCTGGCGCGTCCGTTCGTTGGTCTTGGCAACCCGCTCAAGAAAGTCGCCGCCGTAAGGGTCGTTGACCTTTCCCACCGACCGGGCGGGCTCCCTTACAAGCTGTGGAACGATGTGGAGGTAACGGATGGACGTGAAGAACTCGGCCACCTCCCGGAAGTCTCGGTTAACGTTCACCTGCTCCAGATGAGTCTGGGTCAGTCGGGCAGGGTCCCGCTCGTCGTCCTTGTCGGGACGAAGTAACAGTTCATGCCCGCCTCGAGAGGCCCGTTCTCGCTTGACGATTGGAGCCATTGACTTCGGCGGCTGAGAGAAGCGCAGCTCATACGTCCACTGCACTTCGTCATCTGTTCCAAGATCGACTTCGATCGCGATGTCTGGCTTCTGCCGCGCTGCAAGTGCGCGAAGCGAGGACACGCCACCCCTGCGACCGACTGCATCCTGAAAGCCTCCTCCGACCTCGGCAAGGTCATGGAGGAATCGAAGGGCGTCGAGGAAATTCGATTTTCCCGAAGCATTCGGCCCGACAAGGAAGACGCGCTGCTGCAACTCCACTTCGGCCTTGGTGAAGTTGCGCCAATTCTCGAGTCGGATCCGGGTGACCCTCACTCCGGCGTTGCTGTCTCGGTTCATCCTCCTCCGTCCCACTTGGGGGCTAGCCCAGTCGATGTCCGCCCACTCAAGAGCCTAGCGGACGGCGGTCCCCAGGCGAGGCTCCAGCAATCTTGCGGCCGTGAGGGCCTCGATCCTGTCCGCCTCGCCTCCCCTAGGAAGGCCGGGTCAGTGTCGTCCCGATGCTGCCTCCCGTGCTGGTCGATGGACTCGGTGGGTGATCGCTTCCTTTAAAGGAGCAGGTCCAAGCATGTGAGGCGAGCTCCGCAATCACTGGGTCTACAGACTTGTCGCCACCTCTCCGATCGCCACCTCTGAGGGTGACGATCCAGAATCCGGTGGCATAGAGGGCATGACGGCCACTCGCAGCGCGGCGGTAGCTTCCTCGTCAACTGAGCAATCCTCGGTGATCGCAACCCCGTAACGCTCTGCGGCCTGCTCGCGTGAGACATACCCGAGGCGAACGTCCCTGGCCACCCGGTCGGGGTCGCGTTCGAAGGGGTCGCCGTATCCGCCCGCGCCGGACAGCTGGAAGCTGACCACGTCGCCGTACTCGAGGTCGATGGACGCCTTGCTGCCGACGACGCGCTCGCGGTCGGTCCCCGGGTTGATGACGGTTCGTCCGAGCTCGCCGGGCTCCCCGCCGAACAGCCCGTACGGCCGGAACCGCTGCCGTTCCGACAGGTTGTTGAACTTCACCTTCTCACCCAGGACCCGGACGTCGCGGCGGACGCCGCAGCCACCGCGGAACTTCCCCGGGCCGCCGGTGTCGGGCACGATCTCGAAGCGCTCCACCACCGCGGGCTGCGTGATCTCGAGGGCCTCGGCCGGGATGTTCGAGGCGTTGAACGGCGACGACATCGCCTCCACGCCGTCCTTCCCGGCGCGTGCCCCGGTGCCCCCGAACACCAGCTCGTAGGTGACGAAGCGCTTTCGCCGCGCGGGGTCATAGCCGCCCCACGTCGGGTTGGAGAAGTGCGAGCACGCCGCCACGACGTCGTCCGGCACGGCCTGCGCCAGGGCGCCGATCACGACCTCGAACACGCGGTGGCAGACGATGGCCCGGGGGCCGCCACCGGCCGGACGGCGGGGGTTCACGAACGACCCCTCCGGGGCAGTGATGGTGATGGGACGGAGCGCGCCGCTGTTCATCGGGCCGGTCGGGTCGGTCAGGCACTTCACGGCCATGTACGTGTACGACCGCGTGTAGTTGAAGTAGCTGTTCAGGCCGGACTCGGTCTGGGGGTCGGTTCCCTCGAAGTCGATGTGCATGCCGTCGCCGTCGACCGTCACCGCGACCGCCACCCTGATGGGGTCGGTGCCGGGCCCGCAGTCGTCCATGAAGTCCTCGAACGAGTACACGCCGTCGGGGATCTCCGCGATGCGGCGGCGGACCCGGGCCTCGGCCTGGTCCAGGATGATCTCGACGCAGGCCTCGTACGTCTCCAGGCCGTGGCGCTCCACCAGCTCGGCCATCCGCCGCTCCCCCACCCGCATCGAGTTGCGCTGCGCGCGGAGGTCGCCCACCAGGTTGTCTGGCGTCCGCGAGTTCGCCGCCAGCAGGCGGGTGACCTGCTCCACCTCGACGCCCGCCTCAACGATCCTGATCGGCGGGATGAAGATCCCCTCCTGGTGGTAGTCGAAGATCCCCTCGACGGCCTGGCTGCCCGGTCGCGCCCCGCCGACGTCGGTGTGGTGGACGATGTTCGTGGAGAACCCGATGAGGTGCCCGTTCCAGAACGCCGGCTGCGACACGAAGAAGTCGGGGAAGTGGCCGGAGCCGAGCGCCGGGTCGTTCAGCAGGATGACGTCGCCGGGCCGGAGCGTCTCCGGCGGGTAGGCCGCGATCGCGTTCAGCACGGCGAAGTTCATGGCGCCGAGATGCCCCGGGCTGTACGGGCCCTGGACCAGGAGCCGCCCCTGCTTGTCGAACAGCGCCACCGAGAAGTCCTGGCCCTCCCGGGCCTGCTCGGAGTACGCCGTCTTGTGGATGGTCGTGCCGATCTCCACGGCGATCGACATGAGGGCACCCCACACCACCCCAAGCGTGATGGGGTCCACGTCCGAGGCGGCGCGCGTGCTCACGTCATCCTCACCACGAGATTGCCGAACTCGTCGCAGACGGCAGCCAGCTCCGGCGGGATCACCGTGGTGGACTCCCGCTCCTCGACGATCGCGGGGCCATGGATCTCCGCACCGGCGAACAGCCGGTACCGGTCGTAGACGGGCGTGTCGGCGAACCCGCCGAGCTCCGGGAAGTACGCGGGACGGACCTCCCGGACGGCATCGGCCACGTCGTGGACCCCGCCCTCCATCCGCGGCAGCTCCAGGACCGACTGCGGGCCGTACGCGGTCACCTTCCACGTGGTCGCCTCCACGACCTGGTCCGGCGAGGTGAACCCGTATCGCAGCTCGTACTCCCGCTCGAAGGCCACGCGGACGGACTTCAGGTCGGCGGGATCGAGCTCGCCGGATGGCACCGGAACCGTGACCTCGTACCCCTGCCCGACGTAGCGGAGGTCGACGCCACGCTCCAGGCGCGACGGCGGGGCGCCGCTCGACTCCTCGATCACCGCCGCGGCCTCCGCCTCCATCTCGGCGAACATGCGGTTCAGCGCGGTGACCTCCGCGCCCTCCAGGTGGCTCACCATCGTCCGGGCCTGGTCGAACTTCACGTCGGCCGACAGCAGGCCGATGGCGGAGGCCACGCCGGCCGCCGCCGGCATGATCACCGTCCCGATGCCGAGGACCTTCGCCAGCCGGCACGCGTGGGCCGGACCGGACCCGCCCGTCGCGACGAGGGCCAGGCCCCGCGGGTCGTGGCCGCGCTCGATCGACACGACGCGGGTGGCCAGCTCCATGTTCAGGTTCACGATGCGGTGGATGCCCCATGCGGCCTCCGCCGGCGAGATCCCCAGCGGCCCGGCGACATCCCGCTCGATGGCCGCGGCCGCGGCGTCCGCGTCCAGCGCCATGGTGCCGCCCGCGAACGTCGAGGGGCCGAGGTACCCGAGGACGAGGTTCGCGTCGGTGACCGTGGGGTCCGTCCCGCCGCGCCCGTAGCACACCGGGCCGGGGACCGACCCCGCGCTGCGCGGCCCCACCCGGATCGTCCCCATCTCCACGGTCGCGATGCTGCCCCCGCCCGCGCCGATCTCGACCAGGTCGAGCGACGGAACGGTCATGGGGATGCCGCTCCCCGGCGCCAGGTTGATCTTGTGCAGCTCGAACTGCCCCACGGTCTGGGGGGCGCCGTCGACGATGAGCGACAGCTTCGCCGTGGTCCCGCCCATGTCGAACGCCACCACGTCGCGGTGGCCGGTCATCTCGCCGTACCGCGCGGCCATGAGCGCGCCGGCGGCCGGGCCCGACTCGATCATGCGGACCGGGTGCTCGGCCATGGCCTCCGCCGTGGCGATGCCGCCGCTCGACTGCATGATGAAGAGCTTCGGCCGGTAGCCCCGCCGCCCCAGCTCGGCCGCCATCCGGCCCAGGTACTCGCGCACCGAGGGGACGAGGTAGGCGTTCACCACGGTGGTGCTGGCGCGCTCGTATTCGCGGAACCGCGGCGAGACCTCCGAGGACAGCGACACCGCGATCCCCGGAGCCTCCTCGCGCACCAGCGACGCGAACCGGCGCTCGTGCTCGGGGTTCACGTAGCTGTGCAGGAAGCACACCGCCACGCTCACGACGCCCCGGGCGGCCAGCCCGCGGATCACGGCGCGGGCGGCGGCCTCGTCGAGAGGGCGCTCGATGCTGCCGTTCGCCAGCACACGCTCGGGCACCTCGAACACCATCGAGCGGTCGACGAGCGGCTCGGGCTTCTCGATCTGGAGGTCGTACAGCTCGTAGCGCTTCTCCCGGCCGATCACCAGGATGTCCCGGAACCCTTCCGTCGTGACGAGCGCGATCCCCCTGCCCTTGCGCTCGATGACCACGTTCGAGCCGAGCGTGGTCCCGTGCACGGCCTGGGCCAGGTCCGGCCACGCCTCGCCCGCGGCGGCCATGAGCTCGTCGAGCCCGAACAGGCACGCATCCGACGGGTCGGGATAGGTGGTCAGGCGTTTCGCGGTATGCAGCCGGCCGTCGTCGGCCTGGAGGACGAAGTCGGTGAACGTGCCGCCGACGTCGAACCCGACCCGCGTCACGCGGCCCTCCCCACCGGGCGGGTCAGTCGTCCACCCGGACGACCAGGGCCGCCCCCGTGTCGCCCGCCGCGCACCCGGTGAACAGCCCCACCCCACCCCCGCGGAGGCGGAGCGTCTCGATGAGCTCGGCGACGAGCCGGGCCCCCGTCGGCGCCTGCGGATGTCCGAAGACGAGGCTCGATCCGAACAGGTTCATGTCCTCCACCGGCACCCCGGTGCGCCGGGAGAACCACAGGTCGTTCACGGTGAACGGGTTGTGCGTGGTGACGGCGTCGAGCCGGTCGAAGGACAGCCCGGCGTCGGCCATGGCCGTCTCCGCCGCGGGAACCGGCGCCTTCGGCATCTGGGCCTTCCCCACCCGGGCCACCCCCGAGCCCAGGATCCGGACCACGCCCTCGCCCCGCCCCATCTCGCGGGCCCGGGCCTCCGTCGTCACGAGGACCCCGGCGGCGCCGTCGGCGGGGTGGGTCTGGCTGCCGAACGTGATCACTCCGTCCGGCTCGACGGCCCGTAGGGCTTCCAGGCCCTCCTTCGTCGTGGGGAACACGCCGGTGTCCTCGTCGACGACGACGGAACCCTTCTTCGCCGGGACCTCCACCGGGACCATGTACCGGCGCTGGAACCCCCGGTCGTCCTCCAGCGATCGCCCGTACTGCTCGTAGCGCAGCAGGGTCACGGCGTCGATCTCCTCGCGGCTGAACCCGCCCTCCGCCGCCACGAGCTCGGCGGTCTGGACCATGGCCTTGTTCGCCCAGGGGTCCCGCCGGAAGTTCTCCATGACCCAGTCCTCCGTGCGGACCGTCCCGCCGGGCGAGGAGGGCGACGGGTACACGATGTGTGGGCCGTTGCTGATGCGGTCGGTCAGCAACGCGAGCGTCAGGCCGTCGTCGCCCGCTTCGACGCCGAGCGCGGCCACCGCGATCGCTGCCACCGACGTCGCGCACGCCTGCGCCACCATGGGCCCGGTGACTCCGGGGGCGCCGATGCGGGCCGCGACCGTGGGCGCACCGTAGAACGCGCCCTCCTGGGGAACCGTCCATCCCAGCACGAGCTGGGTGAGCGCCTCGGCCGGCACGCCGCGGTCGTCGAGGGCCCGGCGGGCCGCCGCCACGGCGAGGTCGAGACTGGAGATCTCGCTGAGCACGCCCTGCCACCGGGCGAACGGCGTCGACCACGCCCCGCCCAGGGGAATGCATGCCCGCTCGTATCTCACCTGACGTCGTCCTCCGCGCTCGGGGTCGCCGTCAACCTATCCGATCCTCACGAGGTGGCGCGACGGCGGGACAGCTCCACGGCCACGTCGAGGATCATGTCCTCCTGCCCTCCCACCACGCGACGGCGGCCCAGCTCGATGAGGATGTCCTTCGTGTCGACGCCGAACCGTTCGGACGCCCGCTCCGCGTGCAGCAGGAACGAGGAGTACACGCCGGCGTACCCGAGCAGCAGGGCCGAGCGGTCGATGGTCTGCTGGCGCGGCATGATCGGCCGCACCACGTCCTCCGCCACGTCCATCATGGCCAGGGGGTCGATGCCGGTCTCGATCCCCAGCCGGTCGCAAACGGCGACGAGGATCTCGGTGGGGCAGTTCCCCGCACCAGCCCCGAGACCGCACGTACATCCGTCCACCTGGGTGGCCCCTTCCTCCACCGCCGCCAGCGAGTTCGCCACGGCCAGCGACAGGTTGTTGTGCGCGTGGAACCCGACCTGGCACCCCAGCGCGTCGCGCAGGGCGGCCACACGGGCCCGGGCGTCCGGCACGGTCATGGCGCCGGCCGAGTCCACGACGTACACGCACCGCGCGCCGTAGGACTCCATCAGCTGGGCCTGCTCCACGAGCGCGGCCGGCTCGATCATGTGGGCCATCATCAGGAAGCCGACGGCCTCCATCCCCAGCTCCCGGGCCAGCCCGATGTGCTGCTCCGAGATGTCGGCCTCGGTGCAGTGCGTGGCCACCCGGGCCACGGACACGCCGATGTCGCGGACCTCCCGGAGGTCCTCGGCCACGCCGATGCCGGGCAGCAGCAGGACGGCCAGCCTGGCCCCCGTGACGGCACCGGCCGCCGCCCGCAGCAGGTCCCGTTCGTCCCGGGCGGAGAACCCGTAGTTGAACGACGACCCGCCCAGGCCGTCGCCGTGCGAGATCTCGATGACCGGGACGCCGGCCCGATCCAGGGCCGAGGCCACGGCCCGAACGTGGTCCTCGGTGAACCGGTGCGAGAGGGCGTGCGAGCCGTCGCGAAGGGTGGTGTCGGTGAGCCGGAAGGCCGGCGACGGGCTCTCGCTCACGCCCGGGCCCATTCCAGGATGCGCGACGCCAGGGCCTCTCCCACCCGCACCGCCGCGGCGGTCATGATGTCGAGGTTGCCGGCGTACGCCGGCAGGAAGTCACCCGCGCCTTCCACCTCCAGCAGGGTCGCCACCCGCGCCGGGGCCTCGCCGCCGGGCGTCGAGAACGGGCCCTCGTCGAAGACCGGCGGGCTCTTCAGGCGGTAGCCGGGGACATACCCGGCCACGTCGGCCACCATCCGCTCGATCGACGCTGCGACCGCCTCGCGATCGGCGCCCTCCGGCAGCGCGCAGTACACCGTGTTGCGCATGATGATCGGCGGGTCGGCCGGGTTCAGCACGATGATGGCCTTCCCCCGCTTGGCCCCGCCGATCTCGACCAACCCCTGCGCGGTGCGCCGGGTGAACTCGTCGATGTTCTGGCGCGTCCCCGGGCCGGCGGACCGCGACGCCACCGTCGACACGATCTCCGCGTAGGGAACATCCACCACGCGGGTCACGGCCGCCACGATCGGCACGGTGGCCTGGCCCCCGCAGGTGATGAGGTTGAGGTTCGGCGCGTCGGCGTGCTCGCCGAGGTTCACCGGCGGCACGACGGCGGGGCCGACGCCGGCGGGGGTGAGGTCGATCGCACGGAGGCCCGCGTCCCGCAGCAGCGGCGCGTGCCCGGCATGGATCCGCGCGGACGTCGCTTCGAACACGACCGCGACGTCGTCGGCCCGGGCCAGCAGCCAGTCCACGCCCTCGTGGGTGGCCTCGACGCCGAGGGCGCGGGCCCGGGCCAGCCCCTCGCTCCCCTGATCGATTCCCACCATCGCGCGCAGCTCCAGGTGCTCCGAGCGCAGCAGCTTGTACATGAGGTCGGTGCCGATGTTCCCGGTGCCGATCACCGCGCACGGGACACGCGCTCGCGTCCCACTCACGCGAACGAAACCTCCACCGGGCCGAGCTCCTCGAACACGGCCCGGAACCGATTCCCGGCCTCCGCGGGCACGGCGGCGTGCATGGCTCCCGGCATGACGATGTGGCCGGCCTCGAGGCCGACTCCCTTCTCCCCCAGCGTGTTGATCAGCCACGCGACCGCCCGTGCCGGGTGGCCCAGCACCGCGGACCCCACGCCGCTCGACACCTCGTCGCCGTCCCGTTCCATCCGCACCCCGATCTCGTCGAGGGCCAGCCCGTGGGGAGGCACCGGCCGGCCCGACGTGACGACCATGGCCGAGGATGCCAGGTCGGCGATCGTGTCCGCCAGCTTGATGCGCCACCCCTCGACGCGGGAGTCGATGACCTCGATCGCCGCCATGACCCCCGAGGTGGCGGCCAGCACGTCCTCCGCTTCCACCCCCGGGCCGCGCAGCGGCCGTTCCAGCACGAAGGCGATCTCGGCCTCCACCCGGGGCTGGATCAGCCGGGCCCGATCGACCACGGCGCCGCTCTCCACCACCATCGCGGACAGGATGGGGCCGAAGTCGGGCGAGTCGATCCCCAGCAGCTCCTGCATGGCCTTGCTGGTGAGCCCGACCTTGTAGCCGACGATGGGCCCGTCGTGGGGCAGGCGCGCCGCCACGACGAGCTGCTGGACCCGGTAAGCGTCCTCCGCGGAGAGGCCGGGCTCGGCTTCCGTGAGCGGGGGAATCGGGGAGACCTCGCCATGGGCGCGCAGCAAGGCCTCGGCCATCCGCTCGTCCGCCCCCACCGCGCTCCTCTCGTTGACATTGGGGAGGGGCCACCCCTCCCCAACCCCCACCCCGGTGACATTGGGGAGGGGCCACCCCTCCCCATCCCCCACCCCGGCTGCAATTGGGGAGGGGCCACCCCTCCCCAA
>Ga0137368_10006596_pt1 | contig 12166 bp, 8 predicted proteins | sample SagtaG_13_FD_104917 | JGI IMG/M metagenome (GOLD analysis project Ga0137368, IMG submission 104917) | Vadose zone soil microbial communities from Sagehorn Ranch, Mendocino, California, USA - Sage1_L_100_16 metaG | ecosystem: Environmental > Terrestrial > Soil > Vadose zone | place: USA...
CCTCCAACGAGCGCTGTGGATCTTGTTAGGCGCGGTCGGATTCGTCTTGCTGATTGCGTGCACCAACGTGGCGAATCTCCTCCTCGCACGTGGCGCCGCGCGCCAGCGCGAGTTTGCTGTGCGTGCAGCGCTCGGTGCTGGTCAGGTAAGACTTGTCCGGCAGCTCGCCGTTGAGAGTGGGCTGTTGGTCGTGGGCGCGGCCGTCGTCGGCTTAGCGCTGGCACTCGTTGGTGTTCGGACACTCCAGGCCGCCGCCCCGCCGGGTATTCCGCGTTTGGACGAGATGCAGCTCGATGTGCGCGTCCTGATCTTCACAGGCAGTGTCTCGATCCTTGGCGGTCTCCTCTTCGCCATCGTGCCCGCGTGGAAGACCTCGCGGAGCGATCCCGGGGATGCCCTCAAGCAAGGTGGTCGCACCGGTTCAGAGGGATTGAGACTGTCTCGCGCTCGCCGCACATTTGTCGTGGTTGAATGCGCCTTGGCGGTGGCTCTCCTTGCCGGAGCCGGCTTGCTTCTGAAAAGTTTCATGCGCGTGGAGACCGTTGATCCCGGGTTCGAAGGGAAACGGGTTCTGCTCGTGCGCGTCACCAGCGCGAGCTTGTCGCGAGAGATGCTCGATCGGATTGCCAGCCTGCCGGGCGTTCAGGCAGTTGGGGCGATTCGGTCCTTTGAACCGAGGAATCCCGACGTCGCGATCACGGCGGAAGGCCGGCTGTCGTTGAGAGCGCCGCTGATCTCCGAACGCGTGACGGCGGGGTTCTTCCAGGCGATGAGCGTGCCGCTCCGGAAAGGGCGCCACTTCACTGAGCAGGATCGCCGTGCCAATGTGGCCATCATCAACGAAACGATGGCGAAGACGTTCTGGCCCCGGGAGGATCCCGTCGGGAGGAGGTTCAAGCGCGGCGCGAGCGAGTCTACAAGTCCATGGATGACCGTCGTCGGAGTTGTTGGCGACATGCGGCGCCGCGGGCTCGAGCGCGATGCCGTGTCCGAGTTCTATGAACCAGAGATCGAGTCAAGCATGGAGCTCGCCATTCGCACAGCGACTGATCCTCTCGGACACGTCGCGAGCGTCCGTCAGGTCCTTCGCTCGTTTGACGGGCACGCCGTTATCGGGGCCGTGGCAACGGCCGAGAATCACCTGGAGGAGCTCGGCGCTGCACGACGCTTTCAGACCTGGCTGATCGCCGTTTTTGCGGGCCTGGGGCTGGTGCTGTCAGCGATCGGCATTTACGGTGTCATGCACTATGCGGTTGTGCAGCGAACGCACGAAATGGGCATCCGGATCGCGCTGGGCGCCGGAGGCTCACACGTGCTGTGGCTTGTGATCGGTGAGGGGCTGCGGCTTGCTTTGATTGGCGTCGCGGCCGGACTGTTGGCCGCGCTCCAATTGACGGGCGTGATGGCTCGTTTGTTATTCGAGGTCAGCTCGACGGATCCGGCGATCTTCGCCATCGTGCCTGTGATACTGGTGATCGTTGCCGTGTTGGCCTGCTACCTGCCGGCGAGACGCGCATCGAAGGTCGATCCGATCGTGGCGTTGCGTTACGAATGAGGGCGGCGCAGCCATCGCAGGCGGTCGAGCTGTCGCAACCACTCGCCGATGGGGTTCCAACTGGCGAAAGTTTGGCTCCCTTTGTGCGCATCCGGACGCACCGGTCTCAACATCGAACAGACGGTCTGGAGGACCATACCTGTAACTCATTCTAGCGTCATCCTTTCTCCAAGACGGCCACCTGGCATGCGAGCTGCGACAACTCGCTACGACTGGAGCTGAAAGCGAGCGAACTGATGCGCTTCAACGAGCATAACCCGTCGAAACGAACGCTGCTGTTTCTGGAGTCGGTTCTCGGCGACGTCAGGTTCGGCTTCCGGATGCTGCGCAAGAACGCCACCGTCTCAGCCGCGGCGCTGATATCGCTGGCGCTTGGAACCGGCGCGTGCATCGCCGCCTTCTCAGTCCTGGATGCGTTGATTCTTAGGCCACTGCCCGTTCGGGAGCCCGATCAACTCGTGCAGTTGACGTTCCCGAGTGACGTCGCTGCCATTGAAAGCGAGATGTTCAGTGAACCGCTCTTCCAGCGGATCCGTTCGGCTGCGTCCGGCCGCATGGAGCTGTTCGGCGTGAGCTATCAGGGTGTCCGGCCCGCCGTCTTCATCAACGGCGCGGCACAAGAAGAACAAGTGCGCGCACAGTGGGTGTCGGGCAACATGTTCGAAACACTCGGCGTCAAGGCGGCGATTGGCCGCACCCTTGATTCAGCAGATGACACTGCTGCAGCGGTTGAGTCAGCGGCGGTCCTGAGTCACCCATTCTGGGTGCGGCGGTTCGGGGCTGATCCTGGTGTCATTGGACAGCGGTTCACGTTTCCCGGAAGCAACCGTCAGTTTCACATCGTCGGCGTGGCGGACGCGCGTTTCACGGGAATCGAGCGTGGCCGGCTCACCGACATCTGGATTCCGAGCGTCACCTGGGACGCGAGAGCACCGTCGATGCCGTGGTGGGACTGGATGAGGATCTTTGGCCGCTTGAGGCCGGGCGTCGAGATTGCGCAAATTCAATCGGAACTCCAGACAACGTTCGTCAATTTCCGCAGCGAGCGAAGCTTCAACGTCGATGAGCCGTGGGAGCGCGTGGAGCGGTATCGCGCGACCCCGTTACACGTGCGCTCCGCCGCGACCGGGCCGTCATCTGTCCAACAACAGTTTCAGCGCCCTCTCTGGATCCTGATGGTCGTGGTGACGCTCGTCTTCGTGATCGCGGGATCGAACGTTGGGAATCTGTTCTTCGCGCGCGCCATTGCACGCGAGCACGAGATGTCCTTGCGGTTATCGATAGGGGCCACCCGATCGAGACTGGTGCAACAGCTCCTGGTTGAAACGAGTCTCATCGCCGCCCTTTCGGCGTTCGCCGGCTGGCTCTTTGCCTGGTTGGCGGCACCTATGATCGTCCAGATGCTCGCGCCGTCCGGCAATCCCGTCTATGCGGATCTCCGCACTGACTGGCGGGCGATTGCATTCATCGTGGCGACCGCCGCTGCGACGAGCCTATTCTTCGGGCTAGCCCCAGCGTTTCGGGCGTCCGGCGCGGCGCCGATGGGCGTTATCAAGGCAGGCAGTTCCCGAGCCGGGTCTGGCGCGCGTGTGTTGCGCCGGCTCGCTGGACTGCAGATGGCGTTCAGTCTCGCCGTGCTGTTCCTCGCAGGCCTGTTCGTCTCGTCATTTATCCGCCTCTCCGAAGTGTATATCGGATTCCGGACGGAGAGCCTCCTGGTCGTCACTGTCGAACCGAGACAGCCGCATGATCCGGAACGTGCGCGCGTACTGAGTCAGCAACTCGTCGACGGCATCAGTCACATGCGAGGCGTCGAACGAGCGGCACTGGCCGGGTGGGCGCCGTTCCGCGCCGGGAGCGGTCTGACGACACGCCTGCGGATGCCAGGCGCGCCGAGTGCCATCGAGGCACGCGTGCAGCGCGTGACGCCCGCATTCTTCGACACGACCGGAATCCGCCTCCTAGACGGACGCACGTTTGAACCGCACGACGCGGACACCACGCCAGCACCGGTCATCGTCAACGAAGCACTTGCGCGACGCATAGCGGGCGCCGGTCGCGTCGTCGGGCAACGGCTCGGAAGGATCGAGGAACGCGAGGTCCTCCAACAAGAGATCGTTGGCGTGGTGAGCAACGCGCGAAGCGGCGACCTCCGACAGCCTGCGCCGCCGACCGTCTACGATCTATTCGTCAGCGTGGCACCGATTCAGGCGCTGCTCGTGCGCGCATCGGGTGACCCGCGCTTCCTCACGTCCGACATCCGGCGCCAGGTGCTGCAGATCGATCCGTCGCTGCGCGTGGGCGACGTTGTCCTTCAGTCGAGACTCGTGCAGGATGCGTTTTTGCGAGAACGAGTGCTGGCCATCCTATCCGGATTCTTGGCGATGGTCGGATTGGTGCTCGCAGCGGTCGGTCTCTACGGTGTGTTGAGCTATTCGGTCGTGCAACAAACGCGGGATATCGGCATCCGACTCGCATTGGGTGCGGAACCGCACGTGGTGAGCCGATGGATCATCACGGACATCGGCAAGGTCATTGGCACCGGCATCGTTGCCGGTCTCGCCGGCGGCTTGCTACTCGCGCCACGGTTGGCCTCGCTTCTCTATGAAGTCCAGCCATTCGACGTGCGGAGCATCGCCGCGCCTGTGGGTGCGCTCTTAGTGGCGGCGGTATTCGCGGTTGTTCCGCCGGCACGGCGTGCGGCACGCATCGATCCACTCGTGGCCTTGCGGTACGAATGACCATTCCTCTACGACGCACGTTTCTCAGAGCGTTGTGCGTCCTCGGCATTCTGTGCGCCTCGATGGCGCCATCGGCTTCCGTCCATCCGAGCTCGGCCATCGTTGTTGTGTCGTGAAGGTCGCACCGGATGGCGAGGTCGACGTTATCCTGAAAACGCAGGCGCCAGTCGCCGACTGGGGTCGCAGTCCATCGCGACGATCTCTACGTGTTGACGCGAACGCCCCCGACAATCAGGCTGAGTGGATTCCTCGCATGCGGAAAGTCGGACGCGACGGCAGCGTCACTACGCTCGTCACGATCTCGACACGGGATCGAGCGAAGTGAACAGTCAGCGGCCAAGCGCTTACGAACCGATCGCGACATCTCAGTCGTCACGTAGAGATACTCATCGCGGCGGCGCCCGGCATTCCGTTCCGCATCAACATGCGAATCGGCGCCCTCCAGGCGCCTGGCCAAGCGCTCGACTACAACATGACCGTGAGCGAGAAGGTCGTCACCGCCGGGTATCACCAGACGCTGGCGATCCCGCTCAGGAGCGGCCGGTATTTCACGGACGATGACCGCGACGGAGCGGACGCCGTCGTCATCCTCAGCGACGCGGCGGCGCGCATGTTCTTCGGCGGCGACGACCTGCTCGGACGCGCCGTCATCGTCCTCGGCGCCGGCGGCGAGCGCCGCGTCGTGGGCGTCGTGGCCAACGCTCGACAGGCGAGCCTTGAGGTCAGCCCACACCCTGAGGTCTACCTGCCGATGGCGCAGGGACGCAGCCAGAACTACGGTTTCGTGCTCCTGCGCACAAGTGGCAATCCGAGCGATGCCCTGGCGGCGCTCCGCGGCATCGTCGCGCAGGTGCTGCCCGGCGTGCCGCTGCGGAATACCGCTCGGCTGGAGGACCTGTTCGCGGCGCAGACCGCCGAGCGGCGGCTGAGCATGTTGATGTTCGGCCTCTTCGGATTCTTCGGCCTGGTCATCGCCGCGGTGGGCATGTTCAGCGTCATCGCGTACCTCGTGTCGCAGCAGACAAGGGACATCGGCATCCGCATGGCGCTCGGTGCGACGCGATCGCGTGTTGTGGCCGCGGTGTTCGGCCAGGTCGCGCGCCTCGTGACTGCGGGACTCGTTGTGGGTGGTGTCGCGGATTGGTCGCTGTCGAGGACCGCCGAACGGTTCCTGTTCCGCCTCGCCCCTAACGATGTTCGTGCGTATGTGATCGCCATCGTTACGCTGCTAGCGGCGGCATTCGTCGCCGCGCTGTTGCCCGCGCGCCGCGCCGCGAGCATTGATCCGACGCAGGCGCTTCGGCAGGAGTAGGAGGACTCACATGAAAGTTCTTTCGTACGTCGTCTCGTCCGCGATCGTGATGTGCGGTCTCGTGTCCATCGATCTGCCGGCCTCGGCGGTCGCGATAGACATCACGGGAAATGGGAGGTGACCTTTCACACTCCGCCACCGAACGGCGACCTTCCGGCTACGTTCGTCTTCAAACAAGACGGCGTGAAGATCAGCGGCACCTATGACGGCCCGGGCGGTCCAGACGATGTCACCGGGACGATCAAGGGGAACGATGTGGTTCTGACCCTGGCAAATCGCCCAAGGGCACGTTTGTCCCGCAAGGTCACCTCAGTGACGAAGATGAGCGGCACGGTGACGGGCGCGAGCTCGACCGGTGAGCCAATCCTGTGGAGCGCCGAGAAGAGGAAGTGACTAATCCGGCGCGGCGTCCGCTGCGTGCTGGTTCAGCGTGCAGGGCCCATGCGCTCCGCCGCAGCCGCTGCCAATACGACGACCGACGCAGTGCGCGGAATAGGCGTCCGTCGGACTGCCCGAGCACTGTTCGCCCGTTCACGCTCCCCGTCGGAGTCCGTCGAGCCGTCTGAGCCATTCGCCAATGCGGTTCCAACTCGCGAACGTTTGGCTCGCCATCTCCAAGCTATTCATTTCAAACGGTTAGCCCTTTTTTATTCACTGCGGAGCGCTGTCAGAGGGTCGATCCGTGCAGCGCGACGAGCTGGCAGCACACAGGCCGCCAAGGTCACGCACATGGTGATCACCAGAATTCCAATAAAGGTGACAGGGTCGTGCGGTTCTACCTGGTACAGGATATTGCGCATGACGCGCGTCATCGCCAATGCGCCGGCCGTCCCCAGCAACGCGCCCAAGCCCGCCAGCTGCATTCCTTGACGTAACACCATGCCAGTGACATTGCGGCGGTCTGCGCCAAGCGCCATCCGAAGGCCGATCTCTTGCGTACGCTCGTTAACGGCATAGGCGGCGACGCCGTAGAGGCCAACCGCCGCGAGTGTTAAAGCCACACCGGCGAAGAAGCCAAGCAAGAGCAGCATCAAGCGACGCGGTCCCACTGAAATGGCAAGGACGGTTTCCAGCGTGCGGATGTTCGCGACCGGTTGGTTGGGATCGACTTCAAGAATCGCCCGACGCACCGTCTGCACGAGCGTGTCGGGCACGAGGGCCGAACGCACGACCAGATGTCCGCCCGCTGCGGAACTGAATGCAAAGGGACGGTAGAACATCGGCCGGACGTCGCCTGCGAGGCCTCGGTAACGCGTGTCGGCGACGACCCCGACAATCTCCCACGTCTGTTCGCCGATCTCTAGATGCTGTCCGATCACCTCTTGATCGGGGAAATACTTGCGCGTGAGAGCATCGGTGACGATCACCACCGGCGCCGAGCGGACAGTGTCGCGTTCGGTGAAGAACCGCCCTTTGACGAGGGGAATGCCCATCGCCCGAAACCAGTCAGGCGTACAGGAGTTAAAATCTGCGCCGTAACCGCCTTCTGCTGAGTACGGCCGACCCGCGATCCTGAAACCGCTGTCGGGGGGCGACGACACCACCGGCAGTGACGTCGACACGCCCGTAGCCTCAACGCCCGGCAGGGCTCGAACTCGGTCAAGCGCACGTTCGAAGAAGGCGAGGCGACGTTCGACGTCCGGGTATTTCTCCTGCGGCAACGAGATCTGCATCGCCACACCTTTCTGGGCGACGAAGCCCGGCTCCACGCTCGACAGGACAAGGAAGCTGCGGAGGAGCAGACCCGCGCCCGCCAGGAGAACCAATGCCAGCGCGACTTGAGAGACGATGAGGGCGCCGCGCACGCGCCCGCGAGATCCGGCGACCGACGTCCGGCCCCCCTCTTTGAGCGTCCGTTCAAGGTCGGGCCGTGTCGCTTGAAGAGCGGGAAACAAACCGACCGACACACCCGTGAGAAGCGAGACGATGAGAGTGAAGCCGAGCACGCGCCAGTCGAGCGAGACCTCCTGGATCCGTGGGAGCGCCGTGACGCTGAGGCGACCGACGTTGTCCACCAACGCCCACGCCAGTCCCAGTCCAGCCAAGGCGCCGGCGAGAGACAGCAGCAGGCTTTCAACGAGCAACGGGCGGATGACTCTCCACCGATTCGCGCCCAAGGCCAGCTGAATGGCCACATCCTTCCGTCGCGCGAACGCTCTCGCCAGAAGCAGGTTCGCCACGTTGGTGCAGGCGATGAGCAGCACGAATCCCACGGCCCCGACCAGTATCCACAAGGTCGGCGCGATCTCGCCCGTGATCTCTTCGTGCAACGGCACCACAGCGGCTCCCCAACGTTTTTTTGACTGGGGGTAGTGCACGCGCATGCGCTCGGCGATGGTGTTCAGTTCGGCACGCGCCTGGGCGACTGTGACCCCGCTCTTCAGGCGACCGATCGCACGCAGGTAGTGCATACCTCGGTTCTGGCTCTGTTCAGATGGAAAAGGAAACGGTACGACGTACTCAGATTCATCCGACGGTAGAAAGTTCGCGGGCAGCACACCGATCACGGTGTGCGGTTCGAGATTCACGTTGACTGTTCGACCGACGATATTCGGATCGGCACCGAAACGACGTTGCCACAGGCGCTCGGTGAGCACCACGACTTTGTTCTTCCCTGGCCGGTCCTCATCGGGCGCAAAGATGCGTCCGAGCAATGGCTTCGCTCGGAGAAGGCTCAGGCCGTTCGCGGACATCCGTAGGCCCTCGAGCCGTTCGGGTTCGCCCGAACCGGTGAAATTCAAATTCGTTTCATTCGCGAGCGACAGGCCCTCGAATGTCGTGTTTTGCGTCTGCCAATCGAGAAACACGCCCGGTGAGAGAGTATTCTTGCGTGTGCCGGTGCCCGGATCTTCCCAAACTTGGACGAGTTGATCGGGATCGTCGTACGGCGATTTCAAGAGAATGCCGCTCACGAGGCTGAAGATCGCGGTATTGGCCCCGATTCCCAATGTGAGCGTTAGCACCACCACGGCTGTGAATCCGCGGTGCTTGAGCAGCTGACGGAGAGCGAATTTCAGATCATGCATGCGGCCGTCTCTTCTTATTCTCGAGCGCCAGCTGATAGTAGGAATGCGACGACTTGTGCGTGTCCGCCTCGGCGCGCCATGCTGAGCGGCGTCCGCCACTCCTCCTGCGTCCGTTCGCGTGACGACTGGACCTGGACACGTGCATGTACGTCCGCGCCCCTCGCCACGAGCAGTTTGACGGTGTCCAGATGGCCGCTGCCGCTTGCCTGAATGAGGGCGTTTTCGTCCCGCGGCACCATCAGATTCACATGCGCCCCTCGATCCAGCAGCAAGGCGGCAACGGCGGTCGCGCCTTCGCGCGCCGCCGCGATCAATGGATTGCCGTCGCCCTCGACGGGCATGTTCGGATCGGCGCCGTGGTCGAGAAGCCGACCGACGACGGCGAGGCGATTTGCACGTGCGGCGGCGATCAGGGGGCTGCCATCGCCGGTGATGGCGACATTCACGTTTGCGCCCGCCCGGAGCAGTTGATCGATCTCGGCGAGGTCGCCGCTCTCAGCGGCTTCATACAAGGCGCGGTCGATCGCTCGCACGCGCCGCTCGTCGCGACCGAAGCTCTGATCGCCGCCGCGGGATCCCGCCTCGGCAATCCCGGCACCGGTTACCACATTAGGTCTCGCGATGGCACGCACGGGCGCGATCGTCACGACCACGAGGCTGGCGGCGAGCATGGCCGCGGTCGCAGCGGTCGCACCGGCGCGACCCCTCCGCTGGCGATCATCGAGCAGCGCGGCCACACGCGCGGACAGATCGCTTCGGTTCGCCATGCCGAGCATCGCCGGCACGTGAGTCGCGGACAGCCGCCTGGCGAGCAACACTAGCTGATCGGCATAGTCAGTCCGCTCTTCGCTTCGGACAACCGCATCGTCACAGGCGCGCTCCGCTTCGAGACACATTTGGCGTAGCGCCATCCACGCCAGCGGGTGGAACCAATAACACGCGCACACGGTCCGAGCCGCCATTTGGATGAACCAGTCGCCGCGTCGAACATGCTCGAGCTCATGCACGATGGCGCGCCGAAAATCGGCCTCGTTCCACCTGTGCGCATCGGAGGGCAGCAGAATCACGGGACGCCACAGACCGCACGTCAGAGGGGCCGCGATGCTTTCGTGCTCGAGTACGTCAACATGCCGGCGGATTCCAGCTTGGCGCGCCAGCGATTCAACAAACCCTTGGACCTCGGGCCACGGCAGACCATCGCGCTGAACTCGTCGAAGACGGCAGAATGCGACCCCAAGCGACAGGCATAGAGCTGCGACACCCATGAGCCACCCCCAGCGGACGGCCGAGGGCCAGAGCGTCGCATTGACGCCTGCGCGCTGCGTTCCTTGTGCCTGAACACTGACCGTTGCTGGCGCGAGAGGACGTTCGGACAACGATGTCGCCGAAGGGGCCGCGATGGGGCCGTCCGCGTTTGCGACGGAAACCTGAATGACCATGCTTGGAACGGTGACTGCTGCGAGCGGAAGCGCGATCAGGGCGGCAAACGTGGCGGTCAGCAGCAGATGCCGCACCGACGCTGGCGCCCGAGCCGCGAATCGCGCCACGGCCAAGCCGAGTGTAAGCATGACGGTCGCTTTTGCCAGAATGGACAACTCGATCGACTGCGAGAGCAGGATCACCGTTTGCGCGATCGTTGAGAGCATCATTGCCTCCGGTTCTTACGGACTCGCTCGATCTCGGCACGCAATGCCTCGATCTCGCTGTCCGACCAGTTTTCCTGCTTGAGCAGCGCAGTCGCCGTCTGACTGGGCGAACCGCTGAAGAAGACATGCACGAGCTTCTGAAGCGCCTTGCGTTGCGCGGTCGCGCGTGAGGTCGTGGGAACGTACACATACCGGAGGCCTTCTTCTCGATGCTTCACGAAGCCTTTCGCCTCAAGCTTCACCAGCATCGCGCGAACCGCCGAATAACTCGGCGCATCAGTAAGTCTTCCCCTGATGTCCTCGACGGATCCACGGTCGCCCAGAGCGAACAGCGCGTCCATGATCTCGCGCTCGCGCCGGGTCAGTCTTTCGCTCGGTAGGGACATGGATCTCCTATGTGCTACGCACGTAGCATACTGCTACGAATGCAGCATGTCAAATCATGGCGATCCTGTGTGTCGGCATCACACAGAACGTGCTGATTGCGCGATGTTCAACCGGTGATCGACGTCGACGCGCCCGCCTGTCGAGATTCTCAATGTTCTTCAACGCGGGTATTCTCTGGCGGCATTTCGCGTTGCGCGTTGGAACGATCGAGATCGAACCTCGACGACGTCAGACCAGTGGCGATTGCACGGTGTCGAATCCCAAACGCCTGGGAAACCGGGACTCGAACTACGCGGCGCGCCTAAGGGCATCCAACTGACGCAGCAGCTTGTCAATGGGTTTCCAACTGGTGAAATCTGGCTCACCAAAACCTCCATCAGCGCTCTCAGCCGGCGCCAAGTACTTGAAGAACGGCACCGCGCCTTTGATGGTCGGGACGGCCGCGAAGGATCGGAAGACGCGGTCATTCGCGGAAGCGCGCCGCGCGAAGAGCTCGTCCATCGTGCGCAGCGCGGCATAAGGTATTCGGCGATCACCACATGGACTGCGTCGACCGCATGCTGCCATCCATCGGTCACGTCGTCGAAGATGCCGCTGATGAAGGCCTTCATCTCGTCGTCCGGCAACTCCTGCTCGCGCGCGGTCCGCAAGATCACGCTCGCCACGAGTTCGGTCGCGAACGGCAATTTCGCGTCGGCCGTCTTGTCGCCGTAATCGATCTGAAGCGCACCTGTCGTATCCTCGTGCAGCCGTTCGACCGACCATTTCGCTGCGCTTTCCGGAAAGTGGCCACCGATGTCCCCGCGGATGGTCTCGATCCGTTTCTTCTTCGCGTTGAAGAATTTCACGGCGTCCACCCACATTTTCCGGCGTCGCTTGTCGTCATGGCTCTCGACGTACTTCTTCCACGCTTTGACCTCATTCAACCGGTTCAACGCGCCGCAGAATTCGTCCAGGCTCACGAGCGACCGGCGCAGAAAATAGAACTTGCGGTACTGCCTGCTCAATGCGTCGAGCGGAAGGTCCTCGGTCGCCCGTGAGCCGATATATTCGAGCCGCAGGTCCTCGAACAGAACGCACACCCGAGCGACTCTGATCGCCAATTCGCGATCGCCTTCCCAGAACACCTCGCGCAGCTTGCACTCGTAGACGTCGGGCTTCCGTTTCATTCGAAATACTGTACGGCGCGACCACTGCCACGCGGTGTGGAGTTTTCGTTGGGCCATGCGCTTCCTCCGTGGCCTGAAGACGCCAGCCCGCCAGGGGAGGCGTTAGACGCCGCGAACTCCTAGAGCGCGCAGGAAGAGCCCAACCTCGACGTTGAACGTCAGGACAAGGCCCGGCTTGTCGGTGGCGTGAGAATCGATCCCTCTGTGGAAGGAAATGTGTCACAATGTGCACATGAAGACGATCTCCATCCGTGAACTGCACCTGAAGACCGGCCGGTGGGTTCGACATGCTGCCAGTCGGGGGCCGATTGTGGTCACCGATCGCGGTCG
>Ga0137368_10006597_pt1 | contig 12165 bp, 9 predicted proteins | sample SagtaG_13_FD_104917 | JGI IMG/M metagenome (GOLD analysis project Ga0137368, IMG submission 104917) | Vadose zone soil microbial communities from Sagehorn Ranch, Mendocino, California, USA - Sage1_L_100_16 metaG | ecosystem: Environmental > Terrestrial > Soil > Vadose zone | place: USA...
CCCCTGATCAACACCCAAACCGGCTGGCGGCGCCTCAACGTCGCCATTACCCGGCGCCCGCTACCGGCTCGACGTGGTGGCCTCCTTCGCCGCCGAGGAGCTGAACACCCGCAACTCCAAGAACCCCAGCCTGCTGGAGCTGCAGCGCTTCCTCGACTACGCCCAGCGTGGTCTGCGTGCTCTGGCCGTCCAGCGCGGCCACGTCCCGTCCCAAGCCCCACCCGAGCCACCCGACCAGTCCGTCACCCACGCGGCGCTGGCAGGCACCGTCCCCACGGTCGACCTGGACCGGCCATTCGAGTGGACAGTGCCCTACCGAGCCTTCACCGCCCACCTCGACCATCCTGTCCATCCCGCCGACTACAGCGAGCACCAGCGCCTGACCGCCCTCATCCAGCGCGTCCTTGCTGCCGAGGCCCCACTCCACCGTGATCTGCTCGCCCGCCGAGTGGCCGAGCTGTACGGCGTTTCGGGCAGCCCCAGGGTCCGCGACGCCATCGACCACCACACCGTCGTCCGCGTGCCCGACCCCAGTGACCCTCGCACCAACCGCCAGGTCGACCACGTCGCCCCCGCCGAGCTTGCCGCCGCGATCCGCAATCTGGTCAGCGACGCCTATCTCATCGACCAGCAGGAACTCATCACCCGCTGGCCGATGCGGCGGCGCAGCGCCGTGATGGCGAGCGAGAGGATCGTGAACCAGGCGAACGAGCCTACGCCGATGCCGGCCAGCATCGCCGAGGTCGTGCCGGTGCTGGTGGCGACGCTGGCCGCCGTGGCGGCGGCGAACACCGCTCCCCGGGAGGCGACAGTCAGCGGGTTCGACGCGGTCGCGGCCAGCGACACGCGCAGCGCCTGCAGCGACGAGGCCAGCTCCGCCTGGGTTCGCCGCCGGCGCGCACCCGAAACGCCGATCACAACGTGCGGGCGCCAAGCGCCAGCAGCATGGTCGTGCCGAGCAGCCCGAGCGCCAGGCGGAGCGCCGGCACCCACTGGCCTAGACCACCTATTGACCGATGCGTCCATGTGGTCTATACCACTGTGGACCGCATCGACGCTCACGAAAACCGCCGTGATTACCGAGCCGAGCCGGTCCGGTGCCGACGCCTTGCGCGATTCCGTCGCCCCCCGGTGGATGCCCAGGCCCATCCGCAGTGACTCGCGGGACGCAGGATGGGGCCTTCGTCGGTCGCCAGTATCGATGGCGACCAGGGTCTTGCCATGAGACGGCAACCTTCGCGCCCGGCCGCGGCGACCCGTGACCGCACCAAAGTGGAGCAGACCACCCGACCGGCGCAGGGAGGGGAGCCGACATGAGAATCCCGATGCCGTCCGGACTCAGCGGGCACGACACACGCGCGTCGTGGCGTGGCATGTGGCGGCTCGCGCGGATGCTGCCCGCCGTGGCAGTCCTCCTGCAGATGACGTTCATCGGTGGGCAGGTCGCGCGGGCCGATGTCGCTCCGGTTACCCCGCCACGGCTCGTCCCGGTCCCGGTCTCGATGACGACCGTGCCTGGCACATCCTTCACCCTCGGCCATGGCGCGCGGATCGTCGTCGCACCCGGGGCGAACAGCGGCCTCCCGGTGGCACAGCAACTCGCCGCAATCCTGCGGCCCTCCACCGGGTACCCGCTGCCGGTGCTGACCGGGCGCGGCGCCGGCGCGGCCCCTGGCGACATCGTCCTGTCCCTTGCCGGCGATTCGGCCCTGGGGAGCGAGGGCTACCGCCTCGATGTGGCTCCTGACGGCGTCCAGATCCGGGCCGTCGCGCCGGCCGGCCTCTTCTACGGCGTGCAGACGCTGCGCCAGCTGCTGCCGCCGTGGATCGAGAGCTCGGAGGTGCAGCCCGGTCCCTGGACGGTGCCCGCGGGCCACATCACCGATCATCCCCGCTACTCCTACCGCGGGGTCATGCTCGACATCGCCCGGCACTTCGAGCCGCCGGCGGCGGTCAAGCGGCTGATCGACGACGCCTCGGCCTTCAAGGTCAACGTGCTGCACCTGCATGTGAGCGACGACCAGGGCTTCCGCATCGCGATCGACGGCCGGCCGGAGCTCACCGACATCGGGTCCCAGTTCTCGGTCAACAACGACCCCGGCGGCTTCTGGACGCAGGCCGAGTACGTCGACGTCGTCCGCTACGCGGCTGCCCATTACATGACCGTGGTCCCAGAGGTCGACACCCCCGGCCACAACAACGCGATCATCATGTCCTACAACACAGGGCCCACCCCGCCGTACCCGGTCTTCCCGGACATCAACTGCGGCGCCAACCACCCGCCGGTATGGAACCTGAGCTTCGACGTGGGTTACAGCGCGCTGTGTCCCGACAGCGACAACACCTGGGCGATCCTGACCGACATCATCACCCAGCTCACCGCGATGTCGCCCGGGCCCTACTACCACTTGGGCGGCGACGAGGTGCCGGCCTCGCTGCTGACGGCGGACCAGTACAACGCGTTCATCGATCGGGAGGGCCAGATCATCAAGGCCCGGGGCAAGATCGTGATGGGCTGGGCGGACATCTCGTCGGCCGGCTTCGACCGGCCCGGCGCGCCGCGGGCGGTCGCCCAGTTCTGGAACAACGCCAACCCCGCGGGCCCCGGCGGTGACACCGCCCGCGTCGCGGTCCAGAAGGGCATGCAGGTCGTCATGTCCCCGGCCAGCCACACCTACCTCGACATGCAACAGTTCTCAGGCAGCCCGCTGGGGCTGAACTGGGCTGGCATCCTCGACGTCTCGGACTTCTACAACTGGTCGGGCTCGACGAGCGATCCGGGCACCTACATCCCGGCTCGCACGTCCGGCGGTGTGACGTTGCCCGCGGTGACCGACGCCAACATCATCGGCGTGGAGGCCCCGATCTGGTCGGAGACGCTGCGGACCATCCAGAACATTGAGTTCCAGGCCTTCCCGCGCCTGCCCGCGACCGCGGAGCTTGGCTGGTCGCCGAAATACGATCCGGTGGCCGCGCCGGATCGCACGCTCGCGTCGTTCGAGGCACGGCTGGCCTCACGCGGGGCCGCCTGGCAGATCCGCAACCAGAACTTCTACGCCTCCACCCAGGTGCCGTGGCGGGTCGACCTGGCCGCCCCGAACATGATCCGCAGTGACTTGGCGTTCAGCGGCGCGGTGGCGTCGGTCGCCGCCCCGGGGGCGACCCTCGCCGGTCTGACGACGACGATCGACTGGGGTGACGGCACCAGCTCAGCGGGCACGCTTACCGGCACCGAGGCCACGAGCACCACCGTCAACAGCCTCTACACCGCCAATGGCAGCCACACCTACGCCGCCGCCGGGGTGTACCACGCAAGGATCACCGTCTCGAGGCCCGGCAGCAGCGCGACGGCCACCTTCACGGTCGTCGCCGGCGGACGCCGACAGTGACCCACCGGTCCGACCGCACGGAGGCGTCATGAAGCTCCGATCTCGCCGTTGCCGCTCCAGCCTGGCCGCTGTGTTCGGCGCGACACTTCTCGTCTCCGGTCTCACGGGTGGCGGGACCGCCGTTGCGGCCACCTTGTCACCTCAGCGGCGCACGGTCGGTAGCGAGGTGCAGGCCGTCCTTGCGTCGATGAGCCTCGAGGACAAGGTGGGCCAGTTGTTCTTCACGTACGTCCACGGGGACAGCGCGACGACGGAGAACCCAACCTACACGCAGCAGAACCAGGCCCTGTACGGTGTCGACAACGGCGCCCAGCTGATCGCCAAGTACCACCTCGGCGGGGTCATCTACTTCACCTGGTCGGGCAACCTGCAAAACCCAGCGCAGATCGCCTCGCTGTCCAGCGGCCTGCAGCAGACCGCAATGGCGCAACAACCGGCCGTCCCGCTGCTCATCAGCACCGACCAGGAGGGCGGAAACGTCACGCGGATCGGAGCGCCCGTCGCTGTTTCGCCCGGAAACATGGCGATCGGCGCGACGTTCTCACCGGCCTCCGCGTTGCGCGCTGCGGCGGTGACTGGACAACAGCTGCGGGCGATGGGCATCAACGAGGACGACGCGCCGGTTGTCGACGTGAACACCAACCCCGCCAACGCGGCTGACGGGCCGCGCTCCTTCGGCGACCGGGCCGGGATGGTCTCGGCGATGGCGGGCGCGGCCGTCAGCGGCTACCAGAGCGCTGGCGTGGCGGCGACGGCGAAGCATTTCCCAGGACTCGGCAGTACGACGGTCAATACCGACACTGGCGTCGCGGTCACGGACGAAACCCGCGCGGAGATCATGGCCAATGACCTCCCACCGTTCCGCGCGGCAATTGCCGCCGGCACCGACATGATCATGAGCGCGCACATCATCGCGCCCGCGCTGGACCCGTCCGGGACGCCGGCGAGCATGTCGAAGCCAATTGTCACCGGCCTGTTGCGCGACCAGCTCGGTTACCAGGGCGTTGTCGTCACCGACGCGCTGAGCGCGGCGGCGCTGGAAGGCATCCCGACCGCGCAGCGGGCGGTCGAAGGGGTCGAGGCAGGCGACGATCTGCTGCTGATGCCAGATAGCCTGCCCGACTCCGTGCAGGCCGTGCTCGACGCCGTGCGCGACGGCGCGATCAGCGAGCAGCGCATCGACGAGTCGGTCACGCGCATCCTCACGCTGAAGGACAGGCTCGGCCTGTTCGCGGACCCGTACTCGACGAACGACGCCGTCGGCACGCCGGGCCAGCTCGCCACGATGGCGGGCATCGCGCAGGATTCCATGACCTTGGTCAAGAACGATCACAGCGTGCTGCCGCTGGCGGACGGCTCTGGGAAGCACCTGCTGGTGACCGGCTGGGGCGCCAGCTCGACGCAGACCCTCGCGGCCGCTATCGCGACACGCGGCGTGACAACGCAGCGTGTCTACACCGGCTCGTCGCCGAGCGCCGCGACCATTGCCGCCGCGGTCGCGGCCGCGCAGCAGAACGACATCACCGTGGCCACGACCAACAACGCCTGGGGCGACACCGGCCAGCAGCGCCTGATCAAGGCGCTGCTCGCCACCGGCAAGCCAATCATCGTCGTCGCGCTGGGCGGGCCGTACGACATCGCGTATTTCGACGAGGCGCCGACGTTCCTCGCGGCGTATGGCTACCAACCCACCTCGCTCACCGCAATCACCAACACGCTCTTCGGCACCAATCCAACCGGACGGCTGCCGGTGACCATCCCGGTGGCCGGTCACCCCGACCAACCCCTGTACCGATGGGGCACCGGTCTGAGCTACGAGCACTGACCGGCACCGACATTCGGCGCCATGCCCCATCGCTGTGTGTGACTGTTTGTTCGAAGCAAGCCTTTCGGGCATGGACACGCATGATGGCTGCGTGGCCGTAGGACTGGGATGGAGGTTGGCGCGATGGGCTCGATGTATGGGAACAGGCCAGGCATTCGCCACTGTCGGTGGAAGAAGGTGGGGCTCGTGAGGAGACACGTCCTGGGCGCCCTTGCCGGGGTGCTCAGCCTTGCCCTTGTCCTTGCCGCGTGCGGCAACGAGCAGGGCGGCGGGGGAACCAGCGGTGGGACCGCGGCGCACAAGATCAAGATGGTCGCCGCCTCGTACAGCGACAAGACCCAGGGCTACTGGCAGGACCTCATCAAGCGATTCGAGCAGCAGAACCCCGGCACCACAGTCGAGCTGCAGGTCATCGACTGGAACAACATCCATCAGCAGGTCAACACGATGATCCAGACCCGGCAGATGCCGGACGTCCTCAACATCGACGACTGGGTCGCATACGCCAACCAGGGGCTGCTCTACCCGGCGCGGGATGTGCTGGACCCGCAGGTCCAGTCGGACTTCCTGCCGTCGTTCACCAAGAACGGCGAGCTCAACGGGACCCAATACGGCATCCCGTTCATCGCCAGCGTCCGGGCGCTTGGCTACAACCAGAAGCTCCTCTCCGAGGCCGGCGTCCAGAGCCCCCCGAAGACATGGCAGGAGCTCGAGCAGACCGCGCAGAAGGCGAAGGCCAAGGGAATCATCGGCTACGGGCTGCCGCTCGGTTCCGAGGAGGCCCAGGCGGAGTTCTCGCTCTTCATGTGGGGCAACGGCGGCGACTGGAAGCAGGGCGACAAGTGGACGATCAACAGCCCTCAGAACGTCGCGGCGCTCCAGTTCATGAAGAAGCTCGCCAGCGAGGGCCTCACCGAGCCGAACCCGGGCAAGACCAACCGCACTGACGGTGTCTGGAGGCTGTTCGCGCAGGGCAAGGTCGCCACGGCGGCGATCATGCCGCTGGGCACCTTCGCGAACAGCACCATGCAGGGCGCAAACTTCAAGTGGGCCTCGACGCCGTTCCCGGTCAATCAGGGCAACCCGGAATTCACGCTCGGCGTCATGGACTCGCTCATGGCCTTCAAGAAGCCTGGCAACCAGGAGGCGGTGAAGAAGTTCCTCTCCTTCGTGTACCAGAAGGACAACTACCTGAAATTCAACCAGATCGAGGGGTTCCTTCCGGTGACCGCGTCGGCGAGTGAGGCGATGAAGAGCGACCCGATCGCCGGCCCGGGCATCGCGCTGCTTCCGAAGGCGAGGTTCTACCCGCTGACCGACCCCAACTGGGGCAAGGTTCGCGGCGCCGTCCTCAACCAGTTCGGGACGGCGCTGGAGCCGAACGGCGACCCGAAGAAGGTCCTTGACGCCATCCAGCAGGTCGCCGAGCAGGGTGGCTGATACGGCCCTGCTGGACGGCCGCGCTGCAGGGTCCGGCCCGGAAGAGAGCCCATGGCGAAGACAGCACGTGGACGCGGCGGCGCCGTGTCCGCCCGCCGAGCCTCGGTGACCACGGCCGCCGGGCCCAAGCTCCGGCACGCGCCTCCCCGCAGGGGGCGTGGCCTGCGGGGCGGGCTCGAGCCGGTCGCGTGGGTCGCGCCCAGCGTGCTGCTCATTCTCGTGGTGATCGCGTTTCCCGCCGTGGAGATGGTGCGCTCCTCGTTCCTGCGCATCACCCAGACGGGTCTCGCCACCGGCGGCAACGGCCTTGGGAACTACCAGCGGCTCCTGCGCGAGCCTGCGCTGCCGAGCGTGGTCTGGCACACGATCCTGTGGGTGGTGCTGGTGGTGGGCGTGACGGTGCTCGTCTCGCTCCCGCTCGCCCAGTTCCTCGACAAGCCGTTCGTCGGACGCCGGCTCGTCCGCCTCGCGGTCGTCGTGCCATGGGCGGCGTCCCTGGTCATGACGGCCACGGTGTGGCGCTACATCTACGAAGGCGCCTACGGCCCCCTCAATCGGCTGCTGATGGATCTCGGGCTGCTCAACCAGCCCGTCGAGTGGTACAAGGACGCCCGCTTTGCCTTCTGGGGCCTGATCGTGATCGCGATCATCGTGTCGATCCCGTTCACGACCTATGTGTTCCTCGCGGGCCTGCAGACCATTCCCGGCGAGCTCTACGAGGCGGCCAGGATCGACGGGGCCGGGCCGTGGCAGGTCTACCGCCGCGTCACGCTTCCGCTGCTGCGGCCCTCGCTCCTTGTCGCCGTGGTGCTCAACGCGATCTATGTTTTCAACTCCTTCCCGATCATCTGGCTCATCACCGGCAAGATCCCCGGCTATGACACCGACACGACGATCACCTTCATGTACAAGGTCGCGTTCGGCCCCGGCCCGCAGCTCGACGCCGGCGAGGCAGCCGCGCTCGCGGTCCTGAACGTGCTGTTCCTCCTCGTGGTCGTGACCGTCTACCTGCGGCACATCACCTGGGATGAGACCAACGTCTCAGTCGGCGTGGAGCGGGAGGGCGCGCTCAGCCGGCTATCCCGGACGGCCGCAGGCTTGCTTCGCCGGGCGGCCGGCGGAGCGGCCGCGGCGCTCCGCCCGGCGGGGCGCCTCCTCTCGGCGCTGCGAGTTCCGGGCCGAGGCATCGGCGCGGCATGGCGGCCGCTCAGGCCCGCCGGCCTCCCCGCCATCGGCGCCGTGGTCGCCCTGTTCTTTCTCGCGCCGTACGCCGTCATGTTCCTGGGCGCGCTCAAGAGCGACCAGGACCTGTTCAGCATCCCCGCCCGCTACCTGCCGACCCGGTGGGAGTGGTCGAACTTCGTCGGCGTCTGGAGCCAGATCCATCTGCTCGCCTATCTCAGGGCGACCCTCGTGATCGCCGGGGTCACAACCCTGATTGTCCTGGTCGTCTCGGTGCCAGCCGCCTGGTTCACGGCACGGCACCGCTTCCGCGGCAGGAGCCTGTTCCTCTACCTGATCCTCGTCACGCAGATGTTCGCCCCGGTCGCGCTCGTCGTCGGGCTGTACCGCGAGTACGCGCTGGTCGACAACTTCTTCGCCAACCTGGGCCTCGGGCTGCGCGCGACCTCCTCGTTCTGGGCGATCATCCTGGTGTACTCGGCATTCAACCTGGCCTTCGCCGTGTGGATTCTGTCCGGGTACTTCCGCAGCATCCCCAAGGAGATCGAGGAGGCGGCGCTCATCGACGGCCTCGGCCCGTTCCGGGCTCTGCTCAGGGTGGTGCTGCCGCTGGCCAAGCCCGGTGTGGTCACCGCGGTCATCTTCACCTTCATCCAGGTGTGGAACGAGTTCGTCGTGGCGCTGACGCTCTTCAACGACCCGACCCGCAACCGCCAGACGCTGACCGTGGGCATCCAGCAGTTCGTAGGGCTGTACGAGACGCACTACCAGTACCTGTTCGTTGCCTCGCTCATCGGCATCGTGCCGGTCGTGGTCCTCTTCACGACGATCGAGCGGTACCTCATGGGCGGCCTCACCGCCGGCTCCGTGAAGTAGCGGGGTGTGAGCGCATGCGGGCCGAGCGTGGAACCAGCGACCATGGCAGAGGAAGGCACGGGGTGACCGCGGGGTCCTTTCTGAAGGCCGAGATCGCCAGCCAGCCTGCCTGCTGGCGGCAGGCGCTCGGGGGACTCGGCCGGTGGCGGGAGGCGCTGCCGCGCTCGCGTGAGCGGGTCGCGGTCGTCGGCTGTGGGACGTCGTGGTTCATGGCCCAGGCATACGCCGTCCTGCGCGAGCAGGCCGCCCTCGGCCTTACCGACGCGTTCCCGGCCTCGGAGATGCCCTCCGGGCGCGGCTACGACCGGCTGCTGGCCATCACCCGGTCGGGGACGACGACCGAGGTGCTCGACCTGCTCGCCGCCCTGCGGGGCCAGTGCCCGACGGTGGCGATCACCGCCGGGCCGGCCACGCCTGTCCAGGAGATCGCCGGCGACAGCGTCGTGCTCGACTTCGCCGATGAGCACGCCGTCGTGCAGACCCGATTCGCGACCGCCACCCTCGCGCTGCTCCGCGCGCACCTCGGCCGGGACCTCACCGGCCCGCTCGCCGAGGCCGAGGAGGCTCTCGCCGCCGACCTGCCCCCGGGCGCGCTGCGGCAGACCCAGTTCACGTTCCTCGGACGCGGCTGGTCGGTGGGCCTGGCGAACGAGGCGGCGCTGAAGATGCGCGAGGCGGCGCTCGCCTGGGCCGAGTCCTATCCGGCGATGGAGTACCGCCACGGTCCGCTGAGTATCAGCGGCGAGCCGCCGCGGGGCCTCGCCGACGAGGCGGCCCGCACCGGCGCCCTGGTCGTGGCCGAGTCCCGCGACCCTATGGCCGAGCTGGTGCGGGTGCAGCGGCTCGCCGCGGCCACCGCACTGGCAAAGGGGCTGGAGCCCGACAACCCGCGTCACCTTGCCAGGTCGGTGGTCCTCCAGCCCTGGACGGCATCGCGGCGTCGGGTCCCGTGACTGGGTGGGCCGGCGCGCTGGCCGAGGCGACCTTCGGCGCCGCCCGCGACGAGCGCGACGTGCTGTTCCTGCCTGTGGGGGCTGGCATCGCGGGCACGGCGCTGGTTGACGGGAGGCTGCTCGTCGCCGCACGCGTCCGCGAGGGCGACCCTGACGCCGTGGCCGTCTGGGACCAGGCCGTCGCGGCGCTCGCCCACGGGCTCACCGCCGCCGTCGCCCTGCTGGCGCCGCGGCTCATCGTCGTCGGGGGAGGGCTCGCCGACTCCGGTGACCTGCTCCTCCGCCCGCTCTCCGAGATCCTGCTCGCGCGGCTGTCGCCGCGCTCGGCGCGGATGCCGCGGCTGGTCCGTGCCGCCCTCGGTGACCAGGCCGGATGTCTTGGCGCGGCGCTGCTCGCCAGGCGGGCCCTCGGTGCGGGGCCCTCCCCATGACCGTGCTCCTGGAGGGGGCCCGGATCGTTACGCCCACTCGCGTCCTGGACCCCGGGTGGGTGGAGGTGGCAGGCGACCGCATCGCCGCGGTCGGCCCCGGCGGGACGTCCACCGGGCTCACGGTCGTCCCGGGCTTCGTCGACATCCACGTCCACGGCGGCGGCGGCGCGTCGTTCCTCAGCGCGAACCCCGACGAGGCCGCGCGTGCCGTGGCGTTCCATCGCCGCCGCGGGACGACCACCACGCTGGCGAGCCTCGTCACAGCCCCCCTCGACATCCTCGGGCGTCAGCTGTCCGCGCTCGCCGACCTCTGCACCGACGGCCTGCTCGCCGGGATCCACCTGGAGGGCCCGTGGCTCAACAGCGTCCGGCGCGGCGCGCACGACCCGGCGTTCCTGCGCCCGCCCGCGCTCCCCGATGTTCGGCGGCTGCTCGCCGCGGGCGGGAGCGCGCTTCGTATGGTGACGCTCGCGCCGGAGCTGGACGGCGGCCTGGACGCGGTCCGTGCCGTCGTCGCCGCCGGTGCCGTGGCCGCGGTCGGCCACACTGACGCGACATATGAGGTGGCCCGCGCCAGCATCGACGCCGGCGCCCGCCTGGGCACCCATCTCTTCAACGGGATGCGGCCGGTGCACCACCGCGAGCCGGGCCCCGTCGTGGCGCTGCTGGAAGACGATCGGGTCGCCGTCGAGCTGGTCAACGACGGCACACACCTGCACCCGGCCATCGTGCGCGGTGTGGTCGCCGCCATCGGCCCGGACCGCGTCGCGCTGGTCACCGACGCCATCGCCGGCGCCGGGATGGGAGATGGCGAGTACGAGCTGGGCGGGCTGCGCGTGCGGGTCAGCGGTGGCGTGGCGCGGCTGGCCAGCACCGGCTCGATCGCCGGGAGCACGCTGACCATGGATGCCGCGTTCCGGCGCGCGGTCGTCGACGCCGGCCTGCCGCTGGAGGTCGCCGCCCGGCTCACCTCGTCCAGGCCCGCCCGCATGCTCGGTCTCGACGACGTCGGCGCCATCGAACCCGGTCGGCGGGCGGACCTGGTGGTCCTCGACGAGAAGCTCGAGGTCGTGGGGGTCATGGCGAGAGGGGCATGGGTGGACGGATCGCCACGATGATCGTCACGGTGACCCTCAACGCCGCGCTCGACGTGGCCTACGACGTCGAGGCGCTCGTCCCGCACGCCACCCACCGCGTGCTCGAAGTCCGCGCGCGGGCGGGCGGGAAGGGCGTGAACGTCGCCCGCGTGCTCCGCCAGCTCGGCCAGGACGCGGTGGTCACCGGGCTGGCCGGTGGCCACACTGGCACCCTGATCCGCGCGGATCTCGCCGCCTCCGGGCTGCCAGACGCCCTGGTGCCGATCAGCAGGGAGAGCCGGCGGACGCTGGCGATCGTGTCACGGCGTGATGGTGGCGCCACGCTGCTGAACGAGCCCGGCCCCCAGGTGCGCGAAGAGGAGTGGGCGGGCCTCCTGGCCCGCTTCGACCGCCTGCTCGCGGCGGCGCAGGCGGTCATGCTCTCCGGCAGCCTGCCGGTCGGCGTGCCCACCAGCGCCTACGCCGAGCTCGTCCAAGCCGCACACGACCACGGACTCCCAGCGCTCGTCGACGCCGAGGGCGAGGCGCTCCACGCCGCGCTCCTGGCGCTCCGGACGTGGTCGAGCCGAATGCCGCGGAGCTGCGCGCCACGACCGGCCATGACGATCCCGCCCTGGGGGCCGGGGCGGTCCTGCGGGCCGGCGCTCGCGGCCGGCCTCGCCGGCGGCCATCCCTGGCCGGAGACGTTGCGCGAGGCGGTTGCCGTCTCCGCTGCTGCCGTCCTCCTCCCCTGTGGCCGGAGGCTTCGACCACACGGCCTACCGGCGGTTCCGCGACGCCGTCACGGTCCGACGGCTCGGTAGCTGACCTGTCGCCAACCCGTTCGTTTGTGAGCGAATTTGGTCCAAGAAGACGATAAGCTACAGAAATAGAGCTCATCTATACTTGTGATCATGAGGCGAGCGGAACGACTGCGGAATGTGCTGGAGGCGCTGTCCGCCAGCGGCACCATCGACGTGACAGGGCTAGCGC
>Ga0137368_10006598_pt1 | contig 12164 bp, 12 predicted proteins | sample SagtaG_13_FD_104917 | JGI IMG/M metagenome (GOLD analysis project Ga0137368, IMG submission 104917) | Vadose zone soil microbial communities from Sagehorn Ranch, Mendocino, California, USA - Sage1_L_100_16 metaG | ecosystem: Environmental > Terrestrial > Soil > Vadose zone | place: USA...
CGCCGCGCTGGAGGTCGATGCCGTCGGTCGAGCCGGGCGGCAGCTCGAGCACGCTGTGGGCGCCCCACTCGAGCGGCACGATGCCCCACCACGCCGGCAGCTTCCGATAGACCTTCTTCACCCGCTCCCCGCTGTCCAGGAAGACCGCATCGATCGGGAATCTCATGAACATCATGTGGATGCCGTTGCACGGGACGATCCACATGCCCCGACCCGCGCCGAGCTCCTTGCGAAACATCAGGCCCAGGCCGCGGCCGAACATCGTCTCCGGCATCTCGAGCTCTTCGGCAAGCACCTTGCCGCTCCGCTCGTGAACCGCCCGACGTCCATTCATGGCGATGGCCTAGGGTAAATGCCCGCGCCATGGATTTCGACAGCGATGGAATTCGACTCCAATTCGAGGTCCACGGGCCGGAGAACGGGACGCCCATCGTCCTCGTTCACGGCTTCGCCTCCGACTACCGCCTGAACTGGGTCGGTTCACGCTGGCAGGAGACGTTCACGACGGCTGGCTTTCGGGTGATCGGTCTCGACTGTCGGGGACACGGGCACAGCGACAAACCCCACGACGAGACCGCATACCGGGTCGAGGTGATGGCCGCGGACGTCGTTCGCCTGCTCGACCACCTCGACGTGCCCTTCGCTGCGTGCCTGGGTTACTCGATGGGAGCCCGGATCGGCCTCGAGCTCGTCCTGGAGTTTCCCGAGCGGGTTACGCGAGCGGTGCTCGGCGGGATCGGGGGGACGGGAGCGATCGGCCGGGCGGACGCCATCGCGCACGCGTTCCGCAGCGGCCAGCCCACCGACGACCCTGTCGCCCGGACCTTCTACCAGTTCGCCTCTGCTCGGCCGATCAATGACCTGCAGGCTCTCGCCGCATGCATCGTCGGGCTCAAGCCCGCCGCTGACCCCTCCGGGCTCGCCGCGATCAAGACGCCGATCCTCATCGTGGTCGGCGCCAAGGACGAAATCGCCCGCGGGGCCCCCGAGCTGGTCGAGATGATCCCCACCGCCCGGCTAGTCACGATCCGAGATCGCGACCACATGAGCGCGGTGCCGGCGCGAGAGTTCAAGCAGGCCGCGATCGACTTCCTCACGGCTGAATAGCGTTGCTCTGGCGGCCGGGGTGGAAACCCGGCAGGGTTTCACCCACGAATCGCGAACGACTTCCTCACGGCTCAATAGCGTTGCTTTGGCGGCCGGGGTTTCCCCGGCCGCAACACACGTAACCCACAAGCCGCCAGGCGTCGTTTGCGGAGGGCCACCTGGAAAGACCCAACCTATCCGGAAGGGGTGAGCGGCGCGAATCCGCCGCGCAGGGCTGCCCGGCGATTCGATCACGATGATGCGGCGTTGAGCGCCGCGACGTAGGGGAAACCCGGCAGGGTTTCCCCTACGACCTCAGATCCGAGGCAGGAACCGGACCCTGCGCCGGCTCTTGCGCCCCTCGCCGTCGACAGGCACGATCGAGATCGTGCCGTCCGGCTCCAGCACCCCAAGCCGGACCGCCTTCACATCGTCGACCCCATGCTCGCGGATCGCCATCTCGAGCTCGTCGACGCTCACACCTTCTCGTTTCAACGTCTCGGGCAGCACCTTGCCGTCCTGGATCAGGATCGACGGCTTCGGCGCGAACACTCGATGGAAGGCGTCGATGCTGTCGAGCCTGCCGACGACGAAGTTCGCCGCGACCAGGGCGGCGATCAGGATCAGCCCTCCCACCAGGGAGGTGTCGAGGCCCGTCATGGCCGGCTGCAGGGCGTTGGCGACCAGGAGGATGAAAACCAGGTCGTACAGCGTGAACTGTCCGACCTCGCGCTTGCCGGAGACTCGGAGCGCCACCAACAGAGCGAAATAGACGACGCACGCCCGACCGACGAGCTCGAGAATCGGGACGGCCGGCTGTAGCGCGCTGGGCGTCTTGCTCGCTTACCTCGGCTGCATCAGGATCAGCACTGCCGGGCCGAGGAGCACGATCCAGAGCGTCGGGAAGATGCAGCCGACCATCGGCAGCATCATCTTCAGGGTCGCCTGGGCGCCTTTTTCCTGAGCCCGCTGGCGGCGCCTGCGCCGCATCTCGTCCGCCTGGATGCGCAGGATCTTGCCGATCCCGGTGCCGAACTGCTCCGACTGGATGACGGCCTGAATGAAGTTGTGCAGGTCTTCGACCCCGCTGTTGCGGCCCATCTCATCGAGGGCTTCCAGGCGCGGCCGGCCCAGGCTGACCTCGCGCAGGGCCTTGCTCAGGAGCTCGGAGAGGGCGTTCTTGTACTTGTCCGTGACCCGCGCCAGGGCGGCGTCGAAGCCGAGCCCTGCGTCGACGCAGATCACGAGCAGGTCGAGAGCGTCAGGTAGGCCTTTCTGGACCTCGGTGCGGCGCCCGTCGACCTTCTGCTGGAGCCAGATCACCGGCAGGTAGTAGCCGAGGATCGTGCCCGCGACGAGCGAGATCACGAGATAGACGGGGCTGCCCATGACCAGGCCCAGGAGCAGGCCCACAGCCGCCAGCACGGCCGCGGCGACCAGGCGGACGGCGGCAAAGTCTTCGGGCGTGAGGTTGCCGGGACGTCCGGCCAGCTCGAGCTTGTTGTTCAGGTCCTGGCGCGCCTTCTGCGGCGTCGATCGGGAGAGCAGCGAGCCCAGGCGCTCGATCGCCGGTCTCAGCACGCGCTCGCTGAACGGCCGCTGCAGCTCGATCTCCTCGATGCTGAGCTGTTTCTCACCGCCGTATGCGGCGAGCCGCTGCTGGACGTCGACCGCGGTGCTGGACGAAGGTGTTCGCGCCAGGCCGACGAACATCAGAAGAATGCCGAAACCGGCGACAGCCGCAAGCATCAACGTGGTGGTGTTCATGCCTAGACCTCGATCGCCACGATGCGGCGGATGATCAGGTTGCCGATGAAGATCATGAACCCGCCGATCACGAGCAGGATCCAGCCGATGATGTTCGAGAACATCGGCTGAAAGTAGGCCGGCGTCACGAAGAACATGAACGCCGCGAGCAGGATGGGCAGGGCGGTGATGATCGTCCCGGAGGCTTTGGCCTGCGCGGTCAACGTCTGGATCTCGCCCTTGATGCGTACGCGCTCGCGGATGGTGTAGGCGATGTTGTCCAGGATCTCCGCGAGGTTGCCACCGACCGTTCGGTGGATGGAGTAGGCGGTCGCGACGAGGTCGAAGTCGGCGCTTGCGATGCGCTTGGTGATGTTCGACAGCGCCTCGTCCGGTGAGCCGCCGAGGTTCATCTCGCGCACGGCCCGGGCGAACTCATCCCCGATCGGCGCCACCGCGTTCTTGGCGACCGTGTCGATGGCCTGCGCGAACGAGTAGCCGGCCTTGAGCGCGTTCGACAGCAGCGTCAGCGTGTCGCCCAACTGGTTGTTGAACTTCTTCAGGCGCTGGCCGATCCGGTACTTGACGTAGAAGCCCGGGATCAGATAGCCCGCGAAGAAGAGCAGAGCGAAGAGCGGGCCCCATCGCCAGAAGCCGATCAGGCCGACCAGGGCGCCGGTCCCGAGCTGGATCATGAAGTACTCGGACGGCCGCAGCTTGAGGTCGGCGCGCTGCAATTGCTCGGCGACGGACGGCTTGCCCTTCTTGACGTCGCCACGGCCCATGCGGTCGGCGGCCGGCGCGAACAGGCGGTTGAGCGAGTCGCGCAAACCCGACGCCGGCGGAAGCGTCTGCGAGCCTGCGGTAGTCGTCACGCCATACGCGGCGAGCCTCGCCTGGAAGTCCTCGGAGCCACCTGCGCTGCGGCGCATCTGGCTGATGCCGAGAAAGAACAGGAACACGCCTGCGAAGGCGATCAGCCCGAACACGATGGGAATGGATGGCATCAGATCCTCCTAAGGGTCAGTACAGCTTATCTGGCGGCGGCTGAGGCCCAACCACGAAAAGTTGCTCGGGAACGTCCTCTCCCTCAGCCCTGAGGTGCTCCATGCGCATGGGCAGGATGCCCATGGCGGTGTGGTAGCCGACCGCCTTGCCTTCGGCGTTGACGCCGATCTGCTTGAAACCGAAGAGCTCCTGGTACTGGACCTCGCCGTCGCGGATGCCGATGATCTCGGCGACGCTCACGATCCGGCGGACACCGCCACGAAGGCGGGACTGCTGGACGATGAGGTGGATCGCCGAGCCGATCGTCTCCCGGATGGCCCGCGACGGAAGGTCCTGGCCGGCCTGGAGGACCAGGGTCTCGAGCCGGACGAGGGCCTCGTGCGGGTTGTTCGCGTGGAGCGTCGACATCGAGCCATCGTGGCCGGTGTTCATCGCCTGAAGCATGTCCAGGGCCTCGCCGCCACGACACTCACCGACGATGATCCTGTCCGGCCGCATACGCAGGCAGCTCTTGACGAGCTCGCGGATGGGGACCGCACCCTTGCCTTCCACGTTGGGCGGGCGCGACTCGAGCTGGATCCAGTGCGGCTGCTGCAGCTGCAGCTCGGCCGCGTCCTCGCAGGTGATCAGCCGCTCGTTCTCGGGGATGAACGAGGAGAGGATGTTGAGCAGCGTGGTCTTACCGGAGCCGGTGCCGCCGGAGACCAGGATGTTGAGCCTCGCGCGGACGCACGAACGGAGGAAGGTCATGATCTCGGGGCTCGACGACCGGAAGCGGTTGACCACGTCGGCGGGACCCCACTTCTCCTTGGCGAACTTGCGGATGGTCAGCGCCGGCCCCTTGAGGGCGATGGGCGGAATCACGACGTTGACACGCGAACCGTCCTTCAGGCGCGCGTCACAGATCGGTGTCGATTCGTCGACGCGCCGGCCCACCAGGCTGACGATGCGGTCGATGACCTGGCGCATCTGGCGCTCCGACTCGAAGGTCACCGAGGAGAGGACCGGCTCGCCGCTCTTCTCGACGTAGATCTGCTTTGGATGGTTGGCCATGATTTCAGTGATGTTCGGGTCGGCGAGCAGTGCCTCGAGCGGACCGAGGCCCAGGACGTCGTCGAGGACCGACTCGACAAGGCGCTCCTTGTCGTTCTTGGTCATCGTCATGGCCGTGGCGCGGAAGTACTCTTCGGCCAGCTCGACGATCTTTTCCCGGACGCCCGCCTTGTTGCTGGAGTCGATCTCGTCCGCGAATTTCTCGATCAGCCGGGCGTGGATCTGCACCTTGGCGGCGGTGAAGGCAGGCGTGAGCTCGGCGCCGGTCGCGGCGGCGCGCTGTGACAGGCTGGCTGTAGGCGGCGGAGCCGGCGCCGCCGCCGGCGCTATCGGGATCGTGCCTTGTGGCGCATAGGGAGTCGCCCCCGGCAGGGTCGCGGTGGCGGGCCCGTTACCCGCGCCGCCCGGCAGAACCGTCGCCTGGTTCTGCTTGACCCTGTCGAGGAGACCCATCCGACCTCCTGGCTAGAGGGAGGAGAAGTGCCAGCGCGCGTCGACCTGGGTCTGGGTTACACCGCCGGCCGCGGTGATCTGCGGACAGGCAGGGTCCTGGTTGTCGGCTGGCGCGGTCCCGTAGTCCTTGAAGGACTCGAGCGTGTAGCGGACCTGCGTGTTGTTCAAGAACCAGACCAGGTATTCGGCGTCGCACTGCGTGATCTCAACCGTGAGGCTGGAGGTGACCCCCGTGGTCGCGGCCCCCTGGCCGCCCGCACCGGAGCTTGTCGCTGACTGGACGTTGGCGGCGGCCGGGCCGAGCCCGATCACCCTGACGTTGGTGAACACCGTCTTGCTGACGACCTTGGTGACGCCGGTGCCTCCTCCTGGGGCCGCCCCCTTGGAGGCGAATATCGTCACGGCGCCCGAGACGATTACCGTCACATAGTCGCCGACGCTGATGTGGCCCGCGACCCCCTGCTGCTCGCCCGTGGGAATCGTCATCGCCACATAACCCTTGGCCAGGGGCAAGAACGCCGGAGCCGACCCGGCCGGAACCAGGTTGATGTCCTTGGCCAGCATGTCGGAGGTGATGACCGAGCCCTTGGAGATGTTGATCTCGGCGATGAGGTTCACCACGTCTTTCGGGTTGGCGTAGATGTTGGCTGCGTTCGCGTTGCCGCTCAGGGAGATCTTGGCCGTGTCCAGGTCACCTTCTGTGATCTGGTGGCGCAGAGGGATCGCCTGCTTGGCGACCACGACTGTTGTGCTGGGACCGCCGATCGCGGCGCCGCCGCCCAGGTTGCCGAGCAGGAACACGGCCCCGAAAGCGACCAGGGCAAGGAGCAAGCCGACGATTATGAAGAGACGACCCCCGCCAGGACGGGGCCTTGCAGCAGCAGGTGCGACGGCCAAGACTAAGTCACCTCCGGTGGAATCCTCAAGAGTGGCGACATTGTAACCATGGGAACCGCGATCTTCCCCCCGATTCGCTGTAAAGAAGAGAGAGCCCCTTACGGGGCTCTCTTTGAAGGTGCGATTACGTGGGCTCTTACGCTCCGAGAGCGGCTACGACGTTCGAGAACACGTTCTTGATCTGGTTGCCCATCGTAAGAAGGATCACGATGACCACGATTGAGACCAGCACGAGGATCAGAGCGTACTCAACCATGCCCTGGCCTTCCTGACGAGTCGTTAGGCTGCGGAGCTTCCAGTAAAGGCTCAACATTTCTGCGATTTCACCTCCTTTTTCCTGAACTACAGGCTTCTGAACCTGCTTGACGCTGCCCGGTACGGTTTCTTGCAGCACCGGGACCTCTCGCGGACGAGGATGCTACTCAAGGGTCCCGGGCAGGTCAATTCATTAGCCAAAACGACCATGCCGCCCGCCCAGGTCGCTACCCTTCTGGCCGACATGACGGTGGCGGGCGTGGCGGGGGATCGCGATCAGCGGCGCTCGGGAGCCTACTGGCGGGACCTCGTCTTCAGCCGCCTCCTCCCCTCTCTGTTCTTCAGCCTGTTCCTGGCTCGCGGCCTGCTCCTGCTGTGGGGCGGGATCCAGGGCGTGCGCACACCGATGGACGTGCTCTTCGTCGTCCAGCAGCTGCTCGCGCTCGCCTATTTCACGATGCTGGTCGTCCTGTACGCCGTCCGCCTCCCGCAGCAGGGGACCGACCACCGAGTGGCCGTCATCTTCATCGCCTTCAGCGGCACTTTCTCGGCGATCGCCGCCAGCTTTCTCCCCGGCGGCACCCGGCGCGAAGGCCTGGTCCTGTTCGCCGACCTTCTGGCCACGGCAGGGCTTGCCTATTCGGTCTGGGGCCTGGCGTACTTGCGGCGATCGTTCTCGATCATCCCCGAGGCTCGCCGCCTGGTGACCGGCGGGCCCTACCGGCTGAGCCGGCACCCCGTCTACCTCGGCGAGGTCGCCACCGCGATCGGGGTCAACCTGGCCACCGCCGGCTGGCTCAGCGCGGTGGCCATCGCCTACTTCATCGTCTGCGAGCTGCTCCGCATCCGGTGGGAGGAGCGGATCCTCGCCAGCACCTTCCCCGACGAGTACCCCGAATATGCAAGACGCGTCCCCCGCTACCTACCCAACCCCCTCGCTCGCGGCTGACGGCCAGCGCCTGACCGAGCGGCTCAGCGCCCGGACGCTGCTGCTCGGCGGCGTGATGATCGTCATCCTCGCGCTGTTCATCGGCGTCGAGCAGGACCCTGACTTCTGGTGGCACCTCCGGATCGGCCAGTGGATGGTCGAGAACGGCCGCCTCCCGAGCTCGGACATCTTCACGTTCACGGCAACCGGCCATTCCTGGACCGACCACGAGTACCTGACCGAGATCCTCATGTGGCTGACCTACAGCACCTTTGGGATCGCGGCGCTGTGCGTCGCGTTCGGCCTGGTCACCTGGATCGGCTTCTGGCTCATCTACCTCCAGGTCCGGCGCCAGCCCTTTGTCTTCGTCGGCCTGGGGCTGACCATCGCGGCGGTCGCCGGCTCGCCGATCTGGGGCCCGCGGGCGCAGATGATCACCTTCGCCCTCAGCTGCCTCCAGCTCTACTGGCTCCGCCAGTACCTCAGCGGGCGCTCCCTGGCCATCAGCTTCTTCCCCCTGGTCATGGTGGCGTGGGCCAACCTGCACGGGGGCTGGGTGATTGGGTTCGTCTGGCTCGGCGTCGCCCTGGCCTCCGAGCTCCTGAGCTGGGCCTGGGACCAGGACAACCCCGCGCACCGGATGCACGCCCGCCGCCTCGCCGTGATCGGCGCTGCCTCGGCCGTCGCCGTGGCCGCCACGCCACACTTCCTCAACCTCTACCCGTATCCCTTCCAGACCCAGGGCAGCGAGGCCCAGCAGCGGCTGATTGTCGAATGGGCCTCGCCCAACTTCCACAACATCGAGCTTCGGCCGTTCGAGGCGATGATCTTCCTGGTCGTGATCGGCTTCGCGCTGAAACGGCCGACGCTGTTCGACCTCCTTTTGACCCTCGCCGGGCTTGCCCTTGCGCTCCAGAACGTCCGCAACGTCGCCTTGTTCATCGCCGTGGCGACACCCGTCCTCGTCAACACGTACGGCGACTGGTGGAAGGAGTTCGCGGCCGCCAGGAGCTGGAGCTTCTCTGTGCCGGCTCGACCCGCGTTCGCCGCGATCACGGCGCTGGCGCTGCTGGTGATCGCCGGCGCGACCTCTCTGCGTGTGGTGAACTCGATCAGTCCGGCGCACCAGCAGCAGGTTGACGCCTCGAACTACCCGGTTGGCGCGGCGGACTGGCTGGCCGCCCATCCCGACGTCGGGACCAGGATGTTCAACCAGTACGGCTTCGGCGGCTATCTCGCCTACCGCTTCTACCCCGAGCCCAACCGCAGGGTGTTCATCTTCGGCGAGGCGGCGCTGATGGGCGACTCGCTCCTCAACGAGTACGCCGACGTGTACTACGTGCGCTCCAACTGGAAGCATGTCCTCGACAAGTACGGCATCGACTACGTGGTCGAGAACCGGGGCGACCCCCTCCCCAACCTGCTTGCGACGCAGCCCGATTGGAAGCTCGTTTACGAAGACAAGGTCGCGGTCATCTACGTCAAGGTCCCCTTTTAGGACAGCCTCCAGATCTTGAAGTCAGGCGTGTCGTAGGCGGGCGGTCCGAGGACCGCGGGCGGCGGCGTCTGGAGGTCCACCGTCCAGACCACGTAGCGGATGTCGTTGGCCTTCACGAAAGCCTCGATGTCTCGCTTACCCGTCAGCACCTCGAGCGCCGTCTGCGTCTTGTTCACGTAGTCGAACGTCTCGTCGTAGTGGCCGACATACACGACGTCGGCGCTGTACGCGGGCACGTAAAGGCCGACACCCGGCATGCACAGCACCCTCCCGGCGGGCTCGCGGCCCAGCCAGTTCAGCCCGTCGTACATCGCGGTCGGCATGGAGTACTGCGGTTCGGAAGCCACGGCCAGCGGCGCCAGGACCAGAAACGCGCTGCCCACCGCTGCAAACGTCACATAAGAGAAAGGAATAAGGCGGCGCGCCCGGAGGCTGCGCAGCCTGGGCAGGATCTCCTCGTAGAGCCCACGTGCCCCGAGCACGACCAGCGGCAGGTAGAGCGCGTCGAGAAACCGGCGGCGGAGGTCTCCCGCGGGGTTGGGCAGGTAGAGGATCACGGCCAGCAGGACGAGCCACGCCAGCAGGAACAGGTCCTCGCGCGATCGGCGGCGGATCGCCCCCGGCACGCCGGTCAGCGCCAGCAGGAGCTGCGGCGCGATGGCGAAGAAGAGGCTGATCGTCTCCGGCGGCAGCGCATTCTTGGAGTGGAAGGTCCAGCGCTGGACCTCGGGGTTGCCGACGAACGCGAAATACGAATAAAGGACGTAGGGCGCGGGGATCGCGAAGGCGAGCGCGCCCGCCATCCAGCCGCGCGGCCGGGCTGGCCGCAGAAGCAGCGCCGCCGCGGTCGCGCCTCCCATCAGGATCGGCATCTGGGGGTGGATCGACGCCTGGCCGAGCCAGGCGAGGCCCGCCAGGACGCCCAGGGTGACGCTGCCGCGCTGGATCGCCCTCAGCGTCAGCACAACCCCGAGCGCGGCGAAGACGCCCGACCAGGCGAAATGCGGCAGGGCCAGCACGGAGTAGAAGGCCGAGAGCTCGGGCATCCGCCAGTCGAGGGTGTCGGTCTGGTTGCCGAAGATCACGGGATGGCCGAAGGCCTGGATGACGTAGCCCATGCCCAGCCCGATCGCGCAGAAGAAGAAGGCGAACCGGCGCGCGGACCGGTCCTGGATGAAGTGGCAGATGAACAGCCAGGCCGCCGCCATCAGCGCGAACGCCGCCGCGATCCGCGCCAGGTGGAAGACAACGATCAGGGGCAGGCTGGTCACCGCCGCGATGTGCCCCAGGACGATCCAGAACATGAAGAGGTACGCGGTCGGGCCCGACTCGGTGGTGTAGCGGTTCTGCCAGGCCCAGGCGCCCTCCCAGCCCTGGCGCATCTTGGCCAGGTAGGTGCTGGCATCGTCGCCGAGGTAGAAGAAACCGAGGAAGACGTGGCCCGGCGTCTGGACCGAGTAGGCGTAGACGTACGGGATCGCGGTCACCACGGCGAGCGCCAGGCCCATGAGGAGCGCGAGGCGCCAATCGCCCAATGGAAGTCGGCCGACCGCGGTCCCCACCCGGGCCGCTTCGCGGCCCGACCTCCCCAGCGAGTGGGGAGGTGAAGCTGCATCCTCCACGGTTTTCACTGCGACATCCTCAGGCGGAGAACCGTCCAGAGCGCCCGCCTGATCTCTCCCTGGGAGACCTTGGAGGCGCCGGCCACGCGGTCCTCGAACCGGATCGGCACCTCGACCACCGGGTAACCGAGGCGGACCGTGCGATGCACCATCTCGATCTGAAACGAGTAGCCCTGCGACTGGACCTCGTCGAGCTTGATCGCGGAGAGCAGCGCTCGCGTGTAGCACCTGAAGCCGGACGTGCAGTCGCGGACGCCCAGCCCGAGCAGCGTGCGGCAGTAGATGTTGGCGCCCGAGGAGAGGAAGAGCCGGTGCGCCGGCCAGCCGACGATCTGGCCTCCCCGGATGTAGCGAGAGCCGACGGCGAGGCCGCCGGAGCCCCGCGACGCGTCGACGATCGAGTCCAGGTCCTGCGCGCGGTGTGATCCGTCCGCGTCCATCTCGACGAAGAGCCGAGAACCCTCGGCAAGCCCGATCCGAAATGCGTCCAGGTAGGCGCTGCCGATGCCGAGCTTGCGCTCGCGGTGCAGGACACGCACTCCAGGGTCGGACTCCGCGAACGCGTCGGCAATCTCGCCGGTGCCGTCGGGCGACGCATCGTCGACGATCAGCACGTCGTGGCCCAGGTGGCGAACACCGGTGACGACGCGCTCCAGGTTGTCCTTCTCGTTGAAGGTGGGCAGCACGACCAGGACGTCGGTCGGCGCGGTGGTGCGCTCGGTGATCTTCACCCCTGGAACCTGATCCGGATCACGTGGCGGAGCATGTCGAATGAGCTGCGGATGGGGCTCACCTTCGTGGGTGCGGAGTTACGCCACACGACCGGCACCTCGGCGATACTCACGCCCTGCGTGCGCGCGCGAAACAGGACCTCGGGGTCGTAGCCGAAGCCGTCCGTGACCAGGCCGGCGAAGACACGGTGCGCCACGTCGGCGCGAAACAGCTTGAAGCCGCACTGCGTGTCCCAGATGCCGGGCAGCAGCACCGCCTGCACGATGAGGTTGAACGCCTTGCCCATCAGCACGCGGTAGACCGGCTGCGAGACTTCGACCCTGGAGCCCCGCACGGCTCGCGACCCGATCGCCACCCCGGCACCACTGTCGATCGCCGCCTGCAGCTTCTCCAGCTCCTCGATCGGCGTCGAAAGGTCGGCGTCCGTGAGCAGGATCTCGTCGCCTCGCGCGACCCCCACGCCTGTCGCCAGGGCCCGGCCCTTGCCGCGATTGTGAGCCAGCGCCTCGACACGGACCGACGGGTTGCGTTCGGCGGCCGCGTCCATGATCATGCGGGTCCCGTCGGCGCTCCCGTCGTCGACGACGATCAGCTCGTACTCGAGGTGCTTGCCCTCGAGGTAGCGCTCGATCTGCTCGATCGTGCGCGGCAACCGCTGCTCCTCGTTGTAGCAAGGCACCACGATGCTCAACACGGGTGCGGATCATAGGTGTCTGATCGCGGCACCTGGGCCCCTATGGCCGAGTAAGTGGCGCCGCACACAACCATTCGTGCCCGTGGGGCTATCCCCTTCGTTACAGTGACCACTAGATCTTGATTCTGGAGCGATTGGCGCGGGCGGAGGGTCGGTGCTTGCGGCCGCTGATGAGTGCGCTGTATGGGTGAG
>Ga0137368_10006599_pt1 | contig 12164 bp, 14 predicted proteins | sample SagtaG_13_FD_104917 | JGI IMG/M metagenome (GOLD analysis project Ga0137368, IMG submission 104917) | Vadose zone soil microbial communities from Sagehorn Ranch, Mendocino, California, USA - Sage1_L_100_16 metaG | ecosystem: Environmental > Terrestrial > Soil > Vadose zone | place: USA...
CTGTGTGCACCTTCGAGCGGCATAGGTGATTCTCCCGGAAAGTCGGCCTCCAAGCTCCAGACGCCGACGAGCGTGTCAAGACGCTCCAGCGCTGCAGGACGAACAGCTGGATCCATCTTGGGTGGTTCTCCTTACGAAGACGACTGAGGCCGGCCAGCGTACGGGACGCCGCGGCAGGGTCGATCTTCGAGCTGAGCCACGACCGGCGTCGCAGGCTCCCCGTTCGGGTGCAAGACTCACCGCGGGAGGTAACGCGTGATCCTCACCGAGCTCGACGTCGACCCGGCGGCGTTCGCCGCCCGCACGGGCTGGGAGATCAAGCCCGAAGGTGCGTGCAAGGCGGAGATCTGCGTGCCGTTGCCACCCGACGCGCGCGCCGCTGACGGTCGTGTCGACGTGAACGTCGTCGCGGAGCGTCTCGGCATGCCACTCACCCGGCACGAGGACGCGAGCCTGTGGGCACTCGGCCCGGACACCGCGGTCACCGACCGCGCGCTCACGACGGCGCGCGCGCCCGACCTCGAGCTCCCCGACTTCGACGGCAACCCGTTCGCGCTCTCGAGCCTGCTCGGCCAGAAGGTGCTGCTGGCCGCGTGGGCTTCGTGGTGAGGGTGCCGCTTCGACCTGCCCGGGTGGCAGGAGCTGCGGACCGAGCTGCACCCCCGCGGGCTCGAGATCGTCACGGTCGCGCTCGACGTCGAGATCGACGCGGCGCGTCCGTTCGTCGAGGCGGCGAAGCCCGAGCACCCGTCGTTGATCGACCGCGCCCACGTCGTCGACGAGCGGCTCGGCATCGTCAACGTGCCCAACGGCGTGTGGATCGACGAGGAGGGGATGCTCGTGCGGCCCGCCGAGCCCGCGTTCCCGGGCCCGAACCCGCTCCTCGACTCGCTGAAGAGCATGGACCCGTCGACGTTGCCACCCGACATGGCCGAGATGCTCGAGGAAGCGAAGAAGATCAAAGCTGATCCCGAGGCGTACCGCGCCGCCGTGCTCGACTGGGTCGAGCACGGCGCCGACAGTCGCTACGCGTTGAGCCCCGACGAGGTGATCCAACGCTCACGGCCGCGCTCGAGCGACGAGGCGGTCGCGGCCGCGCACTTCGAGCTCGGTGAGCACCTGCACCGCAACGGCGACCATGCGGCCGCGATCACGCACTGGCGCGAGGCGCATCGTCGCTTCTTCGACAACTGGACCTACAAGCGCCAGGCGTGGGAGCTCGAAGACCCGGCTCGCCAGGGCCACACGGACGCGTACGACGGCTCGTGGTTCGAGGACGTCAAGAAGATCGGCGCCGAGAACTACTACCCGTCGTTCGTGCCCTAGCCCGGCGCGGCGCGAGCAAACGGATCGCACCCGCCACGGCGCCGCACAGCCGGCCATGCGCCCGTACGATGCGCGCGTGGCCGGCTACGACGGGTTGCTCAGCGGCGTGCGCGTGCTCGACCTCAGCATCTGGCGCCCCGGCCCGTATTGCACCCAGCTGCTCGCCGACCTCGGCGCCGACGTGCTGAAGGTCGAGCCGCCGGGCGGCGACCCGATGCGGGTCTTTCCGGGCCTGTTTGCCACGCTCAACGCGAACAAGCGCAGCGTGGTGCTCGACCTCAAGGACGACGCGGCCCGCGCCCGCGCGCTCGACCTCGCGGCGGCCGCCGACGCGCTCGTGGAGGGGTTCCGCCCCGGTGTCGCCGATCGGCTCGGCGTGGGCTACGAGGAGGTCGCGGCGCGCAACCCGTCGATCGTGTACTGCTCGATCTCCGGGTACGGGCAGGAGGGACCGCTCGCGACGATGCCCGGCCACGACCTCAACTACCAGGCGTACGCAGGCATGTTGTTGCTCCGCGGCGACGACCCCGAGGAGTGCACCGTGCCGGTCGCCGACCTCGCGGGCGGCGCGTACGGCGCGATGGCAGTGTGCGCCACGCTCGTCGCACGGGCCCGCACCGGCGAGGGCGAGCGCATCGACGTCTCGATGACCGACGTGCTCGCGACGTGGACCGGCCCCTTCGACCACAACACGATGGAAGGACGCGACGAGCCGCTCGGGGGGTTGCCGTCGTACGGGCCGTTCCGCACCGCCGACGCGCAGTGGGTGACGCTCGGCATCATCGCCGAGGACCACTTCTGGGCCTATCTCTGTGACCGGCTCGACCTCGCCGACCTGCGCGACCTCGACATGCGAGCGCGCGTCGAGCGGACGGCCGAGATCCGCGCGCGCGTCGCCGATGCGATCGGCGCACGCACACGCGACGAGGTGCTCGACGTGCTCGGCGACGGCACCGCCGTTGCGCCCGCGCTCACCCGCGCCGAGATGCTGAAGCACCGACAGCTCGTCGAGCGCGGGCTGGTCGGCCACACGACACCTGACGGTCATCCGACGATGGGCTACCCGGTGCTGTTCGGCCAGCGCCCGGCGCGCGCGGCCGGCCGCGCGCCGGCGGCCGGCGAGCACCAGGACGAGGGCTTCCTGCCGCGCCCCTGACGTACGGTTGACGAAGGGAGGATCATGCGCGCGGTCCGCAACACTGCCGACGGCGTCGAGGTGTTCGACGCGCCCGAGCCCGACGGCGCGGACGAGGTCCTGGCGATCCGATCGGCGAGCATCTGCGGCTCCGACTTCGGCTACATGCAGCTGGGAGTGCCGTTCGTGCTCGGGCACGAGCTCGCGGGCATCCTCCCCGACGGCTCACCCGCCGCGGTCGAGGCGATCTTCCCCTGTGGCGAGTGCGACCAGTGCCGCGCCGGCACCTACAACCGTTGCCGCCACGCGTCGGACCGCGTGCCCGGCTTCTCGATCGACGGCGGCATGGCCGACTACTTCGCGCTCCCGGCCGGGCGTGCGGTGCCGTTGCCCACCGGGCTCGACATGCGCGATGCGTCGCTGGTGGAGCCGGCCGCGGTTGCGTGGCACGGCGTGCGCAAGGGCGGCGCGTCGGGCGAGACGCGCGTCGGCGTCGTCGGCGGCGGCTCGATCGGGCTCATGGCGGTCGCCGCCGCGCGCGCGATGGGCGCGCCCGACGTCGGGCTCGTCGCGCGTCACGCGCGTCAGATCGAGGCGGGGGAGCGCCTCGGCGCGAGCGAAGCCGGTGCCGAGTACGACGTGGTGATCGAGGCAGCCGGGACCGAGTCGTCCCTCGCGCAGGCGGTCGAGCTCGCCGCGCCGGGTGGCACGGTCATCGTGCTCGGCGTGTTCGGCGAGCTGCTCCCGGTGCCGTTCATCCCCGCGTTCATGAAGGAGGTCAACGTGCTGGGGTCGATGGCGTACTGCCGCTACGGCGCTCGGCGCGACGTCGACGACGCCGCCGCGATGCTCGCGTCGGACCCGGAGATCATCCGCACACTCGTGACCCATCGCTTCCCGCTCGACGACGCGGCGGAGGCGTTCCGAGTCGCGGCCGACCGCCGCGGCGGCGCGATCAAGGTGATCGTCGAGCCCTGACCCCGCGGCCTGCGCGCTGCCGCTACCGCCAGTACCTCACGCAGTCCCGGTTCGTGCAGCGGACCTGGACGGGGTCGAGCACCGCGACGCTGCTCCTGCGGCCGCTGGGAATCGCTCGCTCGTAGCGGACGAAGACGCTCCGCGCCCCGCATTCCGGGCACCGCTGTCGGCGGCGCAAGCACCGCCTCCGACCGGCCATGGCCACTCCTTCATGCGGCTGCCGTGCCCCTCCAGTATCCGCCAGAAGTCAACCAGGCGGCGACACCGTGCCTCGGGACTGACGCCGGCGTCAGGCATCGGTACGATCGACGGGAAGCCGTCGAGGGGGGAGTGCGATGCAGCGGATCATCGACTGCGACCAGCACCTCTACGAGTCCCGTACGACGTGGCTCGACCACATCGATCCGACCATGCGCGACGAGGCGCTGCGCATCGAGGACGACGACCTCGGCTACGCGCACATCACCTGGCGCGGGCGGCGGCTCGGGATCGCCGACGTGCAGATCCCCCGCGACACCGAGCACAACGGCCGGCACCGGGAGCGGTACCGCCAGGGCCTCCCGCCCGAGTACCGCTACGACGAGGCGCTGCCCGACCACTACTGGGATCCGCCCGCGCGCGCCCGGCACCTCGCCGAGCTCGGCGTCGACGAAGCCGTGTTGTTCCCCAACTTCGGGCTGCTGTGGGAGCGGCGGCTCTCCGGGTCGCTGCCCGCGCTCACCGCGAACATGGCGGCCTGGAACCGGTGGTGCGCGACCGTGCGCGCCGACGGCGACGGGCGTCTCCACCCCGTCGCGCACCTCACGCTGCGCGACGCCGACTGGCTCGACAGGCAGCTCCGCGACCTGTCGAACGCGGACGTGCGGCTCGCGATGATCGCACCCGCGCTCGTCGACGGCCGGCCACTGTCGCATCCCGACCACGACCCGATCTGGGCCGCGTTCGTCGACTGCGGCATCACGCCGATCTTCCACGTCGCGGATCAGCCCCGGGTGTTTGACGACGCGTGGTACGCGGAGGAGGAGAACTCGCTGCCCGTGCTCGAGTCGGTGTTCCTGTGGACGCCGGCCGCGCTCGGCGTCACCGACCTGATCACCAACGGCACGCTCGACCGCTTCCCCGACCTGCGCATCGGCATCATCGAGCTGAGCGCGATCTGGGTGCCGATGTTCCTCCTCATGCTCGACGGCGGCTGGGACTTCGTCTCCCGGCTGAACGGGCGCGCGCAGACGGAGCTGTCACTCCGCCCGAGCGAGTACTTCCGCCGCCACGTGCGCGTCGCCGCGTTCTCCTACGAGGAGCCGCGCCGGCTCGAGGCCAAGGCCGGCGACCTCTTCATGTGCTGCAGCGACTACCCGCACTCGGAGGGCACGTCGTCGCCCGTCGCCGACTACGAGGCGAGGGGCAACATGCCCGAGTCGTCACCGGGTCTGTTCCACGACAACACCGCGTTCCTCCTGCGCGACGCGGCGTAGGCCGAGATGCGCTTCGGGCTCAAGACCGCCCCGCAGAACACGACGTGGTCCGACATGCTCGCGGTCTGGCAGGCCGCCGACGAGATGGACTTCTTCGAATCGGGCTGGACGTTCGACCACTTCTATCCGATCTTCTCCGACTCGACCGGCCCGTGCCTCGAAGGCTGGGTCACCACGACCGCGCTCGCGCAGGCGACGCAGCGGCTGCGGGTCGGCGTACTGGTCACCGGCATGCCGTACCGCCACCCTGCGGTGCTCGCCAACATGGCGGCCGCGCTCGATGTCGTCTCGAACGGGCGCCTCGAGCTCGGCATCGGCGCGGGCTGGAACCAGGAGGAGGCCGACGCCTACGGCATCGACCTTCACCCGACGCTCACCGAGCGCTTCGACGCGTTCGACGAGGGGTGCGAGGCGATCATCGGCCTGCTCACCAACGAGACGACCAGCCTCCAGGGCAAGTACGTGCGGCTCACCGACGCGCGCTGCGAGCCCAAGCCGGTCCAGACGCCGCATCCGCCGATCTGCATCGGCGGCAGCGGCGAGCGGCGCACGCTGCGCAGCGTCGCGCGTTTCGCGCAGCACTGGAACTTCCCCGGTGGTGACGTCGAGTTCTTCCGCGCGAAGTACGACGTGCTGCGCGGTCACTGCGACGCGATCGGCCGGGACGTGAGCGAGATCACCACGTCGACGCACATCCGACTCGGCGCCGACGGCGATGTCGCCGCGCTCGTCGGGCAGGCCGAGGCGTTCGCCGGCGCGGGCCTGGATCTCGGCATCGTGTACCTGCCGCCGCCGCACACCCCCGCGGTGCTCGAACCCGTCGCGGAAGCGCTCGACCACCTGCGTCGCTGAGCGTGGACCTCGCCGCCCTCGAGCAGGCCGCGGCGGAGGCGCTCGACCCGCTCGCGTGGAGTTACATCGCGCGCGGCGCCGGCGACGGCCTGACCCTTGCGGAGAACCTCGCCGCGTGGCGGCGGCTGCGGCTGCACCCGCACGTGCTGCACGACGTCTCGAGCATCGACACCGCGACCACCGTGCTCGGTTCGCCGGTGCGGGCGCCCGTGCTGGTCGCCCCGACCGCGATGCACCGGTTCTGCTGCGAGGACGGTGAGGTCGCGACGGCGCGAGCCGCCGCGACGACAGGCACGGTGATGGTCGTGTCGATGGCCGCGACGTGCTCGTTCGAGGACGTCGCGGCGGCCGCGCCCGGCGCGTCCCGCTGGGCGCAGATGTACATGCTGCGCGACCGTGCGCGCACGAAGGCACTCGCCGGGCGGGCCGCCGCCGCGGGGTACGTGGCGATCGTCGCGAGCGTCGACGGGGGTGCCGTCCCGTACGGGCGCCACGTCGGGGAGGGATTCGTGCCGCCGCCACAGTTCCGCTTCCCCAACCTGGGCCCACCGACGGGCGCCCCCGACCTCATGGACATGGTCAGCGAGTTCGACACCGGGGTCACCTTCGACGACCTCGCGTGCTTCGGCAACTGGAGCGGGCTGCCCGTCGTCGTGAAGGGCGTGCTGCGCGGCGACGACGCGCGACGGTGCGTCGATGCGGGAGCCGCCGCGATCGTGGTGTCGAACCACGGTGGGCGCACCGTCGACGGCTGCGTCGCGACCGCCGACGCGCTCCCCGGGGTCGTCGACGCGGTGGGCGGACGCGCCGAGGTCTATGTCGACGGCGGCGTCCGCAACGGCACGGATGTGGTCAAGGCGCTGGCGCTCGGGGCACGAGCGGTGATGGTCGGACGACCCGTGCTGTGGGGCCTCGCGGTGGGCGGCGAGAAGGGGGCGGCCGAGGTGCTCGACACGCTGGCCGCCGACCTCGTGCGCACGATGGCCTTCTGCGGCGCGACGCGCGTCGCCGAGCTGACTCGGGATCTGGTCGGATAGCGTCGGTGCGCCGCGCGTGCGGCGGCCCGGGGCGGGACGGCAGGAGGATGCGATGACGAGGCTCGCTCGTGCCGGCGCGGTGCTCTCGGCCGTCGTCACGGCGCTCGGGTCCGCGGCGCTCGTCGCCGGCGCCTCGGTGAGCGCCGCGAAGCCGAACCCGTGCAAGCTGCTGAAGTCGGCGGAGATCGAGAAGGTCCTCGGCCAGGACGTCGGGAAGGCGAAGAAGGGCTTGACGACGGCGGTCACCCGTACCTGCGAATGGAAGGTCCAGCCGAGCGCGGAGTTTCCCGACGGCGTCATCGACACCTTCATCCAGACCGTTGGCGCGAAGATCGCGTACGACACGAACAGCAAGGACGCCGCGGTCGAGAAGGTGCCCCAGCTCGGCAAGGCCTATTACGACGAGCGGCTCGATGCCGTGACGGTGCTCAAGGGCAAGGTGCTGCTCAACGTGCAAGGCGTCTTCCTCTCGACGCAGGCGGGCGTCGGGGCGGTGCATCGCAAGGATGCGTTGATCGACCTCGCGAAGATCGCCCGGCGCCGGGTCTGATCGCGCTGCATCAGCGGAAGCCGAAGCCGACGCTGGTGTCGGTCGCCCACTCGAAGAGCCGGATCCCGATCCAGACGCCCACCACCACCGCGGCGAGCTGCACGGCGAGCGAGACGCGCACGACGTGTCGCGCCCGCTCCTCGTCGACCGGCCCGAACCGGCCGCCCACGCGGCGCGTGGCTGCGACCGCCCTCCAACGCGACGCGCGCCCGTCGCGAAACGCGGAGATCGCGATCACCAGCGGAACCCCGCCCATGAGCCCGAACACCACCGCGCAGACGAGCCAGCCCCAGGCCGGACTGTCGCCGAGCGGCGGGTCGATGCCGTAGACCAGGAAGTTCCACCCGAGCGAGAGGAACAGCGCGGGCCACGCGAGCGCGACGAGGTTCACGCCGATCGCGGTGAACGCGTAGAGGCCGAGGCACAGCAGGCCGCCGAAGATCGAGCCGACCATCACGCCGGGCACGCCCTCGGGACAGGGACGCGTGATCGCGTACGGGGTGTTCCCGCTCGCGCACGATCCACCGACCTCCATCACCGCGCGCATCGCGAGGAACAAGAGGGTGAGCGACATGACGCCGCCGGCGAGGCCGACGAACATCAGTACCCACTTGCGGGCGGGCGGCGCGATCGGAGCCGCGGTCTCGGCCTCGACCATCGGAGCCGCACGCTAGCGAAGCGCGATCCCGCTCTTGTCGGAGGGTGTGATCGGCCGCACAATCACGGCATGGTCGGGGGGCGATCGGATCGGCCACGAGGTCGTCCACCCGGGCAGGGTGACATCTGGCACGACGGGGGCGACGACTGGATCCGCCCGATCCGCTCGAGCCGCCCCGCTCGACCCGGCCCGCGCCCGGCACTGCGAAGAGGTCGTCCCGCCCGCCGGCCCGGCGCCCGCCCGTTCCGGCTCCCGCCCCGGCTGCCCACGATCCCGACGCTGCTCGCCGGTGTGACCGTGGTCATACTCGCCTTCGTGGTGGGTCGCGCCACGGGTGGGAACGAGGAATCGACCGCCGACAAGGCGTCGACCGTCGCCAGCCGTAGCACCACCACGACGACCGCGGCCGCGACCAAGCACACCGTGGAGCGGGGAGAGACGCTGTTCTCGATCGCCAGCAAGTACGGCGTGACGGCGCAGCAGCTCGCCGAGGCGAACGGGATCACCAACCTGAACCGGGTGCTCGTCGGGCAGGTGCTGTCGATCCCGCCCCGGGGTCCCTGAAACAAACGCTGAGCACCTGCGTTCTTCAGGTCTTCTTCAGGTCTTCTTCATCTCGCTTTGGTAAACCCCACGCGGGGCCGATGCGTCTTCTGGGCGTGAACGCCCTCCCCCCGAGAGCCCCGCGTGAGGAAGCGATGTCCGCTGCTGCGAGCGCCCGGCGCGCGCTGACTGCCGTCGTGGTCGTCGGCATCCTGCTGGCCACGATCACCGTCGCGCTCACCCGCGCGACCTCCGCCGAGGCGCAGACGCGCGTCGAGCGCGGCGTCGCCTGGCGGCGCGTCGGCGGCATGACCCTCCGGCTCGACGCGTTCCTGCCGGCCGCCTCGATCGCCGTGCCGCGACCCGCCGTGCTGCTGCTGCACGGAGGGGGATGGGCCGGCGGGAGCCGAAGCGAGATGCGCGAGACCGGACGGCGGCTCGCCGATGCCGGCTACGCCGCGTTCTCGATCGACTACCGCCTCGCGCCGAAGCATCCCTACCCCGCGGCGTTCGACGACGCGCGAGCCGCGATCGCCTGGCTCCGAGCGCCCGCGCAGGTCGCGCGGTACGACCTCGACCCGACACGCATCGGCGCGCTCGGCTCGTCGGCCGGCGGTCAGCTCGTCGGTCTGCTCGCGACGACCGGCACGGGTGCACTCGACACCGGGACGCGCATCCGCGCCGCGGTGTCGTGGTCGGGCCCGATGCTGTTCTGGCCGCTCAACCGGCTGGAGGGTGGCGGGCTGCCGAGCAACACGGTCGCGTGGTGGCTCGACTCCGTCACCACGTATCTCGGCTGCGATCGCGACGACCTCGGCCCGGAATGCGCACGCGTCGCGACCGAGGCTTCGCCGATGAACCACCTCGACGCGCGCGATACGCCAATGCTCCTCGCCAACGGCACGAGGGAGATCGTCCCGTCGACCGAGGCAATCACGATGGACCGGGCCCTCGGTGCTGCCGGGGTCTTGCACCGTCTCGTGCTCGTGGACGGCCGGCGCCACGCGACCCTGCTCCGCCGCGACGTGTGGGACGACACGCTGACCTTCCTCGAGGAGGAGCTCGGGCCCGCCCCCGTGTAGGCCGACGTCACGTCACGCTGCGCGCGTGGTAGGCAGCGGACAGCGACCGAACCCGCGTGGGCAGGCGGACAGGAATGGGCATGGTCGGAGCGACCGCGTGGACCGCAGCAGCGGCCATGGTGCTGTCGTTGCCCGCGCTCGACGTCGCGCCCGCCCGCGCGGCGCCCGAACCCCGCACGAGCGCGGATGTCTGCTCGGTCGTCCCCAAGAAGGTGCTCGAGCTCGGTACCGGCAACCCGTTGCGCGACGGCATCGCATCCGCGACGTCGCTCGGAAACGGCTCGTGCCGCTTCGCGGCGCTCGACGACGTCGACGGCGTCGACGTGGAGCTGACCGTCTCGACGCACCGTCGCCGCGACGCCGCGCGTCCCGGCTACGCGTTCGGGAGCCTGAACGCGTTCGAGCGGATCTACGGCGATGCGCGCCGGGTACGCGGCGTCGGTAAGCGCGCATGGTTCGCCTATGCGACCGAAATCAACCGCCAGGCTGCCTTGCTCGTGATCCGGCATGACACCGCGGTGCAGGTCGTGCTCAGCGGCAGCGTCCACGGCCGGGCCGCGGGACGCAAGCAGGCTGTTGCCATCGCCAAGGTCACGCTGAAGGCGCTCGCGGGTACCTGACCGCCGAGCCGCGGTGAGCGGTCGCGTCACGAGGCGCAATAATGACCGCCCCGAACGTGTGGAGGTGACATGCGACAGCGAGGAGCAGTCACGACCGCATTGGCACTCGTCGTGACACTCGCGTTCAGTGGGGCGGCCGGCGCCAAGGACAAGCCCATGTCCGCCAAGCAGTTCCGGAAGACGGCCAGCAACATCTGCGACCAGGCCAACCAGCTGCGCAGCCAGGTCGCCGACCAGTACTTCGGCGGCAACGATACTCAGCCCGACCTTCAGACGATCACGGCCTACGTCAACGACGTGAAGCCGATCGTCCAGCAGCAGATCGACGGCATCGCCGCGCTGCGCCCGCCGAAGAGCCTCAAGAAGAAGGTCAAGAAGCTGCTGGCGAGCGCGCGTCACGAGCTCGCCGCGCTCGTCGACGACCCGTCTATCGCGTTGGAGTCCGACCCGTTCGCCGGCACCAACGAGCTCGCGAAGAAGCTCGACCTCCCCGCGTGCGCGGGCGAGGCGACGCGCGCAGGCGGCGAGTGACCGAGGAGCCGACGCTCTTCGGAGAGGGCGAGGAGGCACCCGGCGACGCGACTTTCTCCGTCGGCGCGCTCAACCGTGCGATCAGCCAGGCGCTCGGCGACGCGTTCCCCGTGGCGGTGTGGGTCCGAGGTGAGGTGCAGCAGCTGAGCACGTCTCGCAATGGCCACACGTACTTCGAGCTCGTGGAGAAGGACGACGGCCGTGACCGTGTGCGTGCCGTGCTGCGCGTCGCGTTGTTCCGAGGCGATCGCCCCGCCGTGAACCGCGCGCTGAAGGAGACCGGACTGCGGCTGGCGGACGGCGTCGAGGTCCGCATCCGCGGCCGGGTCGACTTCTACCCGCCGAGCGGTCGCTTGCAGCTCGTCATGAGCGCGATCGACCCGGTGTTCACCGCGGGCCGCCTCGCCGCCGACCGCGAGCGCGTCCTGCGCACACTGGCCGCCGAAGGCGTGCTCGGGCGCAACGCCGCTCTCGCGCTGTCGCCGGTGCCGCTGCGGGTCGGGCTGGTCACGAGCGGAGGCAGCGCCGCCTACCGCGACTTCCTGCACGGCATCGAGGGAACCTCGTACGCGTTCCGCATCGCGCACTGCGACGTGCGGGTACAGGGCGGTGGTGCGTCGCGGCGGGTTGCGTTCGCGCTGCGCCGGCTCGCCCCGCTCGACCTCGACGTCGTCGTCGTGATCCGGGGTGGTGGTGCGCGCAGCGATCTCGCCGCGTTCGACAGCGAGATCGTGGCCCGGGCGATCACCGAGATGCCGGTGCCGGTGTTCACCGGCATCGGTCACGAGGTCGATCGCACCGTCGCCGACGAGGTCGCCCACACGTGCTGCAAGACGCCGAGTGCGGCCGCGGCCGAGCTCGTGGCGCGGGTCGACGCGTACTGCGACCGGCTCGCGCACCTGGCGCACCGCGTGTCGCTACGCGCCCGCAGCGGCTGTGTCCTGGCCCGCCGTGAGCTCGCCGACGTTGCCCGGCGGGTCGAGCGCGGGGTGCCGGTCGCGCTCGCCCGCGAGCGTCAGCAGGTCGAGGCGCACCGCCGCCGGGTGCTCGACGTCGGGCGGCGCAAGACCCGCGACGCGCTCGCCACGCTGGACACCGCCGACGCGCGACTGCGCGCGCTCGACCCGCGCCGGGTGCTGGAGCGCGGCTACACGATCACACGCGATGCCGCCGGGTCCGTCGTGAAGGCAGCCGCCCAGGTGCAACAGGGTGACGTGATCACGACCGAGACGGCTGACGGTGCCGTGCGGAGCCGGGTCGAAGGCGGATGACGCGCGATGGCGCGCCCGCCGAGCTCGGCTACGCCGAGGCGATGGCCGAGCTCGAGGAGATCCTCGACGAGCTCGAGGGCGACCAGCTCGACGTCGACGTGCTCGC
>Ga0137368_10006603_pt1 | contig 12160 bp, 11 predicted proteins | sample SagtaG_13_FD_104917 | JGI IMG/M metagenome (GOLD analysis project Ga0137368, IMG submission 104917) | Vadose zone soil microbial communities from Sagehorn Ranch, Mendocino, California, USA - Sage1_L_100_16 metaG | ecosystem: Environmental > Terrestrial > Soil > Vadose zone | place: USA...
AGACGTAGGCGTCGAAACTACCACATAGCAAAAGGAACTTTTGTTACAAGACTGCTTTATGAAACTTGTGGTCTCGATACGCCCGACGAGCACGGGCTACTCGACCACCGTGCCTTATTCAACCAACGGTGAAGGAATGCTATGCAAAACAAGAAGCTTTATCTCGGTTTGGGAGCTGTCATTCTCCTTGTGAGTGCGGCGGCGTTTATCGCTGGGAGAATGCTCAATAGGGATGTTGGAACCGTTGGACTCGGCGGACCGAATGGCGGGCGAGTGTCCATATCCTTGAATGATATTACCCCCGCGCCGGAACTTCCAAGTACAAGGGCGGACATTACTGGGTCATTTGTGGAACGAAAGGATAACACAATCATTGTGCAGGCAGTTTCCTTTGGTGTGGGTGCCGGCGGAGTTTCGGGAGATTCGCCGCTGGATGAGAATAGCGGCGTCAGGGTTGAAGTTGTTGTCACAAGTAAGACAGAGATTTACAAGGATGCCACGCAGTTTCCCCCTCCGGTCAATGGTGAGATCCACAACGTACAACAAGCAGCAGAACCAGGCACGCTCGAGGACCTGAATTCTCAGACCTTCCTAACCATCTGGGGTCGCCGCAGCGGCGATAGACTTGTCGCCGATGTGCTCTTTTACAGTAACCCTCAGTCAATCAAGAAGCCAGGGACATAAAGGGTTCAGAGTAATAGGAGCAAATCATGCCAAACAATAAGTTTATTCTCATCATGGGGGTCGTTGTTCTGCTGACGGGCGGGGCGGCATTCATCGTCGGGAGAATGTTCAACAGCGGAGTCAATCCTATTGCCTCAGACGGACCGTTGGGAGCTGGTCCAGGATTCACAGTGTCATCGTCGAATAACATTACCCCTGCGCCAGAACTTCCGACCACACCACCTGAGGCCACGGGACTGTATCTCGAAAGGAAAGATCACACGATGATCATCCAAGCGGTTTCTTTTGATCCGGGTATAGGAGAGGTTGCTGGAGACTCATCCGTGGATGTGGATAGTGCTCCTAAAGTTGAAATTCTGTTGACGGCTAGAACGACTATTTACCGCGATACTATCCAATTAAATCAATCTGCTTCAAGTGAAAACTTCACGATACACCAAACGGTGGAAGAATCCACGCTCAATAATGTCACTCCGCCAACAATGATCACCGTGTGGGGGCGCAAGAGTGGAGACAGGGTTATCGCCACAGTATTGTTATTTAGTAATTCTCTGAATATTCAAAAACCATAGCTCTCAAGCATAGATTGAAAGAATAAAGGAACAAATTATGCAAAACAAGAAGCTTATTCTCATCATGAGCGTTCTCGTTCTAGTGGTGGGTGCGGCAGCATTTGTCGCTGGAAGAATGCTCAATCAAAAAGTAGGACCTGCGGCGCCAGGCGGACCGCCAGGAAGCAATACTGGATCCTTTTCAGTTCAGCTTGTTCCTGCCAAAGAACTTCCTAAAAGTGCGCCGGACGTGACAGGTCAGTTCGTGGAACGAAAGGACAACACAATTGTTGTTACCTCCGTTCCTTTGGAAACCGGTGGAGGCGGTGCTGTTGTGGACAGTCAAAGCAGCGAAGGTGGTGATGATGAATCGCTGACTTCCAAAGAAATACCCAGTGGGCCCAAGGTCGAAGTAGTCGTTACGAGCGAAACCATCATTTACCGTGACACCACCGAAGCTCCATCAGGCAACAATGAAACGATACAGGAAACTGTGGGAGAAGGTTCGTTGGACGATCTCAACTCAGACTCGATGATTAGAGCGTGGGGACGCAAAAGTGGAGATCGGATTATCGCGGAGGTATTGTTTTATAGCAGTCCTATGGTGTCCAAAAGGCCTGGCCCGTAATCATCTCTTGCAAAGAACAAAGGAGCAAAACATGCAAAACAAAAGAACAATTGTCATCATGGGTATTCTGGTTCTAGTGGTGGGCGCCGCAGCGTTCGTTGGAGGCAGAATGCTCAACAACCAAGTCAATCCTCTCAGTCTGTTCGGACTCGGAGGTAAGGGACGTATGATGTCAGTTATGGTTAACGTCATTCCTGCTGAGGAACTTCCCAAGACTCAGCCGGACGCAATAGGCCCATTTGTGGAACGAAAGGATAAGACAATCTTCATTCAATCCGTTTCACTAAAAGCGGGAGGAGGGGGTGTGGTCGTGGCAAAGGGCGGCGGGGAAGTTGTCGCGGGTTCACCTTCTGACAACAATAGCGGACCGAAAGTCGAAGTTGTGATCACGAACGAAACAACGATCTATCGCGATACGACTCAACCAAGCGAGCCTCCATCATCAGGCGAAAGTCAAACCATCCAGCAAACCGTAGAAGAATCTACATTGGATGATCTCAGCTCTCAATCCATGGTAACGGTGTGGGGCCGCAAAAGCGGCGATCGGATTATTGCGGATGTCCTGCTTTACAGCAATCCGGTCTTCTTCAAAAGACAGGGACCCTAGACCCTACCTGTGCTCGCAGGTCTGTTTGCGGAACGAGAAGAAGGTACACTGGACGATTTTACGAGCAATGTCGGCGCTTTCGTTTGGGATCACAAAATGGAGATAGAATTATTGCAGAGATGCTGTTGTAATGTAATCTGTAGTGTTCAAGAGAACATAAATATTATGAGACCTCGGAAGTCCTTTATGGATTCCCAATGGCGCGGCTTCTTCCAGGAAGACTTCTGAGGTCTGAAACAGGAAAATTATGAATCGAAATTCCATTCGCTGGCGACTGCCCACAAGTTACGCGGTCATTGCATTGCTCGCGGCGTTGTCGCTTGGCTCCATGATGTTGCTCGTGTTGCGGGGTTATTATGCAGATCAGGAACGCGAGTATCTTTATGGAAATGCAACCGCCTTGCAGCCGGTCATTGAACAGATTCTGCAATCCGATCTATCTGAGGCCTCGCTTCAAGATCAGATCAGAGGACTTGCTTTTTTATCCCAAACCCAAATCCGCCTGCTCGATACGCATGGGAACACAATCGCCGATTCGGGCGTACCTGACTCTAAGCAGGTTGTGGCAGTACAAGGGGGGATGCCATTTGCAGGGAATGTGATGTTTAGTGTACCGGCCAATCCGCCAGAAGAAAAGGGACCGATTCTGATGTATAGAAAAGAGGAAAGCCTACCTCTTCCGCAAGTCGTTCCATTTGAAAAGCAGATCCAGCCTGAAAAGTCAGCCGATATTATTCTTTCTGTCAATGCATCGCCGTATGGATATGGATTTGTTTCGAAAGCAGACTTTGATCCAACGCGTCGCTCGTCGCAGAGCGTGAGTGTTCTGCTCCTTGCTTCCAATGGAAGCAAGTTGGGCGTGCTGGAATTTTCCAATGGTCCCAGTTATGGTGCGAATGTCATTCGTTCTGTAAGCTTTGCGTGGTTGATTGCAAGTGTCTTTGCGATTGCCATTGCCGCGTTCGTAGGTTGGTTCATGAGTAAACGAGTCACCGGCCCTGTGCTTGCACTGGAGAAAGCTACGCGGCAAATGGAGCAAGGTGATCTTTCCGTTCGTGTCAATCTGCAAAATGAACGCCAGCAGGAGTTTTTGTCCCTCGCGAGTACATTTAATGGAATGGCAGAACAAGTGGAGCAGACCATCTCCACGTTACGCTCCTTTGTTGCAGATGCCGCACACGAATTGCATACTCCCCTGACGGCTTTGCAAACAAACCTCGAGCTGGCGCGTGATGAGAAGAATATATCCAAGCGCAGCCGCTACTTACTGCGCGCACAGGACCAGAGTCAGCGTCTGGAAGCGTTGGTCAAGAGTCTGCTTGATCTGTCGCGTATCGAAGCCGCAGAGTCGAAATCCGATTTGGCGCCTGTTGATTTTTCACAATTGGTTCAAGAAGTGAGTGAACAATTCGCCTCACGTGCTGAACAAACAGAACATGAATTTGAGGTAGGTACGTTTGAAGAAAATGTTTCTATCCTAGGAAACGCCGAACAACTCAGACAGGTGATCATGAACCTGCTTGAGAATGCACTGAAATTCACCCCCAAAGAGGGCCACATTTCTGTTGCTCTTCAAATTGAAGAGAATGATGCAATCCTAGCCGTAACAGATAATGGCATTGGAATTCCAGCCGAGGATTTGCCACACTTGTTTGAACGCTTCCATCGCGGACGCAATGCATCCAACTATGCGGGGAATGGGTTGGGACTGGCAATCGTCAAAGCAATTTTGATGGCACACCGAGGGAATATCAATGCCCAATCAGAGATTGGGACAGGCACACAGATGATCGTTTCTATTCCTATTTACAAAGAAGATTAAGACAAAATTCATCAATTACCGTTGACATTCAGAATATCCTTGTGCTACACTACAAAGGCCCACAAAAATTAGCTCATCTCGATAACCTGCATTACTACACATCGCGACCATCCAATCGACTCAAAGTTCTCTTAAAGAAAAAAGATGTTATTAAAAGGTGATGTCGCTATTCGTGCGCCGCGCAAAAGGGTCTGGGACTTTCTCACTGACCCCAAACAAATCGCGCAATGTGCTCCGGGCGTGGAGAAGGTGGAGGAACTTGAGCCATTGAAACGGTATCGTGGCGTTGTATCCATTGGCTTGGGGGCCGTGAAAGCTCGCTTCTCGGGGGAAGTAGAAATTCTGGAACTGGCTGAACCCGATTTTGCCAAGTTAAAGGCTCATGGCTCTGCAAGCGGTAGTGTCGCGGATGCCATCAGTGAAATGAGACTTAGTGATGGCCCGGATGATTCAACGGTTGTGAATTGGACGGCGAATGTAAATGTTTCCGGTCAACTTGCTAGCCTTGCCTCACGGTTGATGCTGCCTGTTTCGCAAAAATTGGCACAGGAATTCTATGATCGTGTGCGCAAAAAAATCGAAACAGAGAATGCAAGCGCCCCCTCTTCCGGGTAGCGATGATTCGTTCTATTGCCCCTATTGATCCCAATCAATTGACGCCATCTTCGCCGCAACATTTGACCTCCTAATTCTTTTTGGAGAAGAAGATGAAGTTCGGGCCTGTACCTCTTTCAGAAGCAAAAGGAAAGATTCTTGGGCATAACATTGCTGCCACGAATGGACAGCGATTGTTGCGAAAAGGAAAACCGCTGACAGGTGAGGATCTGGAAAAGCTACGAATAGTAGGTCGCAGTTCGGTCTATGTGGCTGAAATCGAATCGAATGATGTAGAAGAAAATAGGGCGGCGCGGCGTGTGGCAGAGGCAATCTGCGGAGCCGGCTTGCATATCACAGGGGTGGCATCGGGACGGGCGAACTTGCTTGCAGATAAAATGGGGGTTTTGAGAGTTGATGTAGATCGATTAGCGCAGATTAATGATTGCAATGGAATTACTCTTGCCACATTAACAACGCACTCCCCCATCCATCCACGCCAAATTGTAGCAACTGTTAAGATCATTCCCTATGCGGTACCTGAAGCGACCGTCAGCCTGGTAGAGGCAATTTCAAGCGGAACGAACTCTACTCTGCGAGTCGAGGCACTGCCATCCCACTCGGTTGGGATGATATTGTCTGGTTCCACTTCCATTCATGAGAAGCTTATCTCGGATTTTTCTCCTCTTCGGGATCGGATTGAAAAATTGGGATCTTCCGTCACCCGCACTGACTTTGTCGCTTTAGAAGATGAGTCAGACGAGGCGGCGCTGGCATCCATGCTGAAACAACACCTTGCATCTGGAATCAAAATGATTCTGCTGGCAGGTGAAACAGCCATTATGGATGAGCATGACATCTTGCCGCGTGCGATAGAGCGCGCCGGCGGACATGTCGAATTGGTTGGGGCGCCAGTGGATCCAGGAAATTTGCTCATGCTGGCTTATATCGGAGATGTGCCTGTAGTAGGAGCCCCCGGTTGTGCGCGGAGTCGCAAGACCAATATCGTGGATTGGATTCTGCCTCGCCTTCTCGTGGGTGATCGATTAACTCGTAAGGATATCATTGCGCTTGGGCACGGCGGGCTTTTGCAAGATGTTTCTGAACGTGGAATGCCGCGAGAGACAAGAGAAGATAGTGACAATGAGCATCATGAATCTGAGCCGCTGACAAAGGTATCTTCCACTCGTGGGTAACTTCAGTTCCTTCATTGAAAGGTGTACTGGAGTTTTTTATTTTTAGCCGGCGGAACGTCCGGTATCAATACTCAAAAGGAGGAGCTTGTTATGGCGCAAACGGTTTCAATCACCGTCAACGACGTGGCTTATGAACGGGAGGTAGAGCCGCGCCTGCTGCTCGTGCACTTCCTGCGCGATGTCCTGGGGTTGACGGGCACCAACATTGGCTGTGACACCAGTCAATGCGGTTCGTGCACTGTCTTGATGGATGGAGTTGCAGTCAAATCCTGCACGGTACTGGCTGTACAGGCGGACGGAAGCAGCGTGACCACGATTGAGGGTCTGGCAACCGACGGCAAGCTGCACCCTGTGCAAAATGCCTTCTGGGAAAAGCACGGGCTCCAATGTGGATTCTGCACACCTGGCATGATCATTACTGTAGTGGATTTATTGAACCGCAATCCCCATCCAACAGACGAGGAGATCCGGCATGGATTAGAGGGAACGATCTGCCGCTGTACAGGCTATCAAAACATTGTGGAAGCGGTCAAACATGCCGCCGAAGCGATGCCAGCCTAGGAGGTTGCAATGGCAACAAAAACTTTCGGTGCTCCCCTCAAGCGCAAAGAAGACCCGCGTCTGATCACGGGCGAAGCGAAATACTTGGACGATGTACGACTGCCCGGCATGCTATATGCAGCGATCCTGCGTAGTCCTTATGCTCATGCAAAAATCAAAGGCGTCGATACAAACAAGGCGACCAAGCAACCTGGCGTTATTGCGGTGTTCACTGGCCAGGATTTTAAGGATTTGCCCGCCCTTCCCTGCGCGTGGCAGGCTGAAGCGGGGCGGATTAAGAATAACGTCAACACGCCGCGCGTGCTCGAGATCGATCGAGTCACACATACTGGAGCGGGCGTGGCTGTCGTCGTGGCCGACGACCGCTATGCCGCTGAGGACGCGCTAGGTCTGATCGAAGTAGATTACGAACCATTACCTGTTGTGGTGGATGCTGAAAAAACCACCTTCCCCGATGCACCGCAAATCCATGAGAACGCGCCGAACAATATCTGCTTTGATTGGTCCTGCGGCGATAAAGATGCGACGGACGCCGCGCTCAACTCCTCAGAAGTCGTCGTCAAACACCGCGTGGTAAATCAACGTCTCATTCCGAATGTGATGGAGCCGCGTGGATGTGTCGCGCAATACATGCCGGCTTCCGAGGAATATACTGTCTGGATGACCTCGCAGGATCCGCACATTATGCGGCTGCTGATGACAGCCTTTGTCTTTGGCGTCCCCGAAACGAAGGTGCGCGTCATCGCGCCACAAGTTGGCGGTGGCTTTGGTACAAAGATCTTTCTCTATCCTGAATACTGTCTGATGGCGGCGCTTGCGAAAAAAGTTGGCAGACCTGTCAAATGGGCGGAGACTCGGCGGGAGAATTATATCGCCACGACACATGGTCGCGATCACGTCACGGATATCGAAGTCGGCGCGAAGCGCGATGGCACGATCACCGCGCTCAAAGTCAAGACGTATGCCAATCTTGGCGGTGTTCTATCCACGATTGGGCCGGGCATTCCAACCACGCTATATGGACGAATGCTATCCGGCGCGTATAAGACCCCGCACATTTACTGTAATGTGCTCGGAACGTATACGAACACCGGCATGGTGGATGCATATCGAGGCGCGGGGCGGCCCGAGGCGACCTATGTCGTCGAGCGTACAGTTGACCTTGTGGCTCGAGAATTGAATATGGACACTGTCGAGGTTCGGCGCAAGAATTTCATTCAGCCGGGTGACTTCCCCTACGCGCCCGCGGATAACATCCTCGCAGGACTAAAGTATGACAGCGGCGACTACGAAAAAGCGTTGAACAAAGCCCTTGAGATGGTGAACTATTCGTCGTTCCGCAAAAAGCAGGAGGAGGCCCGCAAGAACGGCAAGTATTTAGGAATCGGGCTCTCTACCTACGTGGAAATCTGTGGCGCAGCGCCGTCCTCATGGATTGGAGTGGGTCCTACCGGTCAGGGCTGGGGCGCGGCGATGTGGGAAAGCGCCAACATCCGTGTGCATCTGACAGGCAAAGTCGTTCTCACTATTGGCACGCAGCCGCAAGGTCAAGGCCACGAGACGACGATGGCTCAGATCGTTTCGGAGGAGTTGGGCATCCCGATGGACGACATCATCGTCCAGCTAGGCGATACTCTTGGAACGCCGTTCGGATATGGCACCTATGCCAGTCGTAGTGCGGCGGTGGGTGGCATGGCAGTCTACAACAGCGCACAGAAGATCAAGGAAAAAGCCAGGCGGCTCGCCGCGCATCTGCTGGAAGCCGCACCGGAAGATATGACCTTTGAAGCCGGCAAAGCCTTCGTCAAAGGCTCGCCTGATAAGGCCAAGACGATTCAGGAATTGGCGGGCGCGGCGGCGCTGGCATACAGCCTGCCCGCAGGCATGGAGCCGTTCCTCGATGATGTCACCTACTACGACCCGCCTGACTGTACATATCCATTTGGCACACACATTTGTGTTGTCGAAGTGGATAGGGAGACCGGTCAGGTGAAAATCCTACGCTATCTCGCCGTGGACGATGTGGGGAAGAAGATCAACCCAATGATCGTAGATGGACAGATCCACGGCGGCATTACGCAAGGCGTGGCACAGGCTCTCTGGGAAGGTGCAGTTTACGATGAGAACGGACAACTAACATCTGGCTCGATGATGGATTATGCCGTTCCGAAGGCAAGTTTCTTGCCCACCTTTGAACTGGGCAGTACGGAGACTCCTTCACCGACGAATCCGCTTGGCGTCAAAGGTGTCGGTGAAACGGGAACAATCGCTTCCACCCCGGCCGTTGTCAACGCCGTTATGGACGCTCTATCGCCTTTTGACATCAAGCATCTGGATATGCCGCTGACGCCTGAAAAGGTCTGGCGCGCAATTGAAGCCACCAATATGTGATCGAGGAGATGTGTTATGTATTCTGCAGACGTAGATTACTATCGAGCCAAAACAGTGGCTGATGCAGCGAAAGCGCTTAAGAATAATAAGGGTGCAAAACTATTGGCTGGCGGGCACAGCCTTATCCCCGCGATGAAACTGCGTGTGGCGCAGCCCACCCTGCTCGTGGATATTGGGCATATAGATAAGCTATCTGGGATCAAAGTTGGCAAAAAGGAAGTGAAGATCGGCGCGCTGACCACACACACGACAGTCGCAACTTCAGCAGAACTCAAAGCCGCATGCCCAATTCTGGTCGAAGCAGCTGGGTTGATCGCCGATCAGCAAGTACGCAACCGCGGCACGATCGGAGGCAGCCTAGCCAATGCCGATCCCGCTTCTGATTATCCGATCCTAATAACAGCGTTGGACGCGACGTTAACTGCAACTGGTCCAAATGGCGCACGCCAGATCGAAGCCAGGAAGTTTTTCAAAGACCTTTTCACCACCGCGCTCAAGCGTGATGAGGTGCTCACCTCAATTACCGTTCCTGCCTATGGCAATATGCCCGGGATGGGAGGCGCGTATCTCAAGCATCGCCATCCCGCCTCCAGTTACGCGGTGGTAGGTGTCGCCGCGATGCTAGGATTGGAGAATGGCAAGGTGATGCGCGCGGTCGTTGTGGTAGGAGGCGCAACTGCCAACCCCATACACGCAAAAGCTGTTGAGTCTGCGCTCATGGGCATGGAGCCAACAGAAGAAAACATCGCAGCCGCCGCTGACAAGATGGACATCGAGGCGACAATGGGCGATGCGTATGCTTCTGCCGAATATCGCGCCCATCTGGCAAAAGTGATGGCAAGGCGCGCACTCATGCTGGCAGCCGAGCGTGCCAAAGGTTAACGTTCCAAAGTTATAGACCCTAAAGGTTTCTTTTGCAATCGAAGACTCACTTCGAGCAGAACCATCTTGCAAATCTTTAGTCTGGTTTGCGGGAAAAACCTTTAGGGTCTTCCAAGTTTCCAAATCAGGTTTATACTAACTAGGAGGCCTCTAACTCACCTTGGAGGCCTCCTATTGCTAAATAGCGCAGGAATTACTTGTAAAGCGCCGAGGACGACGGCTTGAGCGAACACGACAAGAGGTTATTTTGGAATTTACTTCAATTGATGCTCTTCAATCCGCCATGCGCGAAAAGCGCTACATTGCAGAACGAGGACTTGCAACGTCTTTGTATCTGGCGTTGAAACTGCGCCGCCCGCTCTTTCTGGAAGGGGAAGCCGGTGTGGGCAAGACAGAAGTTGCAAAAATCGTGGCGAATCTTCTTGACACCGAATTGATCCGCCTGCAATGCTACGAAGGTTTGGATGTCCATCACGCGGTCTATGAATGGAATTACACGCGCCAGATGATGCACATCCGTTTGTTGGAAGCAAGCGGCGAGAAAGCCAAGGAAGCGGAATTATTTGGGCCTGAATTCTTATTGCGCCGTCCACTCCTGCAAGCCATAGAGCAATCACGAGAAAAGCCGCCTGTTCTATTGATCGATGAGCTTGACCGAAGCGATGAGGAATTCGAAGCCTTTTTACTAGAAGTCCTTTCTGACTTTCAGATCACCATCCCTGAAATTGGAACGATCAAAACATCCAATCCACCTGTCGTGATTATTACATCCAATCGCACGCGTGAAGTGCATGACGCACTCAAGCGCCGCTGTCTTTATTATTGGATCGATTATCCATCCTTTGAAAAAGAATTGGAGATCGTTCAAACACAACTACCCCATGCGCCTGCGCAACTGGCGCGGCAAATCACTGGCTTTATCCAGGCATTGCGCGAGATGGATTTATATAAATTGCCCGGGGTTGCAGAAACATTGGATTGGACGACTGCCCTCGTAGCCTTAGATCAAAAAGCCCTTGATCCTGTGATTGTAGATGAAACACTCGGCGCAGTTTTGAAATATCAGGATGATGTCGAAAAAGTAAAGGGCGAGCAAGCACGCATGATTCTCGAACGTGTAAAAGCAGGTGTTGATTGAACGGGCAATTTTTGCATAATCTTTTACTCTTCGGTCGGGTTCTTCGACGACTTGGGCTGGATATCAATCCAGGTCGTATGATGGATCTAGTGAGCGCACTCGACCACATTGAGATTGGTAAAAAATCTGATTTCTTTTTTGCAGCGCGCACCTTACTGGTTCATGATCGCGAAGATCTGCCGCTGTTCGATGAGGCCTTTGAATTGTTCTGGCGTAAACCAGTGGAAAGTTGGGATGTGGAATGGCAAGGACTCACGCGTCGCAGAAGACCGTCTGGACCGGTTGTCACACATCCGCCTCTAAAAGAGGCACCACAAACAGACAATTCAACTTCAACATCCAGTCAAGAAATGTCAGTTATAGAAGTCACTCGTACCTATAGCGACCGCGAATTATTGCGACACAAAAACTTTGCCGAGATGAACACTGAAGAATCTGATGCAGTCAAGCAAATGATGTCACGTCTTCTTTGGAAGGTAAGTGAACGCCGAACACGCCGCCATCACCCGGGCAAGGGCCATTTCATCGATCTGCGTCGCACGCTCCGTCGAAGCTTGCGTTCCGAGGGTGAGATATTTAGTTGGTCGTATCGTGAACCCAAATTGAAGCCGCGCCCACTGGTTGTCATCGCTGATATCAGCGGCTCCATGGAGCGGTATACGCGTCTTCTCCTTCACTTTATTTATGGGATGAAAGCCACGCTGAGCCAGCCCATGGAAGCATTTGTCTTCAGCACGCGTCTTACACGAATCACGCGGCCGCTCCAAATCCGTGACCTCGACCTGGCGCTGAAAAATGTGGGCTTGCTCGTCAATGATTGGGCGGGTGGAACGCGCATTGGTGAATCTCTGAAAACATTTAACTTTGAATGGGGGCGCCGCGTGCTTGGTCGTGGCGCGGTGGTGTTAATCATCAGCGATGGCTGGGACCGCGGCGATGGTGATTTGCTGAAGCGGGGGATGGCGCGCTTGAAGCGTAACTGTTACAGCTTGATCTGGCTCAATCCGCTCCTGGGCGCGCCGGATTACGAGCCGCTCACGCGCAGAATCCAGGCGGCACTGCACAATATCGATCACTCCCTACCCGTCCATCATCCGGCCAGTCTC
>Ga0137368_10006607_pt1 | contig 12157 bp, 9 predicted proteins | sample SagtaG_13_FD_104917 | JGI IMG/M metagenome (GOLD analysis project Ga0137368, IMG submission 104917) | Vadose zone soil microbial communities from Sagehorn Ranch, Mendocino, California, USA - Sage1_L_100_16 metaG | ecosystem: Environmental > Terrestrial > Soil > Vadose zone | place: USA...
ACGTACCGCGCTCGTCCGCATCTCCGATCAGACGCCCGCGGGCGGGAAGACGCTCAGGCTCTGGCTGAGGGTGAACTCCCTTGCTCGCGTCAGGTGCCCCGAGGATGGACGTCGCGGGGCCCCCCCTTCGGTCTCTGATCGCCGTTGGTGCCGGCTGGATCGCCAACGGCGCTTACTGAACCGCCTTTGGCTTTTGACGCTCGGCTCACGCGCTCGACCGGTGGCCGAGCCTGTCCACCGCGAAGCCGGATCTCCCTGCAAATCCACCGTGACCGAATTTACGCACCCTACGGGCGTGCGACTACACGAAACGACCGGAGGTCACGCCGCGCCAGCGTCGCCGCCGACTGAGGAGGAGTCGGCCGTCGAGCACAGAATCGGTTGCCTGCACGGCGCGGACAGCGTTGATCGTCGTCCCACATTGACCTCCAGCTGAACGCGCGGGGAAGAGCGGCGCCTGGTGTCACGACGAGACGACCACGTCGCTAGGACAGCCGGCGTCGCCTTGGACACCGGTCGCTGATGACGCCTTCGCAGCGCTATCCCCGGCGGCCTGACGGAAGTCCAAGCGCCTTGTGTCATGTCACGGCTCAGCAACGCCTTGACATTTGAGGATGCTGGAGCGGCCCGCCGCCGAGCTGGCAAACACACGCTTTGCGCGCGGCGCTATCGCACCCACAGCTGGTCGAGCAGGATTGCCCATGCGGGGTTGTACTGGTAGTTGCCAACGCGCTTAGAGACGAAGTCGACGAATTGCGGGGTGTACAGGGGAACCCAAGGGGCCTGGTCGACGAGTTCGCGCTCGATCTTCGCCCAGAGCGGAGCCGCGGCGTCGGCGTCGACGCCTTGGATCCTCAGCGCCCGCCGGATCTCACGATCGATGCGCCGGTTGCAGAAGAAGCTGGGGTTCTGGTTCTGCGGCCCCGGCCGGATCGAATTGCAGGCGAGCAGCGGAAGGACGTACGAAGGAAGCTCGCCGGAGGCACCGATCCAGCCGAACATTCCGGCCTGCGCCCGCGTCCTCGCGTCGAGCACGATCGGGAAGTAGCTGCCGAAGGCGACTCTCTTGAGGCTGGTCCGGTAGCCCAGCCTCTCGAGTGTGGCGACGAGCTCGCGCGGTCTTCTCGAGGAGGGGGAACGTCCAGATGGTCACCTTCATCCCGCGCGTGCCCGAGGCGGCGACGAGGCGGCGCGCCCGCGGCAAATCGGGCGTCTTCCATTCGCCCGTGGTGCTCGGGTCGGCGGTGTAGGGGCAGAGGGGCCGGTAGCCGGCGACGCTCGGCGGGCGGATCTGGCACAGCGGCTTCGCCAGCTCGGGCCCGCCCTGCGACCTCACGACCGCGGCGCGGTCGACGGCGTAGTTGATCGCGCGCCTCACTCGGACGTCGTTGAACGGCCGAAGCCGCGTGTTGAGGAACAGGAAGAACATCGTTCCCGGCGCGGGGTTCGAATGCAGCTGCGACGCGTATCGTGTCTCGACCTCCTCGAGCCTCTCTACGGGGACGCCCAGGGACACGTCGACCCGCCCACGTTCGATGGCGGTGACCGCGGCGTCGCCCTTCAGACGCAGCCTGAACACGATCTCGTCGGGGAATCCGTCCGGAGTGGCCACCTCCGACCAGACGTGGAAGTAGAGGTTGCGGACGAGCTTCAGCTCTCTTCCGGGCACGTAGCTCTCGATCATGTACGGCCCTGTCGAGGGCGGCGCACGCGTCCCCACGTCCCGGTCCGGGGTGCCGGGCGGGACCGGTGCCATTCCTTCCAGGAAGAACTGGAACTCCCCGTCTGGCCGCCGCAGGTGGAAGACGATCGTCCCGGCTGCGTCGTTTGTGCGTATACCTCGCCGGAGGTCACAGCTCCGTGGCCGCCTCTCGCAGGCCTCGGCTCCCACGAGCGAGCGGAAGTTCACCGCAATCCCGCCGCGACCTCGGAAGAGGCGTTCGAATGCGCGCCTGAAGTCGCTCGCCTCGAGACGCGTCCCGTCTGAGTAGCGGATGCCGGGACGGAGCTGGAAGGCGTAGCTGGTGCCACCCGCCGTCACCAGCGGCAGCGAGACCGCGAGATCCGGCACTACCCGAGTGCCCTCGCTGCCGCCGTGCCGCGCAACGTCCAGAAGAGAGTCGTAGACGGCGCCGAGCGCCTTATGCCCTCCGAATCCGGGATCGATTGACACAAAGGGAGCGGAGGGATCGGCGACGACGAGTCGTCCACCCCGGTGGCCGCCACCAGCCGGCTGAACCCCAAACCAGAGCTGCTCCCCCGAGACCGCCAGCCCCTTTGGGCGGTTCGCAACGGGGATTCGCTCCACCACATCGTTCGTCGCCGGGTCGATGCGGACGATCGTCTCCGAAAACTCCACGCTCACCCAGAGCGCGTCGGCTCCGGCCGCGATGCCGTCGGGGCCTTCGCCGACGGGGATCACGTCCGTCACGGTATTCGTCTCCAGGTCGATGCGCGAGACGGTGCCGTCGAGCGAGTTCGCCACCCAGATGGCGCTGGCGCCGAAGGCGATCCCGGTCGGACCGTTGCCGACGCTCACCGTGTCGACGATGCTGCCGCTCCCGGGATCGAGGCGGAGGACGCGCCGGCTTGATTCGTCGGTGATCCAGACGGCGCCGCCGCCGATCGCGATGCCGCGGCCGAGTGCGCCCGTCGGTTTCGTGTAGATGACGTGGCCGCTCACGGCATCGATCTTCGTCACGCTGCGCTCGTCGGCGCTGGTCACCCAGACATCGCCGCGGCTCGCGGCGACGGCGGTTGGCGTAACGCCGACCGGAATCGATTGAACGACGGTGTTCGTTTGTGGGTCGATCCGCGAGACCGTTCCCTCCAGGGAGTTGGCAACCCAGACGGCTCCCGCCGCGACCGCAATCCCGCTCGGCGCGCTCCCGACCGGGATGCGCTGGACGACCCTTCTCGTCTTCGGGTCGATGCGCGAGACCGTGCGGTCCTGCGCGTTCGTCACCCACACAGCGTCCTCGCCGGCGGCGATGCTCGTGGGGCCGTTGCCGACCGGGACGTCGGCCACGAGACGATTCGTCTGCGCGTCGATCAGCGCAGCCGAGTTGGCGGGGGCGGAAGCGAGCTCCGGGTCGCCCGCGCCGGTGAGCTCGACGACGGGGATGGCGATCGCCGCCGCAAGGAGGAGAGCGCCACCGATCGCGATCGGGACCCGGCCTCGACGAAGAGTTGACCGGCGAAGGACAGCGGGCGGGGCTTCCTCTTCCGGTTCGCTCTCGAGGACTGCGACGGGCCCCGCTTGGGCCGCCACCGCCTGGGCCTCAGGCGAAGACGCTCCGAGAAGCTCACGGTAGATCGATTCGGTTTCCGGCGATGGGTAGGCTCCGAGCTCCTCCGCGAGGAGCCGTCGACACCGCTCGTACACCCGGAGCGCCTCCGCCCGGTTCCCGGCGGCGACGTGCGCCTCCATCAGATGCCGGTATCCCGCCTCGCGGAACGGCTCGAGCGCGATCGCGTCCTCGGCCCACTTCGCTGCGTCGGACGCATTCCCCAAACCCAGACTCGCGTCGGCCAGACAGCGGAATGCGCGTCTACGGACGTCGGTGAGCTCACGCCGCTTCTCCTCGACCCAGCTTCCCTCTTCGCCGGGCAGGAAGGGGCGTCCGGCCAAAGAGGCCGCGCCCATCGCCGCCGCTTTCGCCTTCTCCAGATCGTCGGTGGCCAGCGCTGCCTCTGCCTCCTGTACCGCGTTCGGGGCGGCCAAGACGTCGACCCACGTTCCCTCCGGCAGGTCGAGGCGATAACAGCCGAAGGCGCCGGTCAGGGTGATCGCCCCGGCGGCATGGACTTCCGTAAGGAGCGCGCGGAGCTTGCTCGCAAGCACGGTCAGCGCCTTGTCCCAGGTCGCGGGCAGCGCCTCTCCCCACAGCGCCTCGGCGAGCTCATCGCGCGGCACCGGCCTGGCCTGCTCGAGCACCAGATAGGCGAAGAGCAGGCGACCTTGCCGGCGAGGGAAGCGGTTCTCGCCGAGAACGACGCCGTCAGACTGAACGGCGACGCCACCTGCGAGAGAAACCTTCAGTTCCACGCCTGCTAACCGCGTTCTAGCACGGATTTTGCCTCGTCCTAGCCACCGGTTCCTAGCCTCGCCCCGAGGCTCGGTGGAAAGAGTGGTTCAGTGCGATTGCGGGTTCGAGGCCCGTGCCGAGGACGAGAGCGACCTCGTCGCTCAGGTCCAACGACACGCAATCGAGGTGCACGGGATGGCCCTCTCGACTGATCAAGCTCTACTACTCGCGTTTCGTGCCCAGTTGGGCGAAACGGCGTGGTCTCGCCGCGTCGCAAGCGAAACCGCCGACGAAACCTCGCGAGATACAAACGAGAAGGAGGAGCGATGAAGCTCAACCGCACGCGCGGTCTGCGCGTAATCCTCGCGGTAGCGACCTCTGTCGCCGCGGCCGCCGCGATTGCGCTCGCAAGTCCGGGCTCCGGCGCCACCACGAGCGCGAGGGTTTCGCAGGCGTCGGAACAGCGCCCGGATCAGGTTCTGGAATGGAATCAGATCTTCATCGACACGCTGATTGCGACGAACACGCGGAACTCGGCGAGTCAGCGCCTCGGAGCGATCGTTCACACAGCCATCTTCGATGCCTACAACGGGATCGAGCGCCGCTACACGCCGATCTTCGTTCAGAACGTCGACGGCAACGGACAGAGCCTCGTTCCCGCCGGAGCGTCGCGCCGGGCCGCGGTCATTGCTGCCGCGTATACGGCGCTGGTGGCGCTATTTCCCTCCCAAGCGCAATCCCTGACCGACCGTTACGAGGCTTCGCTCGCGGCGCTCAGCGACGACGGCGAGGACGGCGGACAGTCACGGGAGCGCGGGATCGCCTGGGGCACGTACGTCGCGCAGGCTGTACTCGCCTGGCGCGCGGCAGACGGTTTCAACGCGAGCTACCCGCCGTTCACCGGCGGAACCGCGGTCGGCCAGTGGCGGCCGATCCCGCCCGACACGATGATGAGCGCCCAAGGGTTGGCATTCACGGCGCCGTTCGTCGTCGAGAGCAACACGCAGTTCCGGCCGGCACCGCCGCGAACGCTCGCGAGCGATGCGTACACCGAGGACTTCAATGCGGTAAAGGCGCTCGGACGCCGAACCGGATCGACACGTACGGAAGCCCAGACGGCGCTCGCGCCCTTCTGGGAGGGCAACGCCAGCGTCCACTGGAATCAGGCAGCGAACCAGATTGCGCGCGCCAACCATCTGTCGATGTCCGACAGCAATCGGCTCCTCGCCGTTCTGAACATCGCCATGGCCGACACGGCATTCACCATCTGGAGCGCAAAGCGACACTACGGCGCCGATCCGACCCAAGTGACCTGGCGGCCACTCACGGCGATCACGCTGGCGGATACGGACGGCAATCCGGCTACGGTGCCCGATCCAGACTGGTTGCCGCTCGTCGCTACCCCGTCCCATCCGGAATATCCGGCGGGCCATCCGGCCCTCAACGGCGCTGCTGCAACCGTACTCTTGAATCAGGTCGTCGACGCCCAGACATTCACGCTCACGACGTCAGGCCTGCCCAGTCAGACATACGCCAGCATCTCGCAGGCGCGCGCCGATGGGAACAACGCCCGCGTCTGGGGCGGGATGCACTACCCCAGCACGGTTGCAATCAGCGACGCCGCCGGCGAAACAATTGCCAACTACGTCAATGCGAACTCGATGCAGTTGCTCCGAGACCAGCGATGACGGAACGACGGAAACTGCCAGGGGTCCCTTCATGAGCAGAACGATGATGCGGCACCCCGGCCTCGTGATTGTGATCGTCGAGTCGCCGGGCAGCTCGAACGCAACCGCCGCCGGATCGCCGATGAAGCGGGTTCCGGCGGCGGTTCGCCTAGGATCCCCTCAGGTCGGCGCGATCCGGGATCGAATGTATGTGGCGTGCTGCATCGACGTGCGTCACAGCTCATCGAAGCCCAGCCTGGCGCCGTTGTCGAAGTTGGCACCACTTCGACTACACACGTACTACACAGGCTCTACCGGGTGGTAGCCGGTCGTAGCCGATCACAGCCGGTTCGAGCTGGTACGAAATGCCAGCTCCAGCCGGTAATTCAGGGTGGCAGCCGGCCGTAGCGGTTGAACCTGTACCGGCCTGTCACAACGGAGGTCGCGGGTTCGAGTCCCGTCGCTCCCGTCTCTTGAACTGCCTGCATTTAGGAGGTTTTGTTGTCCCAGCAGACGCGAGCAATGGACTCGTGGCCCAATCCCGTGGCCCAAACGCCTACGCAAAATGCCTGCAGAAAGGGCAATTCGCGCCTATCCTTGTGTGCGGTCGCACGAATCAAACCGGGTCATGAACCCAGGCGCGGCTCCCCTCTCTGAGGAGAAGGGGGTCGATCTCCCTGTTCCGCAAGCACCAAGTCCTGCGAGCCCGAAGGCCCATAGGACTTGACGCGACGACTCTGAGACGCGCACATCCGACCGTCAAGAACCGACGTCGCGCGCCATCAACGAGCGTCCTCGTCGGCTCATGGCACGAGCACGAGCTTCCCCTTCGCCGCCGAGCTCTCGAGTATCTCGTGCGCGGGCGCGCCTGCGACAGCGGCAGGCGCTCGGCCACGACCGGGTGGATCTTGCCCTCACGCAACAGCGCGAGCAGCGCGCGAAAGTCCTCCCGGAACCACTCCCGGTCGCGGGGACCTCCGCCCATCTCGTGGTCCTGGTGCGAATCGGAGGGAAGCGTCAGGCCGACTGGAGGAGGAAGGCGACCAGGTCGCTCAGGTCCTGGTCGGAGAGCTTCTCTCCGTAGTCCTTCGGCATGAGGCCTGGCTGGAAGCCCTCGGTGATCTGCGCGTCCGGATCGACGATCGACTCCCGGATGAACGCTGCGTCCTTGCCCTTGAGCGCCTCGTCGAGGTCGGGCCCGGTCGTCCCGTTCGTGCCGGCCGCGGAGAGGGCGTGGCAGCCGCCGCAGCCCTGGGCGATGAAGATCTGCTTGCCGTTCTCGGCCCCGCCGCCGGTGGCGGCAGTGGACGTCGCCCGTGTCCCCGGCTCCTCCCCTCCGCCACCTCCGCAGCCCGCCACGACAAGGGCGAGAAGGCAAACGAGCGAGGCGGCGATCCCCGTGCGCATCGGGCGGGAAGTCTAGTAAGTCGAGTCGAAGAAGCGCCACGTGTGTTAGAAAGCCGGGTCATCGGCCAGACAGCGATCGTCATCGCGGTCTTCTACGCCGTCGTTGTCGTACTCGGCGCGGCGGTAGCAATCGCCGTCTGGCGTTCGACCCGCCGCCGGGACCCCGACGCCGACACGGAGCTGCTCGCCCGGCGCGAGAAGGCCTGGTTCGTGATCACCGTCGCTCTGCTCGCCGGCCTGCTGTTTGCGACCATCTTCTTCACGCCGTATGGGAAGAGCGCTCCGTCGAACGCGCAGGTCGTGCAGGTGCAGGGCTTCCAGTTCGGCTGGCTGATCGAGCCCTCATCGATCAGAGCGGGCGTCCCGGTCGAGTTCCAGCTTCGCTCGCGGGACGCCAACCACGCCTTCGCCGTCTACAACGCGGACGACGTCCTGCTCTTCCAGGTGCAGGTCGTGCCCGAGCGGACACAGAAGTACGTCTACACGTTCAAGAAGCCGGGCACCTACGAGGTGCTCTGCTTCGAGTACTGCGGCCTCGACCACGACCTGATGCGGGCCACGCTCGAGGCGACGCCGTGAGCGACGGGATCGAGCGGGCGCGGGCGCTGACCCTGCGCTACCTGCTCGCCTCGACCGTGATCTTCTTCGCCGCCGGCGTGCTCGGCCTCCTCCTGCGCACCAGCCAGGCCGACCTCGGCCGGCTTCACCCGAACTTCTTCTATGCGGTGATGACCGCCCACGGGCTCGGCGCCTTCGTCGGCTGGGCCGGCTTCGCCTGTATGGGCCTCTCGCTCTGGGTGCTCGCCTCGGTCGGCTTCCCGCTCCGGCGCCTTGGCTCGGCACTGGCCGGGGCTGCCTTCTGGCTCATGCTCGCCGGCGTCGCCGGCATCCTCGTCACCACCCTGCTCTTGAACTTCGGCGGCTCCTGGGTCTTCCTCTACCCGCTGCCCTTCCACCCGGCCGGCCAGTGGGGGGACGCCACGACGGCACTGTTCTCTGCCTCCGTCCTCGTCGTCGGGCTCTCGATCATCGCCTGGTGCGGCTGCATCCTGCACACCGTGCTCAGCCCCGCCCTGCACGCAGTGCGGCCGACGCTCCCCAACCAGCTCGGCCTCGCGCTCGGGTTCGGCTACCTCGCCCCGCGTCGCTTCGCCACCAACCCGACCGCCGTCCCCTACGCGGTGATCCCGCTGACCGTGATCGGGATCGACATGATCATCGCCACGCTACCGCTCGCGGTCTTGCTCGTGATCATGATCATCGAGTCGGCGGCGCCGGGCGTGACCGTCGATCCCCTGCTTGCGAAGAACATCCTCTGGTTCTTCGGCCACCCGGTCGTCTATCTCCTCCTCTTCCCGGCAGCCGCCGTCTACTACCTGCTGATCCCGCGCTATGCGAAGCGACCGCTCGTGGCCGCCAAGGTGGTCGCCATCGCCTGGGCGATCGCCGTCGTCGCGAACGTCCTCGTCTGGGCGCACCACGTCTACCTCGACTACCCCTCAGGCACGCAGTCGGGGATCAACACGGCGATGCAGCCGATCACGTTCGCGCTCACGATTCCCTCCGCGCTCAGCCTCTACAGCCTCTTCATGACCGTCTACCGCTCGAGGTTCGAGTGGACGGCGGCCTCGACCGGGCTCTTCCTCGGCCTGGTCGGCTGGCTCCTGGCCGGCTTGTCGGGCGTCGTCAACGCGACGATCGCCTTCGACGTCGTCGTCCACAACACGCTTTGGATAGTCGGCCACTTCCACCACATGGCCCTGCTCAACATCGGGCTCGCGATCTTCGGAGCGACGTACGCCTTCCTGCCCGAGCTGACAGGGAAGGCGCTTTACAGCGACCGGCTCGGGAAGTGGCACATCTGGCTCACCTTCCTCTTCGGAACCGCCGCCTTCGCGCTCTGGCTCGTGCAGGGACTCGAGGGCGCTCCGCGGCGCTTCGCCGTCCTGCCGGAGCGCTACGACACGCTGACCCAGGCCACCGTCCCCCTGCTGATCATCGTCGCGCTCGCCCAGCTCCTCTTCGCCTGGAACATCGTCCAGACACTGCGCGGCAAGGGCGGCCGGTACACCCAGGCGCAGGCTGAACCTGCAGGAGCGCCGGCGGCCTGAGCCCGCCTACGCGCCGCCGTCGATTGTCGGCGCAGTCTCCCGCGACGACGCTTCGGCGCCGAGACGCTCGACGTGCATCCACAGCAGGAGCGCAGCGCAGGTGCCGAGCGTGACGATTTGCTCCGCCATCATCAGGAGGCCCGCCCGGACCTGGTCGGCAGCCGGCGAGAGCCCGAGCAGGCGCTCCGGCTGGTCCGAGTACGCGGGATAGAGCGGGTCGCTGAAGACGAGGACGTCTGCCAGGATCTGCCCGGCGGCGAACAGGGCGACGGCGTAGGCGGCGCGCTGGCCGAGGCTCAAGCGGCCGTGCCGGATCGGGTCGACGAGCTGCGTCCAGACAAGCAGACCGGCGAGAACGAAGGAGGCGTGCTCGAGGTCGTGCAGGAGCGGATGGTCGAGAGCCCCGTCGTAGGCCACCGGCACGTGCCAGGTGCCGAAGGCGAGCACCCAGAGGCCGAAGCTGACCGCCGGTCGGAGCAGGAAGGAGAGAAGACCGCGCAGCCATCGCAGCCGGGCGAGCGGGCGAAGAACAGCACGCGGCAGCAGGAAGAAGCAAAGCGGCCCGCGCACGGCAAGGACGAGCAGCGCCGGGGCTGCGTCGCCTATCAGGACGTGCTGCACCATGTGCGCCGAGAGCAAGTACTCCTCGCCCGCCCTGTCGAGCGGGGAGACGAGTGCGAGCGTCGCGAGCGCGACGCCAGCAAGGAACAGCAAGGCCCGCGCAGGTCCAACGTCGTCTTTCCGGCCGCGTCTTCGCAGGCGGACGAGCGCTTGCCCGAAGAGCGTGATCGCGAGGCCGGCCGCGAGGAGGACGAGCGGGGCGGGCTCCCAATCCCCGGCGAGATGCGAAAGCGGGACGGTGACGCCTGTCATACCGCAGAGAACGACGCTCGCGAGCGGACCTGCATCCGACGATGATGCCACCCGATCGAGTGTCCCTCAGGCCGCGCGCAGGAGCACGCGGAGATCGTGGACGACGTCGTCAGCGTTGATCGTCGCGTCGTACCTCGCGCGGCCCCAGCCGTTCTGGTCGACGAGCAAGGTGTAGGCCGAGTGGTCGACACGCTCCGGCTTCCGCGCGACCGCGAGCACGTGATAGGCGCGCCACACCGGCGTCAGCTGGCGACGAGTCCCGATCAGGTAGTCGAACTCGGGAAGGAGCCGGTGATCCCTGCGGTAGGCGAGCACTGCCGCCATCGTGTCGCCGCGCGGGTCGACGCTGACCGCGATCACGCGCACCGCTGCCCGCGCCGGTCCGAGCCCGTAGGGTGCGCAAACTCAGCCGGGCGGGATGTGCGCTGGGTGGATCGGTCTGGTGAGCCGCGTGCCGATTGCCCGGGGGCCGGATGCTTCTCGGTTTCGTTTACGTCCGACTAGGCGACACGGCGTTGTGCAGCACCTGGTGTGACGTGGGGCGGGGGCGGCAGGTATTGATGCCGCGTATTGGTGTTTCACGCGCGCGCGCGAATACCAGAGATCGGCCAGCGGCGCAACTTTGCCTGTCGCTGCGAGCACGGCGCTCTTGCTGCTCCGCGGTGGCTAGCCTCGGCCTCCGTCATCGAGTCGGAGGTGCAGGTGGTCTGGTCCTTTTTCTATCTCTCGGTTCGGAACCTCTTCGCGCTCGTACTGCTTCTTGGGCGCTCGGATCGGTCGAAAGACATGGAGATCCTCGTCTTACGTCACGAGCTCGCTGTCCTGCGGCGCCGGTCCAGCCGTCCGCGGGCCGAGCCGGCCGAGCGTGCGCTGCTGGCCACGCTCAGCCGGGTGCTTCCACGCCGAGCGTGGGCGAGGCGTTCTCGGTCCGGCCGGAGACATTACTGCGCTGGCACCGCCAGCTCGTGTCGCAGCGCTGGACGTATCCACACAAGAAGCAGGGACGGCCACCTCTCGCGCGGCCGCGGCGGGAGCTGATCCTACGTCTCGCGCGCGAGAACCCGCATTGGGGTTATCAACGGATCGCCGGTGAGCTCAAGCTGCTCGGGCTTGCGGTCTCTCCGACCACGGTCGGCAAGGTGCTGAGCCTCGCTGGCGTCCCGCCGGCACCCGAACGCGGGCGGCAGCCGTGGCGGTCGTTTTTGCGCCAGCAGGCCGCCAGCACGCTCGCCTGTGATTTCTTCACGATCGAGACGCTCGCGCTGCGGCGGATCTACGTCCTCTTCTTCATCTCGCTCGCGACCCGCCGGCTCGAGTTCATCGCCTGCACGACGAACCCGGACACCGTCTGGGTCACCCAGCAGGCTGGCAACCTCGCCATGCAGCTGGGCGAGCACGAGCCACAATTCCGACTGCTGATCCACGATCGCGACTCGAAGTTCAGCCGCGCCTTCGACGAAATCTTCCGCTCCGAGGGGATCGAGGTGATCCGGACGCCCATGCAGGCGCCGAACGCGAACGCGTTCGCTGAGCGCTGGGTGCGCACCGTCCGCAACGACTGCCTCGATCGCATCCTCATCCTCGGACGCCGACACCTCGAAGCTGTCCTGCGCGTGTACACGAACCACTACAACGAGCATCGGCCACACCGCGCCCTCCAACTCGTTCCACCAGACGGCAGCAACGCGACCGACGAGCGCAACACTCGGACCACGGCTGCCCTCCGCCGCCACGACCTCCTCGGCGGACTGATCCACGAGTACCAACGAGCAGCGTGACCGGGTTTGCGCACCCTACGGGCGCGGCCATGAACAAACGGCTGATCGCAGCCCTCGTGCGGACCGTCCGGGCCGACCAGGCGTACCTCGCCCGCGAGATCGACGGGAAGACGTGGGTCTCGGTGCGCCTGCAACTGAACCACGTGGCAGACGACGTGGCAAAGCCGATCTGCTGACTCGCCGTACTTAATTCGAACTTTAGCCTTTAACGGTGCGCGTCGACGCGAAGACCGAACTCGTGGTAGCTGCGGACATCGCTGAGCGGTTAGGGACCTCTCGAGCACGGATGTCGG
>Ga0137368_10006619_pt1 | contig 12140 bp, 8 predicted proteins | sample SagtaG_13_FD_104917 | JGI IMG/M metagenome (GOLD analysis project Ga0137368, IMG submission 104917) | Vadose zone soil microbial communities from Sagehorn Ranch, Mendocino, California, USA - Sage1_L_100_16 metaG | ecosystem: Environmental > Terrestrial > Soil > Vadose zone | place: USA...
ACAGGCGCCGAACCGTCTCCAGCTGCAAGCGTTTTGCAAGCATCGGGCTTCCGCAGTGATGTTACCGTGTTCCGCCTAAAATGCACATTCGCGGCCAAAAACGGGCGCGGAACCGGCGTTTCGGCGGAACAGGGCGGCATGCGTGTACACAATCGAGGCGGCTCATAACCCGGAGGTCGCAGGTCAAATCGTGCCCCCGCTACTAGAGAAGCCCTGGCAACAGAGCCTTTCGCCTATTGAGCGAGCCATGCAGCCGCTTCTGCAAGCGGTTTTGCATGCACCAGGACGCCCGCGGGCGCGCTGACGCCTCTTTCGACGTCGTGTTTTCCCGGTGAGGATCTTTACGTCCAGCGTTCGGCGGCGGGAAACAGACGATCGGGCCGGAGCCTTCGAACCTCTTGACCGGCTGGCCACCGGGTCTTATCCTCCGCGCGGACCACGAGGGGTTGGGAGAACAGTATGGCCTCCGTCCATGGGGAGAACCTCGCTGCGCGCGCGGGCCGGTGGAGCGCGAGGCACTGGAAGGCCGCCGTTTTCGGGTGGCTGGCGTTCGTCCTCGTGGCGTTCGCGCTCGGATACGTGGTGGGAACGGAACGGCTGTCGGTGAACGAACCGGGGCCGGGTGAGTCCGGCCGTGTCCAGCGGATCCTCAACGACGAGTTCGAGCAGCCGGCGAAGGAGCTGGTGCTCCTCCAGAGCGCTTCGCTGACGGCGACAAGCGCGCGGTTCCACGCTGCCGTGCAGGACGTGGGCAGGCGGCTGGAGGCGCAGCCGAATGTGACCAACATCGACTCGCCGTTCGCGCCGGGCAATGCGGGCCAGGTGTCGAGCGACGGGCGATCGGCACTGGTTGAGTTCGACATCCGCGGCAAGTCCGAGGATGCCAAGGACAAGGTCGAGCCGATCCTGGCGACGGTCGCGGACGCTCAGCGCGCTCGTCCTCAGTTCACGATCGAGGAGTTCGGCCAGGGGAGTGCGAACAAGGCGATCAACGAGCAGTTCAGCAAGGACCTGCTGAAGGCAGGGGCCCTGTCACTCCCGGTGACGCTGGTCATCCTGTTGCTCGTGTTCGGGGCACTGGTGGCCGCCGGGATTCCGCTCCTCCTTGCCTTGACGTCGGTGCTGGCGGCGATCGGACTGCTGGCGTTTCCGAGCCAGGTGCTGCCGATGGATGAGGAGGTGGCCGCGGTCGTCCTGCTGATCGGACTTGCGGTCGGCGTCGACTACTCGATGTTCTACCTCAAGCGGGCCCGCGAGGAGCGGGCGGCCGGACGGGCGGAGGGCGCCTCGATCGAGGCCGCAGCCGCGACGTCGGGCCGCTCCGTCCTGATCTCGGGACTGACCGTGCTGGCCGCCATGGCCGGGATGTTCATCAGCGGTGACAAGACCTTCAGCGGGTTCGCAGTGGGGACGATGCTGGTCGTCGCTACGTCGGTCGTTGGCTCGCTGACGGTGCTCCCAGCGCTGCTGTCCAAGCTCGGTGACCGCGTCAACCGGGGCCGCGTCCCGTTTTTGCGCCCTCCCGATCAACGCGTCGGCGAGAGCCGCGTCTGGGGCGCGATTCTCGGGGCGGTCCTGCGGCGGCCGCTCGTCTCGGGGGTCTTGGCAGCCGGCGTCATGATCGCGCTCGCCGTGCCGGCGCTCCGCCTGCACACGACCGTGAGCAGCACAGAGGGTCTCCCACGGTCGCTCGCCGTCGTCAGGACCTACGACAAGATCCAGAAGGTGTTCCCCGGCGAGGCGATCGCCGCGCAGGTCGTCGTCGAGGCGCCCGACGTCCGCTCGGGCAGGGTCCGGAACGCGATCGGAGAGCTGAGACGTAGAGCGCTCGCAAGCGGCGAGATGTTCCGGCCGGTCGAGGTCGACGTCAACAGCGCCGGCACGGTCGCCCTCGTCTCGATCCCGATCGCCGGAAACGGCAACGACTCGGCGTCGAACGATGCGCTCGACACTCTCCGTGACGACCTGGTGCCGGCCACGGTGGGGGCGCTTCCGGACGTGACGACGGGCGTGGGTGGAAACACGGCACTGTCACGCGACTTCCAGCACCAGTTCAGGCAGAGGACGCCGTGGGTGTTCGCCTTCGTGTTCGCGCTGACCTTCGTGCTGATGCTGCTCGCCTTCCGCTCGATCGTGATCGCGGTGAAGGCGATCGTGCTCAACGCCCTCTCGGTCGCTGCCGCCTACGGCATTCTCGTGCTCGTCTTCCAGGACGGCGTGGGGCGCGGATTGATCGGCGCCTCGTCGGGAGGGATCGAGTCGTTCATGCCGATGTTCCTGTTCGTGATCCTGTTCGGGCTCTCGATGGACTACCACGTATTCATCATCAGCCGCATCCGCGAGGGGGTTGACCACGGCATGTCGACGGACGAGGCGGTCGCGCACGGGATCAAGATCACCGCGGGCGTGGTGACCAGCGCGGCGGTCGTGATGGTATTCGTCTTCTCGGTCTTCGTCACGTTGTCGTTCGACCTGCTGAAGCAGTTCGGCGTCGGCCTGGCCGCTGCCGTGCTGATCGACGCGACGATCGTCCGGGCCGTCTTGCTCCCCGCGAGCATGAAGCTGCTCGGCGACTGGAACTGGTATCTCCCCAGCTGGCTCGAGTGGCTGCCGCGGATCGCCGTCGCGACCGAGCCCGAGCCGATCCGCGAAGCACCTCCAATGCCTGCCGCGAGGTAGGAAGGTCGTCGGGGGCGCCCGCGGGGCGCCCAGAAAGAGCGGGTGTGCCCTTTCGTTTCCGGCAGCGGCGGCGCGAATGCGGCTGCTTTATCTTCGGGGCCGCGATCTCGATCGCGTCCTTGTGGAGTTCGCCGACTGTGAAGCTAGGGGGCTGGTGAACGAGCGACCGTCGAGGTCTTGCGCATCGGGTTGAAGAACGGCAGCTCCACCACCGTTCCCGCCGTCCGGCTGCGCCGCGCCTCCACCGTCCACTCGACGTCGATCCTCGTGCCGAGCTTGCTTTGGTCGGCAGCGACTGACGCCAGCGCAACCACCTTCTTCAGTGTCGGGCTCCACGTCGTGCTGGTCGCCTTGCCGATCTGGCGGCCCCGCGCGTACAGAGGAACGGGGACGCGCGAGGCGGCCGGCTCCAGCGTCGGCGTCAGCCCCTTCGCGCGGTACAGCTCCTCGAGTGGCTCCCATTCGAGCTCTAGCCCGACGAGCCTCCGCGGAGGCCCGCCGCGACCCTGTTCCCGCTCGAGCGCGCGACGGCCGACGAACTCCACCGGCTTCTCGAAGTCGACGAAGCGGCCCAGAACGCCCAGCTCGAAGGGCGAGTACGACTGCTCGGGAATCAGCGCGCGCCGCACGGAGTCGAAATCCACTTCGATGAGGATCAGCCCTGCCTCGATCCGCGCGATGTCGAGGGCGAGCATCCCTGCTGGCCGGATGCCATAGGCGCTCCCGGCCCGCACGAGGGCGTCCCAGAGCTCGACCGCCTGAGCGCTCTCGACCCACACCTCGTAGCCGAGGTCGCCCGTATAGCCCGTCCGGGAGACGTCGACGGGGATGCTGTCGACCTGCGCGGCCCGCCGGCCGAAGTACTTGAGGTCGCCCCAGGACGTCTCGGTGGCCGCCTCGAGCACGTCGCGGCTCAGCGGCCCCTGCACGGCCAGCGCGGAGATGCGTTCGCTCACGTCCTCGATCTCGACGTCCAGGCCGCGAGCGTTCATCCGGAGCCAGCGCAGCGACGAGTCGGCGGCCGTCCAGCGGTAGGTCCGCTCCTCCAGCCGGGCGACTGTCCCGTCGTCGACCACGCGGCCGTCCTCGTTGCACCAGGATGTGTAGTAGACGCGGCCGACGGCGAGCTTGCTCGCGTCCCGCGTGATCACGCGGTCGACGAGCCGCGTGGCGTCAGGCCCGGAGACTAGGTACTTGTAGAGCGGAGAGACGTCGATGAGCGCCGCCGCCTCCCGGATGGCGTTGTACTCGATCTCGTGGGAGTCGGAGTACGCGCTCGCCGCGAGATAGCCCGACCATTCCCGCCACTGCAGCTTGGTGTTGAGTGGCGCGGTCCGGGGATAGAACGCGGTTCCGACCGACACGGCGGATCTAGGACTTCGGGATCTGCTTCTCGGGGTCGAAGAAGGGCAGCGGCGCGATCGTCGCGTCCCTCATACCCTCGGGTGTCTCCACCGCGACGTGCGTCCCGAGCTCGGTGTGCTCGACAGGGAGCCACGCGTACCCGATGTTCTTCTCGAGGCGGGGCGAATAGACGGCGGAGGTCACCCGTCCGCTCGCGCCGTCGGCCGAAACCGGCCAGCCCGTCGCGTTCATCTCCAGCCGGTCGCCGTCGATCTCGACGCCGACGATCTTCTGCTTCACGCCCTCGTCGCGAATCCTCGTGAGCGCGTCGCGGGCGATGAAATCCGCCTCGGTGTCCAGGTCGACGAGCCGGCCGAGGCCCAGCTCGAAGGGGTTGTTCTCGTAGGTCATGTCGGCACCCCAGTTGAAGATGCCTCCCTCGATCCGGCGGATGTCCACCGGCCCCGTCGGCCGGATCTCGTACGGCTCGCCCGCCTCCATGATCCGGTCCCACAGGTCCGTTCCGCGCGAGGCGTCGAGGAGGTAGATCTCGTATCCGACCTCCGACGTCCAGCCGGTGCGGGTGAGGATGAGCGAGATGCCGTCCAGCTCGAGGCGGCGGAAGTGGTAGTAGCGGAGATCGAGGATGTCGTCGCCGAACAGGCCCCGCACGACGTCCTTCGACTTCGGGCCCTGGATTTGCAGCGGGTACGCCTCGGCCTCCGACAGCTGCACGTCCATCCCCGCGTACGCCGCCAGCCCCTTCGCGTACGGCAGCACGTCGCTGTCCGCGAGCGCGAACCAGAACGTGTTCTCGTCAAGCCGCAGCATGACCGGGTCGTTGAGGATCCCGCCGTCCGGCGCCGTGATCAGCACGTACCTGCCCTGGCCGACCGCGCACGCGCTGAGGTCGCGGCAGGTGAGCAGCTGCGCGAAGCGGAAGCCGTCCGGGCCAGTCACCTCCACGTTGCGCTCGACGGCGACGTCCCAGAGCGTCACGTGGTTCAGCAGGTGCCAGTACTCGGCCTCGAAATCGTCGAAGTTGATCGGGAAGAGCGTGTGGTTGTAGACGGTGAAGCCCTTCGGGCCGTGCCGCTGCGTCGCCTCGTAGAAGGGGCTGCGCCGCAAGCGCGCTCCACGCTGAACCGTCTCCATGTCGAACGGGCCGGACATGGTCGGCAAGCATAGTTGGGCGGCTCTTGGGGAGCACGCCAGGCCGTGCCGCGGTTAGTGTCGCCGCTGATGGCGACCTCCAATCACCGCACGTACGACGCCGTGATCATCGGCGGCGGGCACAACGGGCTCGTGGCCGCGGCGTACCTCGCGCGGGCCGGACTCAAGGTCGTCGTGCTGGAGCGGCGCCACGTTCTCGGCGGGGCGGCGGTAACCGAGGAGGTGTTCCCCGGCTTCCGGTTCAGCGTGGCCTCGTACGTCGTCTCGCTGCTCCGCCCCGAGATCGTCCGGGAGCTCGCGCTGCCGGAGCACGGCCTCGAGATCCTGCCTCTCGACGGAACGTTCACGCCGCTCGACGACGACTACCTGTGGCGTGTGAACGACCACGGCCGCACAGTACGAGAGCTCCGACGCTGGTCGGCGAGCGACGCGGAGGCGTACGAGGAGTACAGCCGCCTAATGGTCGAGATGGCGAGGTTCGTCAAGCCGATTCTGTCCATGGCGCCTCCGGACCCGGGCAGGCTCGATCCGCGCGAATGGCTTCCCGTCGCACGTCTCGCCCGCTCCTTCACCGGCCTCTCCCTGGAGCAGCGAGCGGTGTTCATCCAGCTCATGACGATGAGCGCCGCCGACTTCCTCGACCAGTGGTTCGAGACGGATCCGCTGAAGGCGACGATGAGCGCCTCCGGGATCATCGGCACGTTCCAGGGGATCCGCTCTCCTGGGACCGCCTACGTCCTGCTGCACCACTACATGGGCGAGATCGACGGCGTCCTGCGCGCCTGGGGAATACCGCGAGGAGGAACCGGCGCCGTCAGCGAGGCGATCGCGAGCGCCGCCCGGTCGTTCGGCGCCGAGATCCGGACCGAGACCGCCGTCAAGCACTTCCTGACCCGAGGCGACGAGGTGACCGGCGCCGTCACGTCGGCTGGCGACGAGGTGACCGGGCGGGTGACGCTGTCGAGCCTGGACCCGCAGCAGACGTTCGTCCGGCTCCTGCCGTCCGGCCTCCTCGACGGGTCGTTCCTCGAGGAGGTCGCGCGCTACCGGTACCGGGGCTCCAGCGGGAAGGTGAACCTGGCCCTGGACGGGCTTCCCGAGTTCACGTGCCTGCCCGGCGAGGGCGACCACCTGCGCGGCGCGATCAGCTTCAGCCCGAGCATCGACTACATGGAGCAGGCCTACGACGACGCGAAGTCCGGGCGCTTCAGCCAGCGCCCGTACATCGACATGGTCATCCCGACCCTGGTCGACCCGTCGATGGCGCCCCCGGGCAAGCACGTCATGAGCTGCTTCGTTCAGTACGCGCCCTACCGCCTGGCCGAGGGCGACGAATGGGACGACGGCCGGCGCGATGCGTTCGGGGAGACCGTCGTCGACACGATCGCGGAGCGGGCGCCGAACATCCGCGAGCTGATCCTGCACGCGCAGGTGCTCACCCCCAAGGACATCGAGGACCGGTTCGGGCTCTCCGAGGGAAACATCTTCCAAGGCGAGCTCTCGCTCGAGCAGCTCTTCTTCAACCGGCCCGTGCCGGGATGGGCGCGCTACCGGACGCCGCTGCGGAACCTCTGGATGTGCGGCTCGGCCACGCACCCCGGGGGTGGGATCATGGGCGCGTCGGGACGCCTCGCGGCGCTGCAGGTTCTGCGCGCGCTCCGCGCCAAGAAGGCCGCCTGAGAGTGGCCCGGGAGCGATACGACGCGGTCGTAATCGGGGCCGGCCACAACGGCCTGGTCACGGCTTCGTACCTGGCGAAGGCGGGGCTCCGGACGCTGGTTCTCGAGCGGCGAAGCCGGGCGGGCGGCCCCCTGGCGACCGAGGAGGTCGCGCCCGGTGTGCGCGCGCCGGTTGCGGCCGACTGCGTCGGAGGTCTCCGTGACGACGTCGTCCGTGACCTCGGGCTCGGCTCGCACGGCTTTCGCGCCATCGAGCCGGAGGTGGCGGCCTTCGCCCCGTCCGCCGACGGGCCCGGCCTCACGTTGTGGCGCGACCCTGTCCGGACGGCGACGGAGCTCCGGACGGGGACCCAGCCGCGCGATGCCGAGGCGTTCGTCGCCTTCGACCGCAGGATCCGCTCGCTGGGTGCCTTCCTGGCCCGCGTCCAGGCGACCGAGCCGCCGGACCTCGCGTCTCCGTCCCTCGCGGACGCCACCGGCAGCCTCACGCTGTTGAACGGCCTGCGGCACCTCGGGAGGCAGCAGCTGCGCGAGGCGCTGCGGGTGCTGCCGATGTCCGTCGCGGACCTCGTCGGCGAAGCCGTCGAGGACGAGGCGCTACGCGGCGTCCTCGGCGCGCGAGGCGTTCGTTACACGGCCATGGGCCCCCGGTCGGCGGGGACGGCGCTCAACTTCCTGTGGGACTCGGCCCCAGGAGGAGGAGCGGCGGGCCGCACGGTCTTCGCGCGCGGCGGGCCGGACTCCCTGGCGGAGGCGCTCGTCGCCGCTGCGCGGAGCAAAGGCGCGACGATTCGCCGCGACGCCGACGTCGCGGCCATCCGAACCGGGCGAGGCTCTGTCGAAGGGGTCGCTCTCGCGAGCGGCGAGGAGATCGACGCGCGGATCGTCGTGTCGAACGCCGACCCCAAGCAGACCCTTCTGCGCCTCGTCAACCCGGCCGAGGTCGGCCCGACTCTGGGCTGGCGGGTCGAGCACATCCGCACGCCCGGCGTGGTGGCGAAGGTGACCCTCGTCCTGGAGGGCTTGCCGGCGATCGGCGGCGTCGACGGCGAGCGCTTGCACGGGCGGATCGTCGTCGCACCGAGCCTCGACGACCTCGAGCAGGCATTCGACGACTCGAAGTACGGCCGGATCTCCGATCACCCGTATCTCGAGGCGACGATCCCCACCCTTTCCGACCCCTCGCTCGCCCCTGATGGGACCCACGTCATCACCGCGCTGTTCCAGTACGCGCCACGGCGCCTCCGCGACGCGGACTGGGACGAGGCAACGCGCGATCGTGTAGCGGACCGGGCCGTGCGGACGCTCGAGGTCTATGCACCGGGCATCGCGGACAAGATCGTCGCTCGCCACGTCGTCACGCCTGCGGACCTCGAGCGAGAGTACGGGCTCACCGGCGGGCACCCGATGCACGGCGAGCACGCCCTCGACCAGGTCTTCGCCTGGCGGCCCCTCCTCGGCCATGCTCGCTACCGGCTTGCCGGGATCCGCGGCCTCTACATGTGTGGGGCGGGCACACACCCCGGGGGCGGGGTCACCGGCGGCCCCGGGAGGAACGCAGCCCGGGCTATCCTGGCCGACGCCCGCCGAGCTCGACGCCGCAGCACGCGACGTCGCGCACGCGGTGCGGACGCATAGCGGGCGTGGACTAAGTTGCCGGCGTTGCGGGTCGTCAGACGGCGGAGCGACCGTCTGCGGCAGGCGGTCGCGATCTCGGGGGGAGGGGGAGGCGCCGGCGCTGACCGGACTCGAGCTGGAGAGCATCGGCAAGAGACTCGTCGGCCGTTCGCAGGGATCTGGTCGACGTGTCCTGGGCGATGCAGCCTGGGAGGGATTGCCCGAGCCGACGAAGCAGATCTTCCGCCAACGGCCGGCGATCGTTGCCGAGTTTTCCACGGCGGCTGAGGTCGCAGGTTCAAATCCTGCCCCCGCTACTTAAGAAAGGCCCCTGGAAACGGGGCCCTTTCTCATTACACCTGGTCTGAAGTCACGACTTCTGCAAGCGGTTCTGCAGGCACCCAACGGTACTTACGGCGCTTCACTCCTATTTTGGGGTTCTCACCACTCTCCGGCGCTCTACGGTTCTTCGAGCGCGGTGGCCCTTGCCGGAGCGCGGGCGGGGTGGCACGCTTGGGCAAAGCAGGGTAGATCAGGGGGCGATTCGATGAAGACGATCGAGAGTGACGCAGCCGCGAATCGATGCTCGCGCGCGCCGGAGCCCCTAGGGAGGCCGCACTGAGCACCGGCCGCGTCGTTCTCATCGTCCTCGGCAGCATTGTGGCCCTGCTCGGGCTCGGGCTGGCGGCGGGCGGCGGTTTCTTACTCTGGGCCGACCGCACCCAACGCGAGGGCGGCTACCTGACGACGCCGACTGAGCGGTTCGCGACGTCGACCTACGCGCTGACGCGCGAGCGGCTCGAGGCGGACGCCGGTGGGCCGAATTGGATCTGGAACGACAACTGGCTCGGCAAGGTGCGGATCCGCGGCGCAGGCGCCGCTGCAAAGCCCCTCTTCATCGGGATCGGTCCGGAGGCGGCCGTCGCCGGCTACCTCGGGCGCGTCGCACACGCCGACGTCGAGGACATCAACTTCGATCCGTTCCGGGTCGAGTACCGTCAGATTGCGGGAGATGCGCCGCGGCGACCGCCGACCGCCCAGAACTTCTGGGCGGCGTCGGCCTCGGGCCAGGGAAGGCAGACCGTCACCTGGAAGGTGCGTGAGGGCGACTGGTCGGTCGTCCTTATGAATGCCGACGGGTCGCGCGGCGTCGCGGCCGATGTCGACCTCGGGGCCAAGCTGTCGTTCTTGCTCTGGGTCGCGATCGGGCTGCTCGTAGGCGGCGTGCTCATCCTCGGAGGGAGTGTCGCGCTGATCGTCCTTGCCGCGCGGAAGCGGCCGCCTCCGGCTGCGCCGCCGAGGCCGGCCACGACAACCGGCGAAGTGTGAGGATGGACGGTCGCGAGCACGCGCGCCTTGATCGCGGACAGGAGGGCTATCCGTATTCCACGTTGAGCTCGTATGTCGCTAGGAGCGTTCAGTGTTTCGGTTGGCGAAACCGCTGAGGGCTCCCAGTCCAGCGACAACCGTCCTCTCACCGACGGCGACGTGAAGTACGCGAAGCGCTTGGGCACCCCGCACTCATGCGTGCCTCCGACAACACCCGTAGATGGAGGGAGCATGAAACCGAAGAAGCCTCGCTGCTGGTGAATCGAAACCCCTGCTAAAGCGGGGTTTTCTTGGGAGTCGAGGTCGCGCCGGCTATGAACCTGCGACCTGCCGGCGTGGTCGGAGGCCGCGTGGAGCGGACGGACCAGCGGCTTGGCAGGTCCGGCAGTTGCGGCTCCTCGATGAATGCCTCCTGAGAGACCTTGTGGGGCCGAACGATCGGCTGGAGCAGGCATTTCCTCGGCGAGCGCACAGGCTGTGACCGGCTACGACCGGCTACCGCCCGGCACAGCCTGGATGCCCTCGGCGCGCAGCGTGCCGATCTCGCCACCCTCCTGGACCGTGCTTAGTACTCGTCGTGCCGGCGGATCCACACCTGGAACGCGTCGCCTTCGTCCCGCCCCTTCGGCGCGCGGTCGAGGATCCCGTAGTACCCCATCAGGAACTCGACCCCGCGAGCCCCGGTCGAATAGGTGTGGTAGACCGCCCCGTTATCCAGGACGAAGGAGCTGAAGCCTTGGCTCTGGGTCAGGTACCCGACTACGTCGGTGCCGCTCTCGCTGGCATTGCGGTCGGCGATCGGCGGCAGGGCCTCGAGTATCGGCGCGACCCACTCGCGCGTCTGCTCCTCGGTGCTCGAGTAACCGAGGTCGAGGTTGAACTCACTGTTGGCTAACGACACCCAGAGGAAACTCCAGCCCATGCGCCGCTTGTACGCCTGCAGCTTCCCGAGCGGGGCCTGCGACACGAAGAGCATGGTCACGTCGCACGCGTTTAGGTGTGGGACGACGCCGTTGACTGCGTCCGCTACCGACGAGCAGGTCGGGCAGCCAGCCTCGTAGCTCGGGCCGAACATGAAGTGGTAGACGAGCAGCTGACTGCGGCCGTCGAACAGCTCCGCCAGCGTGCGCGTGCCGTCGTCTGTGTCGAAGCGGTACTCCTTCTCGACTCGGACCCAGGGCAGCTCGCGCCGCCGCCGTGCCAGCTCGTCACCCAGGCGGGTGTGCTGCTTCTCGCGAGCGAACAGCTCCTCGCGGGCAGCTGCCCACTCCTCGCGACTCACGACCTCGTGATCGGTCATCATGCGCTCCTTTCCGGTGCAAGTCATCTTCGCGGCTGAGCGGTGCGCCGCGGGCCGCGACTACTCGGGAAGCGTTCGTGGCAGTCCGAAGTGGGGGAAGAGGCCGCGGTCGAAGAACCAGGTGATGGCCGAGATGCGGTCGCCCTGCAGCGTGAGCACCAACGGCCCGTCCTTTCGCTCGCACACAGGTAATGACACCGTCGACGGTTGGAACGGATCGGCCGTTCCGATCGGATCGCCGCCGGTGTCTCAACGAGTAATCCGCGGAACGGAGACAGGAGGACGGGTGGAGACCGGACGGACGCGACGCCATGACGAGCACTAGGACAGCCGCGGCGGCAGCCGCGCTGACGGCGAGGCTCGGGCTCGCCGCCGCATCCTGGGTCGCGGTTCCGGCAGTCTTGAGACACGCTCATGCCAGCGGTCGTGTGCGCCGTGCCGCTATTCGTCGGGTCGTACCTTGCCGTCTGGACACTCGTGGGCGTCGCCGTGTATGCGTTGTACCGGCCGCACGGGTCTTCCGCCGCCGGTGCGCTTGCGATCGCGGCAAGTGTCCACGAGTTCACGCCGCTCAAATGACCGATCACACGACCGGAACACGTGATGAGTGGCTTGCGGCCCGGCTGGAGCTGCTCGAGGCCGAGAAGGCGCTGACGCGGCGTAGCGACGAACTGGCGCGGCGGCGGCAGCACAGCTGCCCTGGGTCAGGATCGACAAGGACTACCGCTTCGACACCGACGAGGGGAGCGCTTCGTTGGCGGACCTGTTCGGAGGGCGCTCCCAGCTCCTCATCTACCACTTCATGTTCGGGCCCGAGTACACGGCGGGCTGTCCGTCCTGCTCGGCGATCGCGGACGGCTTCGACGGCTCCGTCGTCCACCTCGCCAAATCACGACGTCACGCTCTGCGCGGTGTCGCGGGCTCCGCTCGCGAAACTGCAGGCGTACAAGCGGCGGATGGGCTGGAGCTTCCCCTGGGCGTCTTCGTTCGACAGCGACTTCAACTACGACTTCCAGGCG
>Ga0137368_10006620_pt1 | contig 12140 bp, 4 predicted proteins | sample SagtaG_13_FD_104917 | JGI IMG/M metagenome (GOLD analysis project Ga0137368, IMG submission 104917) | Vadose zone soil microbial communities from Sagehorn Ranch, Mendocino, California, USA - Sage1_L_100_16 metaG | ecosystem: Environmental > Terrestrial > Soil > Vadose zone | place: USA...
CTCATCGAGCGCCAGGTTCCGTTGCGAGGGTGGAAGGTCCAGAACTTCAAGTCGATCCCGGAGGCTAAGGTCGATTTTGCCCCTCTCACCGTATTGGTGGGGGCCAACTCCTCCGGCAAGAGCAGCCTGATCCAGGCAATCCTGATGGTGGTTCAGGCTGCTCAGATAGGCACTGAGGGCTCATCCTTCCCGCTCAACGGCTCCCTGCTGGCCTTGGGTGGCTTTGACGACCTTCTCTTCGTTCTAGCCGAACGGAAGGAGGCGGTGATCCAGGGGACCTTGGTGCTGTCCTCCGACTTCCGCGAGGCCGGTATGACAGCTGGGACGAGCAGAGGTGAGCGTTTCTTGGCCAGCCAGCGTGCCTTCGGCCCGTCGCGCAATGTTACCTGGCGCGTAGCCTTCGATAGCCCCTCTGTGGACGACCCGGGATCGGCGGATATCTCCTCTGTGCAGCTTCAGGTTCAGCCTGCCGGGCAAGAGGCTCTCCCAGGCGTTGGGGCATGGCTACGAGTCACTTCACACCGACGCGGGCAGGGGGGAACAGCTGAGGACCTCGACCGGCTCAGGATTGGGCAGCTGGCGTGGCCGACACGAGAAGATTTCGTGGTCGGCCACTTGGGCAGTCTTCAGGGATCGGACCTCGAGGAGACCGAAGTCAAGGGAATTCGGTTGCGCGCCGGCATCCCTCAAAACGTGCTGACGTCGTGGACCCTCAGGGAAGTGGTATCCCGCGTCTGGGTTGAGGCGAGGACCGAGCGGTCGTACTGGGTCGGGGCTTACGGCCCGGGGCCGCGCGCGCGGCGCTGGGAACTGGCGGCTTCCCCACGGAGCAATGACGTCGAGCTTCTGGAGCGATGGACCAAGGTGGCCGTCGACGAGATCTCCGAGTGGGATCGCCAGCGGCGGGAGAACCCGGTCACGCTGCCTTCCTTTCTCGCCCGACAGCGGGGTGGCGTACCACCTGATGAACGCCAGCGGCTGAGAGCACACGCTACCGAGCTGATCCAGAGGATCAGCGAAAGGATCGAGTTGCAGGAATCCGTCTACCTTCCCCCAGAGGCGGAAACGGCTGCAGCCCTCTACGCGGTCGGCTCGGACCTCCACCGGTTCTTTCGTGAGCGGGTGGTGTATCTAGGGCCCCTCCGTGAAGACCCGCAGATTGCTTACAAGGCCACTCCTGGAGGGCCTTCGGGATTCATCGGTACAAAGGGCGAGTACATGGCTGCGGTCTTGCATGCGTCCCGAGCCCGCGAGGTGGTGTGTCCGCGAATCGATGGAAGTGCCGAGGCGACGCGCCTGGTCGATGCCCTTGACTACTGGGCGGCGGAGTTGGACATCGCGGACTCCGTTCAAACAAAGGACCTTGGGCGGCTCGGGATCCAGGTTGCCGTGACCAAGGGCCAGATCGGACCGCTGGACCTGACTAGCGTAGGGGTCGGTGTGAGCCAGCTCCTCCCGGTGTTGGTAACCTGCCTGCTTGCGCCGCCGGGGTCCCTGATCCTCTTGGAGCAGCCGGAGCTCCATCTTCACCCTGCGGTGCAGCAGAGGCTGGGTGATTTCCTGTTGGCCTGCTCGAAGAGCGGTCGACAGCTGATCGTCGAGACTCACAGCGAGTACCTCGTGTCACGCCTGCGTCGCCGGATCGCAGAGGATCCCTCGAACGCCCTGATGTCCACAATTGCGCTGGTCTTTGCGGAATACGAGGACGGCCGATCCACGTTCCGGCCCGTGGAGACGAACGAGTTCGGGGCCATTGAGGACTGGCCAAGGGGCTTCTTCGATCAGACGTCCACCGAGTCCAAGCGCATTCTTGAGGCGGGTCTCGAAAAGCGCCTTCGCGTGGGGGCGTCTGGGGGCGGAAGCTCTTGATCGGTCCGCCGATGACGCCATTAGGTCCAGTTGGTCCCCTGAGGCCAGAGCAGGGACTGTCAGGAATCATGACAGGGGAACCCGCACTGCTACCACCTGACGAGCAGCCCTACACACCAAGGCTCTCGGGTTGCGGTTCGCTGAGGCATGAGCTTGAGGCCGTCCTTGACGCCGCTTCCCCAGAGATCACTCAGGATCGCTTCCGGCATCTGGTACTGGAGAGCAATGCTGCGGGCAAGCGCTCGGCTTCGTCGCGCCTCTGGGCCTGGAAGCGCCTCAAGGTCCGCTACGTCCTCGACCCGCGGGTCCCTGAGTTCCGAGTCTTCTCCTGCACCATGCGCGAGACGAGGGATCCTTCTGATCGCGGCCTGCTGGAGTTCTTGATGATGGCCCGCACGGATCGTCTGTTCCGCGAGGTGGTTACAGAGTGCATCAGCCCTCTACTCGGCACCGCAGCTGCCCCGGTCGAGGTCTCATGCATCAGAGGCGCAGTTGAAGCAAGAGTCGCTGCGGCAGGTCTCAAGTGGACGGCGAGTGTTGTGGAAGGCGTGACGAGCCATCTTCTGAGCTCCGCCAAGGACTTCGGCATTCTCGCTGGCTCTGCTCGCAAGCAGACGCGTCCAGTTCGACCCGGGACGCCCGTCACCACATTCGCCATCCGGCTGTCGCGGCTCGAAGGGCTCGGCGATCGACAAGCGCTTCAGTCACGCTGGTTCCGAATCTTGGGTCTTGGATTCGACGCCGTAGTGGACCTTGTCTACGCAGCAGCTCGGCAGGGGGCACTGGAGTTCCGGTACCAGGCCGACGTGGTGGAGATCTCCCTCCCGGCACTAGCAGAAGAGCGATGAAGCGGACGATCGAGCAGGCTTTTCAGGCACTGCAAGAGCAGATCCGGGGTTGGGGTCGAGGGGAGGCCCGACCCGATCTCAGAGTCTTCGTGTACCCACCCGAGTGGGAGCCTGTCGTCCTCTCGAGGTTCCCGGGCTTCGCCGAGCAGTGCGCGAAGAGAGGACACCCGATCGTGCTGGAGGACGTGGGACAAGGCTTTCTCCGCGAGGTCGAGCGGCGAAAGGGTGTCGTGGCACGGCTTTCCTTGCTGGACCAGAGCGAACTCCTTCACGACCTGGGCTGGATTGCCCTGAGCTACCTGCGGAGAGCCCTGACCGCGCCGCTCAAGCCCCCAGCTGTCTGCCGCATCTTTACCAACACCGGTACCCTCGGCACCTTCGTTTCCTACTCAGCGATCGCCAATGAGCTGAGTGGAGGAGCAGCGGATGCATTGATCCCAGCGACCGTCCTGGCCTTCCCCGGGGAGGCCGACGATCGGTCCCTGAACCTGCTTCGGCTTCGAGCGGACACGAATTACCGGGTTGCACGGATCTGAGACTTGACAGCGACGGGCGGAGGGCGCCTTAGGAGGATTAGATGAAGATACGAGACACCATCGAGCGAGACCTGGGGAACGAGCCGCAGAGCGTCGTCAAGGTCTACGAAACGGCCCGGCTGCGGACGGACTTCACGGAGTACGTCCTGACCGACGCGCTGGCCCGGGAGTTCGCGAAGGTGCTGGAACCGGTTATCGAGTCGGCCAGACCCGCCACGACTGGGACCGGCAAGGTTGGGATTTGGATCTCCGGCTTCTTTGGCTCGGGGAAGTCTCACTTCGCCAAAATCGCCGGGCATCTGGCGGCCGATACCACCATCACTGACGAGACTGCGCGAAGCCTGTTCGGCCGACTCCTCCGGCCTGGGAATCCGCCGGACGACCGCTTGGCCGAACTGCTGCAGGAGGCCACGAACTACCAGCTGCAGGCGATCTTGGTTCCCTTCGACATCGCCACCGTCTTCTCGCCAGCGGACGCGACGAACGTTGGTCGGACCTTTCTTCGGATGCTTTATGAGACGGTGGGGTTCTCGTCCGTCATCCCCTTCGCCGAGCGCGAACTTGAGCTGAAGAAGGCTGGCCTGTACGGCGAGTTCACGGCTCTCTATGGGAAGAAGAGCGGAGTCCCCTGGGACGAGGACAAAAACCTCGCCGCGTCGAGCCCGACTCTTGCTGAGTGCCTTGCCGATCTTCTTCCCGACCGTTACTCGTCGGCGGAGCTCGCGCTGGCGAGCCTCAAGTTCGAACTCGACTTCCTGGCCAGCATGAGCATCAGGGACGTGGTGAACCGCCTTGTGCGCTGGCTCGATGGGACCCAGGCAGAGAGGAAGCGGCCCCAGCGCCTGCTGTTCGTAGCCGATGAGGTCGGTGCCTGGGCCGGGCGGAACCTCGACCGGATCGAGCAGATGCGAGCGCTGGTCGAGGAGCTCTCCGTAGTCGCGCAGGGTCGCATCTGGCTGATGGTCACTTCCCAGGAGAGGCTCTCGGACGTCGTGGCCAACGCCCCCCTTCAAGATCCGAAGGCGGCCCGCGACCTCCAGCACCGGCTGGAGGCCCGCTTCCGGGTGAACGTACACCTCGAGTCGAGCGAGGTCGGGACCGTCATCGAGAACAGGATCCTCACGAAGAAGCCGGCGGCATGGCCCGCGCTGGAGAAGCTCTGGCGGGACCAGGAGGCGAAGGTGGCGGACATCGCCGACTCCCCGGGGATCGAGCTCGGAGGAAATTACCCAGGCCCGGAGTTGGAACGGTTCATCAAGGACTACCCGTTCCTGCCCTACCAGATCCCCGCGGCGGCCGACCTGTTCGGGGGCATGCGGGGGCCAAAGGTCAGCTCTGGGGCTCGCTCGATGATCAAGATCGTGTTCGATGCCGTCCAGCGGCTTGCCGACGAGGACCTTGGCCGCCTTGCTAGATGGGATCAGATCTTCGACTCGGCTAATCGGGACAACGAGTTCGCAGATGAGCAGTATCTGGGGAGCCAGGGCCTCAACTATCTGGTATCCGCTGATCGAGACGTGGCGGGAACGTCCATTCAGCCGTCGCGCGTGCTCAAAGCGCTCTGGCTGATGCAGCAGAGTCCTCGGATCCCCCGGACTACAGCCAACCTGGCCCGGCTCTTGGTCGATCACCTCGGCGCGGACGTGGTGCAGATCGAGCATGAGGTCAAAGAGACACTCCGGGCCTTGGAGAAGCGAAGTTTCGTGCGGCTTGAGGCGGCCACCGACCAGTGGCGATTCCTGACCCAAGACCAGGTCACGATCGAGAGGATCGTCCAGCGCATCGCGGAAGAGGACGTCAAGGGGAAGGATGTCCGCGAGGAGATCCACCAGCTGTACTCCGATCGGCTCCTCACTCTCTTCAACGGACGCATCACGCACGGCCGGAGCAACACCGTCCTCGAGTACGGCGCATACGTCGGAGACACCCCGCTAAAGAACGACGATGCACCCGTCAAGTTAAAGCTGCGCCTGGCCGGGAGCCCGCAGGCGGAGGCGGCTCAGCAGGCCAGCGCGACGGACCTCGATGCACCGGTCGTGTACTGGGTAGTGGATGTCCCCGAGAAGCTCGACGAGCGGCTGCGGCGGGCCATCGCCATCGAGCGCTTGGCCGGGGACGAGGAGTTCCGGCGGGTAGCAACCGAGCGCACCAAGCGGGAGGCGAAGGACCTGGAGGCTGAGGCCGACGAGCTCCGTCGGGCCGCCGCCGATGAGGTCGGGAGGGTGCTCGAGCGTGGCACGGTCTACTGGGGCGGCCAGGTCGCCCACCTCGCCGGGGCCTCTGTTCGAGGGAAGAAGGCCGTTCCGGCGAGCGCGAAGACAGAGATCGAGCGCGCGCTCCATGATCGACTCAACGGGGAGTACCACCGCTTCGAGGACGGGGACCTCGAATTCAATGCGAACAACATCGACAAGCTGTTCCAGGCCGCACCCGCCGACAGGAAGAACCTCGACCCGCACCTCCGGTTCTTCGACCTCGACGGTCACGTCATCGCAGACCACCCGGTCCTTGAGACCATCATGAAGGACCTCGGAAAAACGACGAAGAACGCCGGCCGGGACCTCGTCGACCGGTTCCACCAGCCGCCTTTCGGCTGGCAACCGGACCTCATCCGGTACGGAACGGCGGCCCTGTTCATCGAGGCGCGACTGTCGGTCCTCGACCCCACCGGTCGTCGGTACGACGATCCTCGCACGCCTGCAGCCCGGTCCCTCTTCGGGACGGCTCAGTTCAGGACCGCGCGCTTCGACGTGGAGGAGAACCCGCTGACACCCCAGGAGCGGGCAGATGCGCGCACACTGCTAGCGGACTTGGGGGCTCAGCCAGCCGCCGACGACGAGATCACCCTCAAGGAAGCCACGCTCCGAGCGATCGGCGACTTGAGTCTCAAGTTGGCGGCTATCGACAAGGCTCGGGAGGTCGGCTTGCCGTTGCCGGCCATCTACGACGCCATGAGTCTGATCCTCGAGGACCTCAGGGGCGAGGCGTCCAAGGCGAAGCTCATCCGCTCCCTTCTAGGCCACGGACAAGAGCTCCGGGAGGGGAAGAAGGCGCTTGACAGGCTTGAGAGCTTTAACAAGCACAAGGGTCCCGCCCAGTACCGCCGGTCCCAGGAGCTTCTCCAGGCAGCCCTCCACGCTGGATTCGTCGATGATCCCACCTGGGGGGCGAGCATTCGGGACATCCTGGAGCAGTACGAGGCGCTGAAGGAGCAGCGTCGGATCCTCGACGAATGGGATGCAGTCATCAAGGACTATCGAGCCAGGGTCGTGGAGGCGTACAGGGCTGTCTATGTTCCCCTCCGCCAGGACGTGGCGCAGCGAGTGGCTGAGGCGAGGGACACCATCACGTCCATGCCTGAGTTCGACCAGCTCAGGACTGCGGACCGGGCGCAGGTTCGGGCCGAGCTCCTTGCCGAGGGACGACCGCTGGCCGAGGTGTCGGTGCCCAAGCTCCACGACGAGGAACAGCTGCTCTCGGCCACTCGGGGCCTAAGCATCCCCCACCTGCGATCGATGCTGGCTGCTCTGGACGCGCAGATGGCGAAGGCCAAGGCTCGCGTGCTCCAGCTCTACACGGCGAGCCGCGAGGAGAAGGAGCCTCCGATCATCGTGTGGGATCCGCTGCCGGCGTTCTCGGGGGCGCAGTTCGCGCAGGATGAGGACGTCGACATGGTGTTCGACACGGCTAAGGAAGAGGTCAAAGCCCTCATCCGTGAGGGCAAGATCGTGCGGGTGCTGTAGCTATGGCTAGAGCAGCTGCGAAAGCCGCATCCTCCACCTGGGGTATCCGCGCACAGGTCCGGAAGGCGCTTCGCGAGCGGGTCCTAGCGCTCCGGAAAGCTCTGGAGGACGACTTCAGGCGACAGCTCGTGGCTCTGGGTGTCCACCCGGACAGGACCGACCCCGTGCCCGGAGGCCGGACCCTGTCGCCCGGTGATGAGCGGGCCAGGCAGGCGGTGGTCGCCGTCATCGAGCGGGCCGCCGCGGCGAAGACGCCACGTGAGGAGGCCTTCGGCGCCTTCGTCCGCGACTCGGCCTTTACGTTCCTCAACCGCTGCTTCGGCCTCCGTTGCCTTGAGGAGCGCGGCCTCCTCCTCGTGGACGGGCAGCCGGAGACGGCGATCAGGAAGGACGAGCGGATCAACGCCTCGTCGCTGTCCTTCCGAGTCCGGAACGAGTTCCCGACCGAGGCGAGCCCCAGGGAGGTGTGGCAGGAGACCCTCCGGCGGGCGTGGCAGGCCATTTCCGAGCATGTGCGGGTGGTCTTCGATCCCGACTCGGAGTACGGGCAGCTCTTCCCTCTCCAGCCCACCCTCACCAAGGTCATCGACGCGCTGAACGCTTCGGAGATCGCAGCGGAGACCTACGCCGAGGACGAGGTCTGGGGATGGGTCTACCAGTACTACAACACCGAGGAGAAGGACGCCGTCTACGAGAAGCTCGGGAAGGGCGGCAAGGTGGAGCGGCCCGACGAGCTGGCTGCCGCCACCTGTCTCTACACCGAGCGATACATGGTGGACTTCCTCCTTCAGAACACCCTCGGTGCGCTGTGGGCGGAGATGCATCCGGAGACCAAGCTCCTCGGGGAGTGGATCTACTACGTCCGCCCGCCCGAGGGCGAGGCTGAGCGGAAGGACCGGCAGCTCCCGGAGCAGCTTCGTGATCTCACCCTACTCGATCCGGCCTGCGGCAGTGGCCACTTCCTCGCTCGCGCGTTCGACCTCTTAGCAGAGATGTACGAGGAGGAGGGGATCGAGGCCGCCAACGACATCCCTCACCTGATCATCGAGCGGAACCTCCACGGCATCGACATCGACCTCCGAGCCGTACAGATTTCTGCCCTACGCCTGTACCTCAAGGCCTGTGGGCTTGCAGGCTCTGACTTCCGCCCACGTCAGGTGAACCTGGTCTCGGCGGACGTAACCCTGCCTGACCGAACCCCGACACCCCTTCTCGTTCGGTTCAGCAGTGATCGAGACGTCCAGCAGCTGATCGAGGCGATTTGGTCCGAGTTCAAGGATGCTCCCCAGCTGGGCTCGCTTCTTCACCCAGAGCGACGGATCGATGAGGCCCTCGCCCGCCGCAGACGCAAGGGCGACACCCTGGAGCGCCAGGACGAGCGAGCCTGGGAGCGGTTCAAGTTCGAGCTGCTGGACGGAATCCGTGAGGAGTTCGAGAAGGAGGCTCACAGCGAGGACATCGGGCGACGGCTGTTCGGGCAGGATCTGGCCAAGGGGATCAGCTTGCTCGAGGCCCTCAGTCGTCACTACGACGTGGTTGTGACGAACCCCCCGTACGCCGGCAGCACGAACCTCGATGAGCCGGTGAAGCGCTTCATCGAGCGCGAGTACAAGGATGGCAAGCGGGACCTCTACGCCGCGTTCATCCTGCGTGACCTCGAGTTCGCCCGCCCGGGTGGGCTGATCGGGATGGTCACGCAGCAGTCGTGGCTCTTTCAGAGAGACTTCGCCCGCCTTCGGCAGACAGTGCTGTCCAGATCCACCCTGGACTGTCTGCTGCACCTCGGGCCCCGCGCATTCGAGGAGATCAGTGGAGAAGTAGTGAAGGTAGTCTGCTTCGTGCTTCGGGTCGAAACTCCCACGATACAAGACCGATTTGTAGCTGCTCGACTGACTGGACCGGAAACAGCTCAGGCCAAGAAGGAAACGCTCGTGAGTGCACTCGCTGGACGGGCCGCTGGTATCTTATTTGGGTCAGAGCAGCTCGCGCTACTCGCCATACCCGATGCACCGATTGCGTACTGGCTGCGTCCCCGGCTCCTGGAGTTGCTCCAGAAAGCACGCCCTATCTCCAGTCTCGCCGCTGTGAAGGAAGGCTTGGGGACAAGGGATGACGAACGCTTTCTCCGCTGGTTTTGGGAGCCGGCGCGTGTGGGTGTCGTAGAGAACGAAAAGCCGAAATCTGGCCGCTGGTTTTGGTGTGCGAAGGGCGGCCGATACCAGAAGTGGGCGGGTCTCTATTCGTACGTTGTTGAGTGGGTCGACGATGGCGCCACCATCAAGGCCCACATCGTCAGGCGGTACCCCTACCTTAAGGGTAAGACCGGATGGCTCGTCAAGGATACCGAGTTCTATTTCAAGCCGGGCGTGACGTACAGCCTCATGGGTCGGGATGCGCTTGGCGCGCGCGTTATCGCTCGTTCCATATTCAACGATGTTTCGCCTACACTCTTCTCGGCTTCGGAGGATTCGATGGAAGCCGTTGCCGCAATCTTGAACACGAGAGTAGCCACTTACCTTCTTCGGGCGATGACGCAGGATGTCAAGTTCAAACCCGCCTACGTGGCCAAGATACCTGTGCCCGAGCTTGAAGATGTTCCCTTTTCCGGTCTTGCGCGTGCATGCGTCGTTCTGAAGGGTGCCATCGTCTCTAGATTTCCTACTGAGGGTGTATTCAAGTCCGTCGATGAAGCGTGGCTAGAGTCCATTGGTGACGCAGCCACAAGCATCTTCCGTAGCCATGCCGATGAGGCTCTCCTCCACGCCCTAGAGGGGCTCAACGAGCGTCTCGCCTGCGATGCCTACAGACTCGACGAAGCCGACGTCCAAGTGATCACTGACGAGACTGGTATCCCGGCAGGCTGGTATCCGATGATCGTGAACTATGACGAACCTCCGCAAGCACCCGATCAGCTGGAGCTTCCGCACGAACTCTTTCCTTTCCTGGAGACCCTCGAGCGGCGAGACCTCTCTTCCGAGCAGCTTGAGCAGTTGAAGGGCCGTCTGCGGACGCTCTACCGCGCTGGGCCCGGCGCAAAGGTGGAAGACACGGCGGAGACCGGGGGCGACGAAGAGGATGAGGCGATCCTCGGCGCTTACATCCCGATCCCTACCGAAACATTCTTGGAGGAGCTCGCCGTCAAGCTCCGGATTCACCCCATAACCGTGTACCGGCTCCTAGAGGAGATGCGGGAGCAGGAGCGGCTGGTCTCCCCACCTGAGCTGCGGCGGACGCTCGAAAACTACGTTTCAGTCACTATCCTGAGGCTGCTAGGCTACCGCTGGCCGCAACAGGGCATGTACGAGGCCGAGCACGGCCCGATCATTGACCCAGACCTCGTCGACCCCGACGGAATCACCCCGCTCGTCAGGTGCACCGACGACCCGGCCGCCGCGGAGCGGGTCCGGATGCGGATGGAGCGCCAGTTCGGCGAGGAGGGCGCGGCACGCTCGCTGCAGGAATTCAGAACGTGGGTCGGGAAGGACCTCGATGACTGGGTCAAGAGGGAGTTCTTCCGCCGGCACATCCAGCAGTTCAAACGGCGCCCGATCACCTGGCACCTTACCTCGCCTGACGGGACCTTCCAGGCGTTCGTTCTCTACCACAAGCTCAGCCGGGAGACCTTGGAACGCCTCCGGACCAAGTACGCGGGTGGCCTGATCAACCGCCTGCGAGCTGAGCATGAGCGGGCCCAGGAGCGGAAGGACACCAACCGCGCGCGGGAACTCGCCCTCCAGATCGAGGACGTGGAGGAGTTCCGGTCCCGCGTCCAGGCCATCATCGAGGGAAGGGAGCTCCGCTACCGGATCCGATGCCGGTGGAAGGGTGAGGAGAAGGAGGGGAGGCCCGGCTCGTACGCCCCCGATCTGGACGACGGAGTCAAGGTGAACATCCGGCCCTTCCAGGAAGCCGGCCTCCTGGAGCGGGAGGTCATCAAGAAATGGTGACGAGGGCTCCTCATGGCGACGCTGCCTGAGCTTCTTGCTCGGGACCTCCTGGCCTGGGCGTCTCGGGCGCCTGATGGGGGCCCTCGGAAAGTGGTCCTCTGGCTCGATCCCGAGCGGGAGTTCGCGCGTCTGTGGCCACAAGTCACGCCCACCCTGAAAACCGAGAGTGTCGCGACGTTCCGGTGCGACAGAGGAGAGAACGGGCAGTTAGCCCTGAAGCTCTCGCTACTGCGGCTTGAAGCCGACTCAGATTCGCGGGCGGTCGTCTACCTCCCAGGATTCTCTGTAGAAGCGGTACATCCGAGGCCAGATGGGAATGCCCCCCAGTTGTGGAGCATGTACGAGTACCGGTTCAAGGGCTGCGTGTGGGGCGTCGGGGAGGACTGGGAACCGGGAGCGGTACCCGCTCCGCCCACACTGGCGAAGTGGCTCCAGCTGCACGGGATGCGGGTCGCCGACGAGAAGACCCTGGAGCGGCTGGCAGAGGGCGGCCAGGATTCGCTGCTTGCGCGGTACGTGGAGCTGCGTAAGGACCATCCGCCCTCGGAGTGGCCGAGGCCGGTCCGGGAGTCCGACGTCCTCCAAGCGCTGGGCGGGAATCCCCGGGACGCCCTCCGGGACATGATCGCGGCGCCCAACAACGCCGTCCGGATCTGGGGCGACGAGAAGTCCTTGGTCATCGCGGGCATCGAGGCCAGATACGGGCTCAAGCCACCAGCCGAGGAACCCGGTCCCGAGGCGCTCGCGGACGCCTTCATCGTCCAGCTTGCGCTGACAGAGGCGTGGGATGCCTTCGGGCGGCCCACGGACTTCCCGTTCCGGACCAGACTCCCAGAACGCGTGGCCCAGCGCGACCGCGCGGTGCAGTTCCTCAGGACCGACGTGCTCCAGGACATGGAGCTTGGCCCGCGGTACCGAGACCGGATGGCGCGCCTCGAGAAGGACTACGACCTCCACGGATGGGCCTCGGGCAGACCGGGTCAGCCGAGGGGGCTGCCACTCCTCGCCAGGAAGCGATGGCTCGACTTCCTCAAGCGCTTCGACTCGATGGCGAAGGAAGACTGGCGGGCCGCGTGCCGGCTCCTCGCGGAAGCTCGTGAGCAGATCGGCGCGGGGCGAGCGACCCCGTGGGATAGGCTCGCCGCGGACACGCAGTGGCTCGTGCTGGACGCCGTCGCGTCGCTTTGGCAGCTCGCA
>Ga0137368_10006633_pt1 | contig 12124 bp, 11 predicted proteins | sample SagtaG_13_FD_104917 | JGI IMG/M metagenome (GOLD analysis project Ga0137368, IMG submission 104917) | Vadose zone soil microbial communities from Sagehorn Ranch, Mendocino, California, USA - Sage1_L_100_16 metaG | ecosystem: Environmental > Terrestrial > Soil > Vadose zone | place: USA...
GGCCCTTGCCGATATAGCGGAACTTGTCCGGTGTCTTGAGCTTGGGGTCCTGAGGCACGGGGAGCTGGGCCGCCTTGTCCACGAGCTGGCCATAGAGGAGCCGGCGCCCCGTCCCCTTGTGGACCACCGCGCTCGGCTCGGTGTCCACCTCTTCGATCTTGACGCCCCATTCCAGGGCCGCCGCCTGCATCAGCATCTCGCGCGCAGCCGCGCCGGCCTTCCGCCACATCTGCATGTGATCGCGGACGCCGCGGCTGCCGCCGTAGGACTGGGCGCCGGTCACCGGATTGGCGTAAAGCTTGGGATTGGCCGGGGCCTGCTCGACCTTGATCTTGCCCCAGTCCGCGTCGAGCTCATCGGCGATGATCATGGGCATGGTCGTGAGCGAGCCCTGGCCCATCTCCGGCACCGAGTTGACGATGGTCACCACGCCGTCACGGTCGATCCGAAGCCACTGATTCGGAGCGAAGGCTCCCTTGCCCTGGGCCAACGCCGCGTCGCGACCGGAGAGGGAGAGACGGAAACCGATGGCGAGCCCTGCGCCCGCCGCGAGGCCGCCCTTGAGGAGCGTGCGCCGACTGAGTCCCGTCATTGTACTCTTCATCATGCGCCTCCCTTCCGGAGCGCTGCCGCCCGGTGGATGGCGGCGCGGATGCGCTGGTAGGTCCCGCAGCGGCAGATATTGCCCGCCATGGCGTCGTCGATGTCGGCGTCCGTCGGCGCCGGCTTCCGCGCCAGCAGAGCGGCGGCAGACATGATCTGCCCCGGCTGGCAATAACCGCACTGGGGCACGTCCGCTTCGATCCACGCCCGCTGCACCGGATGATCCGTCTTTGCCGAGAGCCCCTCGATGGTCGTCACCTTGCTCCCTGTCGCCGCCGAGGCCGGCGTGACGCAGGAGCGGACGGCTTGGCCCTCCACGTGCACAGTGCAGGCTCCGCACACCGCGATGCCGCAGCCGTACTTGGTGCCGGTCAGCCCGAGCTTCTCGCGCAGCACCCACAAGAGCGGGACGTCGGGCGCCACGTCGACCTGCTGCCGCTTTCCGTTGACGTCAAGTGAGATCATGGCCACCTCCAGGGGATGGAAACTTGGGAGCCATCTTACTTCACTCCGTGACTCGCCGCAGCCGCGACCCGCCCATGGTGGCGGGCGGACCCTCCAAGATCAAGATGCGGCGCGTCGTGCCAGCCGGCGGGGGCTTGCATCGCCGCCTTGACATTGTGTCCACAAGCCGTGACCATGTAGCTACACGGAGGCAGATCATGACCACGGTGGGGATCCGGGAGTTGAAGAACCAGCTCAGTCGCTACCTCAAGCGGGTGAGGGCCGGGGAACGGCTGCTGGTGACCGAGCGGGGGCTGCCCGTGGCTGTCATATCGCCTCCTGCCGCCACCCCAGTGGACCGGCGCGTCGAGACCATGCTTCGCCACGGCATGGCGCGCTGGGGGGGCGGGAAGCCGAGAGGCGCCAGGCGCCCGCCCCGGGTCAAAGGCCCCTCGGTGGCCCAGGCCGTGATCGAGGATCGGCGTTGAGGCTCTACCTGGATACGAGCGTCCTCGTCAAGCTCTACGTCGACGAGGAGGGCGCGCAGGCCGTCCGGCAAGCGGTCGGGCGAGCGGAGTTGATCGTGACCTCGGCCATTGCCTATGTCGAGGCGCGGGCGGCCTTCGCCAGGCGGCGGCACGAGCAAGGGGTGGCGGCGGGTGAGCACGCAAGGATCAGGCGGGACCTCGATGCCGACTGGCCGCGCTATCTGGCGGTCGAGGTCACGGCGCCGATCATTCGGGAGGCCGCCCGCCTCGCCGAGGCTCACCGGCTTCGCGCGTACGATGCAGTGCACGTGGCCTCCGCAACTGCCACGCGCGGGCAACTCGAAGGGCCCCTGGCCTTTGGCTGCTGGGACGCGGCCCTGGAGAGGGCGGCGCAGCGGGAAGGCCTTCAGCCGCTGCCCCGTTAGGACGGGCCTGGAGCGGTGGCGGGGCTCAGCTCCGGGAGCATCAGGCGAGCGCAGGCGCGCCGGATCGGGTAAGATCGGGCCTGCCCGGGACGCTCCCCGGAGGAGGCTCGACGATGCGATACGAGATCATCTCGGCCGACTGTCACATCGACCTCTGCTGGCTTCCGCCCGACCTCTTCGTCACCAGCGCATCCTCCGAGTGGAGAGACCGGATGCCGTATGTGACGGAGGGCCCGAAGGGGCCGGTCTGGACCACCAAGAAGGGCGCCAGCCTGGGCCGGGCCTGTGGCATGGGTTCGGCGGGGCGCGAGTACGTCCCCGGCCGGATCTACCGCTCGGACCGGATGGCGGCCACCGGTCTCTACGAGGATGGCAAGCGCGGGATCCGCCGCGTCACCGATCCGGAGCTGCGGCTCCGCGATCAGGAGCGCGACGGCGTGCAGGGCGAGGTGCTGTACGGGATTCTGGGCACGACCGGGCGGCTCAACGACCCCGAGGCCGCCGTCGAGGTCATGCGCATCTACAACGGGTGGCTCGCCGATTTCTGCGCGGCTCACCCCGACCGCTATGCGGGCCTCGCCTCGATCCCGAGCCAGCCCCTCGAGGCCGCTCTCGCCGAGGTCGAGCGCGTCGCCAAGCGCGGCGTGCTGCGCGGACTGGACATCGCCAACTCGCCGGAGCTCACGCCGCTCTGGAACCCGTACTGGACCCCTCTGTGGGAAGTCATCGACGCCTCCGGCCTGCCGCTTCACTTCCACACGGTCAGTGGCTACCTCCCCGAGCACATCCGGAAGCTGGTGCTCATCGGCGGCGACCCGTCGCGCGCCGGCGCCGACATGACGGCGGCGGACCTCCGCGTGGCCCGCTCAGCGTTCGCCGTCAACATCACCGCGTTCCAGATCAACATGGCCAATATCCTCACGTCGATGATCTACAGCGGCGTGCTGGAGCGCTACCCGCGCGTGAAGGTCGTGCTCGGGGAAAGCGGCATCGGCTGGATCCCCTACATCCTCCACCGAATGGACGCCGAGTGGGAGGACCAGTTCAAGGACCTCCAGCTCACGATGGCGCCGAGCGACTACTGGCGGCGCCAGTGCTGGGCGACCTATCAGACGGATCCGATCGGCGTCAAGCTGATCGACGATCTCGGCGCCGACAGGATCATGTGGGGCTCGGACTTCCCGCATCCCGACGGCATCTGGCCCGACTCCCGCGAGTACATCGAGAAGGAGCTCGGGCATCTGCCCGCTGATATCCGCCGCAAGGTGGTCTGCGAGAACGCCGCTCGGCTCTACGGCTTCCCGCTCCAGTAGGCCGTGCTCCTCACGGACGCACGGTCACGAGGTGGCGGGTGGGCCTCCGTCGGCTCTTCGCAGTTCGGGGACCCGTGTGCGGGTCGAGCGTGTGACGGCGGCCGACCGGCCTGGAGCGAGGCGGTGCGTTACTGCGGCGGCAGCAGGTCAGCGACCGTGATACGGGCATCCGGGGCGGCGAGCGGCGAGGTCATCGCCTCACGCGGCAGGGACCGGACGCTCCGGTATTCCCAACCGTGGCGCGCAGAGAAGGACTGGACCGCGTCACGGTAGACCTCCAGCACCAGGTCCACGAGGTTCACGATCCAGTAATCCGCGATGTCCGCACGCGCGTAGAGCCCGCCCTTGTCCCGTCGATCGAGCGCGAGCATCGAGTCGGCGACCTCCACGACCAGGAGTGGTGCGGAGGGATGGCCGTGCTGATAGTCCCATGGCTCGCCGCGAACGACCGCAAGATCCGGCTCGGGTTCCGACGTATCATCCAGCGCCACGGGCGCCTGGTCGCGGACGTGGTAGCCCGGGCCGAAAGCCGCCGCCAACACTTGGCGAGCGGCCGTAACGGCGGCGGCGTGACGACTTCCCTGTGGCTCACGGACGACGAGGAGGCCGTCGAGCAGCTCCAGGTGCTCGTCCGGACGGAACATTCCCTGCTCCACGAGCCGCTCGTACTCGAGGCGGCCCCACCGCCGGGTCTTGAGTCGCATCGCGGCCATGCTAACGCATGCCCGGGGGCGGTTCAATGTCTCCTCCGAGATACACTGATACCGTACGCGTGAGACGCCCGCGCTGCATCGTCTCCGTGGAGGAACCGCTGGGAGGAATTCCGCCGGCATGTCGGTCCGCGTGGAAGGGGGATATTCCCCTCTTGTGGTCACGATCGTCGACGTGCCCTGACCACCGCGCCCCGCCCCCAGCGCCGCCGCCGGGTGGGGGCACTTGATTACGCCTCCGCTCGTGCTACGATCTCCCCGTCGTCGTCAGATTCACCCCCGAGGTGGAATGCTGGCCGCCATCGGTTTCACGCGCGGTGTCAAGCTCCTGGCTGTCCTCGGCCTCGGGGCGGTCCTGGTCGGGTTGGCCTCGCTGTGCGTCTTCACGGTGGGTGGGGGCGAGTTCGCGGTCGTCACCCAGTTCGGCCGGCCGGTGCGCGTGGAGTCCACGCCCGGGCTCAAGCTCAAGCTCCCGGCGCCCTTCCAGGCGGTCGCCCGGTTCGACCGGCGGCTCTTCGCCCTCGTCCCGACGCCGCGCGAGTTCTTGACCCTGGGCAAGAAGAACGTCATCGCCTCCGGCTTCATCCTCTGGAGGGTTCACGATCCGAAGAAGTTCATGCAGACGGTCTTCGATCGGGTCGGCGCCGAGTCGCGCCTCGGGGACATCCTCTTTGCCGAGCTCGGCGCCGCCCTCGGCGGGGCGCCGTTCCCGGCGTTCGTCTCCACCGCGCCGGGCGAGTACCGGGCCGAGGCGATCCTGGCCGGCGTGACCCGCCAGTACCGCGAGATTGCCTGGCGCGACTACGGGATCGACGTGGTCGACGTGCGCCTGCGCCGGCTGGACTTCCCCGAGCAGAACCGGGCGAGCGTGTTCGCCCGGATGAAGTCGGAGCGCATCCGGATCAGCATGCAGTACCGGTCGGAAGGCGAGGAGGAGGGGCTGAAGATCAGGGCCGCGGCAGAGAAGGCCAAGAGCGGCATCCTGGGTGAGGCCTACAAGCTCTCGCAGCGGATCCGCGGTGAGGGCGAGGCGCGGGCGGCGAAAATCTACGCCGAGAGCCTCACCCAGGCGCCGAACTTCTACCGGTTCGTCCGCTCGATCGACGCCATGAAGAAGACCGTCGACAAGGAGACGACCATGGTGCTGCCGGTGGACTCCGAGCTGTTCCAGCTCCTTCGGGACAGCCGGTTCCGCTTCCCGGAGCACTGATCTCCGGCGGACGCGGCCGAGGGAGAGGGGGTGAGCGCGGGGCAGTCGTCGCACGGGGGAGTTGAGAACGCCGTCCAACCTTTACGTTTGGTCAGGAGCGATCCAATGTTCGACGCACGCACGATGAAGCTGGTAGCCGCCCTGCTGGTCTCGCCGGCGTTGTTCGTGCTGGTGCTGAGCTTCCCGGCGTCGGCCAAGACCATCACCTACAAGCCCCAGACCATCTACTTCACGTACTGCTACTCGCACCCGCCCGCCGCGCGGATCGCGTCCGGCGACACGGTCGTCACCAACATCCGTGACGCCTCCAACGACGCCTTCCAGCCCACCATGAAGACCTCGGCCGAGGGTAAACTCGACCTGGCCCGCGTGAACCCGCAGACCGGCCCCTTCTACGTCGAGGGCGCCGAGCCCGGTGACACGCTGAAGGTGCACCTCGACAAGGTCTCAGTGAACCGCGACTGGGGCTGGGGCGGCGCCCTTCCCTACTTCGGCGCGCTGGCTCCCGAGTACAAGACCATGATGATCACCCCGCCGGTCCAGGACCAGCTCTTCATATGGCGCCTGGACCGGTCGCGGAACGTGGCCGTGCTCGACATGCCGAAGAGCAAGATCGGCAAGGTCGAGGTCCCCATCCGCGGCTTCCTCGGCACGATCGGCACGGCGCCCTACGGCAAGGAGTGCATCAGCTCGCTGGTGCCGGGCACGCACGGCGCCAACATGGACTTCAACGAGGTCGTGGAAGGCGTCACCATGTACTTCCCGGTGTTCGAGCGGGGCGCGCTCTTCATGCTCGGCGACGGGCACGCCGCCCAGGGCGACGGGGAGATCATGGGCGCCGCGATCGAGACCTCGTTCGACGTGCAGTTCACCGTCGAGGTCATCAAGGGCAAGAAGATCAACTGGCCGCGGCTGGAGAATCAGCAGTACATCATGTCGATCGGCAGCACTCGGCCCCTGATGGACGCGCTCCGGCTCGCCTGCTCCGACATGATCAACTGGCTCGCCACCGACTACGGCTACGACAGGGTGGACGCTTACCAGCTCCTGGGTCAGACCGCCGTCATCAAGATCGCCAATGTCGTCGACCCGCAGTACTCCGTGGCCTGTGCGCTCGACAAGAAGTATCTGCCCAGGTAGAGAGTGACGCTAGTGGTCCATTCGCAATACCGGGGGCCGGCCAGCCGGCCGGCCCCCGGCCTTCCTCGCCGGCGCCGGAGTCGCGCGTGACGGAGTTCCTGCTCCAGGCGGCCGGGGAGGCCTGGTCGATCCTACGGGAGGCCTCCTTCTTCCTGCTGCTGGGGTTCGTCCTTGCCGGCGTCTTCGCCGTCCTCGTGCCCGCGGCCCTGCTCACGCGGTTCCTCGGCCGCGGCAAGATCCGCTCCGTCCTGTGGGCTTCGGCCATCGGCACGCCGCTGCCGCTCTGCTCGTGCGGCGTCCTCCCCACCGCGCTCGGCCTCGCGCGCCAGGGCGCGACCCGGGGCGCCACCGTCTCCTTCCTCATCTCCACTCCGGAGACCGGGATCGACTCGATCGCCCTGAGCTACGCGCTCATGGATCCGATCATCACCGTGCTCCGGCCCGTCGCGGCGTTCGTGACGGGCGTGGTGGCCGGCATCGCCACGAACTTCCTGGGCGTCAAGCGCGAGCCCGCGGCCGCGGAGACCTCCAACGGCGCCGCTGCGGCGGAGGGGCCGGAGGCGCCGGAGGCGCCAGGGCCCGCCCCGGAGCTCCATCTGCCGCTCGAGGGCAACGGCGGCGCCCGCTTCGCCAGCCAGCGCCCCGCCGTGCGGGAGATCTTCGCCTACGGCTTCCGCGAGCTGCTCGACGAGACCGCGCACTGGCTCGTGCTCGGCGTGATCCTCGCGGCGCTGGTGGCCGTGCTGCTCCCCGCCTCCATGATCGAGCGGTACTTCGGAGACGGCTTTCTCACGATGCTGGGGATGCTCGTCATCGGGATCCCGATCTACACCTGCGCCTCGGCCTCCACCCCCATCGCGGCGGCCCTCGTCCTCAAGGGCCTGAGCCCGGGCGCCGCGCTGGTGTTCCTGCTGTCGGGCCCGGCCACGAACATCGGCGCCGTCGTCGTGCTCCTGAAGTTCCTCGGCCGCCGGGTGGTGACGATCTACCTCCTGTCGATCGCCGTCGTCGCCCTGGCCGCCGGCTATGCGCTCGACTGGATCTACCGGACGTGGCAGATGAATCCCGTGGCGACCTTCGGAAAGGCCACGGGCTTCGTGCCCGAGCCGGTGAAGGTCGCGTCCGCGGTGGTGCTGCTGGCCTTGCTCGCGCGAAGCCTCTGGCGCACCCCGGTGCCAGAGGAGTGGACCCGGGTGCGCGACTGGTTCACGGCGCTGACGGGCGTGCGCCTGACCGCCGCGGGGCTCCGGGCGGCGACGGGCATCGCCGTCGCGGCCCTCTATCTCGGCAGCGGGGTCTTCACGGTGGAGCCGGGCGAGGTGGCGATCCACACGCGCTTCGGCCGGATTGTCGCCGGTCACCTCGGGCCCGGGCTGCACGTGCGACTGCCCTGGCCCATCGAGGATCACGTGCTGGTCGCCACCGATCACATCCGGCGGATCGAGGTCGGCTTCCGCAGCGCCGCCCGGCCCGCCGCCGGAACCCAGCCTCAGGCCTGGGCCGGCACGGGCTTCGCGGCGCGAACCGCGGGCGCGGATCTGTTCTGGTTCCAGAAGGAGAAGGTCTCCGACGAGTCCTTCCTGCTGACGGGCGACGAGAACATCATCGACGTGGCCTTCTCCGCCCAGTACCAGGTGAAGGACCCCGTGGCCTTCGTCTACCAGGTCGCCGACGCGGACTCGGTCGTGCGCAGCGTGACGATCGCGGCTCTCCGCGCGGTCCTCGCCACCATGACCGTCGACGCCGTCTACACGACGGCACGCGACGAAGTGGAGCAGCGCGTGGTGCGGGACGTCCAGCGGCTGCTCGACGCGTACGGGATCGGCGTCCGCATGGTCGGGATGAACCTGCTGAGCGTGCACGCGCCCGACGAGGTCCATGCCGCCTTCCGCGACGTGGCGAGCGCGCAGGAGGACAAGATCCTCATCGTCAATCGTGCGACCACCTTCGCCCAGGAGGCCGTCAACCTCGCCGAGGGCGACGCGGCGGCGATGATCGAGTCGGCCCGGGCCTTCAAGGACGAAAAGGCCCTGCAGGCCGAAGGGGACGCGCTCGCCTTCACCCTGCGCGAGAAGGAGTACCGCCGGGCGCCCGACCTCACGCGCTTCCGGCTGCACCTCGAGGCGCTCGAGGAGATCCTTCCCGCCTCCCAGAGGATCCTGCGCCCGGGTAGCGCGGACGTGAAGGACTTCGACCTGTGGCTGCTCCAGCCGTTCGGAGGGAAGAAGGGCCAGTGAAGGCGCTCCCCCGCACCCTCACCCTGGTCGGCGCCGTGGTGGCGGCCCTGGCGCTCTGGTCGTGCTTCGTCGTGATCGACGTCACCGAGTACGGCGTCGTCCTGCGCTTCGGTCGGGTGGTCCGCGTGGTCAGGGAGCCCGGGCTCTATCTCAAGCGGCCGTACCCCCTCGAGACCGTGGTCCGGCTGGACCGGCGCCTCCTCCCCTTCAAGCCCGTCACCGCCGAGTTCCTTAGCGCGGACAAGAAGAACCTGGTGATCCACAGCCTCGTCACGTGGCGCATCACCGACCCCGAGCGCTTCCTCGCCACCACGGGCGACCGGCCCACCGCCGAGCGGCGCCTCTCCGACGTCGTGCTCACGAAGATCGGCTCGGTCGTCGGCAGTCACCCTTCGACGGCGCTCGTCTCGATCGAGGGCCACGCCTCCCAGTTCGACCAGGTCATGGGGCAGATCGTGGAGGAGGCGCGCCGGCAGGCCATCGCCCAGTACGGCATCGACCTCGTCGACATCCGACTCCGCCAGCTCAGCCTGCCCGAACAGAACCGCGCCAACGTGTTCGAGCGCATGCAGGCCGAGCGGGGGAAGATCGCGATGAAGTACCGCTCCGAGGGCGAGCGCGAGTTCAAGAAGGTGGTGGCGGCGGCCGATCGGGAGAAGACGCGGATCCTGGCCGAGGCCTACCGCGAGGCGGAACGGACCAAGGGCGAGGGCGACGCCCAGGCCATGCGCATCTACGCCGAGAGCTTCGGCAAGAACCCCCAGCTCTACAAGTTCCGTCGCACGCTCCAGGCCTACGAGAAGATACTCGGCGGCGACACCACGATCTTCCTTCCCGCCGACGCCGAGGTCTTCCGGCTGCTCGGCGACGGGGGCAAGGCGAAGGCGGGCAGGTAGCCGTGGCCCCGCAGACCGAGACGCACGAGCCCGAGGCCGGCGCCGTCACGCCGTCCCCCGGCCCGTCACCGTGGCTCGTCGGGCACCGTCGCGCCTGGATCGGTGGGCTCATCGCGCTCGCCCTCGCGGGCTACTTGCTCACCGGCGTCTTCACGGTGGCGGCCGACGAGCAAGCGGTGATCAGGCACTTCGGGCGCGTGGCCGCGCGCCTGGGACCCGGCATCCACTACCGACTGCCGTGGCCCATCGACCGCGTCGACGTGGTGAAGACCACATCCGTCATGAAGACCGGCGTCGGCTTCGATCTCCCCGAGGGGGACGCGCGCGTGGCCGGCGTGGAGATCCTGACGGGCGACACCAACATCATCAGGGTCGCCATGACGCTGCAGTACGTCATCCGCAACCCGGCGACCTTCCTCTTCGACATCGAGAACCCGTCCGCCCTCGTCGGCTCCATCGCCGAGTCAGTGCTGACCGAGACGGTCCTCGGCATGCAGGTGGACGAGGTGCTCACGACGGGGCGGCTGGCCATCCAGGAGCGCGTCAAGACGCGGACGCAGGCGATCCTCGACCGCTACGACAGCGGCATCCAGGTCACCTCCGCCAACATGATGGGGATCACATTCGACGGCTCGGTCGCGCAGGCCTTCCAGGACGTCGCCAACGCCGGCGCCGACCGGGAGAACAAGATCAACCAGGGCCGGAGCTACGCCAACGACCTCCTGCCCAAGGCGCGGGGCGAGGCGCGGTCGATGGTGCTCGCCGCGCAGAGCTACAAGGAACAGCACGTCGCCGAGGCCATCGGCAACACGACGCGCTTCCTCGAGTTGCTGGCGGAGTACAGCAAGGCCCCCGACGTGACACGCACGCGGCTCTACCTCGAGGCGATGGAGAAGATCCTGCCCAAGGTGAAGAAGTACGTCATCGACTCCGAGCACGGCCAGAAGCCGATCAACCTGCGCCTCGGTCCGACTCGACCCTGATCTCACTCACCCGCATCGTGGTACATTTTCGGCGCGTGACAGGGAAAGATCGCGCGGAGTCGCCGACGTAGGAGGATACGGCGTGGCGCAATCATCGGTCGGGCTCATCCTCGCCAACAGCGCGGTGGCGCTCGGCAAGATCGTCTTCGACCAGTTCTACGGCGAGCACGCGACCTGCTTCAACGTGAAGGACCGGGGACTGGTCGTCATCAGCTCGTGCGGCCACGCGGGCCTCGTGAACTCGATCCGTCAGGCCCAGTCGGTCTCCGGCGTCCAGAAGGTCCACGCGGCCATGGGGGGATTTCACCTGTCACCGGCGCCGGAGCCCTACATCGCCCAGACGGTCCAGGCGCTCAAGGAGATCAACCCCGACTACATCATCCCGATGCACTGCAGCGGGGCCGGCTTCATCCGTATCGTCCAGCGGGAGATACCGGACAAGCTGATCATGTCGTATACCGGCAGCCGGTACATTTTCGGCGCGTGACAGGGAAAGATCGCGCGGACTCGCCGACGTAGGAGGATACGGCGTGGCGCAATCATCGTTCGGGCTCATCCTCGCCAACCGCCCGGTGGCGCTCGGCAAGATCGCGGCGCGTGAGCTCATCGATGTCACGATCGAGGCCGGCGGTCACGCTCTTGTCGACCCTGGCCGGCGTCACCGCGCGCATGCGGCTCGGGGTCGGCTGCATGGCGACGTTCGTCCACCGCCATCCTTTCTTTGAGCACGAGCATGTTCATGTCGACCGGCGGGCGGATCAGGCCGATCTTTGCGGCGGCTCTTCGGCGTGCGCCACCTCCACATGGCGCTCCGCCCGGACGGTGAATGGCGGGCGATCCAGGAAGGCAGGTCGGCCCAAGTCGCGGGGGGAGCCGGCCGCGCACCTGGCATAGCCGCCAGGTGCGTCACGTCCTCCGCCACCTTTGGGACAGGTGGGCCGCCCGGCATCCCCGCGTCGCGTCTGGGCCCGGTCAGCGGCGATACTTGCGTAACCTGAGGCGGTTTCGCTACTCTGCCGGTAGATGCGGCTCCCCCCTCCCGCCATCGAGACAGAGGTCAGGCGCTCCGGTCTTCCACACGAATCCGCGCGCCCGGTCCCTGGCGACGGATGAACGAAGCCGACACCTGCCGGAAGCTCGTCGTCCCGAAGCTGCAGGCCGCGGGCTGGGAGACCGAGCCGCACTCGATCGCCGAGCAGCGCACGGTCACCGATGGGCGCATCGTGCCGTCGGGCAAGGGGTTCATCCGCCGGCCGCCCAAGCGCGTCGATTACCTGTTGCGCTACACGCGCGACTTCCCTTTGGCGGTCATCGAGGCCAAGGCCGACTACAAGCTGGCGTCCGACGGCCTCCAGCAGGCGAAGGACTACGCGACGATGCTCGGTCTCAAGTTCGCGTACGCGACCAACGGGCAAGAGATCGTCGAGTTCGACTTCCTCACCGGCCTCGAGCGGAACCGGACCGACTATCCGGCGCCCGAAGACCTCTGGGGCCGCTACCGGGCGGCGGCCCGACTGAGCGATCCCCAGGCCGATCAGTTGCTCACGCCCTTCAACCACGCGGTCGGCAAGGGCGAGCGCTACTACCAGCAGATCGCGATCAACCGGGTGGTGGAGGCGATCCTGACCGGCCGGCGCCGCGTGCTGGTGACAATGGCCACCGGAACGGGGAAGAC
>Ga0137368_10006650_pt1 | contig 12108 bp, 15 predicted proteins | sample SagtaG_13_FD_104917 | JGI IMG/M metagenome (GOLD analysis project Ga0137368, IMG submission 104917) | Vadose zone soil microbial communities from Sagehorn Ranch, Mendocino, California, USA - Sage1_L_100_16 metaG | ecosystem: Environmental > Terrestrial > Soil > Vadose zone | place: USA...
CGAGCGCGTGCGCACGTTGGGCGAGCCCGCGCAGCCGCGAACGCTGCACGACCTCTTGCTCATGTTCTCGTGGCGACGTTCACTGCTCGTGCTTGCGCCCGTGTGCGTGCTCGGACTCGTGAGTGCCGCCGTCATCCACGGTGTCGTCAACTCGGGCGGTGATTCGAAGCAGACCGCGTCGGCAAGGCAACAGCTCGACCTCCGAGCGCAGGCGGAACACGGTGGCGCAGTCGGAACCACGACTACTCCGGTCTTCGGTGCATTGAGGGGCGCACCGGCGGCGCCCTCGTTGCCGACGCCGACCCCCGGGCGCTACCAGGACTACGAGGCCTCGCTGACGCTGCGGGTAAAGGACGTCGAAACCTTGCACGACCGGACGGCGGAGGCGACACGGCTCGCCCGGACGTACGGGGGCTACGTCGCCTCGGTCGACGAATCGACCAACGGTGCCGGTTTGGGCCGGTCCGATCTCGTGCTGCGCATCCCGGTGAACCGAGTCGAAGACGCGTACTTCCGGCTCGCCCAGTTGGGCACCGTGACCGAGCAGCACCTCTCGATCCGGGATCTCGATCAGGTCGTGCAGGGGCAGCGGCGGCGGATCGTCCAGCTGAAGGTTCAGATCGCACGGATCGGCGAGACACTGAAGAGCTCCTCGCTGCCGGCTGACGTGCGGCTGCGGCTCGAGCTGCAGCGCGACGCCGCAAAGCAGGAGCTTGCCCAGGTCACGGGATCGAACAAGGCGACGCTCCGCGAGGCAAGCCTCTCCCGGATCTCGCTGACGCTCACCTCGCAGAAGGCCGCGGCTGCAACGAAGGGCGGGATGAGCCGGATCGAGCGCGCCGCGCGGGACGCCGGCTCTTTCCTGGGAGGTGCCGGGGCCGTGCTGCTTTTCGTGCTGATCGTGCTCAGCCCGCTGATCGTCCTGGCGATGGCCTGGATCTTGGGCATGCGGGCTTATCGCCGCAGGGAGGAGCGCCGGCTGCTTTCGGCTGCGTAGTATCCGCGCGTGCCGGTCGCCCTCTCAACGGGACACGAGGTCGGGCTCGGGGTCACCGCGCTCGTCTTCATCCTCTTCGCACTCGCGTCCTCGTTCCTGTTTCCGCGGTTCCGTCCGGACTACCCGGGGCGCGGGCTCCTCGCATTCATCGTCGTCGCGTTCGTCTTCTTCTTCGGAATGCTCACCGCGGTCGAGATATTCGGCGCGGAGGAAGAGCAACACGCGGAGGCGGCGGGGGAGACGACGACGGCTCCGGCCGAGACCACGACCGCGGAGCGGACGACAACCGCTCAAACGTCGACGCAAGCGACCACAACTGCACCTGCGAAGCCCGCAGCGACGACGGTGCCGGTCAGCGAGGCTGAGTTCAAGATCACGCTAGGGTCGAGCGACCTCAAGGCGGGGGAGATCACCTTCGAGGCGAAGAACGACGGCAAGATTCCGCACGACCTTGCGATCAAGGGGACGAGCGATAAGACGAAGCTGATTCCCGCACGCGGCACCGCCGAGCTGAAGGTCACGCTGAAGCCGGGCAAGTACGAGCTCTACTGCACAGTGCCGGGGCACGAAGCGGCCGGCATGAAGCTGAACATCACCGTCTCCTGACGGCGGGTACCCTGTGCGTCCTTCGGAGGGGTGGCAGAGCGGTCGAATGCGGCGGTCTCGAAAACCGTTTCGGGCTCTTGGGTCCGACGAGGGTTCAAATCCCTCCCCCTCCGCCTCCACCTAGTAGGGACGAAAGCGTCGTCTTAGCCGGTCTTGCCGCCGGTAAAGGCCTGATGCCGTGGCATACTGAGAATCAACCCAAAGCCGGGGGGTGCGGCCGCCCGGGTACGACCGCACCGTGAGTCTCAGTGACCATCCTTCGGTTGGAGCGCCGGCCCAGGAACGCGGGTTCCGCTTCCCGCGCGTGCGGCTCGACGAGAGGTCACGGCAGGCGTCTGCGATCTGGCTTCCGGTCGCACTCGGGGCCTCGATCGGTCTCGGCGTGGCGTTCTGGTCGTTCGCGTCAGGCAAGTACGGTTGGAGCGAGCTCGCCGGCATCATCGTCCTGCTCGCGGCCGCCTCCGTCGCAGAAGCGTTTCCGGTGCCGATCGAGGGTGTTGCGGTCGGCGCGACCTCGCTCGCGACGATCTTCCTAGTCGCGATCGCCGCCATTTACGGCTGGGCCGCCGCGGCCGTCGCGGGGTTGCTGGCGATGGCCCTCGTCGAGGTCGCACGTCGCAGGCCCATAAGCCGAATCGCATTCAACTGCGGCGTCTACGTCATCGCGGGCATCGCGGCCGGCACTGCCGCAGCGACGATTGACCACGGGACGCTTCTCCATCTCGTCGTCGGCGCGATCGCTGCGGCGGTCTCGTTCTACCTGGTGGACATTACGCTGCTCGCCGCTGTCGTCTCCCGCTCGCGACAGCTGCGCTTCCTGTCGTCCCTGCGGAACTACGTCCACCTGACTCTGATGCCGTTCGCGATCATGGCCTCGCTCACGGTCGTCCTGGTGGTGCTATGGGACCGCTCGCCGTACGTCGCCGTGGTGCTTGCGGGGCCGCTGCTCGCGACCGCTATCTATCAACGCTGGATTCACGGCGCTCTCGACCGGCTGCGCGAATTCGACCGTCTCAAGGACGAGTTCATCGCGATCGTCTCACACGAGCTCCGGACGCCGCTGACGTCGGTCTACGGCGCGGCGGTGACGCTCCGCACGCGCGAGCTGGACGACACCCGCCGCAATCTATTGCTCGACATCGTGTCGACCGAGTCTGCACGGCTGGGACGGCTTCTCGACGACGTCCTGTGGGTGAGCCGGCTCGACTCAGGCCGAGGCGAGCCGTTCATCACTCGCGTGGAACCGCGCGAGCTCGTGTCGGATGTCGTCGATGCGACCCGGACTCACCTACCGCCCGGGCTGTCGCTCGATTTCCGCTGTGACTCCGCCTCTCTCCCGGTCGCCGCAGATCCGGACCGCTTGCGCCAGGTCCTCGTGAACCTGATCGAGAACGCGGTCAAGTACTCGGGTCAGGGACGCATCGAGGTTCGCGTGCAGCCGCAGTACGACACGACTCGCTTCAGCGTCCGCGATGAAGGACGCGGCATTCCGATCGACGAGGCCGAGCGGATCTTCGAGAAGTTCTATCGCCTCGATCCCAACATGACCGAGGGCGTGGGGGGGACAGGTCTGGGTTTGTACATCTGCCGCGAGCTCATCGATGGGATGCAGGGACAAATCTGGGTCAACTCGGAGCTGGGCAAGGGCTCCACGTTCATTTTCGAGCTTCCTCTCTTCGCACGGCGCTGATCCCCCTCCAAGGGGAGGGGTTGTGAGAGCGGTGTGCCGATCAAATCGGGTCCCCGCAAAGTGCAACCCAAGGAGCAATCGACATGCGCCTCCCCCGTTGGCTCGTCCAGTTCAGTGTCCCGGCCGCGCTCATTGTCATTTCAGCCGCCGGTGGCGGCTGGAAGTGGGAGCACTGGCCGTTCTAGGTTGAGGACGCCACTCTTCGACCTCGAAGCACCGCTCACGGTATCGCCATCAGGACGCGCGGGCCTTGCTCGCGCGTCGGTCTGGAATGACCAGTCGATCCAATCGTTCACCCTTCCGAGGGATGCCGCAGCAAGCTCGGCGGCTGCAATACTGCCATGGAATATCAGTTGCCAGTCACACGGGTGCGGCCCCCGGGTGCGTCAAAGGGGAAACGCATGAAACGGTCGCGAATCGTCATATTCAGCCTCGTTCTTCTGTTGGCCCTGCTGACGTTGCCAGCATTCGCTCGGGCGGACGTGGCGCCAGACGGCTGGACGTGGGACGAATCCACATTGAGCGTCCCTGCGCCGGACGGCTGGACGTGGGATGAAGCCGCAGCGAGCGCCGATCCTGGGCCGGAGGGCTGGACGTGGGACGAAGCCGTCGCGCCGCCGGCGAGCGGCTAGTGGAGTGGGGCCGACGGGGCTCCACCTAGCGCCGCACGCGCGTCTATAAGACTGCGCGCCAGGATCTGACGCGGCCAAGGAACTCGCCGGTGGGTAAGCCGGAAGGTTCGGGATCGCCTTAGAACGGAGGTTGGTCCTCGTTTCCGCCTGACTCTGCCGTCAGCCCAGGCGGAGATCCTCGCGAGGGCCAACCACCGTGCTTATAAGACGCACGAAAGAGCCAAAACTGTCGCCACCCTCGGCAGCTACACAAGCTCGAGTGTTTCCAAACTCCGAGCACCGCCTCAGTCGCGGTCTCGCTAACATAGGGCGACGGGGAACGGGGGGACGGCGGACTTCCGGAGGCTTTTGTTGCTTAGTCCCGCCGTTGAAGAAAGAAAAAGCGTGCTGCGGCATCTGAAGTGGAGATGCCGATGTGGGTTTGGATCATGATCGGGGTGGGCTCTTTCCTCGGCCTGTTGCTCCTCATGGGGTTCGCCTTGGCACGGATCCTCGGAACGATTGGCCGGCAGATCAGCGGGTTGTATGAAACGGAGAATTGGGCGATGCTGCCGCCGACTCGCGCGTCGAAAGACGTTAAGGAGGAGCATCCGGAGGAGGTCGAGGCGAGGTCCTCGCGCGTCGATCGGTCGCTGCAGCGTCGCTAGCCTTTGGCACGCGCTAGGTTAGCCCGGTGCGCGCGCTGATCAAGGAGAAGCGGGAGGTCGCGAATGGAACGCTTCTGGTCACCTTCGACCTGCTAGGGCGAGAGATCGACTTCACGCCGGGTCAGTACTTCTGGGTCACCCTGCTCGATCCGCCCTACGAGGACGAGAAGGGGCCGCGGCGGCACATCTCGGTTGTCACCTCACCGAACGAGCGTGGCGTGCTCGGCCTCTGCACGCGACTGCGTGACACCGCTTTCAAGCGCTCGCTCGCCGAGCTGCCGATCGGAGCCGAGGTCGACGTCGAAGAGCCGAAGGGAAATTTCCTTCTACCCGAGGAGACGGACCAGCCCTACGTGTTCATCGCCGGCGGCATCGGCATCACGGTGTTTCGCTGCATGCTCCGCTATATCGTCGAGGAGCAGCTTCCGCACCGGATCACGCTCATCTACTCGAACCGCGATCGCGAGTCCGCTGCGTTTCTCGACGAGCTCCACGAGCTCGAGCAGGCCAACCCGAACCTGCGGGTCGTGCTCACGATGACGGAGGACCCGGCCTGGGACGGGGAGAAGAGACGCATCGACGCCGAGTTCCTGCGGGACCACCTCGGCAACGGGCTGGAATCATTCACCTACTTGATCGCGGGCCCGCCGGCCATGGTCGACGGAGTCGCCGGGACGTTGGAGGCTGCTGGTGTCCCTGAGGAGCGAATCCGGCCCGCTCGCTTCAGCGGCTACTAGAGCAGCAGGCCCCCCTGAAAGACGAAACCCGCCTCGGATAGCCGCAGACGGGTTTCAGATAGCCGGGGTATGAGGGGGGAGCCGGCAAGCTCATTTTCGTGCTGGGCCCCTACCTTTCCTCCCCCGGGAGGGGGATCCGAAAGATGACTCGGCTATTCTGCGCGGACTCGCGGAGAAGTGGCCGAGTGGCTGAAGGCGGCGCCCTGCTAAGGCGTTATGGGGGTGAATGCCTCCATCGAGGGTTCGAATCCCTCCTTCTCCGCTTCGCAGCACGGAGAGGTGTCCGAGTGGCCTAAGGAGCGCGACTGGAAATCGCGTACGTGCTGAAAGGTGCGTCGCGGGTTCAAATCCCGCCCTCTCCGCTTTCCTTTCTCTCGCTCGCCCAGGGCCCGAGGCGCGCGAAGGTGACCTCGTAGTCGACGGTCTCCCCGACCCCAACGCCGGCGGCTGACGTCATGCGGTCGCGGAACTGCATCCTGGATGCGCGGTGGCGCTCCGCGATCTCACGGCTCTCCCAGAACGTCAGGCCAAGCGTCGTTCCTTCCCGCGAGAGGAACAGAGCGCCTTCGAAGCCCTCGGTCTCGGAGAGCCAGCGGTACATCTCCTCCGCGACTACGGTCGCGTTTTCGATCGGCTGATCCCCTGTGCTCACAGTAGTGAGGGCGACGTACACGAGCGTAACCCTAGCCGCCGCACTCGACGGCTCGTCTCGCACGGCCGCCGGATACGCTCGCGGCGTGGCGACCCCGGTGAACGTCTGGGACTACGAGCAGCTCGCCGAGGAGAAGCTCGACGCGAATGCGCTGGCGTACTTCGCCGGCGGCGCTGGCGATGAGGTCACGCTCCGGGACAATCTCGCCGCGTTCGAGCGGCGAAAGCTCCGGCCGCGTGTACTCGTCGACGTCAGCTCGGTCACGACCGCGACGATTGTCCTCGGGACCGACGTCGCGCTACCGATCCTCATCGCGCCGCTCGCGTTGCAACGCATGGCGCATCCCGACGGCGAGCTCGCGACCGCGCGCGCGGCGGCCGCGTCCGGCACGATCATGTGCCTCTCGACAGCGGCGACCGCTCGGCCTGCCGAGGTGGCCGCGGCCGCTCCGGGGGCGCCGCGCTGGTTCCAGGTCTACGTCTTCGCCGATCGCTCGCAGACGGAGTACCTGGTCGCCGAAGCAGTCGAGAACGATTTCTCCGCGCTCGTGCTCACGGTCGACACGCCCTACCTCGGGCGGCGAGAGCGTGACCTTCGCGTCGACTTCGAGGTTCCCGAGCATCTCACCGTCTCTGGGGACATCTTCGGCGGCCGCTTCGACACGGGTCTGAGCTGGCGGGACCTCGAGTGGCTCGCCGGCTACGGCCCACCGGTCGTCGTGAAAGGGATCCTCACCGCCGAGGACGCGCGCCTTGCTTGCGAGCACGGCGCTGCTGCAGTCGTCGTCTCGAACCACGGCGGCCGCCAGCTTGACGGCGTGTCCAGTTCCCTCGACGCGCTCGAGGAAGTCGTCGAAGCCGTCGACGGCCGGGCCGAAGTGCTCCTCGACGGCGGCGTGCGGCGCGGCACCGACGCGCTCAAAGCAATGGCTCTGGGAGCGCGCGGCGTCCTGATCGGCCGCGCGATGCTCTGGGGACTGGCAGCGGGGGGCGAGGAGGGCGTCGCGCACGTCTTGCAGTTGCTGCGTGAGGAGGTCGAGTTAGGACTGGCGCTGCTCGGCTGCGCCTCGCCCGCCGACGTCACACGTGCGCACGTGACCTAAGGACAGGACCGGTGCCAGGCACCGGTACGAAACTGTGACGCCCCGCCCTAAAGGCGCTGCTCCTCCCTGGAAATGACCCGTGCCAGGCACGGGTACGTCTTCGTGACGCGTGCGAGTCTTAGTCGGTCAGTCGTGCACGCGGGCGATCAGGTCGCCACGCCGCATGACCTTCACGGCCGTTCCCGCGAGGCGCACTTCGTAGCCGGCGTCGCTCGGAAAGAGCACCTTGTCGCCAGGCTCGACCCCACTCGCTTCATTTCCAACCGCGGTGACCACTCCGGTGCGGCAGTCCGCCTCTGCGGATGCAGGCAGGATCAATCCGAGGTTGGTTTCGGATTCTTCGTCGGAGGGTTGAATGACGACGTAATCATCCAGCGGTTCTATGGAGAGGTCGATTCCGCGGGTTCCACGCTCCTGCATTGGCCACAACGGTAGCGGGAAGAGCGCCGCTCCACTTGTCCGGGCGCAACCAGTCGCGGCGCGGAGGCGTGACCGCGCTCACGCCGCAGCGCAAACTGCCAAGTCGCCTTGCCTCGAAGGGTGAAGGAGGGGGCTCGTGGGGGAACCATGGGTTCCCCCACGTCAGAGGCGACCTGCCTCGATGATGCGCTGGAGGAACTGTTGCGTCCTCGGCTCCTTGGGCTCGCTGAGGATTTGCGCGGGCGGCCCTTGCTCGAGGATCACCCCTTCGTCGAGGAAGCACACATGGTCGGCGATGTCGCGGGCGAAGCTCATCTCGTGCGTGGCGATCAGCATCGTCATCCCGCCAGCCGCGAGCTCGCGGATCACCTCGAGCACCTCGGCGACGAGCTCCGGGGCCAGCCGGGCGCGTGCGTGATCGCCACCCCCAGCAAGGTGAAGAAGACCACCGTGCTGAGCAGTGCCACCGTGACGCCGCGGCGACCTTCGCCGCTTGCGGTCACGCTGCCGAGGATCTTCGAGCCGCGGTTCGCGTTCAGACGGCTATTTCAGCACGGGCGCGTCAGCCTGGAGCCATTTGGCCTCGAGGCTCTTGAGCGTGCCGTCGGCCCGGAGCTGTGACAGCGCGTCGTTGACGCAGCTGACGAGCGAGTTGCCCTTCTCGAAGACCATGCCGAAATGCTCCGGCGTCCCGACCGTCGGGAACTGGCCGAGGATCTTGCCGTTCGGGACCTGCACGGCAGAGATGTAGAAGGCCGTCGGGATGATGTTGTTGACGATGTAGTCGTAGCTCGTCGTGCCGAGCTGGGCTCCGAACTAAGCCTTGTTGCTCGAGCCGCCGCAGCCCGCAGCGAGGATCGAGAGCAGCACAATCAGGAGGATCGCGGGGGCTCGGCGCACTCGGGCGACCTTAAGACGCTGATACTTCGCTCCATGCAGGTTGGCGGCCACGAAGTCTCCGTGTCGAACCCGGACAAGATCTTCTTCCCGGAGCCCGGCCTGACGAAGGGCGAGCTCGTCCAGTACTACGTCGATCTCGCCGACGCTGCGCTACCGCACCTGCGCCGCCGGCCCTTCCATATGGTGCGCTACCCGAACGGGGTGGACGGGAAGTTCTTTCACCAGAAGCGGGTGCCGCCGCATCCGGAGTACGTCGGGGAGCAGTACGTCGAGTTCCCGAGTGGCCACTCGACGGTCTTCGCTGTGATCGACAACGCTGCGGCTCTGGCGTGGGTCGTCAACCTCGGCTGCATCGAGCTGCACACCTGGCACTCGCGCGTCGACGACATCGAGCGGCCCGACTACCTGCTCATCGATCTCGACCCGACCAGCGACGGGCAGTGGCCCTACGTCCGCCAGATCGCGCTCGTCGTGCGCGAGGTGATGGACGAGCTCGGCTTCGCCTCGTACCCCAAGACCTCGGGCGCGACCGGGCTGCACATCATGGCTCCGATCAAGCCCGAGCTGGTCTTCCCGGAGGTGCGCCGCTTTGCGAAGGCGCTCGCGGAGGAGGTCGAGCGCCGCGTCGGTGACCAGGAGGTCGCGACGACGACCTGGAAGGTCGCCGACCGCCGCGGCGTCTTCGTCGACTTCGGCCAGAACACGCGCGACCGAACGATTGCGACGGCGTACTCGGTGCGCCCGACCCCGGACGCCCGCGTGTCGGCGCCGCTGCGCTGGGACGAAGTCGCGGACGTCGATCCCGCCGCCTTTACGGTCGAGACGATGCGAGCCCGACTCGGCGATGTCGGAGACCTCACCGCGGACATGTGGCGGCACCAGGTGTCGCTCGGGCCGGGCTTCGCCAAGCTCGGCCTGGAATAGCCCTAACTCGCCAGCAGGCTTTCGAAGGTCGGATCGTCCGTGCGGCGCGGCGGTCTCACCTCGCGCCACGTGCACTGGTCCGGATCCTTGTCGTCGCGGAAGCGAATGAAGCGCGAGCCGTGGCGGAAGCGGTTGCCCTGCACCTTGTCGTAGCGCACCTCGGCAACGAGCTCCGGGCGCACTGCCGACTCCTGCAGCTCACCGGTCCCCCAGCGGTTGGGTTCCGAGAAGCCGCGGTCGGGTGCGTCCTTCAACAAGGGCTCGATGCGGTCGAAGATCTCCTTGTGCTTGCTCGCGGCGACGGCGGCCGAGCCGACGTAGTCCACCTTGCCGTCTTCCCCGTACAGCCCGAGCAGCAGCGTCGCGATTCGCGTCGGCTTCTCTTTCCAGCGCACGCCGACGATCACGCAGTCGGCGGTCTTGTACGGCTTCACCTTGAGCACCCCGTCCCGCGAGCCGGGCAGGTACGGCAGCCTCAGCTTCTTGGCGATCACACCGTCGAGGCCGGCAGCTTCGAAGCTGTCGAGCCATTTCTGCGCATCCGCGGCGTTGCCGGTGGTCGGCGACAGGTGGAAGTCGTCCGGAAGCAGCCGCTCCAACTCGGCACGGCGTTGCTCGAGCGGCTGTTCGTGGATCGGCTTGCCTTTCCAGAGCAGGACGTCGAACACGATGAAGTCCGCCGGAATCTCCGCTGAGAGCTTGCGCACGCGAGACTCCGCAGGGTGAAGCCGCATCTGCATCGAGTCGAAGTCGAGCACGCCGTCGCGGGCGATCACGATTTCGCCGTCGAGCGCCGAGTGGGGAGGCAGCAGGTCACCCAGGGGACGGAGCTCGGGGAAGTAGCGGAGCAGCGGGCGGCCGTTCCGCGACCAGAGTGCGAGCTCGCCGCCGTCGTTCTCCAGGATGCCCCTGAAACCGTCCCATTTCGGCTCGAACTGCCAGTCGCCGGAGTCAGGAAGCTCCTTGACGAGCTGAGCCTCCATGGGCGGGAAGGGCACGTTTGGTCCAGGCACCGCGCGGAACCCTACTGGCGTGGGTGAGCTGGATGGGGTCTGGGCAGTCGAACGCGTCTCGGGCGCGCTCCCGCCGTTACTCGGATGCGTGAAGCGCATCCACGGCTCTCGCGGGGCGACGGAGTTTCCGCACGTTCCGGGCCTGCCATTCGAAGTGCGCGAGCGGGAGCTGCACTACCCGTTGGGGTTCTTCGTCGACAAGCTCGAACCTCAGAACGGCGCCTACCTCGGGCGGGCGACGCTGCTCGGCCGCGAGCTCGGTCAATTCACGATGAGGAGGTTGGAGGCAGTGGGACAGTTGAAGGAGCAGCTGATCAAGCACATCGACGAGGCGCACGCGATGGAGCAGAACGTCCTGCGGATGCTCGACGGGATGATCTCCACGACGGATGATCCGGAGATCCTCGACGCCCTCGAGCATCACAAGATGCAGACGCAGGGCCATGCAGACCGGATGGCGCAGCGCCTCGAGGCACACGACGCGGCACCGTCCACGGTGAAGCAGCTGGGAGGCGTGATCGGAGCGCTCGCGAAGATGCCGCTCGACTTCGTCCGCGGCGAGAAGGCCGGCCGCAACGCGCGCGACGGCTACGCGACGGAGCACATGGAGATCGCGAGCTACGAGCTTCTGAGCCGCATCGCCCAGAAGGCAGGCGACGAGGCGACGGCGACGGCCGCCCGCGAGATCATCGAAGAGGAGCGGGCGATGGCGAAGGTCATCGAGCAGAACTGGGACAGGTTCGCCGAGCTCTCCCTCCAGGAAGAAGGAATCACGGTCTAGTGACTTAGGGGCAGGTCCGAGGGGCAATCCCTCGGACCTGCCCCAGTCGGGCTAGTTGAGCCAGGGCGCCAGGAAACCTTCGATCTCCCGGCACCCGCGTGGCCGCTCGAGCCGGGCCGCGACGGCCTTGTTCTCGACGACGACCAGGGTGGGAAGCTTCTCGACCTTGAAGCGTTCGAGCAGGTCCGGCCGCTCCTCTTCCGCGACCCGCACGACGTCGAACGTGCCATGGTTTTGACGCCGCTGCAGTACCTGCGCGAGGAAGCCTTCCACCCGCCGGCAGTGACCCGACAGAGTCGAATGGAAGAACACGAGCCTTGGCTGCTCCACCAGTGGGGGGATAGCCACTGTCATGTCGCACCTCCGTTGGATCTGGAAGGGCGAGGACTTGGCCCTTGCTAGGAACGAGCGCATTTATGCCCCGAACCTGCCGTGTCGTAACCTCCAGCCGCGGCGCCCTGTCTAAGCTCAAGCGATGAGGAGGGTTGCCGTCACAGGGCTCGGCGCGGTCACGCCGCTCGGCAACGATGCGCCCTCGACCTGGCGCGCGGCCGTGGCGGGCGAGAGCGGCATCGACTGGATCCGGTCGTTCGACGCAAGCGAGAGGCCGGTGCGCATTGCCGCCGAGGTCAAGGACTTCGACGCCACGCAGGTCGCCTCAGGGAAGGAGGTGCGGAAGCTCGAGCGGAACGTGCTCCTTGCCCTGGGCGCGGGCCGCGAGGCCATGAGGGACGCCGGGCTGAACGGCTTCGACCCGATGCGCGTGGGGATCGTGTTCGGCACCGCGATCGGGGGCGTCAGCGGGATCCTCGAGCAGGAAGAGATCCGTCGCGAACGCGGGCCTGACCGCGTGTCGCCGAACTTTCTGCCCAACGTCCTCGTCGACTCCGCGAGCGGCCAGCTGGCGATCTCTCTGGGCATCAAAGGCCCGAACTACGCCGTCGTCTCCGCGTGCGCGACCGGCTCGCACGCGATCGGCGAGGCCGCGGAGCTGGTCAAGCGCGGCG